>Ga0081606_1000435_pt1 | contig 13714 bp, 13 predicted proteins | sample EareggfetidaYelm_FD_71127 | JGI IMG/M metagenome (GOLD analysis project Ga0081606, IMG submission 71127) | Earthworm egg capsule microbial community from the University of Washington, USA - E. fetida Yelm (SPADES assembly) (version 2) | ecosystem: Host-associated > Annelida > Reproductive system... | reverse complement strand
AAAAGAAACTTTTTTCATAAAAATTTGTTTTGGTTAAAATTGAAAATTTATTTTACGCCGTAAACATAGGATTAAAATACTGATCCACAAGCGCATAATGTTTATAAAGGTAAATATTTATACTTTTATATCTCATCTTTTGAACGATTGTGAGACCGTAACTTCATGACTGTTAATTGATTAATTTTTCCTCATTCGGTTCCGAATTTATAAATTTTTTTATAAATTTTATATATAATTTGGGGTCTTAACAGATGATTTAATGCACAGACAGATTGATGTTTAGCCATGAAAATATGCGTGGGCAAAGGGATGATTGCCCCCCTTTACTTGGGGCTTGCTAGATCACTGCCGCAGAGGAAACTTTTTTTTCTTGGGACTAGCAGGGCGGGGCAGGGGCATCCCAAGCGGGAGCAAATCTTATAGAGAATAGCGTTGAATACTCGCAGAGACGAGCACGTTTGTATCAATGACTATTCTTTCCATCCCTGACCGCTTTGACCTCTCGGGTAATATCCCGCATTTTCATTTTTGAAAGCCCGCATTTTTCGGACAAATCAACAACGTCTTCCAATTTTTGCCTGATTGGCGCGCGCCTCACAATTTCCAACAAATCAGGAAAGGTCAATCAGTCAGATTTTAGCCTTAACTTGTTAAATTCCTCATCCGATATTTCAACATGAATAATTTTCACATGAACAATTTAGACTCAAACATAGACTATTTTGAGATAAGGAGGAATCGTAAATTTTTTTCCTAATTTCCAAAAGTACATTCGTGTCTTCCTAAGCCGACGGCGGGCTGTTTTTTTGTCAAAAATTTCAACACATTTTTGAGTTTAAAAAATCTTCAATGGCTTTGTAAATTCGGGTCAGTTCTTCTCGGGTGATGCAGTACGGCGGCAGGATGTAAATAATATTGCCGAGCGGGCGCAACAAAATATCGCGCTCTAAAAAATAATTGTAAATCGTGTTTCGGACGGAGGCGGAATAGCCCCCTTCCGTTTTAATTTCCAAGGCGAAGATTGTGCCGAGACTGCGGACTTCTTTCACTTTTTCATGGCGGCCGATTTGTTGCGCAAAATCGCGGTGCAGGTTTGCAATCAGGGCAATACTCTCTTGGCATTTTTTTTCAAACAATAATTTCAAACTCACATTCGCCGCGGCGCAAGCCAGAGGATTAGCCGTATAGGAATGTCCGTGAAAAAAAGTTTTTTCAAAATCGGGAGTGCGAAATGCCTCCGCAATTTTGGCGTTGCAGGCCGTAACCCCCAACGGCAAAAAACCGCCTGTGACGCCTTTCGACAAAGCAATTAAATCGGGCGATTGGGTCAGGTATTCTCCGGCGGTAAATTTTCCCGTTCGGAAAAATCCGGTGAACACTTCGTCGGCAATGACGATGATGTTTTTCTCTTTCGCCCGCGCGACCATTTTGTCCAAACCTTCGGGGGAGTGCATTTTCATTCCGTCGGCAGCCTGCACCAACGGCTCATATATAAACGCGGCCACCTCTTCCGTAAAAACATTCTCATGGGCTTCCGCGGAACCTTCCGAAGGGGGCGGAATATGTTCCGCCGAAAAAAGCAAATCTTGGAAAGGCTTGGTGAATAAACCTCTTTCGCCCACGGACATCGCGCCGAAAGTATCGCCGTGATAGGCGCCGCGCAGGGCCACAATTTTTGTTCTGCTCGCCCCTTTATTTTTCCAGTATTGCAGGGCTAATTTAAGGGCGGCTTCCACGGCCGTGCTTCCGTTATCCGAAAAAAATATTTTTTCTTGGTCGGGGAGCAATTTCAATAAATCGGTCGCCAAGGCAATGGCGGGTTCGTGCGTGAAGCCCGCAAAAATTACGTGCTCTAATTTGGCCGCCTGTTCGCCGATGGCTTTGGCAATGGACGGATGCGCGTGCCCGTGAATATTCACCCACCACGAGGATATGCCGTCTATAATTTTTCTCCCGTCGGCCGCATGCAAATGGACCCCGCTCGCCGACTCAATAAACAGCGGCGCTTGAGCCTGCCACGGCGTAAAGGGATGCCATATATTTTTCAAATCTAAATCATTCCAAATCATGTCTGCAGGGGATTGAGTTGCTTCGAATACTTTTCAATGACTTCGCGGGTAATGGTTTTTTCGGGGTTCATTTTCAAAAGGATGGGGTAGGGGGAATGTGTTCGGATATACTCTTCCGAGGACGGCGCATCGCCGTTCAAAATAATGCCCTTCACGCGGTATTGATTTTGTTTCAAATAATAAAGCGTCAGCATCGTGTGATTGAGGCTTCCCAAATACAGGTTGGCCACGACAATCACTTCGGCATTCGTTTTCTTCGCTATTTCAATCACAAATTCACGGTCGTTGACGGGCGCCAAACATCCGCCGGCGCCTTCTATCGTCAAATGAGCCGCCGCGGGAGCGACAATGTCTTTTAGCAAAATATTCTTTTTGTCGATGGCGGCGGCGGCGTGCGGCGAGAGGGGTTGCGTGAGCAAATACCGCTCTTCGTGAATTTTTATTTCCGGGCAAAGCGCCTTCACCGTTTCGGCGTCGCGCGGCGTTCCGGCCTGTATGGGTTTCCAGTAATCGGCTTTAAGCGCATGGCACAAAACAGCCGAGGCCACAGTCTTTCCCGAATCCGTTCCGATGGCAGTTACAAAATAATTCATCCTATTGCTTGAACCAATAAATCAATTTCTTCCTCTGTGTTGAAAGCGTGAAGACAAAGGCGTATGCGCTCTTTTCCTTGCGGCACGGAAGGCGAAAGAACAGGCCGGCAGTCCAACCCGACTTTCATCAGTTGCGCGGCTTTGGCACGGACTTCCTTCCCGAAAATCAAACACTGAACAGACGATTGCGAAGGAATTTTATTTTCCCATTTTGCTTTTTGCAAAAAATAATCAATCCGCTTCCGCAACTGAATTTGCAACTGATTATTCTCTTTCAAATAATCAAATGCGCAGTCAATGGCTTTTACGCTGTGGGGCGGCAAGGCGGTGGAGTAAATAAAAGGGCGCGCGTGGTTGATTAAAAAATTCTTCATTGTTTCGCTTCCCGCCACGCAGGCGCCGTGAACGCCCATGGCTTTCCCAAAGGTATAGATGCGCACCGGGACGTCGAGTTTTTTGGTCAGCGCGACCCCTTCGCCGCGGGCGCCAAAAAGTCCTGTGCTGTGCGCCTCGTCCCATACGATAATCGCCTCGTATTTTTCGGCCAGTCGCGCCACTTCTTCAATCGGACAGGCATCCCCGTCCATCGAGTAAACAGACTCCGCGGCAATAAATTTTTTGCCTTCGGCACGCTTCAGTTTTTTTTCTAAATCATGTACGTCGTTGTGGCGAAAGGAGTGCGTTCGCGCAAAGCGAAGTCCTTTTGTCGCGCGGCTTATTCTTTCTTCCAACTCGCGGGAACGCGCCAGCCCCAAGTAGTCATTGGAAGAAAAATCAATCGACGGCGAAGGCGGGGGAAGACGGCGAAGCAAATCACGGCGGGAGCGTTCTTCTAACTTTTGAGTCAATCCGAGTTCAAAGGCATTCATTTCCAAAATCAAGAAGGACGATTGAGGTTGGCGTACTTTAATTCCTTTTCTAACTCGCGGTCTTCATGTACGCGTTTGATGCGAACTTTGGCCGCGGGGCCCACCAATATCGGCACTTGCTCCACTTCCACGTTGGCCAATTCTAAGCCAAACTTCTCCTGCGGCGGGAGCGAACGTTTTTTTATCAAGCGATAAAATTGTATGATCAAATTATCGAAAGCCGACATTTCGCTGTTGATGGAAGCTATCGAATTGATGATAATAAATTTAAAATCGGCGGGGACTTTGTGGCGTTGGAGCGATGGGTAGGGGCTTATTAAATTCACTTCCCCCGATTCTTCCATGTCGCGCAAAATGCTGTTGAAAATTATGTTCACGCGATGGTCGGCTTTGAAACCTAATTTAATTCTCACAAAAAAACATTTTTGGGGAATGATGGTGTCCACCGAATATTTAGAGGTGAAGGGACTGTCCACCGTGTCGATATGGATAAACCAATAAGTATCGGCTCGCTTGGGGCGCTTTTTGAAGATGCTGTATATAATAGTAGAGTCGATGAAGCGCTTGCTGTCGGCTTCCGCCAAATACACTAAGTTGGAAGCCTCTTTGGGAACCGCCAAATCGTTCTGCATCTCTTTGAGCGTGGGGATAAATTCTTTCAGGCTCACAAAATCGGTATGTCGGTCGCGCATGCGGCGGGCTTTGCGCAAGGTGAACATCATCGTAAAAAAGACAAAAGCAATTCCGAAAGTGAACCATCCGCCGTGATGAAACTTGCTGAGATTGGAAGCCAAAAAGGCCCCCTCGATGAGGACAAATAAAACCGCCATGGCCACCGAGCGCACTCGGGAATGGTGACCCACCCAATAATAATAGACAAGCAACAAGGTAGTCATCAGCATATTGACCGTAATGGCCAACCCGTAAGCCGCCTCCATCGCCGAGGACTCTTTGAAGAAAAAAACCACCGCCGAACTTCCCAGCATGAGCAGCCAATTAATGGCCGGCAAATACACTTGTCCTTTGGCGCGGCTTGGATACCGCACCCGCGTACTTGGCCACAAGCGAAGTTTCATCGCCTCATTTACCAACGTAAAAGTGCCCGAAATGAGCGCCTGACTCGCGGTCACGGTGGCCAAGGTGGCAATCACTACGGCAAAAATCATAAAGGGCTGCGGAATCATTTCGAAGAAAGGAATTTCTTCCGAGCCTATCGCCTTTCCCGCGCGCGACAATAAATAAGCCCCTTGTCCAAAGTAGGAAAGCAAAAGACTAACCAACACAAATGTCCACCCCATGCGAATATTATTTTTGCCGCAATGCCCTAAATCGGAATACATGGCTTCGGCCCCGGTAGTGCATAAAAATACGGCGCCCAAAATCCAAAATCCTCCGGGGTATTCAATGAGCAAGCGAATGGCATACATGGGATTCACCGCCCACAAAATTTTGGGATTGCTTGCCAAATTATAAGCGCCAAAAAAACCGATGAAAATAAACCACGCCAACATCACCGGCCCGAAGGCTTTGCCCACCGTGCTGCTTCCAAATTGTTGGAACACAAAAAGCACCGCTAAAATGGCCAGCACTATCAGCACAATGGCATTGGCAGTAATGTCGGGCGACAGTCGCCGCAACCCTTCCACCGCAGAAGTAACGCTGATGGCCGGAGTGATGAAACCGTCGGCAATCAATGTGCAACAGCCAATCATTGCAGGAATAATAATCCAGGCCACTTTATATTTTCTGACTAAGGCATAGAGAGCGAAAATTCCTCCCTCCCCTTTGTTGTCGGCGTTGAGCGCCAAGACCACATATTTAAGCGTGGTGATAATGGCCAGCGTCCAAAGTATGCACGACAAGCCGCCGAGCACTAAATCTTCCGTGATGACATGACTCCCCACGATGAAACGCAAGGTGTAGATGGGCGACGTGCCGATGTCGCCGTAAATGATGCCAAAGGAAACTAACACTCCGCCGAGCGATAGTTTGTTTAGGCTGCTTTGATAAGGTTCGGCGCTCATTCTTTAAAGCGTTGTGTGGCGTAAGGGCATAAGCGGTTAGTCATGATGGCGTAAGCGGTTAGTAGGCGTAAGAAGTTATAAGTTATAAATTATAAGGAAGCGGCAAGGGTCGGAATAAGTCGCAGCGCCCGTTTCTGCCCCCGAAGCCGCGGGGCAAGGCAAGGACGGGTTATTTTTATCCGAGGAAAGGGCTTGCGCATGAATGTTTTTGAGGCTTGCGGCAAGTTCCAAACCGCCGAACCCGCGACCTTCCTCCGCCATGCGCGGCGCGGCAACTGCAATTTTAGCAGTCGGGGTCAATCCCTTAGAGGCAACAATTTTGGCCATTTAGATGAAACAACGCGCAATATTAAGGAAAACCGCGAGATAAAATACGAAACCTCTAAAAAACACTTTTTTGAAAAATTTATGGGGCATTAAATTATTAAAAATCAATTATTTATAAAAAATAAAGATCCTGCTAAGGAAGTTCTCAAAGGCGCCTGCCGATTATTTTTTGCAAGCCGCCGCATAGAAATATGAATTTTCAGCCCTATCTTTGCGGGGAAAATTTTAACATTTTAAATAAAACACTTCTTAAAAACAACTCAAAAAAAATTATGAAAATCATCCTTGTATTTACAATGGCCGCCATTTCGCTGGCCGCCTGCACCTCGGAAAAAGAAAAGCTGAAGGGTCAAGTGGACTCCCTGAAAACGGAGCTTTCGGACAAAAACAAATTTGTCGAAACTCTGCAAGACGTAGGCATTTTAATGGACTCTATCGACGCCGGCCGCAATATGTTGCGAATGGATTTGAAAGAAGGCGCCAAGAGAGACGACTACACGGCACGCATGCGCGGAATTAAAGACTATGTAACCGAATCGCAACAAAAACTGGGCGACATGGAGAAACTTCTTCGTCAATCGAGGGGCAACAACCAATCCTCTTTGAAAACGATAGCCAGACTGCAAAGCGATTTGGCCGCCCGCAACGAAGAAATTCAGCGCCTCACGGAATTGGTCGACAAGCTCGGCACAGAAAACTCCAGCCTTATCAAAACGATGGATTTGCAAGAGGCCGAACTTTTGGACAAAAGCGAGAAGATAAAAGCCAAAGAAGAAGAATTGGCCGCCATTGAAGTGCGCATTCAGGAAGTGATGGCCTCCAGCAAAATGAGCGAAGCCGACTCCTACTTCGCCCGCGGCGAAGCCATGGAAGAAGCCGCTAACCGCACTAAATTAGCGCCTCGCAAAAAGAAAGAAACCTATCAGCAAGCGCTTGAGTATTACCGCAAAGCCTTGTCGCTTGGAAACGCCAACGCGCAAGCCAAAATCGATGAGATTGAGAAGAAAGTGAAATAAAGTCAAAATCCTCTCAAAAAAATCACAAAAAGGGAAAGCGAAAGCTTTCTCTTTTTTTTTATCCGCCGTTTTAAATTAATGATTGCGGCAACGTCCCCCCAAATGTCCCGCGTATGCCAATGGCATCAGCGAATTTAGACAATGTTCCAAAATTTCCTATTTTTGTACTTTGCAAAGAGCGCTATCATGTTACGGACAATTATCGGATTACTGGTCACTTTCTTCATCTTCCGTCTCTTGTGGAAACTGACGGGACTTTTGACGTCTTCGTTGCCCAAAAAGCAAGTGAAACCCAAACCTACAAAAATTCAAAAACCCATCCTCAAAGGAGGGGAGTATATCAGCTACGAAGAGGTGAAAGAATGATCCCCTTTTTTAAATATCAAGCCACGGGCAACGACTTTGTGATGATCGACAACAGGCAGGGCAAGCATCGGTTTTCCGTCAAAGAAATAAAACGGATCTGCTGCCGCCGTTTTGGCGTGGGGGCGGACGGATTGATTTTAATCGAAAAACATAAAACGGCCGATTTTAATTTAGTCTATTATAACAGCGACGGTTCGCAAAGTTTGTGCGGCAACGGAAGTCGCGCGGGCGTACGCTTTGCCGCCCGCCTGGGCATGATTAAACACAAAACCACTTTCATGGCCTACGACGGTTTGCATAATGCCAAAGCAGGCAAACACATCGCCCTGCAGATGAACGACGTGAGCGAATTTAAAAAAATAGGCCGCGATTATTTTATTCATACAGGCTCGCCGCATTATGTAAAGGTCGTGAATGACCTCGACCCGCTGGACGTTGAAAAGGAAGGACGGCACATTCGCCATCTAAAATTGTTTTCGCCGACAGGCACGAATGTCAATTTTATGAAGCGCGCGGAAAACGGCATTGAGGTGCGCACGTATGAGCGCGGAGTGGAGGGGGAGACGCTTTCGTGCGGAACGGGCGTGACCGGGTCGGCGCTTATTGCGGCTCACCTTTGGAAACTGCCCTCCCCCGTGGCGGCCAAGACGCGCGGCGGAGAATTGCAAGTGGCTTTCACCCCAAACAAAAACGGATTCTCCGATATTTTTCTTACGGGCGCCGCCGACTTTGTTTTTGCGGGAGAATGGAACGGCGGAAAAAGGCAAACTTAGGAATAAGCCGCAGGAAACCGAAGCCTGTTTTTTTTTGAACGGCTGAAATAAATCCAGACTTGCCTTGCTCTTTGGGACTTATTCCTTGCGATTTGCCGTTTCGCCCTTGCAACTCTCGGAACGAATTTTTATTGTGATTGTATATTACTATAATATATGTAAGTTTGCACAATATTTGATGTTATTCACACTATTATGAAGTCCAGAATATTAACCTCCTTCCTATTAGGCGCCGCAGCCGGCGCGGTGCTGGGAATTCTCTATGCTCCCGATAAAGGAGCCAATACGCGGGAAAAATTAATGGCTAACTTGAATAAGTACAGAGACCAATTGCTGTGCTTTTTGGACAACCTCTCGGCGACGAATCAAACCCACCCCAACGGCGCTTTTACGGAAGACGAGTCGGTGACTGAAGCGAAAAATAAAGCCAATCAACTCCTCACCGACGTGGACGAAATGCTGGCGCAAATGAGAGCTAAGAACAAAGAAGCCTAATGACCATTTTCCAAAAACATATTTTGCTGTGTTGCGCGGGGGCGATTGTTTTGGCAAGCTGTACCCGCAAAATATACGGCGTAAAACCCGGAGAGACGCCCGCCGCCATTTTATTCGACTCAACCTCCTGCGACTTCGGCCTCGTGAAAGCAGGAAAGAAAGTTTCGCACACTTTTAATTTCACCAATACGGGAACAGTGCCCCTCGTCATCCAAAACATAGAGCCGGCCTGCGGATGCACCACCCCCCAATGGACAAAAGAACCCTTGCCCCCGGGTTCCCGCGGCATTATTGAAATCACCTTCGACAACGGCGGAGAACTTGGAAAAACAAGCAAAGGCATTCTCGTAACAGCCAATACAGAACCAATCCACACCTATTTAGTTTTCCACGCAGAGGTGGTGAAGTAAGCCCCTCGTCTCGTCTGGGTGCCTCTCAAAATTACTGTCGTTGCCACACCCCCATTTGAAAATAAGCGCTATTGACCAAGCCTATGCCTCCTAATTCCGCCCCGGCATTGACTTCTGCGGCTCACGTTTATTTGCAACTTCCTGATTTTCAGAAACAATGCAGAGCGTGAGTCAGAACAGAGCGCCGCATTTGGCTGACCCCAAAGGGGGCATATCCCCTCGCCTGGTTTCCTGTGCACATTAAAAGCCTCTCGGTATTCTGGATTCAATTACCTGATTTTCAACGACAAATCTAAACGTCAGGCAGAATAGCAGGTTTTCAGTTTGAAGGCCATTGGGCAAAAAAATCCGAGATGCACCCTCCATAGCCCAAGCATAGATGGTGCATAGATAAAGCATAGATAGTGCATGGGAGAGTATTAAATTCAACATTATGTTAAATAGACTTAAGCCCCAGACTTAAGCCCCCCCGTCTGGCCTTGCTTCGCCCTCGTCTCGGTTCGCCTCGTCTCTGACATCCCCTTCGTCTCCCCTTCGTCTCCCCGCGTCTCCCCGTCTCTCCCCGCGTCTCCCCATCTCCCTCTCGCCTCCTCTCCCGTCTCCAAAGCATCCCCGAATCTACCACAGGAACAAAATCTTATAACTTTCAAACGTTTTCGGAACCTTCTTGCAAAAATTTCTTGTGTTTTTTAATAAAATAGGGCTGTTTTTAAACCAATAATTTTGTTTTTAAATATTTTATTTCAACTTTTGGGTCATAATTAAACCGCTTTATAAGAAAAAGGAGAAAAAAACATAAGACTCGGGTAATTTGAAAGGCGGTTTTTTTTAGAAAGGCAGTTTAACGGAAAAAAGAGATGAAAATCAACATAATAAAAACAGTCATGAAATATTATACAACAGGTTTTATTTAAGAGTGCCATAATTTTTGGCTGAAGGAGGGTCGCTAAGACCCTCCCGGGGGGTGCATCCCCCGCAGAGGCTGTCTTAGTTTTAGTGTCTAATTTATCAACCAAACACATTCAAATTTATGAAATTATTTTCAATAATTCTATTTGCGGCGCTGTTATTTAGCTTTTTTTGCATTGCCGCCGCCCCTCTTGACTCTCTGGTTTCGCCGGCCGCCGATCCGGAACCGGAACCCGCCGCGAAAAAAGATTCCTCAAGGTTCACTTATTCAGGATATTTCGACATGTATTATTTCGGGAATTTGAACTCCCCGGCCAGTCGAAAAAACGGAGGCTCTTCGGGCATCAGCCGCGGCTTTGACCGCTACCCCGGACAGTTCCAATTGGGCATGTTCCTCAACCGCATCGCCTATTCTTACGGACGCGCTTCCGTGGTGGGCGAAATGGGCTTCGGCCCCAATGCCGAGTATGGCAACTACGGAAGCGCACAGGGATACACCTGGGGAGAAACGGTCGCCAACCACGGCACCTATACCGCCGTGGTGATTAAACAGGCTTATGTTTCCTATGAGGTGAACGATAAGTTAAGTTTTACGGCCGGACAATTCGGAACGCATATCGGCTTTGAACTTATCGACGCCCCTCTTAACTTCCATTATTCCATAAACAATACTTTCAATGCAGGGATTCCATTCTATCATTTAGGCGTAAAAGGAACTTATAAATTTAGCGACGCCGTCTCGTTGATGGGCGGCGTGGTGAACGGAACTGACCAGATTTTTGACAACAACCGAGGCAAGAGTTTTATCGGCCAACTGGCGCTGACGCCCTCGGAAGGATTGAGCATTTACTTCAATACCATTCAAGGCAATGAAGGGAATGCAAAAAAGAACGGGCAAGACAGCACCGGCTACTTTGGCGTGTTAGACCTTTGCATCAATTATCAATTAACTAAAAAACTGTTTTACGGAGGATGGCTTATGGCCGGTTCAACCAGCGGAGACTTCCAAGGCACGGGCAATTTCGCCGGCACCAAACACTGGTACGGGGCCACCTTCTATTCCAACTATAAATTTACCGACCGCTTGGCGCTCGGCTATAGAATTGAATATTTCGACAATCGCCAAGGCGCCAGAGCCCTTCTCACCCACGGAAAAGGAACGGACGCGTGGACGTGGACGCTCACAGGAAATATTTCGCTGGCAGACAGCCGCATTTTATTAAAACCTGAAGTGCGCTTCGACCGATTTAGAAAGATGACAGGCACAGCGGGGGAAACCGTGTTCCAACAATTTGAAGGCAGCGACGGAGAGTTTGATAAAAACACCCAGCTCACGGCGGGCGCCGCATTGATTTTTGTGTTTTGAGAGAGTTGATAATTTAGTTGAGCAGAGGGGGCGCGCGCCCCTTCTGTTTTTTTAAGCCGAAGGAAATAAGCAAGGAATAAATGGGGCGCGGTTGAAATATAATTTGCCTTTCATCGTCAAAAAGAGGCGCCTGGCGCATTGCCCTGCGGTTGCCTTTGCCTCGCATTTTGCGCTCCGTGTTCAAGAAAAAAATACATTCCTTAAAACCTTGAGTCTTACTCCTGTTCCTTGCGCTTTACGCCCCCTTTTTTAATTTTTTTTTTGCCCGATGGTTGTTTCTACTGTTATTATTTTTACTTTTAAATCAAAATTATAAATTCATGGCAAATAAACTATTCCGCAAAAAGCCAATCTCTGTTTTAATGGAAGAGTCGGGAGATACGGGCGGCTTGAAGCGTACCCTCGGAAGATTGAATTTGATCACGCTTGGCATAGGGGCCATTATTGGCGCGGGCGTTTTTGTGCTCACCGGTCGGGTGGCGGCGCAATATGCCGGCCCTGCATTGGCGCTTTCCTTTGTGATGTCGGGCGTGGCCTGCGCTTTTGCGGGCTTATGCTATGCCGAGTTTGCCTCCATGATACCCATATCGGGAAGCGCTTATACCTACGCCTACGCCACCATGGGAAGAATTGTGGCGTGGATTATCGCCTGGGCCCTGACCTTGGAATATTTGCTCGCCGCCTCTACCGTGGCCGTGGGTTGGTCGGGCTACTTTAATAAGTTTTTGCATCAAATCGGATGGGACCTCCCCGCCGCGCTGACCTCCGCGCCTTTCGCTTTCAATACGCAGTTTGAATGGACCGGCTCCATTTGCAACCTTCCGGCCATCGGCATTATCCTTTTGATTGTGGTGCCGCTTTATCGCGGAGTGCAGGAATCGGCCACTATCAACAATGCGGTGGTGATACTGAAACTGACCGTGGTCTTTCTGTTTATTTTATTGGGATGGCAGTACATCGACACAGCAAATTGGGTGCCTTTCGTGCCCGAAGCCCAAAGCGATAAGTTTGGCGATTACGGATGGACGGGGGTTTTTCGCGGCGCTTCCGTGATTTTCTTTGCTTATCTTGGTTTTGACGCCGTGTCCACCGCCGCGCAAGAAGCCAAGAACCCGCAACGCGACATGCCTTGGGGAATTTTAGGCTCGCTGTTTTTTTGCACTATCATCTATATTATTGTGTCGCTGGTGATGACGGGCATTGTTCCCTATAAAGAGTTAAATTCTCCGGCGCCCATCACGGTAGCCATTGAAAAAGCGGGGGAAGGTCTTCGCTGGTTTAATCCCTTTATCACGGCAGGCGCCATCGCCGGGTTGAGTTCCGTCATTCTGGTAATGCTCATGGGACAAACGCGCATCTTCCTCTCCATGTCCAACGACGGACTCTTCTTCAAAGCCTTCGGAAAAATCCACCCAAAGTATAAAACGCCTTATCTCTCCACCGTAATCACCGGGATGACGGCCATGCTCTTGTCGGGATTGCTCCCCATTGAAGTATTGGGAGACTTGGTTTCGTTCGGAACTTTATTAGCCTTCATTATTGTATGTATTGGCGTGATGGTGTTGCGCTATAAACGCCCCGATTTGAGCCGTCCGTTCAAAGTTCCTTTTTTCCCCGTTACGCCTATTTTGGGGGTGTTAAGTTGCTTGGCGGTAATGATCTCGCTGGACAACACAACCCACATACTAGCCGCCGTTTGGATACTTATCGGCTTTTTGGTGTACTTCTTTTATGGACGAAAACACGCGAAATATTAAGGGTTAACGGGTGCCTCTAAAATTTTATAGAGTACTATAATGTTGCCTTAAAAGAAGGGGTTTCCATGTAGCGCGGGGGGGAGTTGAACCCCCGACCTTAGGGTTATGAATCCTACGCTCTAACCGCCTGAGCTACCGCGCCAAAAAATGAAGCCCTTTTTAAAGAGTTGCAAATGTAATAAATATTAATGGTTAATGATTAATGTGGCCGCTTACCCCGATAAATTTCTTTTTCTTGGCGCTTGCAGGATGTCTGCGGCAGGGCATCCCCGAGTCCCAAGCGCCTCACATGTCCCGCGACGGCATAGGGGATTACGCGAACGGGCGGAGCGGCGGCATTAATCATTAGCCATTAGTTGCTATGGGCTAATGATACACATTCAACGCTCATTCGGGACTTTCGCCCTATAGTTGTCGAACATGCCTGACACGCTTCAATTTGTGTCCGCAGTGCGGACACTTTTGTAATTTGTTTGTTATCAATATTTTATATTGGCATTGTCATGAGCAACGCTTTTACATGGCTTGCCGAAAGCCATAACAAAAAACACTCGGAATGAATGCCGTAAGTTTCATAAAACTGCCTCATTCTATACAAACCTCTGCGGTTAAAACCTGATAATTCGGGGTGTTTGGAGGCAATGAAATCGGCTAATTCCCGTATTCTCGCCCCAACTGCCGACGCTTACTTTTGCGGAATTGGTTTTAGATAAGATTAACCTAAGCAATATATCGTT
>Ga0081606_1000607_pt1 | contig 13723 bp, 7 predicted proteins | sample EareggfetidaYelm_FD_71127 | JGI IMG/M metagenome (GOLD analysis project Ga0081606, IMG submission 71127) | Earthworm egg capsule microbial community from the University of Washington, USA - E. fetida Yelm (SPADES assembly) (version 2) | ecosystem: Host-associated > Annelida > Reproductive system... | reverse complement strand
AAACGTGAAAGGAATTTCGTCCTTAATCAATTTATTGATGAAGCGATCGGCGCCGGGAATAAGCGAATCTCCCGCATAAATAACGCCGTCCATATCAATAAGCAATCCGTGAGTCATAAGTTTGTTGGGTTTTAAAATTTTGGCAAAGGTACATCATTTATAATGATTAATGGCTAATGGTGAATCAATGTCAGCGATTCAGCGAGTAATAGCAAGTCAATCTAATCAAGGAGTTAGAAGGGGCGTCAAAATATCTTTTTCGGGCTAAATTGGGGGGAGGGAGCTCAAAAGGGCGCCGTTCCCGTGGACTTCGACGGCATTGAATTGCTGCAGAACGACTATGCCGCAATCGCAACGCAAGCCACCGCGGCTCAAGCGTCGGCGGACGACGCCTCATTCGAATCAGAAGTTCGCGACGCGCTCAACGGCAAACCATTAAGCGCTAAAGAACTCCTGAAAAAACTCAACTTGACTTGTACTGCGCAAAAACTAAACAGTGATTTGAAGAAGTTAGATTTTATTGAAGTCGCAAAAAAAAAAGAAAGGAAATTTATACAAGTTGAAAGGGAGAGCAGAAGTAACGCCGCCATCGCTTTTTGATTGGGGAAAAAAGGCTGGATGCCCGCCTCGGTGCGTCGTAAAGTTGACGGGTGTGTATTTCAAATCTTCCTAATTCGGGTCGGACTTCCCGCCCCAATCCCTCGTGCTCCTGCCCCGTCAAGCCAATCCGCAACTTCTTGGCGCTTTTGCGCGGGGAGTTGTTTAGCAAACCCTAATTATGGGTTGCGGAACAATATTATTTTGCTTCATCCGCCCGCCTGCCCAACTAAAGAAAGCAGGCACTCTGTTCTAGCAGGGGGCTGGCGTGGTTCTTGGCGCAGGCCGGCCGTAAGGTTAGCCGTTGGGGTTGGCTTGCGTGGGGCGTAGGTTATTCGTAGGTGAACCTACGCCCCCGTGTGCCTCAAGAATCGCAGTTTTGAAAAATTAATATAAGTCCATAATGCCTCCTCTGCGCATTGCAAAAAAAAATCATCCCAAGATTCTTGCGCAATGCGGGTTAATTTTTTTTCTAAATTATTTTCAATACGACGTTGTTTGGCGTAGTGATAGTATTGATTTGCAACATAACACGCAACCAAAAACTAAGACCATGAAAAATAATGTACAAGATGAACTAATTAAGAACAGCGAAAATGCCTTCCTTCAGACATTCACATTTTTCGGACGCGGCTTTTCTGAATTTGACTTTGTAAACGCATGGCGTGGTGCCCTGCACACAGAGAGAGCCCACCGACTGCTCGCAACTCCTGACATGGTAAAGACCTCGTTGTTTTTGATTTACGACAAATAAAACTATTAAAACCATGAAACACCTTTTTTTTTACATTTTATCCCTAATACCCGTACAGGGTATGGCGTGGGGAGGCGAAGGACACCGTGTTGTTAGCGTAATTGCGGAACGTTATATTACCGAGCATACACGGTATTTTATTGAATATTTTTTTGAAGAAGAATCACTTGTTGAGTTTAGTACATGGTTAGATGAAGTGCGTAACCAACCAGATTACAGAGCAACGGCTACTTGGCATTGGGTGACTATTGAAAACGGAAAAACATACAAGAGTTCGACAAGAAATAAGAAGGGGGATATTATTTCAGCCATGCTCGCGGTAATGCTTAAAAGAAAGTACAACAGAAAAGACATAGATATAATTTGCGATATTAGAGTAGCGACGCATTTAATCGGCGATTTGCACCAACCGCTGCATGTAAGTTGTTGTAATGATAAAGGCGGAAGGTTATTGCCTGTGATGTGGAGCAATAAAAATACGAATCTTCACGACGTTTGGGATAATGATTTGATAAAATCCTATAAATTAAGTTATTCTGAATTAGCGGAATCGCTTTTCCCTTTATCGGATAAGTTGTACGAGGAAGCAGATAATGATGTAGATTTTCAAAATATTTATGAGTGGGCGGAGGAGTCTATTGCTTTCAGAAATCAAATTTACAGTATTGGAAACGGTAAATTAGGGAACTCTTATTTTCAAAAGAACCGAGCATTGCTTGAGAGGCAATTAGCTATTGCAGGCGTAAGGCTTGCCATTTTCCTAAACGTTTATTTTAAAGAGTTTGACGCGAGGAATAATCACAAATGAGCACTCAAAATATTACTCCTCGCAGGAAGAGGCTAAAGCGAGGAAAGACCGCCTCACAGGCGCCTTAAACGAAAACCGAATTGTTTGCTTTACCGTTAGGCACAAAAAGCCGAATTGAATTTGACAACCGCTAAAATAACTTATCAATGTCCGCTCAGGGAAGTATCAAAAGATATATGCTTATATTGGATAAAGCAAGAGCAGGGAGATACCCTTCTTTTGCCGACTTGAAGGATTATCTGCATGAACACGGGTTTGAAATTTCCGCCCGTACGCTGCAACGCGATATTGAGCAGATAAGAATTGAGTTTGGAGTAGAAATAAAATACGACCGTTACCGGAATGGATATTTTGTGGATGAAGAATCAAGCGTGAATAAAAAACAAATACACCGGTTTCTTCGCCTGCTTGGAATAGCCGCAAAAGCCGACTTGTTCAAAAGCCTCCAAGAAGGAAAGGAAGCGCTGAAGCATGAACTGCAGCAAAAAATCAAGCACGGCGACTGGGCAAAGGTGATTGACCCCAAAAAGTTAGATGAAATTTTAGAGTTGATAATACTTGAACTGCATCTCGACAGCCAAGGAGGCCCCACGAAGGCAGGAGAACTCTTTGAAGAATGCTTATTCAAAAGGGCGGATATTTTAGAAAGCCTCGGACTTCCAAACATCGATGCAATAGCCGATGAAGTATTTAGCTTTAAAACCCTGCCCACTGACCGCGAACTCGATTTAACTGTTCTGGCATTGCAAGCGGCGGCGGCTGAATATTTGGCAGAACCCGCCAAAACGGATGAAGAAATTTTGCGCGACGCCATTCAAGACCAAAGGGATGCTTTTGAGGTTTTGCCTGAATTAGGCTTAACTACTCATCTTTACACCCTATTTATTTACGATGAAATTCTATTGAAGAAAAAGGAAAAAATAGACGCCGTGTTGGAGATTTTCAGAGCGTGTAAGGATAACGCCATACTTGGTGCCCTCGGTGTCTTAAAACTAAAGAAAAGACGCAAGGCATACCAAAAAACCATTCAACTTTTAAAAAGCAAAGGAATTAAATACATCGAGGAATATCTGGCAGATACAAGCCGTTATTAAGAAGGCTCATGTATCCTTATAAAAACAGGCGCCGAAACAACGGAAACAAATATCATAAGCCAAGCGGCTGTTAGCTCGCGCGGCAGACCGCCCTTCCGTATTTTTTATTTTTCCCGCGGTGCATTAAAAAAATGCGCAGGCTGACCCGCATTTTTCTAAATTATTTTCAGAACGACGTGTTTTGGCGCAGTGACAGCATTAATTTGCGCCATAATCAGGTAACCTAAAATTAAGAGCATGAAAAACATAGAGATTAAAAAAAGCGAGTACGCAGGGCGCGTGTGCGTTGGTTTCTTCTGTTTCGGATTGGAGCGCAGTTGCCCCTTCGCTTTCAAGAAATTTCTTTAAAATTTTTTATGATGATTTGAAAACATAGTATTAATTTGCATTATAATCAGACAACACAAAATTAAGAGCATGAAACACAATGTACTGCATGAACTAATTAAGAACAGTGAAAATGTCCTCCATCAATTCACATTTTCCAGATGCAACTTTTCTAAATTTGACTCTTTAAACGCATTCTTGATTGACAAAGCATTAAGCACAGACAGAGCCAACCTGTTGATTACAATTCCTGACAAAGACCGTCTCAATGATTTCTTTTTACCAGCAACTTTAATTGCAACACGTCATTGCATTAATGCAAACACAAGCGCTTGCTTGCAAAAAGGCGAAATAATTTTGAACAAAACAGACGGAAAGATTTCAACAGTAAAAGCCATAAAGGAAAACCAAATTTTTATTTTACCATTGGGAACAAAAAAGCGGATTGAACTTGATAACTGCTTAAACTATGTTCAACTATCGCCAAAGTATGCAAACAAATTAGAACAAGTGAGATACAACCAAACAAGAGTGAGGGATTTTGAAAAGAAAATGCTTGGGGAATTCAAACGTTACAATTCAATTCTCTCCCGCTTTCATTCAAACGAAATTTATTTGTCGCTAAAAAACAAGGCAAAACCAGTAATCGTAGCCTATAAAAACGAGGCGCTGAAGCAGATTCCTGATTGGATTCCGTTTCAGTATATGAATAAAAGCGGAAAGGTTGAACCTGATACCCCGTTTGACTCATTGTTTATAGTGGTAAATGATTTTAAAACGATAAAGGAACATTTCATTGAAAAGGGAATCCCGATTGATACCATAATATTTATTGGCGATACTAAATATTGCCAATCTATTGCCGCCATTTCAAAAGGTTCGCGACAAGAAAAATTCAATCACTGCATTTTTATAGGAACGCAAGATGTAGAAACAGGAGAAAACTTTGAGGCGCTGAAATGGAATTGGACTTTACCTGAGATGAAATTCTTTGCCCAAAACCAACATGCGGTAAATAAATGCGCGATAGATTCATTGAAAGCAGCAGATGCCTTGGTCATTAATGGAAAACAACGGCAATTTCTTGAGAAACATAAACTCACACACAATGCAAATTTCATTGCCAAATCGACAATGAAGAACAAACATCGTTACAAGAATCGTATTAACCTGAAAACCTTTGACCAAAGCCAATATGTTGTAAATACAGATGCTATAGATTCGTTGAAGGCAATAGATGTCATTGAGGTAAATTCGAGAAGGGCTTCCACAATAGAATTAGTCATTAGCGGAAAACAATGGCGATTTCTTGAGAAGTATGCACTCACTCACAATGAGTGTGTCATTATTTGTGAATCATTGAGGCCACGCGAAAATCTAAGCCCTGAAACTATTAGGCATCCTGAGCTACGCGCTGAAACATTGAACCTCACAAACTTCATCGCTGAAACCGAACGTCGTTACAAGAATCGTATTAACCTGAAAAAACTTTTGAAGTTCATTCGCAAGGTTTATCCCATTACTGCCGTTCACAATGAAATAAGAATAAGAGAAAGAGCCAATGAAATATTTGAAGCATTCTTAACCGAAGCCGAAGAAATATTTCAAGGCGAGTATTGCAATATTAATACAGATTGCCAAGAAGATTTTGAGAAATTTAAAACCATTTGTCAAAACATAATTAACCTGATTAAAAACTCAAAAATAAAATTCTTTGACCAAAGCCAATATGTGGTAAATACAGATGCGATAGCTTCATTAAAAGCAATAGATGCCATTGAGGTAAGTTCGGGGGAGGCTTCCGCAATAGAATTAGTCATTAGCGGAAAACAATGGCGAGCGCTTGAGAAATATGAGCTGACACACAATGAGTGTGCCGTTATTTGTGAATCATTGGAGAAGCACAAAAATCTAAGCGCGGAAACTATTAAGCACCCTGAACTACGCGCGGAAACGTTGAACTTCATAAACTTCATTGCTGAAACCGAACGTCGTTACGACAATCTCATTAACCTGCAAAAACTTTTGAAGCTCATTCGCAAGGTTTATCCTGTTACGGCCATTCACAATGAAATAAGAACAAGAGAAAGAGCCAATGAAATATTTGAAACATTCTTAACCGAAGCCGAAGAAATATTTCAAGACGAGTATTACAACATTGATGCAGATTGCCAAGAAGATTTTGAAAACTTTAAAACCATTTGCCAAAACATAATTAACCTGATTAAAAACCCAAACCTCAAAGACGCATGGTTTAAAACCACAAGCCCAATTGATTTCCTTGTTGTTCCAAAATCAATCAAAGCATTTTGCGAAGGAGAAATTGCAAATCTTGAAAATATTTCGGAACGATTTAACCAACCCGAACCAACTTTAAATTCCGCATATTACGGACTGAAAGAAACTAAAGTCATTTCTGTTTCTGATTTCTTTAGAAAAAAAACAGACGGAAAAAACCACCTGTTTCTTTCGCTTTACGGCAACGGTATTTATACAGATGTTCTTTTGCAAAAGATTCTTGCAAGCAACCACAAGACAAAAATTCTTTGCTATGAAGAAGAAGCAAAAGCAATGCAGGCATATCTGCAAAGTTTTCAGAAAAAAGATGAACTGGAACTCCGTTCAAGTCATCGCGAAAGACTTTGCGGATTGCGTTACCCTGAAACTCCAAGCATTACAAGCATTGACGATGAAAACATTGACATTGACGAGTGGATAAAATATTTGATTGGCTTTGACGAACAAAAACGCACAAGAGGAGAAGAACAGCAATATGATATAGTTTTTGAAGATGGAACACGAACAAAGGAAAGAGAATCAAGGAGTGTGCTTGTTGATGACTGCGAGGAAGTTTACAAAGAAGTTTGCTGGTTGAAGAAAGGCGACCGGGTGAGAATATATCAGAACCCCGACAAAGAAGCTTTGCACGACCTCATTAAAATGACCGATAAAACACAGCTTTTTTCAAGAGTGGATTATTTTTCATCGCTTTGGAGAAATTCATTGAAAGATTATTATAATACGAATAAGGCGAATAAGGGTTCTGGTTACCACATTGAAAATCTATTTGAAGAATTAAAAGAAAATGGTTTATCCGTTGAGAAACACAGTTTGGAAAATTGGATGAAGCCAAATGAGAAGACAAAGTTCCCAAAGAAAAGAAATTTACGGGCAATCATCAAAACAGTAAACCATCCTGAACTAAACAATAACAGTAAAAATATTTTTGTCATCCGGAAAGAGTATTCAGGAAGAATGATAAAAGAAGGGGTTGAGTTCAGCGAAGAAATAAATACATATATCCTGAGCAAAGAAAAAGGGAGAATGTTGACTCGGCTTTCTGAACATCACATCCAAGAAATTATTTTAGCCGGGGCGCCGATGCGAATCATAAAAGAAATTAAAAAAATTGACGAAGAACTAATAGATTAATATGCAAAGAGACACATTTCAACACCGTATTCAAAAAGGATTAATCGGAGCCGGTTCCGATAGCTTTGGCTTGCCCGACGAAGAAGAAATTATTTCTGACTATCCGTTACAGAGATATTTTTCAGCCGTAATATTTCCCCAAAAGAAATTGTCTGCAACAGAACAAGAGGCGGACGATGAAGAAATAAAAGCGGCAACAGAAGAACCCAATTCACTTGCGCTCGAAGGCGAAGTTTCTGAAAGCGAAAGCGAAAATGACGTCGCCGCTAATGCAAAAAATGATTTAAAAAGCGAAGACGAAGGAAAAGTCAGTCAAAATCACTTTAACCCCAATAATTTTGGACTCACTTTTTGCGCGGAATCATCTGCGGAAAGCATTGAAGTTGAATTTAGAGGAGGTTTTTATTACACCCTTGAAAAAAAGCAACCTGAAATAAAAATCAAAATTGCCGAAGCCGGTTATCAGGCATTAGCAGATGAAAAACTTGCTTTTCCTTTCAAAGACATTTTAGTTTATGAAGACGGTTGCTTATCGCTCTCAAGAGAATTGCAAGGAGATAAAGGAGGCAAGAATAAACGAAGCGGCGAGTATGCTGTGTTTGATGAATTCAAAAAGACAGATCGCTTCAAAGACAGTTCGGCAAAATATTACATGGAGCGTTTTGAAAAATTGATTGGCAGAGCTTGGAAAAGGAAACCCTTTTTCTATTCTGCGATTGTGAAAATTGAAGACACAGAAAAGCCGGTTGAAATTCCCATTGCAGACAAGACGCACAAGGAGGTAAAGTTTGGCTACCACATTAAAACTTATTCAGTAAAAGAAAACCGGTATGTAAAGATTCAACTTGTTAATATTTCCAAAGAGCAGTCTTCAAAACAGTTTACCACAAAAACCCCCGAACTAAATTCAAAGTGTTTGTTTCAAGCAGAGATAAAAGTTAAGTCAGACAAAATTCTTCCTTACAAATCAAATCAAGAGTTGAACCCGTTTGACGCCGAAGCAGAAGAACTGAACTTTCTTTACAGGGAAGTAAAAAGCTTTGGCATCGGACATAATTGTTCAGTGAGTTGGAACAGAAAAGAAAATTTACTTCAAACCACCTTTCTTCCGGAGTTCAATGTGAAGGATACAAAGAACGATTTCAAGGAAAATGATTTTGAAAACCCCGGCGATTTTGAACTTCTTAATAAAGCGCTTGACATAAAAAATCTTTCGCTTTTCAGCAAACTTGAAAAAGCACAAGTCATAGAACAACTTTACGGCTTTGTTGAACTTTATGGCAATTGGATTAAAGAGCAGAAAAGGAAAAACCAAGATAACACAGCGAAGGAAAGGGAAATAGGAGAGAGAGTAACAAACCGGCTTGATTACAACTATAACCGTTTAAAGTCCAACATCGGCTGCCTGCATAATGATGATGTGTTTCGTGCCTTTCAGTTTGCAAACACGGCAATGTTTATTCAAATCATTATTTCCAATGATAAGGATTTCACGAAAGAGGAAAAAGAAAAATCGGAAGTCAACAAAAGTATCCCGTACAATGACATAAAGTATTTTCAAGAATATGATTATTCCCGATTACCCTTTGCGCCTAAATACAGACCCTTTCAATTAGCTTTTCTTTTATTGAGCATTAAGGGAATTACAGAACCTGAAAGCGAGGAACGGAAAAATGTGGTGGACTTAATTTGGTTCCCGACAGGCGGCGGAAAAACAGAAGCGTATTTAGCCGTTACGGCATTTACAATTGTTTGGAGGCGAATGATGAATGACGAAACAGCATCACAAGGCGTATCTGTCATTATGCGCTACACATTACGACTGCTCACGGCACAGCAATTTGAAAGAGCGTCTAAACTTATTGCATCGTTAGAGTTTTTGAGAAGAAATTTTAAACAAGCATTGAAATCTACAACAATTTCTATTGGGTTGTGGGTTGGAAATCAATTAACGCCCGGAGGAGTTAAAGATGCTTTGGAAGCCGTTAAAGAAATAGAAACAGAATGCACAAAGAAAGACGGAAGAGCCGGTTTGAAAAACACATTTCAAATTTCGTCTTGTCCTTGGTGCGGCACAAAACTTATTTCAGAAAATGATTACGGCTTTGAAGCAAATACTAAAAAGTTCAACATCAAATGTCTTAATGACAAATGCGCCTTTCATAGCGAAATTCCAGTTCAGGTAGTGGACGAAATGTTATTCAAAAATCCCCCTACTCTTTTGTTTGCAACCGTTGACAAGTTTGCTCAATTAGCTTGGAAAGGAGAAGCACACAAATTTTTCAATAGTTTGGATGATGATAAACTTCCGCCCGATTTAATTATTCAAGACGAGTTACATTTATTAAGCGGACCGTTGGGGTCTATTGTCGGGCTTTTTGAGGGCGTTGTTGAAAAACTCTGTACGAAAGAAAGTAAAAACCTTGCTCCCAAAATCATCGCTTCTACCGCCACCACAAGAAATACCACACAACAAATTGCTAAACTATATGGCAATCGAAGCGTGAATATTTTTCCGCCACCCGGCTTGAGTTACAGCGACAGTTTCTTTGCTAAAGAATCAAAAGCAACAAGCAAAAGAAAATATATTGGTTTTATGCCGCTTGGGAAAACCGCCATTGATACTCAACTTCAACTAATTGCCCATTTACTTGAATCCCGAATTGAAAATCCCGAACTATTAAGCGATGATTACTGGACATTGGTTTCTTATTACAACTCATTAAAAGATGTAGGAAAAATCAGAAATAAAGTGGGCGATGAAATTATGCTTAATACAGCTACATTGCAAGCTCGACTGTTTGGAAAAAACAATAAATGGGTTTACAACCATCGCGGCATAGAATACAGAACAGAGGAATTGACGGCAAGGATTGAAAGCAGTAAAATAAAGGCAGTTTTAAAGCAACTTGAAAACAGGCTTGAGTTAGTTGAAAAAGAAATAAAAAAAGGGAGCAAATATGTAGCTTCATCTGTAATTGATTTAGTGCTTGCTACCAATATGTTTTCAGTAGGCATTGACATTGGCAGATTAAACTTGATGTTAATTAACGGAATGCCAAAGAACATTGCGGAATACATTCAAGCATCAAGCCGAGTGGGAAGAAAGGTTGAGGGTTTGGTTGTTACATTCTTAGACCCGAACAGAGCAAGAGATAAATCTTACTTTGAACATTACATTCCTTTTCATCAAGCATTCTACAAAAGCATTGAGCCGTTAAGCGTAACCCCGTTTACCGAAAATACAATTGACAAAATGATGACCACGCTAATGATAACGTTTGTGCGACATAAAATTTCAGGAATGAATCAAAACAACGATGCTCAATATTTTCAAAAAGAGAGTATAGATGAATTAAAATCATTTTTGAAAAATCGTTTCAAAGACAACCCGGCCGAGTATGAGTTTTTTGAAAACAGAATAAATTTCTTGGCAAATGATTGGGAAGAAAAAATTCATCCTCCTTATGAGTTTAAGAAATACGATCAATTGATGAAACGCCCAACAGAAGGCAGCTTTTCGGACAATCATGATTGGATAGTAATGGAATCAATGAGAGAAGTTGATGCGGATACTTTTATTCAAATTAGAAACAATTTTTTTTAAACACTTAACTATATGCAAAGAAAAGAAAGAAAAAGCTATGTAGCCCCTAAATACATTCAATCACAGGCAAGAAAAATGTTAAGCGCTTATGGCGGCGCAGGTTCAATTTTGGAAACGCCAAAAGGCGCTTTGCTTGTAGAGCTATTTGACAAGTGGAAATTCTTTTCAAATCCGGAAAGAATTTTTGACCAAGAAGAATTTATAATTGAAGATAACCGCTTGCTAAAGCGGCTTCAAGTTCATTTTAAGCATCTTCAAAAGTTCATTTGTGTTCCGACAAACGTTGCCAATCGATTTTTTAAAAGCGATGCGATTCCGCAAAAAAAAGACCATGTTGCGAGCGCTAGATATTTCCCTGAATGGATGTACTGTCCAAACTGTGAGAGGTTTCGGGCTGTTAAAGATTGGTGGAAAAGTTGGAGGCAAACTTTAGAAAAATACAGCGAACCAGATGCTGGCAGAAAGTTTATTAAGCCACAATGTTACCACTGTTTTGAAAAGGCAAAGGTTGAGAAGAAGAGGAAAAAATATTACGAATTGGAACAGGTTCGATTCGTTATGACTTCTCCTAACGGAGATATAAAAGATCTGCCTTGGGAATTTTGGAATCTTGCCGAGAAAAATGTTAAAGAAGAAGATGCGGAAGGCGGAAGCATTAAAATAAATTACGAAGAGAAATGTTGCGAAAAACAAGATTTAAGGTACTTGCGTTCTACAACATTTGCCGACTTAGCGGGTATTCGTGTTAAGTGCGCAAATGCTGATTGTAAAGCAAAAGGCAAAGAAGTCACTCTTGCAGGTTTATTTGGTTTGAGAATAGGAAAAGACAAAACTAAACAATTCAAACCAGTGATTAGGACAAGCAATAGCGTTTATTATCCGCTTTGCATAAATAGTATTTATTTGCCTCAAAAAAAACTAGAAGTTAAAGAGGAGGATAAACCGAGCATTCGCAATCTGCTTGCAAACAACGTAAGCAAAGAAATAATTTACGGCAGTTTTACAAAATACGACAAGCAAACAATCGACGATTTTATTGACGATAAAGGCCAAGTAAGTTTTGAGGCAGAAATTCAATACCGCTTAAAAGAGTTTAAATTTATTTTAGAACACCCAAATTACAAAGAGGAACAAAACAGCAATTTGACTTATGAGAATCAAGATTCCGAAGCGCTTTCAGGGTTTGGAATATCCACATTGATTAAAGTGAAGCGATTAAAACTTACCACCGTTCAAACAGCTTTCACCAGACAAGAACCGCTTGATAAAGATTTATTTATTCGTGAGGGAGATAATCAAGCCCTGATCAAAGTTAAATACACTTCATCGCAAGCCATAAACACAAATCATCTTTTGGCGATTGAAAGCTTTGGAGAAGGCATTTTTATTGACCTAGACAAACAAAAAGTTGATGATTGGTTTTTCAAACATTACAGCGAAACGCCGGCGTTCCGAGAACGCATCGATGCCTTGAGAGAAAGAATTTCTCTTTCAAAAATTTTGCGGAAGGATAAGTTCAGCGATGCAAGACATTTGGCAAAATTTATTTTGGTTCATACTCTCTCTCACTTGCTGACAAAGGAGTTAGAATTTCTTTGCGGTTATGCGGCCACTTCATTAAATGAAAGGTTATTTGTGGATAATGAAAATATGCAAGGGGTTTTGCTTTACACCGTTGCAGGTTCGGAAGGAAGTTACGGCGGTCTCATAACTCAATCAGAACCGGAGTCATTCAAAAAGATTTTGAAATCGGCGTTGCATAGGGGCAATGATTGCGCATCCGATCCCGTGTGTTACCATTCAGACGGACAAGGAATCGGAGGAATGAATTTCGCGGCGTGTTATTCTTGTGCTCTTTTACCTGAAACATCTTGCGAGGAGTTTAATAGCTTTTTAGACAGAGCAATGCTTATTCACAATGACTTTGGCTTTTTTAAGAGCGAAACAAACTAATCACATTAAATATTCTTCCAATGAAAATTATTGATATGTATTTTTGGAAGATACAATAGCGCAAGCAAAAAACATAACTCACCACGCCGCATATTGGCGTACTTACGACTTATATTTGTTAAAAAATAATAATATGAAAACAGAAACAAGCACTCAGTATTCGAGAATTTTTAAGCCTCATTTTTACCGCCAATATCCCTTTTTTATTGCGATGTCGTGCTTCACGCTCTTTATGATCTGCCAATGCGGAAATGCCAAAAAGTTGGAGGGAGAATGGAAATGTCCAATCCCAAAAATATCCTCCTTCTTGATGAACATGGACCTGGGTGACATGAAGCTAAAATTTCACGGCAACGAGGTAATACGTTCCAGTAAATACGGGGAATTCCACGAGGAATACAAAGTAGAAGGCGAAAAAATTTTGTTAAAAGACGGAGTGGTATTGACAATAAAAAGCGATTCGATAATCCTGTACCCTTTTCCGCTTACACAGTTTACACAGCCCTATGAAAGTATTCTGTCCAATAACCCCCTTTTAGGTCGTAGCGCTAAAAGTTGGATGCCCTCTGTTCAGTTTGAGCCAAATCAGTTTGATACAACCTCGCAATGTATAGTGTGCAGAAAAGCGCGTTGATCGAGAACGATGAGGCACTCCTGATTTGTAGGGCAGTTCTGACTAATGTTTATATTTGTCATTGAAAATCATGTAGTTGAAACCCATAACCCGAAAGGCTTTTAACGTGTATAGAAACCAAGCCAAGGAGATATGACCCCTTTGGGGTCAGCCGTCATGCGGGCACTCTGTTTTTCTATAAACACTAAAACCCTTCTTCTGGTTTATTTTCACCCCATTAACCCTTAATCATTGGCTCTGCGCCAGTATGCGCACTACTTCTTGAATTTTTCCGAAAGGTCTTACCGCAATTTTTGATTTTGCCGAATCGGTTGTTTTGCTGAACTTCGATATATAAATTTCTTCAAAGCCTAACTTCGCGGCTTCGGCAATTCGTTGCTCCACTCTGTTCACTGCCCGCAATTCGCCGCCCAGTCCCACTTCGGCGGCGAAACAAATTTTTTCATGGACGGGACACTCCTCTAACGAAGAAACCATCGCCACGCACACCGCTAAATCAATCGCCGGATCTTCTACC
>Ga0081606_1000606_pt1 | contig 13723 bp, 10 predicted proteins | sample EareggfetidaYelm_FD_71127 | JGI IMG/M metagenome (GOLD analysis project Ga0081606, IMG submission 71127) | Earthworm egg capsule microbial community from the University of Washington, USA - E. fetida Yelm (SPADES assembly) (version 2) | ecosystem: Host-associated > Annelida > Reproductive system... | reverse complement strand
TTCGACCTCGTCGGCGGTGGGTTCAGCGGTGGCGGCTGCGAACGCGAATAATACGTCGTCAACGAACGCGACCGCATCTACAGTGGGCACTGCGAACGCGGTTGCGGCGTCGCGGGCTGCGGCGGTGGCGTCGTCGTCTACGGATGCGTCGGCGGCGTCGGTTGGGAACGCGTCTGCGTCGTCGTCGGCGGGGGCGGATTCTCGTGCGAACGCGGCTGCTGTTGCGGCTGCGGACGGGGATCGGTCTTCGACGTCGTCTGCTGCGGCCACGGCGAACGCGGTCGCGGCCTCACGAGCTGCGTCGCAGGCGTCGTCGTCTGCGGATGCGTCGGCGGCTTCGACCTCGTCGGCGGTGGGTTCAGCGGTCGCGGCTGCGAACGCGAATAATACGTCGTCAACGAACGCGACCGCATCTACAGCGGGCACGGCGAACGCGGCGGCGGCGTCGCGGGCTGCGGCGGTGGCGTCGTCGTCTACGGATGCGTCGGCGGCCTCGGTTGCGAACGCGTCTGCGTCTTCGTCGGCGGGGGCGGATTCGCGGGCGAACGCGGCTGCGGTCGCGGCCGCAGGCGGGGACCGGTCATCGACAGCATCTGCTGCAGGGACGGCGAACGCGGTCGCAGCAGCACGCGCTGCCGCGGTAGCGTCCTCGTCCTCGGATGCGTCTTCGGCTTCGACCTCGTCGGCGGTGGGTTCAGCGGTGGCGGCTGCGAACGCGAATAATACGTCGTCAACGAACGCGACCGCATCTACAGTGGGCACGGCGAATGCGGTTGCGGCGTCGCGGGCTGCGGCGGTAACGACAGCGTCAACGGATGCGTCAGCGGCGTCGGTTGCGAACGCGTCGGCGTCGTCGTCGGCGGGGGCGGATTCGCGGGCGAACGCGGCTGCTGTTGCGGCTGCGGACGGGGATCGGTCGTCGACGTCGTCTGCTGCGGGTACGGCGAACGCGAACGCATCAGCGGGAGCGGACGGCGAGGAGTCAGTACCCGAACCCGCCACGGGCACAGCGTCGGATGCAGCCTCGAGCGCGACTGGTGATGTGAATACGTCTGCGTCTGCAACCTCGAATGCGACTGGTGATGTGAACGCGTCTGCGTCTGCAACCTCGAGCGCGACCGGTGATGTGAACGCGTCAACGTCGGCGGCAGACGCAACAGCGGCCGGATCTGCTCAGGCGAACGGGAACAACACAACGGCCGCGAACGCGGCATCCAACGGCCGCCCCGCGTCTGCGTCGGAGAGATTAGCGCAGTCTGGTGTTGGTCCGCTTATTCCCTTCGGAGTTGCAGCATCGCTTCTGGTGGCAGGGCTGGCACTGGTAGCACTGCGTCGCCGCCAACTTCAACCCCGCTAACCACACACTCGACACACCAGACGGGTATCGCCATGGTAATCGACCAGAACGCACGATTTACGAGATCACTCCACTGGGTCGAACAGCAATGTGTGAGACGCTCGCTGACATGGTTGGTCGATATGTGCAGGAATACCCAGAGTTTCTGGTGGTGCTTGGTGAGGCGTACTATCTAACCATCGCTGAACTCAAATCAGGTGACCTCGAGTGGCCCGATAGCACCAACGGAGTATCACAGCCTGAAAAGGGGAACACACATTGAGCAGCACAGCATCCGCGTCAGCCGAGGAAGTTCCAACGCTGACGGGTTCTATCCGAACGGATCTGGGTCTGCCGGACGGTTTTAATCCCTGGCCGGCCCTCTGGGCTTTGGTGGGGGGATTCTTTATGATCCTCATTGACACCACCATTGTGAATGTTGCCAACCCGGCAATTATGCGGAGTCTGAAAATTACGGATGTCACAACGGTGCTGTGGGTCACGAGCGCCTACCTGCTCGCCTACGCTGTGCCGCTGCTCATTGCCGGTCGGCTGGGTGATCGATTCGGCCCCAAGCGCCTGTACCTGCTCGGTTTGGTGGTCTTTACGGTCGCGTCGTTGTGGTGCGGACTGTCGGGTGATATCAACGGCCTCATTACCGCGCGTGCCGTGCAGGGTCTTGGTGCGGGACTAATGACGCCGCAAACCATGTCGGTTATTACCCGGATGTTTCTGCCGCACAAGCGTGGTTCAGCTATGGCAATTTGGGGTGCCACGGCGGGTGTTGCCACTCTCATTGGGCCGCTCCTGGGCGGAGTGCTCGTCGATGGGCTCGGCTGGGAGTGGATTTTCTTCGTCAACGTTCCGATCGGAATCATTGCGTTCATTGCGGCTCTGTGGTTGGTGCCAAATTTTCCCACGCAGATACGTCGTTTTGACTGGCTAGGGGTTGTGTTATCGGGCATCGGCGTATTTCTGCTCGTGTTTGGAATTCAGGAAGGTGCAAAGTACCGCTGGGGCACGATCACCGGTCCCATCACCGTGTGGGGAATGATCACAACCGGAATTATTGTCCTCGCGGCCTTCATCTTTTGGCAGGCCAAGAACCGCGCTGAACCGCTGATGCCGCTGGCTCTGTTTCGTGATCGAGACTTTTCCCTCGCAAACATTGCTATTACGCTGGTCGGAATCGGCATTACTTCCTTGCCGTTGCCGCTCGCTTTCTACTATCAGGTTGCGTGCGGTCTCAAGCCGACCGAGGCGGCACTCATGTTGACACCCATGTCGATCGCCATGGGTGCACTCGCGCCGATTGTGGGACGACGACTCGGTCGGGTGGACGTTCGATGGTTCGCGGTTCCCGGATTCATCCTTGTCTCTTTCTCCGCAGTGTGGTACGCGCTGCTTATGAGGGCAAACATCTTTGACCCGGTAAGCGACACCGGTCGGTTTGTGCAGTTGCTTCCGTTCCTGTTGCCCTCTGCTCTGCTGGGAATTGGGATGGCCGGAATCTGGGGTCCGCTCGCCACGACGGTCACCCGAAACCTTCCGATGCACCAGGCCGGGGCAGGTTCGGGTGTGTTTAATCAGAGCCGACAGATTGGTTCGGTGTTGGGTTCGGCCGCGATCGCCGCACTGATGACCTCACAGCTGACCGCTCACATGCCGAAATTTGTGTTGCAGAGTTCACAGCAGTCACTTCCGTCTGGGGTGGCTCTGCCCAAGGGGCTCGGCGATATGTTCGGGGCCGCAATGTCTGACTCCATGTGGTTGGCGATCTGGGTGTTTGCCGCCGCCACTGTGGCAGTCACTTTCTTCGTATCAATCAAACGACACCGTGTCGTGACCAGTGGCGATACAGCCGCGGCCACGATGCACTAGGTTTCGACCTTAGCCTGAAACAGTCGTGAGGTTCTCGTGCAGCGAGCGGTAACGCTCAGCGGTGTGCGTGACCACCTCGTGTGGTAACGGCGGTGGGATTTCGGTGGTGTGCTGGTTCCAGTGGGTGGTGAGCCAGTCTCGCACGGGTTGCTTGTCGAAGCTCGTCATCCGGGCGGTGGGGTCGGTGGCGGTGCGATAGGTCGCAGCATCCCAGTATCTGCTGGAGTCTGGGGTGAGCACTTCATCGCCGAGAGTCAGCGTTCCCGTGGCGCGATCATGGCCGAACTCGAACTTGGTGTCTGCGAGCAAGAGGCCGCGCTGCTCGGCAATTGTCGAGGCCGCAGCAAAGATCCGAAGCGAGAAAGAGCGCAGCTGATTCGCCGTGTCAGCACCCACGAGTTCGATCATCCGCATGAAGCTGATGTTTTCGTCGTGCTCGCCGAGCGGGGCCTTCCAGGCGGGGGTGAAGATCGGTTCCGGCAGGCGATCACCGTCGCTGAGACCTGGCGGGAGCGCGATGTTCCCGATGGTGCCCGTGTCACGGTATTCGTGCCATCCGCTGCCCGTGAGGTAGCCGCGCACGACGCATTCAATCGGCACCATGTCGAGGGTGCGGCAGAGCATTGCACGGTCGGCAACAGTTTCTGGAATCGCGGGTATCGGATGCCCTTCGAGCTCTTCGTCACCGACGAACAGATGGTTCGGGATGTCTCGCAGCTGCGCAAACCACCATCGGGTCAGCGCCGTGAGTACCGCTCCCTTGCCGGGAATGTCGGGACGGAGTATATGGTCGAGGGCGCTGACGCGGTCGCTTGCGATGACGAGCACAACGGGAGATTCGCGCAGCGGGTCGCCGGTCCAGCTGTCGTCGTCGGTCATCGATCCGCGGGGGACGTAGAGGTCGCGGACTTTTCCGGAATAGACGTGCACCCAGCCGGGGAACTCTTGTGTGGTGTTCACATCAGCAAGCCTAAGAGTAGGAGCAACGGTGTTGAAACCAATGACCGAACTGGGAAAATAGTTAAAAATTCCTCTGAGTTCGATTGTGCTTGCTCGACCTGAGGGCTAGGGTGGGAGGGTTCCCTCGCATGTTTGGTGTCCGGAGGTGACGGCGTTGTTGCCTCCAAGAGTGCCCAGACGTGAGTAGGAGGAAATTTTGGTCGTGTTGGCTGACTCTTTGCGTGTTCTGTTTGAAGAGATTATTACGTTCGATGCAAGCGGTTCTATCTCGTACAACATCCAGCGCGCAGTAGAGCTACTTGGTGTTGACAAGGCACGAGAGTTGGAGCGGCAGTTTGTGGATTTCGAGACCCGTGATGAGGCGGCTGTGGGTTGTTTTTTTGGTTGGTGACGCGAGAATATGTTCCTGCTATCACAACGAATAGAAGGATAGCCTGGCGTGAATAACTCCGGCAGCGATGTGGCGCGGAGCGCGGAGCCGTTCGGGGTTCTGCGGCATACGTACAGGCGGGCTGATGTCTTACTCATGGTTGCCACACCAGTTCTGTTGTGCGGGTATGCTTCTCAGCGCCCGCGAACCGCTCTGTGAGCGAACCCGCACTCATCGAAAAGTCATAAATTGCCGCTCTGTCGACGATCGTGCGACAAATCGTGGCCTCTCGATAGTGCGAGCGGGTGGGGATGGATGCAAGCGGGTGGGGATGGATGCAAGCGAAGTGAGGCGGACAAGAACACTCCGGAGCATCCGGCGCGGTGTGTCGCCCACAGCAGCAGACCTGGGTGTGTAAACGGACTGTAAACGTTGGCTGCTCTTGTGCTGGGAAAGCGCTCGGAACCTACTGTGACTCAGCCCGAAGCAGTGGCGTGAGGCGGCAGAGGCAGGGAGGGTTAATGAGTGCCACTGTTGCGACACGGTGAGCGTCACCGTTCGTGACACCGACCTCATTCGGGGAGGAAATCTGATCATGCAGCTCCAAGCTCCGCAGCGCGTCATTACACCAGGTGACATTGTTCTCATGGTTGTGGCGCCGATTTTGACGTACGGCGGGGCGATGACCGCAGGATATGGGGCGAGTCTTGGTCTCTTTGGTTTGGCATTCGCGGTGGCTGGTCAGATTGCGACGATCGCGGTAAGGCAGGTGAGATTCGGGCGACCTGATGAACCGAGGATTGCGCTGTACACGCTATACGTGGCGATCATCGTAGGAATCTGCGGGCTCGTTTTTGCTGCAGTCGCGTGGCGGAATGACCCCTCAGAGCCGTACCGTTTCGCCTACGCTCTCAATCTCATTCCGCTTGTGCTCTACGGCCTGTACCTGGTGTTGCTGTTCCATCGTCGTCGACCGAAATCCACATCGTGGGCACTGCCGCAGGAACCGGGCGGGTTTTTTGGGGTGGAAGAACGCCGTATCGTCATGGTGTATCTCTACCTCGTTGAGGAGACCACCGGCTCATCGCTCGAGCGCTACACCGGTCTGGCCATGCCCGATATTTCACGAACGGTTGATGAACTCGTCGAGCACAATCTCGCGATGGCCGTGGGCGGAGGACCCCGCATGCGCGTCACGGCCACCAAGGCCGGAGTCTGGACGATACGCGCAGCCGCGTGGTGTCCAGAGTGTGGTGCCGGTCACTTCTAGAGCGTCGGGTGGCGCCGAGAGAGGGAGCAGATGGCCCGGCTCTGGGTCACTGGGCGCGTTCGGCGATGTCGCGACGGTACTGTCCGCCTGCCAGGTGAATGTGCCCGAGCGCGGTGTAGGCGCGTTCAGACGCCCCGGCGAAGGACGTCCCGCGCGCAACGACATTGAGCACCCTCCCTCCGGTGGCGAGGAGGGCGACATCATCTAACTCGCCGAGTGCGGTCATGGATGCCCCGGAAGACGCCGTGTTTCGCGCGGTGGCGGCGTGCAGAATCTGCACGCCGGGGGTGTTCGAGGCATCCCGCAGACCCGTAATCGGGCGCCCCGTGATCGGTGCCTCGGGGTATCCCTCACTCGCGAGCACGACCGAGATGACCGCCTCATCGCGGAACTGCGGTTTCGCCTCGCCCGCGAGTGTTCCCGTTGCCGCTGCGAACAGGAGACGGTACAGCGACCCCGCCAGTCGGGGCAACACAACCTGTGTTTCCGGGTCGCCGAAGCGAGCGTTGAACTCGATCACCTTCACCCCCGTGCGGGTGAGGATAAGGCCCGCATAGAGCAGCCCAACGAACGGCGTCCCTTCCGCTGCGAGCTGGCGCACTGTGGGGAGTGCGATCGTTGTGGTTACCTCTTCGACGAAGGCGGCTTCGCTGCCAAATGTGTCGCCCCGACCGGTTGCCGCGTGTGCAAGCCACGGCAACGGTGAGTAGGCACCCATGCCCCCGGTGTTTGGCCCTTCGTCGCCGTCGCGGAGGCGTTTGTAGTCTTGCGCGGGGGAGAGCGGCAGCACGCTGGTGCCGTCGGAGAGAAAGAAGAGCGAGACTTCCGGGCCGTCAAGAAACTCCTCGACGAGCACTGGCCCCCGTTGCAGGTAGAAGCGTGCGTGTGTGAGCGCGGCATCCATATCGTGTGTGACCAGCACACCCTTCCCGGCCGCGAGCCCATCGGCTTTCACCACGTAGGGCGCTCCAAATACGTGCAGAGTCAGCGCCACTGCGTCGAGGGATGTCGCGAGCTGAGCCCGTCCCGTCGGCACACCGGCTGTTTCCATGATCCGCTTCGCGAAGGTCTTTGATCCCTCGAGCGCTGCCGCCGCCCGATTCGGGCCGAAGACCGGGATCCGGCGTCGACGCAGTGTGTCTGCGACGCCCGCAACGAGCGGGGCCTCCGGGCCGATCACAACAAGGTCAACCTGTTCGCGCTGTGCGAACTCGCTCACGAGTGCCGGATCGCAGTCATTCAGTGCGAGGGTGGTCACTGATCCCACGGTTGAGCAGGTCATCGCGATGCCCGCATTGCCGGGTGCGACGATGATGTTGTGGGGCGCACCATCCTGCAGCAGCGCGAGAGTGAGAGCGTGCTCACGTGCCCCAGAACCGAGGATAAGGATTTTTGCACCTGTAGTCGTCACGCTGTTCAGGCTATCCGACCAGACACGCTGCGTGGCCTGTACGCTTCTGTGTTCTGCCTAGCAAACCCTGGCGAATAGCTCTTTAAACCCTGCCGGGTTCACCGCGATTGTGCTGCTGCTAGCACACCTCGGCAGAATAGCCTCATGGCCCGTGCGAAAATCGCTCACTCGGAGGGCCTCGCTGCGGTGACCGCATGGCGTGAGTCGTTTGCGAATGAGGATGCTTCGGTGCCGGTGCCGGTGCCTGGGTCGATACCCGGGTCTGTGCCTGGGTCTGGGGTGGTTCCCGCGCCCGCGCTCGGCGCCGGGACTCTCGCGCCCGGCGCCGGGACTCTCGCGCTTGCCGTGCGGTACACGCTGCAGACCGTTGCCGAACGCTTCCCCGGCGCGACCGTCGAAGTGCGGGTCCCGCCGTACGGTGCTGCTCAGTGCCTCGCGGGTCCGCGTCACACTCGTGGCACCCCACCCAATATTGTCGAAACTGATGCCAGGACCTGGTTGTGCCTGGTTACCGGGTCGTTGTCGTGGGCTGACGCGGTGGCCGCGGGGCGAGTGCACGCGTCGGGTCAGCGCGCGGATCTGAGCGAACTGTTACCACTCGCCGAGTGAGTGTTCACACAAACCAACCCACAACGCCGACCGAAAGGTCACAAACTACCGCCCCGCCGATGATCTCGCGACACATCGTGACCTCTCGATGACACAGACAGGCGCGTGATACGCGAGTTATCAGTGGTATGCGGGTGTGTGCTGGGTGTAGGGGATGTGACAAGTCAGGAACCCGACGGATCGTTGCTGAGGGTGTGTGCTGCGCGTAGGGGATGCGACAATGGACTCGTGATCGATGCACCTGTCCCGCCCCCGCTGCCCTCCCCCGACGGTGTGAGCGCGTCCGGTGTCACGGGTGACGGTTCGACTGAGGAACAGGTACTCGTGCGGCGTGCTCCGCGCTATCGCTCCTTCGTGCTCATCGGCGTTCTATTCGGAGTCCTCGTGGCACTGGTCTTGACCTTTACCTCTCCCGGTCCTGCCAACGGTGTCTCGTTCGCACCGTCGTATGACAAATTTCAGGTGTTTGGGTACCTACTCATCGCGTGCGTAAGCCTCACCGCGACCCTCGGTGCCTGTCTTGCTCTTCTGTTTGATCAGAGATCGGCCCGCCGATCGCGCACCGTCACTGCGCAGCGCGACGTCGAGTCCACTGATCAACACGGGTGATCGAGACCGCCGTCGCAACGCGCGTGGTCGAGACCGTTGCCGGTCAGTGAATAATTCAGTTATCAGAAAGAGTGCGGGTGTACGGGTCCCAGTCCTCGGGCAGAGGCAGGGGTTTTTGCGTGCTGCTCTGCACAGTGACGGGCATCCCCTGTTCGATGGATTCGGCGATTGATACCATCGTGTCGAGAACATGGTAGGCAAGCTCTCCCGATGCTCGGTGGGGGACACCGGCGCGAACGGAGCGGGCGATGTCAAGTGCCCCCAAGCCCCGCCCGCCAACGGCACCTGTCGAGCGGATTGAGGTCCACTCGCTATCGCCCCTGTGACAAATAGCGAGATGTCCGTCGAACTCGTTCGGGTCGGGGATGCTCAGTGTTCCCTCGGTTCCGACGATTTCGATGTGTCCAATTCGGCGGTGTGGGCAGTCCCAGCTCAATACGGTGGTTGCGAGCTGCCCTGCCTCGAACTCGGCCATCACGCTCACGTGCGTCGGTACCTGAACCGTGATTTCCCGGCCTGCCTTCGGGCCGACTTGGATGACCCGGGTGGGCCGAGCGATGCGACCGCGGGCCTGAACCGAGCAGAAGGAGCCAAAGACCTGGGTCAGCGCGGTGAGGTAGTACGGGCCCATGTCCCACAGGGGACCGGCGCCGTGGGATAGCAGTACCTCGAGGTTGCGGTGGTCGTCCACGGGGCCGGGAACCTCGAACAGGGTCAGCCCGGTGAGCGGAGTACCGATGTCTCCGCGCTCGATGATCCGGCGCGCGGTCTGCAGCCCGGCACCCAGGATGGTGTCGGGTGCGCTGCCGATGCGCAGACCCAAGGCATCCGCCCGGTGGAGCAGCGACTGACCGGATACGCGATCGAGTGCGAGCGGTTTTTCAGTCCAGACGTGCTTGCCCGATTCCAGTGCCGCGGCAGAAACCTCGGCGTGCGCAGCCGGGATCGTCAGGTTGATGATGATGTCAACGTCCGGATGTGCCAGAGCGGCCTCGGGTGGCCCCGATTCCTTGACGCCGAACGCGGCCGCCTGCTCGGCTGCTTTATCCACGAAGAGATCAGCAACGATGTGCACTTCGACATCGGGGAAGGCGGTCAGGTTCCGCAGATACTGGGAACTGATTGTGCCTGAACCGATGAGTCCGATTCCCGTGCGTTCCGCGTTGCTCATCGCGCGGACACCAGGGGAGTGAGGAAGGAGAGGCTTTCAGCGATCGCCTCGAACACGTCCCCGGCGTAGTCATCGAACTCGATAACACCCACCCTGAGGTTGGGCGTGGAGTCAATAATGTCCAGCAGTGGCATCGACCCGCGGCCCGCCGGCAGTTGTTGCGAGTTATCGCGGCTGATCGGGCCATCCTTCAGGTGCAGGAAGTGCACGCGGTCGGAGAGTCTGCCGATAAGTTCGATCACGTTCTCGCCGCCGACGGCGACCCAGTACGCGTCGATCTCGAGCAGCACGTCCGGGCGTAGGCGTGCGGCCAGATACTCGAGGGCGGTGGTGCCACCGTGGCGGTGCTCTAACTCCCACCAGTGGTTGTGGTAGGCGACGCTCAGGCCGTAACCCGCGGCGGTTTCCGCAGCGGCGTTGAGCTCATCGGCGATGTGTGCGACATCGTGTGGCGTGCTCCAGCGCGGTTCGGGGATGAATGTCTCGATGACCGTTTTTGCTCCGAGTTCCTGTGCTGTGGCAAAGACCGCGTCACGGTCAACGTCACACAGCGGAGACGTCATTGTTGGTGAGGTGAGGTTGTTAGCTCGAATAGACCGGAGCAATTCGGGCTTTGACGAGAGCGTCGTGTAGGAGGCCTCAACCTGGGTGAGGCCAATCTCGGCGACGCGAGCGAGGGTACCTGGGATGTCGGTTGTCATCGCGTCACGAACGCTGTAGAGCTGCAGCGAGAGGGATTCGAGGGGCACGGGAACCTTTCGTCAGTGATGGTTGTCGTCATAACCGGTGCGAGAACGCAGAGCGGGGTGTGGAAGCCTGATCACAAGGTATCAAATATTTGTTCTGATTCAAACACTAACTGTTCTAATTACACCATCAAGTGTTTTTCCGAGGGTCCCAAATCCTGAGGTGGGTGTCAGGTTCGGGGGTGTTGCCCGGGGGACGCAGGAGGAAAGCCCGTGAAGTCAGGCTCGCTGCGCATGGAGGCGCTCGGTGCGCGGCGGCGGCTTCATTTTCCGGGATACCTCAGGTTCGCTGCGCATGGAGGTGCTCGATCATGCGGATACCGGCGACAGCATCCCGCGGATCCACCGAGGTTCCGCCGCCCGTGATCGCGGCCACCACTCCCGCGTAAAACTCCGTGTATCTCCCGCGCTCCGTGGGAACCGGGCTGGTGTTACCGTCGGGGCCGAGCACTCCCCAGGTTTCGGGAACGCTCACCCCAAACCGGGTGTCGTTCGGGTCCATGCCGCTCGCGAGCTGCGACTCCTGCTGGTCGAGTCCCCACTTCGTGTACGCGGATGCCGAACCAAGCACCCTGAATCGCGGGCCACGCTGCGCGACGTGACTGCTCATCCACAGGTGGGATCGCACCCCCGACTCGTGGTGGATTGCGATAAAGCTGTCATCGTCGTTAACTGCCCCGGGGCTGTGCGTGAGCAACTCGCCATACACCTCGGTGGGTGGACCGAAAAGCTGCAGGGCCTGATCAATCAGGTGCGCGCCGAGGTCATAGGCGACACCTCCGCCATCCAGTCCGCTTGTACCGGTTTTCCACGCTGGCCTGGGTCGGGGATTGAGCCATTCAAACCTCGACTCAAACCGGTAGATGTCGCCGAGAGTTCCCTCACTGAGCAGTCGCGTCACGGTCAGAAAGTCGCCATCCCAGCGGCGATTCTGAAAGACGGTGAGAAGCACGCCCGCGGCCGCGGCTGCCTCGATAAGGCGCTCGGCATCGGCCGCATGCACCGCGAGGGGCTTGTCCACAACCGTGGCGATACGGTGCTCAATGGTGCGTGCGGCAATCGCCGCGTGATCGGGTGTCGGAGTGGCGATGACGACGAGGTCGATGGCTGAGGTGTCTGCCAGCAGCTCGTCAACAGTGGGGACGATACACACACCGCGGTAGCGTGCTCGCGCATGCGCCGCGCGTTCGGCGTTCGAGGTCACAATCGTGTTGAGGGACATCCCCTGCTCGGCCGAGATGAGCGGTGCATGAAAGACGCTCCCGGCGAGACCATACCCCACCACGGCGGTACGTAGTGGGCTCATATCTGCTGTGCGACGAGTCGCCCGATTTCGCCACCGACGGACTCGTTCGTGCGACGCGCCCAGCTTGCAAGGATGCGCTGGCAGTTGAGTATGTCCGTGCGCCCCTCCGCGAGCCCCGATGCGGGTGCGACTGCCTCTCGAATCATTGCGTGGAACGCCTCCAATTGTGTCTCGAAGGCCTCGGTAATACTGCGCCGGATGGTTCGGGTCTCCAGATCTCTGTCGAGTGACGACACTGTCAGTTCGGTGGGGGCGTGCATGAGGTACGGTGAGGGGAACACGAGTTCGATTGCGCCGCGCCCGTGAACAACTCGCACTGTTTCGCGGTAGGCAGGGAAGTCGGGAAGGTAGTGCCAGGCAAGGCAGTAGCGACCGCCTGCTGCAAGTTTTCCGGTCGCGGTAATCGAGGGCGGGTGGTCACCGAACGACTTCCGATCCCGTCCGACCTCGCGCGTACCGTGCTTCGATGACTGACGCCAGATATCGGCAAAGTCCACGGTGGTCGGTTCCGAGTTGAAGCTGCGCAGGATAGAGAGATCGTGCGCGAGGCTGCTGACGAGGGATCCTCGGTATGCGCGCCATACGTCAACGTGCGCATCGCCAACCGCGTCGTTCCAGAGCCGTGCGTCCTCAGACTCTATGTCCGCGAGCACACGACCGGGGAGGGGGAGGCGTGGGCCGATAACGTGCGCAAAGGCAAGCTGCGAGCTTCCTGTGGGATGCAGCACGGTTGCCTCAATGCTCCGGATATCGTCGATCTGATCGAGCAGTCGTGCTGCCTCGATCACAGCAGGGTCGTACTGTTTCATATAACCGAGCAGGGTTGCCGGATGTCCCAACCTGGGCTCTGCCGTCATGAGTTCGTCTACTTCGGCAGTTGTGAACGCGAGTGGTTTCTCGACAAAGACGGGAAGTTTGCGCGCGTATACCTCGAGCACGGCCTTCGCGTGCGATCCTCGGTGCAGCAGCATGACGGCGTCGAGCCCGCCGGCGTCGAGCATCGCTGCGAGTGAGCTGAAGCGGTGCGCAGCATCGACACCGAAGCGAGAGCCAACGGTATCAGCAACCTCGGCGGAGAGGTCGGCGACCGCCGCGATCGAGTAGAGATCGGGACGCCTGGACAACAGTGGCATGTGCACCGCCTGGGCGACGGCACCCAGTCCGAGCACGCCGACGCGGAGGGGGGCACTCATCGCGCCGCGGTTTCTTCTAGGCCGTATGGCATCCGCAGGACCGATTTGATGTTGTCACCCTTCTGCATGGCCGAGAAGGCGGTTTCCCACTCCTCGATCGGGTAGACGCCACCGAGGGCGGACTCGGGGTGCAATTGGCCGGTGGCGAACAGGCGCAGCACGTTCTCCCAGGTGTTCCACGTGTGTGAGTAACAGCCGTAGAGGGTGACTGCTTTCTTCACGAGAGGGTCGAGCGTGTAATCGAGCGGTTGTGGGCCCCAGCCCACTTTTGCGATCGCGCCGCCGGGGCGCACAAGCTCCATGCTTTGCTTCAGTGCGATACTCACGCCGGTTGCTTCTACGACGAGGTCGGCCCCGAGACCATCGTGGAGTGTTGCGATGAGGTCGGCGGGGTTCTCAGCGGTGATCTCAACGGTGTGGGTCGCCCCCATTTCTTTCGCCTTCTGTAGGCGGTGGGTATCCACACGTGTTCCGAGCACGACGGTTGTTGCGGCTCCGCGCAGCCGCGCGACCTGCAGGGCGAGAAGGCCGATGGTGCCCGCGCCCTGGATGACAACGAGATTGCCCGGCATAACGTTCGCGCGCTCCACCACCGCGTTGTACGCGACGGCGAAGGGTTCGGTCATTGCGGCGTGTTCGAAGCTCACGTTCTCGGGGATGCGGTGCAGCACGCGTGGCTCAGCGATCAGGTATTCGGCCATCGCACCATCGCGCAGTAGCCCATAACCCTCGCGCCGGGGGCACAGGTTGTATCGACCGCTTCGGCACAGGGCGCAGGCACCGCAGATGGATGCCGCGGTCTCGGTGACGACACGGTCGCCGACACTCCACTCCCTGCCATCCACCCCCACGCCCCCGCTC
>Ga0081606_1000603_pt1 | contig 13802 bp, 11 predicted proteins | sample EareggfetidaYelm_FD_71127 | JGI IMG/M metagenome (GOLD analysis project Ga0081606, IMG submission 71127) | Earthworm egg capsule microbial community from the University of Washington, USA - E. fetida Yelm (SPADES assembly) (version 2) | ecosystem: Host-associated > Annelida > Reproductive system... | reverse complement strand
ATCAGTCCTCCGAGCTTTTACGCCGCTTTCGGCAGCAAGAAAGAGGCTTTCTACGAGGCCGTGGAGCTGTACATCAGGGTCGTGGGTTCGAAGTCGGCCAAGGCGCTCAACGGTGCAGCGTCCGTCCGTGATGGCCTGCGCTCCATGCTGGAAGCGACCGTTGGCACGGCCACCTCCAATCCATCGGGAGGGTGCCTGCTCGTCCTGGGTGCCGTGAACCATCTGCCAGGGAACGAGGAAGTCTGGACGTACCTCAAGAAGACCCGCACCGACACCTTGGCGCTGATTCGCGCGCGCATACAGAGAGGTGTCGATGAAGGCGAGCTGCCAACCGAAACCGATGTCGGTGTGCTCGCCCAGTACTTTCTGGGGATCACGCAGATCATCTCGTTCCAAGCCCGCGACGGGGCGTCTCGGGCATCGCTCAAGCGATTGATCGCCCCCGCGCTGGCAGCATTGCCTCAGGGTCGGCCGGCCAGCCAGCAAACCGGGACATCGGCGCAGATCGCCGCCGCACCTGGTCTCGCCCGACCATGATTTGGCTGCTGGCTCCGCCTACGGCGCAGTGGACTTCGCAGTCAACCGCACCGACGTTCTCGTTTGCCTTCGAGAACGCGGCCATGACGGCTTGCGCACCGCCGACGGCCGAGCCCGCGCCGGTCTGCGCCATAACGAACTGGAATTTGCCGAAGATCAATCCATCAGGATAGCGCCGCTGGTGCCGATGTGCTTTTGGCGGCTGCGCTGGCTGCTGCCCGGTGATCGTTGCGGCCCAGGCCATTCGGTATCAGGGCTTATTCAACGATCGGGGCCGGCCCCCGGATGAAGTCACCACATTTTCCAAGGCGCTCATATGCTCGGCGATGGCTGCCCTGATTTTCTCGGGACTGCGGCTGCGGATCGCGGCCAACGTACCCTCGTGCAGGGTGATGACGGTATCCGGGTTTTCTTCGTATAGAAAATAATCCGGCATGCGCAGAAAAATCTGCTCCAGAATCTGGTGCTGAAACAGCGCCAGCGCGCTACTGCGCGCAATGCGTCCCAGCGTGTAGTGGAACATGTGGTCGTAACGGATGCGGATCGACAGGTCGCTATGGCGATGCCCGCGCAGTTGGTCGATGCATGAGCGCAGGGCGGCAAAATCGGCTTGCGTCGCCCGCTCGGCGGCCAAAAGCGCCAGTTGCAGTTCGACCGGATGGCGCGCTTCGATGATTTCGCTCAGACTCACATGGCGCAATTGCGCGGTCAGCGCCAGCACACTGTCCGGCACATTATTCGTCAGCACGAACAGTCCCCCGGAGCGACCCCGCTGCACCCGGACGATTTTGGCCTTGATCAGGACCTTGAGCGCCTCGCCAATGACCGGCTTGCTGACATTCATGGCTTGTGCCAACTGCTCGACGCTGGGCAGACGGTCATCGGCAGAATAAGCACCCGACAAGATCGAGAAAATGATCTGCTCAACGACATCTTCGTGAGCGCGGGCATTGGCGATCGGGTGAAAATGCCAGCGCAGTCGAGGCTCTTTGGTTCCGTCGATTTTCTCCGGGCTGGCCCCGGTGTTTTCATCATCCTGCCTGCCGGGGTGATTCGATTTCATTGGCAATTCGAAACCCGATGGGAGTGATTCCATTTACAAATCATCCGTGCACTTTGCCGGCGTCGCTTGCCGTACATTGGTACTGTCTGCGCTCCGCCTTTGCTTTCATGAACGATTGGGAAATGGAATGAGGTGAGTCATGCACTTGGCGAGTGTACCCCATGCCCATTGGGGCTCGGGGCTGTCTGCCGGCCGTGAAAGCCGGGCATCCGCCGCCCTCAGCGGCGAATTTCACCTTCGCCCAGCACCACATACTTAAGCGAGGTCAGCCCTTCGATGCCCACCGGGCCGCGCGCATGCAGTTTGTCGGTGCTGATGCCGATTTCTGCGCCCAGTCCGTACTCGAAACCATCGGCAAAGCGGGTGCTGGCATTGACCAGCACGCTGGCCGAATCCACCTCGCGCAGGAAGCGTTGGGCATGCGCGTGGTGCATGGTCAGGATGGCGTCGGTGTGGTGGCTCGAATAGCGGTTGATATGGGCAATGGCGGCGTCCACGCCGTCGAGCACTTTCACGCTGATGATGGGGGCCAGGTATTCCTCGGACCAGTCTTGCTCGGTGGCGGGCAGCAGCTTGGCGCCCGTCACTGCGCCCAAAATCGCCAGCGCCTCGGGGCAGGCGCGCATTTCCACGCCCTTGGCGGCATATATGGCGCCGATTTTCGGCAGGAATTCGGCGGCCACCGGCCTGGCCACGAGCAGGCTTTCGCTGGCGTTGCAGGGGCTGTACTTGTGGGTTTTGGCGTTGTCGGCGACTTGCACGGCCATGGCGATGTCGCAGGGGGCGTCGACATAGGTGTGGCAGTTGCCGTCCAGGTGCTTGATGACCGGCACCCGGGCTTCGCGGCTGATGCGCTCGATCAGGCCCTTGCCGCCGCGCGGGATGATCAGGTCGACGCATTCGGGCATGGCGATGAGCTGGCCCACGGCGGCGCGGTCGGTGGTCTGCACCAGTTGCACCGCGTCTTGCGGCAGGCCGGCCTCGGCCAGCGCCTGCTGCACCAGTGCTGTCAGCGCCTGGTTCGAGGCCATGGCTTCAGAGCCGCCGCGCAGGATGCAGGCGTTGCCGCTCTTGATCGACAGGCTGGCGGCTTCGATGGTCACGTTCGGGCGGCTTTCGTAGACCATGCAGAACACGCCGATCGGCACCCGCATCCGGCCTACGCGGATGCCGCTGGGCTGCTGCTGCAAGCCCTGGATCGCACCGATGATGTCGGGCATGGCCGCCAATTGCTCGCAGCCCTGGGCGCAGGTTTCCAACGTCTGCGGACTCAGTTGCAGGCGCTCGACCATGGGCGCGGCCAGACCGGCAGCACGGGCGCGCTCCAAGTCGCGGGCGTTGTCGATTTGCAGCGCCGGGGTGTTGTCGCGCAGCCGCCGCGCCAGCGCCTTGAGCGCCTGGCTCTTACTGGCCGCTGGCGCTTTGGCCATCAGCGCAGATGCGGTTTTGGCCCGGGTGCCGAGATGGCGCGTGTATTCGGTCAGTTCAGCCAGGTTCATCGGACTCATCGGGCGATTGTGCCGCAGATTCATTGTGCTATTGTTTTTCTAGCTCGTGGCGAAGTGAAATCAAGCCTCCGTGGCCTATTGACCCCATTGACCCCATTGACCCCATTAACCCCATTGACCCCATTGGGCATCACCAGCGCGGCCCAAAGCCCGTCAGTGCGCGGTCGATGTCAGCCGGCTCAGTTGCAGCGCCAGTCGCTGCAATGCCTGCCAACTATCGGCGGGCCAGTCAGGCCAGCGCAGGCCCTTGACGATGCCGTCCACGATGTGCGCCGATTGCAATAGCCGGGCCAGTGCCGCATCGCTGGCCTGGGGCAGGATGCGCTCGAACAGGCGCTCCCGGGGGCCCCAGATGCGGTTTTCGCGCAGCGCCAGCGGCAGCGGGCGGCCGGCGTTCATCGCGTCTTTCACGCGCTTGAGCGCACGGATGTCTTCGGCCAGCGCCCAGTGCACCAGCACTTCGTTCTCGCCTGCGGCTTGCAGGCCATCGAGCATGCGCTGCACGCGGGCGGTCTGCCCGGCCAGTACCGATTCGGACAGTTTGAACACGTCGTAGCGCGCGACATCGAGCACGGCGGCTTCGACCTGGGCCTGCGTCAATTCGCCGGCCGGGTGCAGCAGGGCCAGTTTCTGGAGCTCTTGGTGGGCGGCCAGCAGGTTGCCTTCGACACGATCGGCGAAGAACCGCAGCGTGCGCTGGCCCTCCTCGCCCGCCAGCACGCGCTGGCCCTGGGCGGCCAGGCGCTGGGCCAGCCATTGCGGCAGCGCGCTGCGTTCCACGGGGTCGATCTGTATGGTGCTGCCATGGGCCTGGAGCGCGGCAAACCAGTCCCCGGCGCGCATGGCTTTGTCCAGGCGTGGCAGCAGCACCAGTGTCAGGGTGTTGTCGTTGCCTTGGGCCGATGCGGCCAGCCGCTGCAAGGCCGCGCTGCCGTCCTTGCCGGGCTTGCCCGTGGGGATGCGGATTTCGACGATCTGCCGCTCGGCAAACAGGCTCGATGAGCCGCCGGCGGCCAGCACTGCGCTCCAGTCGAAATGGGCGCCGGCCACGGTGAATGCGCTGCGCTCGGTATAGCCCCGTGCCCGGGCCGCAGCGCGGATGGCGTCCGCCGCCTCTTGTTGCAGCAGCGGTTCGTCGCCATGCAGCGCATACAGCGGCGCCAGACCCCGTTGAAGATGCTCGGACAGTTGGGCCAGCGCGATTTGCATGCGGCGCAGTTTATCGCCTTGCGCTGCACGGGCCGATCGCGCCGGGCGCCCGGAGCCGGTCCGCGGGATGGTTGCGGTGGTTGGGGCGGCTTGCCATGTTTGCCATGTGGTTTGCGCCGATTTCCCGCTTTGCAGGGCGGCCCGGCCCGCGCACAATTTGGCCCGGGCACCGACTGACCACCGCCTGACTGATCGTCACCACGCCATGCACGCCAACGCACCATCTCCCCACCCCGCCACGGCCGGCCCCATCCCCCGCCCCGCCCATCGCCCGATAGCGCTGATCGGCGCCCCCACCGATATCGGGGCCGGGGTGCGCGGCGCATCCATGGGGCCGGAGGCTCTGCGCGTGGCCGGGCTGCAGGCGGCGCTGCAAGGGCATGGCCTGCAATCGTTCGACCGGGGCAATCTGAGCGGCCCGGCCAATCCTTGGCAAGCGCCGGTGCAGGGCTATCGCCATCTGCCCGAGGTGGTGCAGTGGAATCAGCGCGTGTTCGATGCGGTGTCGGCCGAGTTGCGTCTGGGTCATCTGCCGATCTTGCTCGGCGGTGACCATTGCCTGGGGCTGGGCAGCATCAGCGCCGTGGCGCGCCATTGCGCCGCGCGGGGCCAGCCGCTGCGTGTGCTGTGGCTCGACGCCCATGCCGACTTCAACACCAGCGCCCTGACGCCCAGCGGCAATCTGCATGGCATGCCGATGGCCTGCCTGTGCGGCTTGGGGCCTGGGCCGCTGACGCAGTTGGCAGGCGGCATGCCCGGCGGCGGGCCGGCATTGCGTGCGCAGCAGATTCGCCTGATCGGCGTCCGCAGCGTAGATCCGGGCGAAAAGCGCCTGGTCCATCAGCAGGGCCTGGAGGTCTTCGACATGCGCTACATCGATGAAGCCGGCATGCGCCAGACCATGCAGCAGGCTTTGGCGGGGCTGGACGCCGATTGCCACCTGCATGTCAGTTTCGATGTGGATTTTCTGGACCCGGACATCGCCCCCGGTGTCGGCACACCGGTGCCCGGCGGCCCCGGTTACCGTGAGGCGCAACTGTGCATGGAAATGATTGCCGACAGCGGCCGGCTGGCGTCGCTGGATATCGTGGAGCTCAACCCGGCGCTCGATCTGCGCAACCGGACGGCGCTGCTGGCGGTGGACCTGGTGGAGTCGCTGTTTGGCAAGAGCACGTTGATGCGCGTGCCGCCGCCAGAGATCGGTACGGCTTTGGTGGCGGCCAGGGTTTAGAGCATTTTTGATTTATTGAGACCTGTGTAAATAACTGTCAACGCCATGCCGAGTGAAGACGCTATTTTGTGTCATCCATTTATGTGAGGCTCAATAAGTAGAAACATATCCAGAAGATGAAAAGTAGTCGGATAATTCCTATATAAAGCAATCGAGCAGGCACCCGATGGCATTCCAAAGTCCATCGACAGTACGCTGTTCAGCTTTCCTGCGCAGGGCTTTCAGTTTGGAAAAGAATCTTTTTCGATAGGGTTCTCTCGGTTGAAACGTGCCCACGAGGCTGCGGCCTATGACGCATGGTTCCGCGAGCAGGTGCAGGCCAGCATTGACGACCCGCGCCCGAGCATGTCGGACGAGGAAGTCCGCGCCATGTTCGCCAAGCGAAAGGCCGCACTGCGGCAATGTGCATAGTGCCCCGGCTGGTGTGGCGACCGCTGACTGACCGCGACACCATCATGGGCTGCGTCGTCAAGCCGCTACGCTGATTTCCATCTCGTCCAGCACATGGGCAATGGCAGCGATGGCAGCGCGCATGCCTTCGCCGCCGAAGTGCCCCATGCAGCCGACGCGGAAGGTTTCCACCGTCGTCAACTTGCCGGGATACAGGATGAAGCCTTGGCGCTTGACCGCGTTGTAGAACGCCTGGAAGTTGTAATTGGCATGGCACGGCGCGTGGATGGTGACGATGATGGGCGCCTGGATTTCCCTGGGCAAGAAACTCTTCAAGCCCAATGCCGCCAAACCATCGATCAACTGCCGGCAATTGCTGGCATAGCGCGTACCACGCGCTGCCAGGCCACCCTCGGCGCGATGCTGTTGCAAAGCCTGATCCAGCGCAGCCACCACATGCGTGGGCGGCGTGAAGCGCCATTGCGTGGTTTTTTGCATATACACCCACTGGTCGTGCAAATCCAGCACCAGCGAATGCGCATTCCCCTTGCACGACTCCAGCACGCTGCGGCGCACCAGCACAAAGCCCATGCCCGGCACACCTTCGATACATTTGCCGGAAGCGGCAATCAGCGCGTCGAACGGCGTTGCGCGCGCGTCGACCTCAACTGCGCCGAACGAGCTCATGGCATCGATGATCAAGCTCTTGCCATGCTTGTGCACGACCTTGGCAATCTCCTGCAAGGGATTCAGGATGCCGGTGCTGGTTTCGCAATGCACGACTGCGACATGTGTGATGGAGGCGTCCGCACTGAGCAGGCGATCGATATCAGCCGGCGAGATGGCCTGATCTTCGGCGTAGCTGTGTGTGCTGACACGGCGTCCGAGGTATTCGCAAATACGCGCAATGCGTTGGCAATAGGCGCCGTTCATCGGCACTAACACATGGCCATTGCGCGGCACGATGGTGCCAATGGCCGCTTCCACCGAGAAAGTGCCGCTGCCTTGCAGGGGCACGCACTCATGCGTCTGTGCGGCATGGGCAATTTCCAGCAAGTGCTGGCGCACGCGCGTGGTGATCTGATTGAAGTCGGCATCCCATGAACCCCAGTCGCGCAACATTGCCTGCCGGGTTTGCGGCGATGTCGTCAAGGGGCCGGGTGTCAAGAGGACGGGATGTTCGGTAGTGGCAACGGACATGATGTCTCCTTCAAGTGAAAGGCACGCGCTTCAGTGCGTGGTGCAGGTCCGCCAGACCTGCGTTTTGTTGATCAATGCCTTGGTGAACCAGCCGTAGAGCAGACACACCAGGGCGGAAGTTGCCACCGTCAGCGATGCCAGCGCCGCTGCCGGGCCAATGTCGCCAGCTTCGTCAAGATTCATGATGGCCACCGACGACAAAATGGTGTCCGACGAATACAGGAAGACCACGCACGACAGGCTGGCCATCGACACCACGAAGTAATAGCGCGCAATATCGAGCAAGGCAGGCAGGCACACTGGCACGGTGACGCGCAAAAAGGTTTTGTGCAATGGAATCTTGAGCGAGGCCGCGACGGCTTCAAATTCATTGTCCAGCGCCTTCAACGCCGACACCGCCGTCAAATGGCTGGAGGTGTAGTAGTGAATGATGGTCGAGAACACCAGAATCGACATCGACGCATACAGGAAGCGAAGCGGATTATCAGGGTGATTGAAGAACATGATGTAGCCCAGGCCCAGCACCAAGCCCGGCACCGCCATCGACAGCATCGCCATCAAATGCACCAGCGGGCGCAAAGTGCCAAGACCACGCGACTTCTCGACCAGATAGGCGCCGATGAAGGCGGCAATCGTGCCAAAAAATGCGGTCAGAAAAGCGAGCTTGAGCGAATTGGTATACGCCGCGCTGAAGTCGCCATCGAACAAGGCGTACTGGTAGTGGCGCAAAGTCAGTTCCAGATTGTAAGGCCATAGCTTGATGAAGGAACTGATCACCGCCATGCCCACCACCGATAGCAGCAGGATGCTCACCAGCACGCAATACGCCATCATCCAGCGATCGAAGCTGCGCTGCGGCTTGGGCTGGTAGGGCACCGAGCGCGCCGACAACTGCGCCCGCAATTTACGGCGCACCAGCATGTCGATGGCAAACGATAGAATCGACGGCAACAGCAGCAGCATGCCCACCACTGCGCCACGCCCAAAATTCTGCTGGCCAACGACTTGCTTGAACACATCCACCGACAACACGCTGAAGTTGCCGCCGATGACCTTGGGCGCGCCAAAGTCGCTGATCACATACGTAAATACCACCGTCGCCGCGCTGATCAGGCCGTATTTGCACGAGGGCAGCGTGATCGTGAAGAAGCGGCGCAGCATGCCCGTTCCCATCGAGTCGGCCGCTTCGTACAAACGCGCATCGGCCAGCGACAAGGCCGTCGTGATGATCATCAAGGCGTGCGGAAAGGTGTTGTACACCTCCGCCAGGATGATGCCCGGCGCGCCATAGATGGAGGCATTGCCCAGCAGGGGTTTCAGAACGCCCTGATTGCCAAACCATTGAATGAAGGCGATGGCCGACAGCAGCGACGGCGCCAGCAAAGGCAGCAAGGCGATGAACCTGAAGCCATTCTTGAAGCGCATGCAGCTTCGATTGATCGCATAGGCGAAAAAGAACGCCATCGGCACGGCGATGAAGACGACGGCGAACGCCACGCCGCAAGAATTGAGAATCGAGCGCTGCAAGCCCGGCATCGAGAAGTAATCACGAAAATGCAGCAAGCCGACGAAATGACCATCGTTATCCAGCACAGCGCGCAGCAGAATCATCGCCAGCGGCGCCAGTAAAAACAAGGCCAGCCCGCCCGCCACCGCAATCAACAGCACACGCGCCAGGATGTCGCTGCTACCGAGCTTGAGACTGCGCCGTGGCAACGGCTGCAAAGGCATGGTGCGCATCATTTTGGAAAGACGCGAATCCGGTCCGCCCGCAGTGCAAAGCGAATGCGCACACCGGGCGTGATGTTCAAGTCGTACATCTGGTTCAGCGAAAACTGTATCGTCAGCGGCGTCTGGCCCAGTTCGGCAAGCGCGCATTCGACCAGGCAAATGCCGCCGAGGAACTCGATCCGCCCTGCCACGCCAACCACTTGATTGGGCGTGCTGTCGCAGAGGTCTTCCGTCACCCTGTCTTCAGGCCGCACATACAGGCGAACCGCGCTGCCGGCACGATAATCTCCCCCCGCACTGCTCACCAGGCGCAGGCCATGGCCGCACTCGAACACATGCCCGCCCAACGCCACCGCCTCGATGACATTCGCCTTGCCGACGAAGCCGGCAACAAACGTGCTGGCCGGATATTCGTAAATCTCCTGCGGCGTGCCAATTTGCTCGATAGCGCCCTGATCCATGACCACGATGCGGTCTGCCATGTTGAGCGCTTCTTCCTGATCGTGCGTGACCATGATGGTGGTCACGCCGAGTTGCTGCTGCAAGCTGCGGATTTCCTTGCGCAGGCGCACGCGCTCGATCGCATCGAGCGCCGATAGCGGCTCATCGAGCAGCAGCAATTTGGGCGCTGTCGCCAGGGCGCGTGCCAGGGCGATACGCTGTTGCTGGCCGCCGGAAAGTTGCGCCGGATATTTTTTCACCGCTGCCGGCAAGCCGATCATCGTCAGCAACTCTGCCACCCGCGCCTGAATCTGTGCGCGCTGGGCACGGCGATTGACCAAGCCATACGCCACATTCTCGGCCACCGTCAGATTGGGAAACAAGGCATACGACTGGAACACGATGCCGTAGTCGCGCTGCTCCGGCGGCAGCCACGAAATATCGCGGCCATTTTGCGTGACGCTGCCCGCAGTCTGGCTTTCCAGACCAGCGATGATGCGCAGCAAGGTCGTCTTGCCGCAACCGGAAGGGCCGAGAAAGACCAGCATCTCGCCCTGCCGCACTTGCAGATCGATGTTCCCTAACGCGCTAAAGCTGCCAAAGTCTTTGCGTATCCCGCGCAGTTCCAGAGATGGCCGCAGATCTGTCATGTCCATACGAAGCCTGTGGGTTGATCAGCCAAGGGCGGCGCGTCCCGCAATGACCACGCGCCCGGGAACGAGCCTTACTTGGACTTGGGCTCACTCTTGGCGTCGTAACGCCGGCTCCACTCCGCCAATATCTTGTCGCGGTTCTTCGCGGCAAAGGCAAAGTCGTTCTTGATCAGCATCTCTTCGTAGTTGGCCGGCAAACCCTCCAGCGGCTTGTTGACCGCAGTATGGGCGACGATGGCAACGTTCTTTTGATACATCTCGTTGGCTTCCTTGCTGGCAGACCAGTCGGCCAACTTCTTGGCAGCATCGAGTTTTTTGGTGTTTTTCATGATGCCGGTGGCCTCGATGTCCCAACCCAGACCTTCCTTGGGAAACACCAGGTCAATCGGCGCACCGCCACTCTTGACCTGGGTGCCGCGATATTCGAGTGAAATACCAATGGGAAACTCGCCACTGCCAGCCGATTTGCAGGGTTTGGAGCCGGAGTGCATGTATTGCGCAATGTTCTCGTGCAAGGCATCCATATACTTCCAGCCGCCCTGCTCGCCAAACAATTGCAGCCAGGCCGTCACGTCGAAATAGCCAGTGCCCGACGAGGCCGGATGCGGCATCACGATCTTGCCTTTGTAAACCGGCTTGGCCAAGTCTTGCCAGGTTTCCGGCTTCGGCAAATTCATCTTTTTGGCCTCGACCGTATTGAAGCAGATGGTCGCGCCCGCCACATCCATGCCGACCCAGCTTGGCACGGCCTTGGCGTCGACATACTTGGCATTGAGCTGCTCATAGCCCTTGGGCTTGTATGGCAGCAGCATGCCTTCCGCATCCATTAACGCCAAACTGCTGGCGGCAACACCCATGACCACATCGGCTTGCGGATTGGCTTTTTCGGCCAGCAGTCTGGCCGTGATGATGCCGGTGGAATCGCGCACCCACTTGATTTCCACATCAGGGTAAGTCTTTTCAAATGCGCTTTTGTAAGCCCTGATCTGGTCTGTTTCAAGAGCGGTGTAAACCAGCAGCGACACACGCTCGGCAGCAAACACATGGCTGCACAACCCTGCACACAACAAGGCCAGCATGGTGGTCAATCTCATTTGCATTCTCCTATGGGTAAAAACAAGGGCGACGCCAGACTGCCACGTTGCCCAATCATGCACCTCTGCACGACCGCTCTTCAACACATGCTCACGCTCCCGGAAGCCCGCGCAACATTGATAAACAGGTGAGTCTCACTTTAAGCACGGAATCGTAGACTGTCAACAGTTTACACGTATAATCCCGGACGATTGCATAGACTCCAAGCGCTATCCGCTGTTCATGGCCAGAGCAGTCCTGCAGGAGCTGATAGCGTCCTTGCAAGCCACTCCGGGGAGTGTCAAGCCATGTCGATGGCCCTGCGCAAAAACGCACGCACCACGCCAGCCGTGCGTGCCGAGATAGCCGCCAGCAGTCAGACAGCCAATGTGCTGGCCCAGCGCTATGGCGTTACCGAACAGACAGTCTCCCGCGCTGGTGGTGCTCGAAGCCACGGGCGGCTACGAGTTCGAAGCTGCCTGCGCGTTGCAGGCGGCAGGCCTGGATGTGGCGGTGGTCAATCCTCGCCAGGCCCGCGACTTCGCCCGCGCCATGGGTGCTCTGGCCAAGACCGACAGCCTGGACGCCAAAATGCTGGCGGCGTTCGCTCGGGGTGCCGCACCAGCACCCCGAGCGCAGTCGATTCGTCAAGCCGTTGGCTGACGAGACCTTGCAACGCTTGCAGGCCCTGGTGCTGCGCCGTCGCCAATTGGTGGACACGTCGACACCCACGGTGATGCGGGCATTGCAGGTTGGATTTGGCAGGCCCATCATCGCCCCTGCTTGTACATGCGAAGTCAAAACTTCCTACAACCGTTCGGGCTGAGGACGAGAGACGGGGGCATGCGCCACCTGCTGCTGATACACGGACTTGGAAGTCCCAGGAGAAGCTCGGGCTGCACGCCCGCGCCAAACCAACCGGGCCGGGCTGTGGACATGTGGACGATGCACTGCGCGCACCGGCCGACGCCATGGACAACTCTACGAGTTGCCCACCGCGCCAGCCTTCGACCACATCCCCACAGCCTTGCACGACCACGTTTATTTCCCCGTGAAATGAAGATACAGGGTGACCTCATGAAATTTGGTGGCAAGCACCTCGCAATACTTCTGGCGGCCTGTTGTGCAGTCGCTCTTGGTTTTGAAGCCAGCGCACAAAGCGACAAGATCATCCGCATTCTTGTTCCCTTCTCTGCTGGAGGTGGCGCTGACAGTGCTGCCAGAGCCATTGCGAAGAAACTGCAGCAGGACCTGCAGGAGACGGTGGTGGTGGAGAACAAGCCCGGCGCCGGCGGAAACATCGCGTTCGAGCAAGTCGCTGCATCCGCCCCCGATGGCCGCACGCTTGCGCTGGCGACCAACAGCCTCGTGATCAACCCCTTGCTTTACGCCAGGACCCGCTTCGATGCACAAAAGAGCTTCACACCGATCGCGCTTCTCGGAAGGTCGCCAGTGCTGCTGCTGGGGCGGGCGAATTTTCCCGCCAATACGTTCCCTGAGCTCCTCGAGTACCTGCGACTCAATCCGGGGAAGCTCGCTTACGCTTCGTGCGGGAATGGCTCGATCCACCAGTTGGCCGGCGAAGCGTTGAAGTCTGGCGGCAAGATCGACATGCTTCATATCCCCTACAAGGGCTGCAGTTCCGCCATATCGGATCTAGCGGGTGGTCAGGTGGATCTGGGCATGATCAGTCTCACATCGGCAGCCAGCTTTCTGCACGGCAAGCGCGTCAAGGCATTCGCGACGACGGGCGGGGCTCGCTCACAGCTGATCCCAGATCTTCAAACGGTCGCGTCCTCCGGTCTTACCGGGTATTCATTCGACGGCTGGTATGCTCTGGTTGCACCCTCGGGAACGCCGGCCGCAGTGGTTACACGGCTCAACAGCGCCGTGAACCGCGGGTTGACGAGCGAAGAAGTCCGCAAAGCCTTCGCTGCATCCTACATAGAACCCACGCCAAGCACGCCTGGGGATCTGGAAAAGCTGTTTGCGCAGGAACGCGTGCATTACAGCCAAATCATCAAAGCAGGGAACATCAAGGGTGACTGACTTGATCACGCCCGAAACGTCGACAAGTTCCCACTACCTGTGGGGCGTTGCGCGACCTTATCAGATCGACGATGCCGAGCTGACCGAGTTCATCAGGGCGCAGAGCGAAAAAACCTTCGAGGAAGACGAAGTCATGCTGGCGGCCCGGCAGCGCTCGCTGGGAGAAACCGGCGGCAGCACATTCCCGGTGCCCCTCAAGATGGGCTTGGGATTCTTGTTGTGTTCGCGGATGTAGCGCATCAGCTTTCGCCCCAAGTCCTTCATGTTCAGCGCCGCGAACAAGCTCAGTGTGCCGTTTCTCTTGTACTCGAATCCGTGGCTCTCGGCACGCCCTGGCGACAGCGGCAGCATCCGGTCCTGGCGATCGAGCGCCTGGATGGCGGTCTTCTCATCGACGCAGAACACCACGGCGTGCACCGGTGGATTGAGGTACAGCCCGATCACATCGGCCGCCTTGGTCTCGAAGTCCGGGTCGTTGGACACCATGTGTCGATCCAGTCTTTGCGCTCGCACGTTGTGCTTGCGCCAGATGCGCTGAACTGCAGAGACGGATACGTCGCCAAGTTCAGCCGACAGCTTGTAGCTGCTCCAGTCATGATGGTGTCGCGCGACTGACCCTCTTCGAGCATGAGGATCAGCTTGGCCCTGCGCACGTCCGCCACGCGCGCCGTGCGGCTACGCGTGGCAGTCAGCAATTTGTCTCGCTCGGCGTCGGT
>Ga0081606_1000602_pt1 | contig 13808 bp, 12 predicted proteins | sample EareggfetidaYelm_FD_71127 | JGI IMG/M metagenome (GOLD analysis project Ga0081606, IMG submission 71127) | Earthworm egg capsule microbial community from the University of Washington, USA - E. fetida Yelm (SPADES assembly) (version 2) | ecosystem: Host-associated > Annelida > Reproductive system... | reverse complement strand
CGTCACCCCGCGCCAGATGGTGCGCCGGACGTGCAGCTTGCCGCGCTGCAAGTCCACGTCGCCCCACTGGAGCCCGATCAGCTCGCCTTGCCGCAGTCCCGTCTTGAGCGCCACGAGCACGACAGCGCGCCAGTCAGGGGCCGCAGCGGCGACCACCCGCTCGGCTTCCTCAAAGCTGAGAAAGTCAAACGCCGCCTTCGCAGTCTTGAAGAGCTTAACGCGCGGAACGTGCGTGATGATGCCGTGCTCCTGTGCGAGCGACAGCATCTTGCGGAGCACCGTTAGCGCGTTGTTGATGGTCTTGAGGCTCAGAAGCGCGGGCTGGATGTCCTTACGCTTGCGAAGGGCTGCCCTCGTGGGGGCATCCTTCCGGGCGCGGGCTCCCGACGTCTTCTTGCGCATGGCCGCTTTGAAGTCCTCGATCTCAGGCAGACCGATGGAGTCCAACGGCATACGACCAAAAGCCGGAATGACGTGCTGGTCGAGGATTTGGCGCTTGGAGACAACGCTCGAATATTTGTTGTTGTTCTCGCTGTACGTGAGGAAGCGCGGGACAAACTCTTCAACCGTAGGAGTCCGGCCCCCCTCGCTCTGCTTTTCCTTTCCGAAGGAACCCGTGAGGAGTGCGTGCCGGATCTGACGCTCGTATTCCTCAGCGCCCCGGCGGGTGTTGATGGGCGATGCCTTGCGCACGCGCTCAACCCTCCCGCTCGGGTGCTGATACTTGACGTCGATCCACCACGCTTCCGCCACCTTGCCCTCCTTCGTCTTCCACTTCCGCAGTCTAACGCTCATGGTTTCTTTCCAAGCGCGGGACTGCTGTTACCCGGCGTCCAGGATAGCAGAACGCTCCGGCGAAGTCGGACAGATCGACCAAGGTGGACCGCTCCCGGCACCTCGCCGCGCCGGATCGACTCGTAGAGCGTTTTCCGGTTCACACGCAGGAGAACGGCGGCTTCGTCCACGGTCAGGAATTCAGGCGCACTGGAATCAGACCCTGGGGGCGTGGGCAGGCTTGGAGCTGGCGACAAGGTGGGCTTTTCCACAGCGCCTAAATGCGTGCGGATTCTTGGCGTGGCTCAGTTCGACAGCGGCAGCGCGGCAGGTGTCACGCCGTCACGTCACACGAGCCCATCCCAACAATCCTATAGCCCAATACCTCATGTATACTCATATATTCTCATATACTACTCCTACATGACCTTTCTCTATAGGGGGTTATAGATTGAGAGAATGACGGCGTGACAACGTGACGCCTTGCCGGGATTGGGTGCTTGGTGCCTTGAACGGCAGGCAGCCTCGCCGGGAGAAGTGGCTCACGTCATGCGGCTTTGAGCTGGTTTCTAAACTTCTATAGCCGTCTACCTCATATATGTTCATACACTCCTACATACTACTCCTACATCAGTTCTCTATGGGGTTATAAGTTTGTGATGGCTCGTGAGTCATAAGCCAGTTGACGCCTGAAAGGGTTGGGGGCCGCGCGCCCTGAGTCTGCCGCGCCTGGAAGGGTGCCCCCCCGGCAAGCTTTTCCGATGCGGGGCCGCTCTCAACCTTGCTCGGAGGTCGCACACGCTCAGAAAATTTCCAAAAAAACTCGCGGGCTCGGTTGGGTTTTGCCGTCCGTACCCCCCGAAATCTTGCCGAAACGACCCCCATAACAGGCGGATGCCGCTGCGTCGGCTACGGGCTGAGCAGGCACACCCCGCCACGCTCCACGGTCCCGAGGTGCCGCTGCCCGCCCTTGGCACCGCACTCGCCCGAGCGTCGGCTGCCACGCTCCTGGAGCCCCTCCACAGGCCCGCCGTGCTGTCTCTCGCGTCTGGTGGCTCCAATGCCCGGCTTTTGCCCGGCCAGCAACCAAGCGCGCCCCAACAGACGCCGACGCCTTCCTCAGGCAGCTCGGCAGAAGTGAGCGCCGACGCCGTCAGTGGCGATTGAGCCACGGACAAAAACCGCACCCATTTAGCGGGAGCGATGCCCAATGCGATCACACGCTCTCTTCAGCTTGCAGCCGTTCGGAAGGATGCGGCTGCGCTAACCGCCGTCGAGGCTGGGAGCGGTCAACGGGTCTATACGTTCAAGACGAGCGACGGTGACTTCGATCGCTACTCGGATCGCCTGAGCGTCAAGGGTTGGCGCGTCGAGGGTTACAACGCGAACGGCGTCGTTCTGTTCAATCACGACGACGGCGCGCAGGCAGCGAGCACGGGAGCCGAGCCCGCGCTGCCCATTGGTAAGGGGCGCGTCTACGTCGAGGGCGACGCGCTGATGATCGACATCGTCTTTGACGACGAAGACGACTTCGCGCGCAAGGTCGAGCGCAAGGTCGCGAAGGGCATTCTTAATGCTGTCAGCGTTCGCTACCTCATGCTGCCTGGGCACTACCGGCAGAACGAGCGGGGCGGCTTCGACTGTGACGCTCAAGAATTGCTCGAAGTCTCGATCGTGACGATCCCGGGGAATGCTCGCGCTGTGCGAACGAAGGCACTCGACGAGCTGAGCGACGAAGTCGTCGAGCGCATCGCGCAGCGGGTTGTCGAGCTGCTCGCCGAGCGCGGCGAAGACGTGCCGACGCACGACGAGGACACGAAGCCTGACGCGGGTGAACAACCCCCCGCTAACGAGAGCAAGCCCGAGCCGGGCGAGCCGTCGTCTGACGATGCGCCAACGGAAGACGACGAGGACAAAACCAAGCCGAAGAACTTCGACGCGCCCGAGGCCGCGAAGCAATTCGTCGAGGCATTCAAGCAACACATCCAAGGAGTGTGAAAAGATGACTCGCCAGCAGCTCACAGAGATGGTCAAGGCACTTGGTCCGGAGGTCGCGCGGGAGCTGATCGATGCCGCCTCCCGAAGCGCCCCCGGGCGCATGGGTAGAGGCAGGGCGACGCACGAAGGCAGCGTCTACGCGAGCGTCGCGAACTTTGGCGCGTTCACGAAGAGCGTCATCGCCGTGGGTCGCCGCACGGGCGCGGGCGAGCTGCTCGAAGCCGCGAAGCGCTTCGGCAATGCCGACACGCAGAAGGCGGTTCAGCTCAGCAAGTTCGACTCGGCGGGCGTGCTCGTGCCCGTCCAGCAGAGCGGCGAAGTGATCGAGTTCCTGCGGCCCGAGGCGGCCCTGCTCAAGCTCGGCGTGCGAACCCAGCCGTTCAAGGGCGAGTTGCACATGGGCAGGCAGACCGGGACTTCTGTCTTCAAGTGGGTTGGCGAGGGGGAGACTGTCCCGAGGAGCGCACCGAAGTACGGGAAGCTCGTGCTCAAGGCGCACAAGGGGATGGTCCTCACCGACGTCAGCAACGACCTGATGCGCATGCCGGGGGTCGGTGACGCGGGCGTCGGTGAGGACATCCGCGCGACGGTGGCCGATGGTCTGGACGAAGCCGGGTTCAACGGCGACGGGACCGGGGCCGCTCCGAAGGGGCTCTTCGCTCAGCTCGACGGCGGGAACACCTTCGCGAACACTGGCACGACCGCGGCTGACTACCTCGCCGACATCGACAAGGCGGTCGAGCTGCCCATGATCTCGCATGTGCGGATGGGCACGGCTGCGTGGGCTATCCACCCGACGCGCGCCACGGCGCTGATGCAGCTCAAGGACACGGGGATCTTCGTGTTCCGTCAGGAGATGCTCGACAAGGGCACGATCCGGGGCTTCCCCTTCGTGATGACGACGCGCGTCCCCGTGACGAAGATCGTGTTCTCGGCGGACTGGCGGCAATTCATCTACGGGATCGACGAGGATCTGATCCTCTCCGAGCACGACACCCGCGCCGAGCACGACGAGACGACCATCCGCGCGATCGTGAAGGGCGACTTCAAGCTGCGTCAGCCGAAGGCGTTCAGCTCGATCACCTACTAACCCATCGGCGCTACCGGGGCAGCTCGCACAGTGCATGCGGAAGAGCTGCCCGCGCTCGAAGCTGGCCGTCCTGGCTTCGAGCGGCTCGGGGTCGAGTGGGTGCCGGAGACCGCGCAGCCCCTCAAGCGCGGCAAGCTCCGCCTGATGCACGGTCACGTCTGGCATCGAGTCCAGGAGACGGGCACATGCACGGGCCCCGACGCCCCGTAGAAGACGAGGCCCGCTTGCTCGTGGCTCGTGGAGCACGGCATTTAATCGCTCGCTCTAGCGGGGGGCTGCTTGGAGACACTCCCCAACCGGCTGGACGCAGCTGCGTCGGCGACGAGCAGAGCAGGCACACCCCGGCACGCTCCACCGCCCCCGGTGCCGTTGCTCGCGTCCGGGTGCCTTCCCACAGCTCCGCGCGTCGGTTGCTGTTCAGCCCTGGAGCCCGCCAAAGGCCCGCCGCGCCGTTTCTCGTGCTCCCCGCCCCCAGGAACCCGGAGCATCGGCTGCGGCGCTCCTGGAGCCCGCCAGAGGCCCGCCGTGCCGTTTCTCGCGTCACAGCTCCGAGGATGGGATGCGGCGCTCCTGGAGCCCGCCACGGCCCCACGTTCGCACCGTGGCTGCCTCTCCCCGAGTGCCGCCTACCGGCCCGAGCCGCTGGTGCGTGCGGCAGTTCTGGCGTGCGCCACGTTGGGCCCGTGTCCTCTCCAAGCGTCCGAGCTTTGGCAGCCGCGTTGATGGCAACCCCATCGCGCCAGAGCCACCGGTGTGTGCAGCGCGGCCCCATTACCAGTAACCGGCCTCAAGATTCGGCTGCCGCGCGGGTCATGTCTCACGCCGCCCTGGCTCGCGCCCTGACCCGAGGTACTGGTCAGAATGAAAACAATATCAAGCAAGGGCTGACGCAATCGGTGCGGCAATCAGGATTACTTCGCCCACCAAGCCCGCTCCATCAAGGATTTTGTAACACCGTCGCCACCTGGAAACAATGATGCATAATCAATCCCGAGGCGATGGAGTTCATACAGCAGCTTTGGAGCCTCGCTAATCTTGAGGCGGAATTTATAGAAGCGCCTCTCCGCCGCCGACTGAGTCTTGTTGATGTAATCCGAGATTAGATCTTCAAAAGGTGTGGTCTGAACCTTGTTCTTGCCCACAAGTCGACGACGGTGGACCAAAAACAGCCCCTCTTGTGCATGGAGGTTCCGGTTTGTAGCCCCGGGCGCGGAATGTTCAACGATGTCGTCGTGATCTTGGGGCTCGCCTCGGTTTCGCCTGAAAAACCGATCAAAGCTCTCAAATGCATGGCTCCGTTTGAAAGCCCATACAGACAAATGCGTTGCTTCTTTCTTGGACGCCATGTGCCATGAAGCAGCTTCGCGTGCAGCAAAGTAGGCTGCGACATAGACATTCCTCGTCCAGTCGAGCAATCGCGTTGGAAGTCCATGGTGCTGAGCGAACGCCATGAGCGCTATGAATCGTGGTTGCGGCCAATCGTAATCCTCCTTTCCTCCAGTGACGCTGGAGAACATTTCGTGATGGTCTCGGCCTGTAAAGATCTGACGCAATTCTAGGGTGTCGCCAGGAATCGCGAGCCCAGAGCGGTCAGCCCGCCAGTAGAACTCACGCAGCGCAACCAGTTCTTTTATGACCTGCTCGTCATTTGTTGATGAGTCTGGATTCGAGACTCCCCATGAGAGGCCATGGCTATATGGGTCAGGCAGTAGTGCGGGCCGCAGTGCGGTCGGACGCATCGGCCACGCATCATTTGATTGACCGCGAAAGAGCCATTCACCTGGTTCTGATATGTGAAAGTAGCTGCCGCGAGGTGAGATGGCGTCAATGAAATCTGCGGCCGAGTCAATGTCGACGGCCGCCAATCGCGAGGTTTCTTCGCGCTTCTTTCGTGCTTCTTCTTCGCGCCATGCGTGCGCGAGCGCTTCTTCCGTTTTTTCCGGAGAGCATTTCTCTTCCGGAGAGTAATTCTGGAGCATGTAGAGCGCTACTAGCTTTGCAATGTGTTCATTTGCCGCTTCTTCCGACATCCCTCGTCGCTTGTACAGCTCCAACAGCTTTTCTCTGTAGTTTGCTGGTGAGTTCATGGCGATTCCTAATGCGCGTATCCATCTGCAAGAGCAGTGTTGAACCGTGGAGGACAAAGCGTAAGCCATGTTTATTGGAGTGTCGAGCCAGGAGAGCGCGCCGCGTCAGATGCCGTGCTGCTGGTTCCTTCCACGGTATGCTCTACCGCACCTCCGCGATATGAGCCGCACCAGAGGCCCGGGTTGCTGGCACCTTCGACACCTTCCGTCCCTGTGCCTGCCGCCCTGCACCCTCGGCTCGCGCGGCGGATGCGCTTCCAATCCTCAAAGCTGCGGCACTGACGGCTTCCGTAGCCCGAGCTGCCGCAGACTCCCTGCGTTGCTGCTGCCGCGCTCTGTGCCCTGAGCCGTACCTGGCACCCTTCACCGTGCTCCTCCGCTCGTAGGCCCGGCCCGGCAATCACAAGCCACTCTGAACCCCGTGCGTGAGTACACAGCAGCCCCGCGCTGCGCCGATGCCGGTAAGGGCACATGCCGCGCACAGTGGCCCTAATAAGTCATACATGTAGGGAACATTTCTGTACTGATTTCCCTGACTCGGCCCTAATCGCGAAATCCGTGCATTATATGTTTCGGATATGTTCGGGAGTCCGGGGCTTCCCCTGTTCACATGGCTGTGTTACCTATTCGGGCGCTTCTTCGTCTTACCAACTACTTCGATGGAGGTTCCCCGTGCCGAGCGAGCCGTGTTCGCGTCGGAGGTGGATTCATGTTGCCTGCCTTTCGGTTCGTCCCCCGCTGAGCTTGCTTGTGCTGATGGCGGTTCTCGCCTCCGGCGCGACTGCCTGCGCGAGCCGCCCGCCCCCGGAGGCCCTTGCCGCTACCCGTGACACGCTGGCGGGTCTGGACGAATTCGGCGCGCTGCTGCTGGGGGCCGGGCTGCCCGTTGAAGCCATCCCCGAGGGGCGCAGCGTGTCGCCTGTGCAGGCCGAGCGGCTGCGGCGACACTTCGGAATCCTGCCCTACCTCCCCCAGCACTACGCACCCCGCGTCGTTGCCGACGAGCTGCTGCGCTATGCGGCACGGCACGGGCAGGGGGTATCCCGCTGGGACTTGAGCCGGATGGTGCAGGAGTACCGGAACCTTTTTCTTCTTCGTCAGGATGGCTTCCTCGCGGCGGCGCTTACCGGGGAGCCCGCGCGATGGGTTGGCTCAGTCCAGGTTCGCGACGACGGTGCTGGCGCCGGTGAGTTTGAAATGGGCGAGTTCTACACACGCGCCGACGACGAGAGCTGGCGGCGCGCAGACCATCCCAATCTCGACACGCTGTAGGGCTCGTTAGGAGAACTCGCCATGACTGACAGCTCCGGCGGACGTCTTCGCTTCAATTTTGAGGGCTTCAAGTACGAGGTATTCAGCACCCAAGTTGATCACCGGGATTACGACAAACTTCTTCTTGCTTGGAGAGAGCCCCTTTCGGGCGGCAATCGCGCGCAAGTAGTTCTCAAGCCCGTGCAGGTGCCGTCAGACCGCGAGAGGAGCGACCGGGCCTGGGAAGAAGTGCTGCTCGCGACGCATTTGCAGCACTCCGGCATCGCAAAGGTTTACGGCTACGCTTTCCACGACGACGTCGCCTATGTCGTCATGGAGCATTTGAAAGGCTGTTACCTCCTGACAGCAATGGATTTCACGTTGCTTGTGGGGCACAGGATTTCAAACTCCTTTGCTGCCTACGTGTCGGCCGAAGTGGCGAATGCGCTTGATCATGCTCACCGGGGCATGAGTGGCGAGGGCCGCCCGATGCACATCATCCATCGCGCTGTGGGGCCGATGCGGATCCGTCTCGGGTTTGATGGGCGCGTCAAGCTCACGAACTTCGGTGCCGCGTACTCGGAGCTGCGCGACCGCTTGGCGACGCCGCCCGGCCTGTTGCGAGGCGACCCTGCCTACTGTGCGCCCGAGATCCTGCGCGCCGTGATGGAGTCCACTGGGCACCGGGCCGACCCTCTCATCGTCGGCAAGGTCGACGGCAAAGCTGACGTGTTCTCGCTCGGGCTTGTTCTGCTGGAAATGCTGCTCGCTGAGTACCCGCTCGATCCCACCGATACCCCTGTGCAGGATGTTCCCTCGGGGTTCACATTCGGCGTGCGAGCTGAGCGGACGACGCAACTAAGCCTAGATTTGTTGGCTTACCGGCTGCTTCGCTTTGAGCCGGAGGACGCGGATCGTCTTCTGGAGATGGCGCCGCCCCCGCTACGGTTGATTATCCGGCGGGCACTTCAACCGGATCCCCGCGAGCGCTATTCGGCCGCCGAGATGCGCGACGAGCTGCTTGCCTATCTGCGCAGCCTCGCCCGCCCCTACGGTGCCGGAGAGATGGCCACCGAGCTGCGGCTCGTTTGGGCGGCGGCTGAGAAGATCAAGCGGCTGACGGCAAACCCTATTGAGCGAACGGCCCTGACGCCGGACGAGGAAGGGGGCTAGGCCAATGAAAGGGAAGCGAGGCACAAAGTCGGGTCACAAATGGGGGCGAGCCAGAAGCGAACTCAGCGTCCAAATTGGCAAGGCTGCTCGCGAAGCCAGGTTGCAGAAAGGGCTGACTCAGGCGGATGTCGCTGAGCGCGTAAAGCTGACGAACGAGGTGTATGGACGGCTTGAGCGCGGCGACATGCTCCCGAGCGCGCCAACTCTAATCAAGCTCAGCATCACGCTAGGGGTTTCCGCCGACGTTATGATGGGGCTTGCCGGGCCGGGCGCCCCCCAGCCGCAACCTGCACCTAGCGACGAGCTGCCGCCGGAGGTTCGGCGTGTGCTGCGAACGGTGCGAGCGTTGGATGCCGCGCAGCTCAGCGTTCTTAGGGGAACGGCGACGGGGTTTCTCAAGCTCAAGAGGAGACGGCGGCAGCAGCAGCGCAGGCGTGATAAGGCGCAGAGCGTCGCCACCTGAGAGGCACAGCGCATGGAAGATGACCTTCTGCAAAAGAGACTCGGCGAGGCAGCCAGAACCGTGCGTGAGAGGCTCGGGCTCACTCAGGCCCAAGTAGCCAACGCGGCAGATATGAGCCCGCAGGTCTATGGGCGCATCGAGCGCGGCGGGATGATGCCGAGCGTTCCGGCGCTTCGAAGGCTCGCGGTCGCGTTGGGTGTTTCCCCGGCTGTGCTCCTGGATATGAGCGCGCGAGAGGTTCCTACCGCTGACAAGGATCTGTCACCCGAGACCCGGAAGGTTGTCGGGCTCCTGCGGACGTGGCCGGAGTCCAAGGTCAAAGTCGGGTGCGAGCTGCTGCGAGTCCTCGACGCTGCGCCGATGCGTGAGGAATAGACCCGTCTCGGAATAGGGACTGGGGCGGTGGGTGGGCGCCCGGCATCGAGCCGGTTTCGAACTTGGAGGGGACCACCTGCCGCCCCGGTCCCGCTGTTCGGTCGTATCCCTGCGGTTATGCTACCGTCCCCCATCTAGGAGGTGAGGTAGAGCGTGGGACTTACACTCAGGCACCCGGAAATCGGCGAGATGATCGGGGACTACAAGGTCGTCGGGCTCTTGGGCGCGGGGGGCCTCGGGATCGTCTACAAGGTTGAGCGAGGGGGCCGCTTCTTTGCGTTGAAGCTTCTCCTCGTTTCCAAGCTGGACGGCCGAGCTAAGCGCGAGATCGGGATCCTCATTCACCTAGAGCACCCGTGCGTCGTGCGCTACGTGGGGTCGGACTTCTGGCCGGACCCGGTACACGGCCATCCTTACATCGTGATGGAATTTGTGCCGGGCGACACCCTTTGGGCGTTTGCGTACAACCAAAACCCATCAGCCCGGAAGGCAACTCGCATCATCCTGGACGCGGCATTGACGCTCGGGGAGGTACACGCCGCAGGTGTTTTTCATCGTGACGTGAAGCCCGAGAACATCCTCATCCGGGGAGCCAGTGAGTGCCCGATCTTGATCGATTTTGGGATTGGTTCGCTTGTCAGCGCCCCGACGGTCACCGGCTCGCAGCTCCCACCGGGGACAGAGGAATTCCGATCCCCTGAGCAGATCCGATTCCAGCGCGCCAACCCGGACGGCACGGGTCAATACGAGTACGGGCCAACCGACGAGATGTGGGCATTGGGCGTGGCTTATTACTGGCTGCTGACGGACGAGCTGCCCTTTGGCGAGCGCATGGACCCGGGGGGACTGGATGGGCTGCGCGAGCGCATCTTGAGCTATCGGCCCGAAGGACCTCACGTCGTGAACCCGCGCGTACCGCTCGCCGCTTCGCTGCTGTGTATGAAAATGCTTGCCGAGCTGCCGCAGGACCGCTTCCAGGCGGTTGCGACGCTGTGCGCGGCTTTGAATGAGTCCCTGTCCACCGCTGAGAACGACGCGACCTGGGATCCGCCTCTGGGCGACCCGGACGATCCGCAGCTCACCACGACGGTAGCGGATCCGGAACGGCAGGAAGGGCTGAGCGAGCAGCGGCGCGAGTTTCTACGGCGGAGGAAGCAACGCCCCCGGCGCGGTCGCCCCCTGCCGAAAAGGGACCGGGTGTTCTTGCTGCCCGAGCAGATGGCAGCCCCACGGGTCCCGCCAGCAGCCGCAAACCCGGACCCGATCCGCACGGTTGATGCGCCGGGCGTGGCCGCGCCCGCTGGGGGGCAGGAGCCGCCCGTTCCGAGCGCCCTGGTGCCGCCAGCTCGCGAACTCGAGCCCGCCACCGCTGGCCCCCATCCTCGCCGCGCCGCGTGGCGCCTGGGGCTCGCCGGGGCCGTGCTGCTGGTGGCCGTCGTTGTCCTGTCCGTGGGCGCGAACCTGGGGGGACCTGGCTCTTCAATCCGCACCAGCGAGGCAGGGCCAGAGCTGCCGCTACCGTCCACGTCCCCCGCCACCAGCGCAACCGATGCAGGCGTGCGCGGTCGTGAAGTGGCGCCCGAAGCAAAGACGCTGGAATCTCTCCCAGGAGGAGACGCGGCACCCGTTGGGGCTCAGCTTCCCGCGTTTACCGCTAACGCCATGCTTCGCACGTCCGCTCAGTCGCCGAAGATCGAAACTCCCAAAACGCAGCCTCAAAGCTCGGGGCCCCGCTTGCCAGTGAAGCCCGCTGTAGCCGTCGCAGTCTGCGCGATGCTCGACGGGGGATGCACCGCGCCCGCCTCCCAGGTGCGCCCCGAGCCCCCCGCGATTTCTTGCCCCCAGGATTGGCGGAAGACCCACGAGCGGTTCAACGTTGCTAGGGGTGACCCGATGGCAACGGTCAAAGGGTACAAGGCCGAGCCCGGAGACGTTGCCAGGGTGAAGGATGGCTCCGTTACCCTCCAAGTCGGTATCGTCGGGCGAGTGGGCAATCTGCCTGACGGCACCCTGCTACTTGGACAGTGGCAGCTCGGCGACAACCGCCTTTTCGGCACCTTCACCGAGGCGAAGATTCCAGGCGTGGGGACTCTCCCCGTGTGTTTGGTTGCTGGCCTGGATGGTGTCACGGGCTACGTGGACGAGCACGGCAAGAATTTTGATTGCCCCCCCGGCTTGGGCGTCTGCCTCACTCCCGGAAGCACGCCCGGCAACGCCAAGACACCCACGATGGTTTTTCTCATTCAGCCCAGCGGGCAGCCCTAATCCTTGCCGTGCTCTTTGGAGGTTGAGTTTCCGTGCTGCCCCCCTCTCCCGGTGCCGTCCTGCTGGCCGCCCTGCTCGCTGGTGCTACGCAAGCCGCAGAACCGCCCCCCGTCCCGCGCTGCGCAGCGACGGCGCGTTTTGACTTGTCGTCAGGGTCCCCGGAGGGAGCGCCGGACGTGTGCGCTAGCGCGGACGAGCCGACGACATTCTTCTTCGACTCCCGCGTTGCCCTGGGGGCGGTGGAGTTTCAGCCAGAGGGTCGCCTTGCGGATTGGTCCGTAGGTAAAGAGGCCCTGAGTATCAACGTCATTCCCAAATGGGATTATCTGGCTGGGGAACGGGTAAAGGTGACGGTGCGCTTCGCGGATGGGGCGGCGCCGTCGAGCGCGAGCTTTTGGCTTGTGGGCCATGCGTCCAAGGGGACGCGGCGCGTGGAGGTGTTCCGCAAGCCGCGCCCGCCAGATGTGTGCGAGAAAGAGAGGGACGAGGCGCAGGCCGAAGCACGCCAGTGTCAGGAGGACAAAGCGCGGCTTCTGGCCGAGCGAGAGGGGCCGGGCGGGCTCATGGGGGTAGCGTGGCTGGAGGGGGCCGGGTTAATGGCGTCCAAGAAAATTCGCTCGCAGGTCAGGGAGCGGCCAGCCAACGCGCTCGGGCTGGATGACGCCTGGAGCTACAGCTACACGCGCAAGGGCGAGACCCATCCGGCAAGCGTGGCTGTGAGGCTGAGCTTCTCTAACCCCGGCGCTGAGCCCTGGACGCTGGCGGGGGCGGCGCTGGTGGACAAGGCGGGGGAAGAGGTGGAACTTGCCCGGTGGCAAGAGGCGCCCATTCCCGCGAATGGGGCCGGTGCCGTCGTGGTGGGCATTGAGGGGGAGCGCGCGCAGCTCGGCTGCCCCTGCACCCTCAAGCTATGGGAAGCACAGGGGCCGCGCACCTTCACCCTCGGGAACGTCGAGTTCCCCGAGGGGAAAGCGAAGGGGCCCTGAGCACGGCCAGCGCGAGCCGCGCCGAGTCTCAAGGGGCTGCGCGCCCGCCAATCTCCGGGAAGCACTCGTAGGCCCGTTTAAGCGCGTCCAGGTGGGCGGGGCGTCCAGGTCGAGCGGCGCATCGGTGAGCTGTACGACCCACCCGCCCGTTGCGGTGCGCCGTGCGCGTGACAGCAGCTCCGCGTCGCGGGCCGGGTCCGGAAACCCGATGGCTTCTGCGGCAGCGGGCGACCTGTAGTTCAGCCACCTCGGGTAATGTGGAATCTCAGCCGCGGGGAGTTCCCATGGGAGCTTGAGCGAGGGCAGCCCTTTGGTTTGACTGAAATCAGTCCTCACCACTGTCTGCGAGCACCACTTCAAGCTGTCGCTGCAACCGTTTCTCGCATGCCTCTAGATAGGCGTTGCCATAGGCTTTTCCCAATGTTCCCCCAAGAGACTCGTGCTCGACCACGACGCTGCTGGATTCGGAGTCTCCGAGGTGGCCTTCAAGCACGAGCCAGCCCAAAAGCCGAGGCGTCGTCTGTAGTCTCCCATCGATCAACACACTTATCCCCTTAAAATCCCTCCTGTTGTCAGTCATGACGGCTTGATTTATTTTTCTGGCCGCAGCGGCGCATGACAATTCTCCACGCCCAAGACGAGGTGACTGGTCCGCGACCTCCCTCAGATCCTCTATTGTTATATCAATCCTGGACATCCGCCCATCACTCAAGCAAGTTTCAAGTCTGTTCTTGAGTTCGGCATCTGAGCTTTTGGGCGGCCTGGTGCGTGGCTTCAATAGGCATTCATAAACAACCGTTTGCGTCAAAATGTACGTATGTCTGCATCTTAAGGATGCGCGAAACAGCGTGTCGGACGATATGAGATTCCAGACTGCGCAGGTGTCAATTATGTTTACGCCCAAAAATTCATCAGGAATCATGCGTCCCCCCCAAGCCGCTCGCCATATGCGGTTGAAATCAGCTCAAGCTCATCAACACGAGACAAAAGAGCATCAGCCAGTTTGCCAATCGATATCAATCTTTGGCGATATGCCTCAAAGCATGTCGACACGTAAGCTGGCGACAAGCCTCGCTCAAGAATGTAGCGCCTTCTGTCTTGCACCAGGGCAGGCTCTCCCTCTATTTCTGGGTCCACCTTGGATTCCTTGCCTACTTTGCGCTTTTTGAGCAAGGACTCGTAGTCGGGACGACTGATTCTCTTGGCATCAAGAAACGTAATCAACCCAGGGCGTTCGCATTATAACCCCCTGAAACAATTGGATTGCACGAGGCAGGGACCTACCGCGAAAGTAGGTCATCATGCCCGACCAGACTCCCAAGGACGCCTCGCTGTGGACGTACTTC
>Ga0081606_1000601_pt1 | contig 13822 bp, 6 predicted proteins | sample EareggfetidaYelm_FD_71127 | JGI IMG/M metagenome (GOLD analysis project Ga0081606, IMG submission 71127) | Earthworm egg capsule microbial community from the University of Washington, USA - E. fetida Yelm (SPADES assembly) (version 2) | ecosystem: Host-associated > Annelida > Reproductive system... | reverse complement strand
ATTACTAATCCCTTTCAAATCCAAGAATTGAGTCCTTTTGTAACCTACTACGTCGATGATTATGAACGGCACAATTACTATTTCGCGAACGCTTATGCCGAAATAGATTTCCCGTTTCTGAAAGGGCTTTCTTATCGTTTGAATTTTGGAAACAATTACAGAACCGATAAACATTATTATGCCAGTCAGTTTGACAATGGCAGCACGGGAAGAGCCTACAAAGAGGATGAGCAATATTATGACTATATGTTGGATAATATCCTGAATTATAAGAAAATAGTCGGGAAACATGAAGTAGGAGTCACTTTGCTGTACGGGGCTATCGAGCGCCACTATGACCGAACCTATACAGAGGGCGTGGGCTTTAGCCGAGTGAATCTAAGCTACCACGATCTTGGTTCGGGCGCAAAAGTTAACCTGGCCACAAATGCGTATAAAGAATCGCTCCTCTATCAAATGGCGAGACTTAACTATAAGTATAAGGACACTTACCTGCTGACCGCCACTATTCGGAAAGACGGGTATTCGGGTTTCAGCAAGGATAATAAGTCCGCCATTTTTCCCACCGTGGCGCTGGCTTGGATCCTGTCAAATGAAAGATTTATTCATAATGTTCGTCAGATCAACCAACTTAAACTCAGGGCAGGTTACGGAGAAAACGGAAACCAAACCTCTCGCCTAAGTTCATTGGCTAAGGTGACCACGGTGAACAACAGCGAGTACTACACGGCTTACATTTTTGGCGACGGGGGAAGCACGGCGTTCGGCCAACGGGTCACTTCATTGGGCAACGATAAACTAAGATGGGAGCGTACCAAAGGATTGAATGTCGGGCTTGATTTAATAGGGTTCAAAAATAAGACGCAAGTCACGCTTGACCTCTATAATAATAACACCGACGATTTGCTCTACTACGTCCCGGTGCCATTAGCCTCGGGTTTCTCGGGAAGGCAATCTAACATCGGAAAAATTAACAACAGGGGGTTGGAAATGGCCTTGACTCAACAAGTGCTGAACCGAGGGAATTTCAACTGGGCGGCCACGCTTAACTTTTCGACCAACCAAAATAAAATCGTGACTCTCACCGGCCAAGATATTGACAAGGACGGGAAGGAAGACGATTTGGTTTCTGCGGGACTATTCATCGGAAAGTCGATCGGCGCTATTTACGACTATGAGGCCACCCGACATATATATAATCTCACAGACCGCAGACTTCCGGGCTTCTCGATAGGCAGCATGAGTTATGTGGATCAAAACGGGGACGGAGATATAACCGCAGACAAGGACAGAGTATTTCTCGGACGCAAAGAACCCGCCTATCGGGCAAGTCTGATGAACCATTTTTCTTACAAAGGGGTTAGCCTCTCCCTTCTGCTCAATTCCATTCAAGGCGGGCAAAACGGATTTTTGGGAATCAGCGCTCCGAATAACAGCGGCTACTACCCCATGTATTTCAGGGAGGACAACAGCGTGCGCATTAACGATTTTGTAGGGCTGGATTATTGGTCTCCGAGAACCCCGCACGGTCAATATCCGCGAAACATTTCGGGTACGCGTTCAAAAGTCGAGACCCCGCCGTATGAGAGCCGAAGTTTTGTGCGCTTGCAAGATATTTCCTTGTCTTATAACTTGGCTTCGCTTCCTTTATTGAAGAAGATAAAAGCCCAAAGCATCAAGGTGTATGTGAGCGGAAAAAATCTTTACACATGGACCAAATGGAAGGGCTTTGATCCCGAATCCTTGGACGATAATGGCAATCCTGTGGGCGCTTTTTACGGCGGAAGGCCGGTACTTCGGGCTTTTACCGTCGGGTGCAGTCTGGTTTATTAATCGTAGTTTCAAGATAAAAACGAATATACTATAAAAATGAAAACGTGGAGAAAATATTGGCTCATGCTTATGATTTTAAACATGAGCGCTTGCGGGGAGAAATTTCTGCTGGAAACGCCGTTGGATACGCTTACCGCGAACCGCGCTTTTTCGACCGCCGCCGATTTTAACGCATCGGTAAACGATCTGTACGCATTGGTCAGAACGGAATTTTACACCGCTAACGACTACGACCCGATGTATTGGTTATATAAAACCGATCTGGTGACCGACTTACGGCGCACCGAAGCAAATTTAGCCGCAGACTTTGTTCCCACGGCGGGTTGGATTACTTTAAAATGGACTAATTTGTATAAGATTGTCGCCGAGGCCAATACGATCCTGTCGCGGTTGCCGACTTCGAAAGCGCCCGATTCCGAAAAGCCTCTTTTTGAAGCCAAAGCCAAGTTTTTCAGGGCTTTTGCTTATCGGGCGCTGGCTTATCTGTTCGGCGACGTGCCGCTGATAACAGAGGAAGTCGTGGGAGAAAAAATTGATTTTACCCGCGCGGCTCGTAAAGAGGTTTATAAGCAAGCGATAGCGGATTTGACCTTCTCGGCCCGAAACCTGAAGGCAATCACCGCGGTAAAAGACGGCGAAATATCGAACTTGGCGGCGCAGCATTTGTTGGCTGAAGTCTATCTTGCGGACGGACAACATTCAAAGGCTGTAGAGGCGGCTACGGCGGTAATCGGCGATCCGTCCGTGGCTTTAATGACAGAGAGGTTTGGTTCGAGAACTTCGGTCACCCCGGGGGACGTTTATTGGGATTTGTTTCAAATAAAAAATCAGAACCGAGCCTCTGGCAATAAGGAGGGAATTTGGGTAATACAAATGGAAACGGACATATTGGGCGGCGCCGCTCTCTCCAATGCTTGGAGAGGATGCTATCCGTTGGAGCGAGTTCATTCGCCTATGGTGCGGGATTTCGTAGTTTATGATCCCGCAGCCAAGAAAAAAGTCCCGCCTTTCTTATGGCCGGCCAGCGGCTATACAGGCGGAAGAGGCGTCGGATTTATGGGCTCTTCGCATTACTTCATGTATGATGTATGGAGGAATGTCGGCAGCGACATGAGGAACGCCAACCATAATTTTGTCAGAAAATTTAAGTCAAACAACAAAGAAAGTCCTTTTTTTGGTCAGGATATTGATTTTGATAACCTTCCTCCCGAATCAATCGGGCAAAACGGGTTGCCGATGAGATCCGGGGTTCCCGAAAGATCGCTTTTTGCATATCAATCCAAATGCACCCAGCCTTTCAATCATCCCGCGGCATTGTACAACAACCCTCCGTCGTACCCTGACCAACTGACGCATTCCGCAGGCGGCACATACGCCGACCAATATATGTTCAGGTTGGCGGAGACTTATCTTCTAAGGGCAGAAGGATACCTCGGACTTGGCATGACCGATAAAGCCGCCGCTGATATTAATGTCGTGCGCGGAAGGTCAAAGGCGACCGAGGCATCTCCTGCCGAAGTTACGATTGATTATATCTTGGACGAGAGAATGCGCGAATTGGGCGTGGAAGAAAAACGAATGTTGACGCTCATGAGACTGGGCAAGCTATATGACCGACTTAAACTGATAGCGTATTACAGCGGCACCGTTCGCCCGCACCATAATTTATGGCCTATTCCTCAAACAGAAATAGAGCGAAACCGCGGAGTAAAATGGGAACAAAATACGGGATATTAAAAGTCAAGTCGGGAAGCGCATAAGAGGGGAGTATTTCTGTCATTTTTTTATATCAAAACAAAACAAGTGTATGCAAACAAAATGTATATCGCAAGCCATGCAAAGGCCGTCGGCAAAAGGGTTTGCCGCGCCTCTTTTCATAGTTTTCTTGGGGGCGTCTGCGGGCGTTTTTGCCCAGAAAAATATCACGACGTCCAATGATTCCAACACGCCGCTTCACCTCGTTCAACCTGATTATCCAATCCCTTACGGCCCCGTAAAACGGGAGGATATTGCAAAAACGCTGAATCGGATTTATGCCTATCTGAATGAGGCAACGCCTGCTGAATTTGTCAATGGAAAAACCCAAGAAGCGGTCTCGGATTTGTCCAAAATTGATGAATATACGGAACTGAAAAAAGGCGATTTCAGATTAGTGAGTTACGAATGGGGCGTAGCCTACGGCGCAATGCTGCTGGCCGCGCGGGCAACAGGAGAGGCTAAGTTCAGAGAATACGCAGACAAAAGATTAAAATTCATTGCCGACGCCATTCCCTATTTCAAAAAAATTAACGAAGGCCATTCAGACTGGAGCACAAAAAGCCCTTTCAAAGGGCTTTCGGATCCGCGTTCTTTGGATGACTGCGGGGCGATGTGCGCCGCCATGATTAAAGCCGGCAGGGAGGGGAACAACAAGGACTATCGTACATTAATAAACACTGGTATAGATTTTATTCTTCATAAAGAGCACAGACTGAAAGACGGAACATTAGCGCGAAACGGCCCTTATAAAAATACCTTGTGGCTGGATGATTTGTACATGGGGGTGCCCGCCCTGGCTCAAATGGGGAAACTTACGGGAGACAAAAAATATTATGACGAAGCAACCAAGCAAGTGTTGCAATTTTCAAGCAAAATGTTTAACGTCGAAAAAGGCATTTATATGCACGGATGGGCGGAAGGCATGACCGAACATCCTCAATTTCATTGGGCAAGAGCTAACGGTTGGGCAATCCTCGCCAAAGCAGAACTTCTTGACGTGTTGCCTGAAAATCACCCGAATAGACCTAAAATACTGGACTTGTTTAGAAAGCATGTCAAAGGATTGGCTTCCCTCCAATCGGGTTCGGGGTTTTGGCACCAACTGCTCGACAGAAATGACTCTTATCTTGAAACTTCGGCCACGGCAATGTATGCCTATTGCTTTGCCAAAGGCATTAACGAAGGGTGGCTTGATCCGCTTGCCTATACTCCGCCTGCATTGTTGGCTTGGAACGCCCTTTCTTCCCGAATAAATGAAGCAGGGCAAGTGGAAGGAACCTGCGTAGGAACAGGAATGGTCTTGGTTTTGCGCGCGCCCTCTCACTTGATTGACGTATCCTTTTGCGGCCTCTAAATTCCCCAGTTCTGCTTCTGCTTCGGCGGCCATCAGCAATACGTCTGCGAAGCGAATGATAGAGTAATTGTTGCCCGTTAAATTATTCCATGTGCTGACGTCCACGGCGTCTCCCTTGTTGTACACAAACTTCTTGGGAGAATAGGGGCCTCCAAACGATTGGTCGCGAATCCATGATTTTCCCGGGTGATTGCCCCAGTTCCAATAAGGGATGCCTCTTCGTCCCGCCGAATAATCCAAGCGGGGGTCTAAATTTCCATTGTCTGGCACAAAGCTCTCTTTGGATTCAATGCCCATATCGCTTTTCACCGCCTTTTTGGGATTGTTGTAACTTCCGTCAAGCAATGGGAGTCCTTCGGCGCTTGTACGGAATGAATTTACCAAGTCGAAACTAGGCGGGATAAATCCGCAACAGCCTGCGGGGCCTCCTGTGTAGGGATAGTTTAAAATAAAATCTCGGTTGGCATTTGAGGCGCTTCCCGTGCCCACGGCGGCTTCGATTTGAAAAACCGATTCCTTATTATTGTCGCTGGTGGCGGCTTGAAACAGATCGCCGTATTTTTCCATCAAAGCGTACTTTAATCCGCCCGTCGTTTTGCCCTTGGAAATCACCTCGTCAAACATTTCTTTGGCTTTGAGATACTTTTCTCTGTTATGCCTTTCTTTGTCATACTTTTTTCCGTCATACTTTCCCTGATATAAATAGGTTTTTGCCAGGTATGCCGCGGCCGCCCATTTGTTGGCTCGTCCGACGGCGGACTGTGTTTCGGGCAAGTGCTTGTAGGCAAAGAGAAAATCGGCTTCAATCTTAGGCCACAAATCTATGTTGTTTTTCACTGTCGCGGCGCCTGTATTTTCATCGGCGTAAGGCGTATTGTTGAATATCTTTTTCAGATCGAAGTAATAGTGTCCGCGCAAAAAGCGGGCTTCTCCCGCTATGCGGTTTTTCTCCTCTTCGGTCATGGGTTCGGAGGTTTTGGCCAGCGAGGCGAGGACGATATTTGCCCTTACTATCCCTTCATATACGGCCGCATATTTTTCATATACGGTGTTATTGGTTGTCTGCGTGGCATAACGTTGTACTTCATTCATTTGGGAGCCGTCGCCCGAATTGGAGCCCTTGTTGGCGTCTCCTCCCAGCACGGTTCCCCAGAACCAATTGGCTGCGCCCGCGCCCCCGTAGAAGCCGTAATGTCGCCCCGTCAAAACGGCGTAAGCGCCCACCAGCGAGCCTTCGATGCCGGCCTTGGTGGTCAATTTTGCTTCCGTGAAGGAGGCGGTCTGAGGCACTTCCAAAAATTTCTCTTTGCAGGCCATCGCGGCGACAAGCGCGAGGGCTGACGACAGAACGGCAAATTTTATAGCTTTCATAATAAAAAAAATTATAGTTTAATTATATTAAAATCCAAGACTTAACCCTGCGGTGAAACTGCGCGTGACGGGGTAATTCCCCACGTCCACTCCGAAGGCATTGTCCGCGTCGCCGCCCACCCCCGGATCCAGCCCCGAATACTTCGTGACCGTGAATAAATTGTTCGCGGCAATAAATACTTTCAGCCGTTCTGCTTTTAGGGCATTGCGCATTAATTGAGGGAAGTGGTAGGCCAGCGATAAATTCTGCATTCTCAAATAATTCCCGCTTTCCACATAGAAGGAACAGGCTTGCGTATTGGTGCTGAAATTGGAAGTATTTTCGAAGATGGGTATAGTCGCCCCGGGGTTCTCGGGAGTCCACGAATCTTTTACCCGCTCGCTGATGGAAGCTCCCGTAAACGACGGGTAGAAATCGGTGAACCATTTGGATTGATTAAAAATCTTATTGCCCAAGGAGGTATATAGGTATGTGGCGACTTCGAAGTTTTTATACTTTATTTTTACGTTTACGCCTCCCGTAAATTTGGGTATGGGACTTCCCAAAAAGGTGCGGTCGTTCACGTCTATTTTCCCGTCGGGTTTCCCCTCCGGCCCGCTTACGTCGGCAAACCTGAAACGACCCGGCGCCGCGCCTTCCTGATTCACGCTTTTCGCTTCGTTCTCATCCTTAAAAAGACCGACTACCTGATAGCCGTAGAAGGCGGACAACGAACGTCCCAGTTGATTTCGAATCGGCGTAATGCCTCTGAAATCGGGATTGACAGACGACAGATACGACAAGCCCTGTTTTATGTTTGTAATTTCATTGTCCAGAAAACTTCCGTTGACGGCCAGTTCATACTCGATGTTTCCGGCCTGTGCTTTCCCGCGCGTGATGACTTGGATGTCCAAGCCTTTGTTCACCATTTGGGCGCTGTTTACGTAGGGCGGTTGCGCCTGAGACCCATTGGTGGCGGGGAGCGGCAATTTGACCAATAAATCTTTCGTGTTCTTTTGCCAAACGTCGAGGATGACTTCCAGTTTATTGCCAAAGAATGAGCCGTCCAATCCTATATTTTGGGTAACGCTTGTCTCCCATTTGGCGTCGGGGTTGCCGATTTGACTTCTGTAATAACCTTCTGTGGAAGAGGTATTTTGCCCCAATATGTCATAGTTGGCATGATCGATATGCGCCGCGTAAAGCGTGTATTGATTGTTTGGATCCACGGCGTTGGAATTTCCCATCGTGCCGTATCCTGCGCGAAGTTTCAAGTCGTTGATCCAGGCGAGCGATTTCATAAAGTTTTCGCCCGACATTCTCCAGGCGGCCGAAAAGGCGGGGAATACTCCGTAGCGATGCGCGGCGCTAAAACGAGAAGAACCGTCGCGCCGCACCACGACCGTGGCAATGTACTTATCGCCGAAGGTATAGCGCAGTTGTCCGAAAAAAGAAAAGAACCTCACTCCTTTATATTGCACCCCCGACACTTGTCGGTTCCCCACCGTGTTCAGCGTAACATAGTCGGGATCCGTCAAAAACGGATTAATTCCGTTCGCCGACGCCATTCTTCCCGTTCCCGATTCCAATGCCTCTTGACCTATTAATACATCCATATGGTGTTTCCCCGCAATGGCTTTTTTGTAATTCACCGTATTGGTCAGCGTCCAGTCGAACAGATACACCGAGCCTTCTGTGTAAGTGAAGGAATTGGTATTTTCAGAGTGTTCGTAAGTGCGTATATCATACGAGCGGAAATTAGAGTTTCGGTAATTTCCTCCCAGGCTGCTTCGCAACACCAACCCTTTGACGGGTTCCATTTCCAAATAAATATTTCCGAAGCCTATGGCGTCGAAAGAATTATTGTTGGCGATTCGGTCCCGGCTGGCTACGGGATTTCGGGCGTTGTTGAATCCCTCTGCCTTAGTGCCTGCATATCCTCCGAACACGTCATAGATCGGGATGATGGTCGGCATTCGGAAGGCCGCCAGAATGTGGTTTTCGTCGCGGGCTACGCCGCGTCCGCCGTTGCCCCCGCTTAGTCCCAAGGCCTGCCGATAGGTAAACTGCAAGTTCTCGCCTACCCGCAGATTTTTTAACACGTTAAATTCCGTATTGCTTCGGAAGGCGTAGCGTTTAAAACTGTTGTTTTTCAGGATGCCTTGCTGATCCTGCAAACTAAGCCCTACGTAGTAGCGATTGTTTTCGCCGCCGCCCGACAAGCCAAGCGTATGCCGCGTAAGCGGCGCATTCCCCGTAATTTCTTTATACCAGTCGGTGCCTTCGCGGCGGGCGGCCGTCACTTGGTAGATGTCTTTGGTAAAGTCTGTTACATTATACCGTGCTCGCGCCGCGTTCAAATCCACATTTTCCTTCATTGCGCCTGCTGTTTTTCCCGCCAGAATGTAATCGGGAATTCTCCAATTGGCAAGCGAACCAAATTGAGGGTGCGAGTCTTTGATGCCTGAATTTTCATAGGCTTTTTTTGTCCACGCCGCATAATCGTCGGGGTTCATCATTTTCTGTCCGTTTCCGGGCGTGGTGAAACCCCAGACGCCGTCATAACTTACGGAAAGTTTTTTGGCGTTTCGTTTCCCTGTTTTGGTGGTATATACCACCACTCCGCTTGAGGCGCGCGCCCCGTAGATGGAGGCCGCCGCCGCGTCTTTCAAGACGGTAACCGTTTCTATATCGTCGGGATTCAGGAAGTCCGTCGTATTCACGGGAACCCCGTCCACCACATAAAGCGGCTCGTTGTTTTCAAACGAACCAAACCCGCGCACTCTAATCTGACTGGTGGTGCCGGGTTGTCCGTTGGTAATCACCGTGACGCCCGCCACGCGCCCTTGCAGTTGTTGCTCCACGTTTCCCGAAGGGGCCGCCGTTAAATCCTGGGCTTTCACCGTCGCCACGGAACCCGCCACCTCTCTGCGATTATCCACCGAATACCCCGTAACCACCACTTCATTGAGGGCTATTTTGTCTTCCTCCAAGGTAACGGTAATCGAGCTTTCTGTTCCGACCGTTCTTTCGATGGTCTTATAGCCGACCCCTGTGATTACTAATACTAAGGTCTCTCCTTCAGGGGGGGTAATGGAGAAGTTTCCGTCGGCGTCCGTTGACGTTCCCGTGGCGGTGCCTTTAATCACTGCGTTGATACCGGGGATTCCGACCCCGTCGACGTCAATTACTTTTCCCGAAATGCGGCGTTCTTGCGCAAAAGCGGACAATCCGAAGCAGACGCAAAAGAGCCATGCAAGGCAAAGTCTTCTGAATGGAGTCGGAAATTTTCTCAAGCGAATCCTTGCAAGCAAGCGATTGGTTGAAAATGCGGCAGTTTCATAATTTTTACACATAGGCATTTTTTTGTTAAAGATTAAATTACAGTACTCTATCGCACACGCAAAGCATAAGGCGCTTTTGCGGATGTTTCTTTTTTGTCCCCTCATTGACCGCCCCGACCGCGCAATTCCAAAACACAAGCAAAACAACCCGCGCAAACGGCGGCTTATTTTCTATCTTTTACGGGATTTATCGCCATTCCAACAATATGGAAGGGGCTTTCGCACACGATTGCAATATTAGAGATTATCTTCTGAAATCCAAACAGTCAGGCTTTTTTTTTGGCAAAACAAACCCGATGAGGCTCATTGCCCCCCGTGCTTCCCGCGCCGCCCGTGTTCCCTATGCCTCCCGTGCCCCTCTCGTCCCTTGTGTCCCCATGGCCGCAGGAGCGCAAAACAAGTAGGGAGAAAATGGTGCACCGCTCGGGCTACTTGTGTCCCCCATGGCCGCAGGGAGGAAAAACATGGTCGCAGGAGCGAAAACTCTAAGTGCCCCTCGCGTCCCCCGCGGGAGCAAACAGCGGATGGGCAATGCCTAAAAAAAAATCCTAAAATCTTATAATCCTAATCAATTATCGTATATTGCGACAAATTTTAAAAAGATATGATCATATCATTATTACTCCCAAGCTTTGATAGCGAAGTTCACGGCGCATTTTTCATCATTGTAGTTCTTGTCGCAGTTCTTGTCGCATTTTTCAACGAAGTTCACGGCGCACTTTCCAACGCAGTTTTTAGCGCATTTTTCAACGCAGTTTTTAGCGTACTTGTCAAGGCAGTTTTTAGCGTACTTGTCAAGGCAGTCGCGCCCTTCATTACTGGACGGTACCGAGCGGAATTAGATGCTCAAAGTTACATTTACGACAGACAACTTAATGTAATTATTGACTTGTATGGAATGTTGGTAAAGCTACATGAGAATATGCTGTGGACGACGCAATTAACTCACTTGGTTTACAAAGGTAGAGACGGAGATGAAGACGAAAAAGAAAGAAGAAAAAATGTGGCTGATCTTTTTGCCGAATTCGATAAGCATTATTTCAATAATTTGATTTTGCTTCCCAAAACCATGGCGGACAAAATTCAATGTTTGGGAGAGATTTATTATAAGAACTACGTGGCCTATATTTTTGCAAAGGATACTAAACCGGAACCCGGCGAAGTGCAGGAGAAACATGATAAACATGAAAAAATTCACAAAAACATCCAAGATATGAAACCGAACTTAGACCAACTGCGTGAAGACTTTCGGCGTTTTACCGGGCGGAAAAAATAAGCGACTTGTTGAAATAGGCAAAACAAACTAAAACCATAAAACACGCAAGCAAAGGGGATTGATATTCCTTTTGCGCCGCGTCTGCCGCTTTGTCAAGTTGTCATTTGCTTTCAAATGGCATCTTTCCCTCTCATCCCCCGTGCCCCCTGCGAAGGCGCGGCTTCAAATTCTCCGTAAAAGGGCGCCTCTCAAAATTCCCGTCGCTAGAATAGCTTCAGAAAGGCTAATGGTTAATGGGGTTGCCCCCGTGTTCCCCGCGCCTCCCGTGTCCCTTGTGTCCCCCGTGTCCGCAGGAGCGCAAAACAAGTAGGGAGAAAATGGTGCACCGATCGGGTTGCTTGTGTCCCCCATGGTCGCAGGAGTGCAAAGCAAGTAGGGAGAAAATGGTGCACCGCTCGGGCTGCTTGTGTCCCCCATGGGCGCAGGGAGGAAAAACATAGTTGCGGGCGTGAAAAACATAAATGCGGGTGCGAAAAACATGATTGCGGGCGCGAAAAACATAAATGCGGGTGCGAAAAACATGATTGCGGGCGCGAAAAACATAAATGCGGGCGCGAAAAACATAAATGCGGGCGCGAAAAACATAAATGCGGGTGCGAAAAACATAAATGCGGTCGTGAAAAACATAGTTGCGGGTGCGAAAAACATAAATGCGGGCGTGAAAAACATAAATGCGGGTGCGAAAAACATAAATGCGGTCATGAAAAACTATGGTCGCAGGAGCGCAAAACAAGTAGAGAGAAAATGGTGCACCGATCGGACTACTTGTGTCCCCCATGGGCGCAGGGAGGAAAAACATATTGGGATTACCGTTAGCCCCAAGAAGTCAATGTCGGGCGGGGGGTGTAGGCTTGGCGAATAGTCCCCGTTTGAGAATGAGGGTGAGGCAGTGATGGAAATTTTGAGATGCACCATAAAATCTTATAATCCTAGTCAATTATCGTAATATTGCAACAAATTAAATAAAAAAGAGATGGGCATAGTGTCATTATTCCAAGACCTTGATTTTAACGCAATTTTTAGCGTATTCAGTTTAATTGCCAACCTAGTAATGTTATTGATTGTGAAGAGGTACCAATCAAAATTAGACTTTCATAGTTACAGATCAACAAAAATTTACGACAGACAACTTAATGTAATTGTTGACTTGCATGGAATGTTGGTAAAGCTACATGGGAGTATAATGTGGATGACGCGATTAACTCACGTGAGTTACAAAGGCGGAGATGAAGATGAAAAAGAAAGAAGGAAAAATGTGGATAATTTTTTTAACGACTTCGATACGTATTATTTCAATAATTTGATTTTGCTTCCCAAAACCACGGCTGACAAAATTCAATGTTTGAGAGAGAGTTATCATAGAAACTCTGTGGCCTATATTTTTGCAAAGGATACTAAACCAGAACTCAGCAAGTGGCAGGAAAGACATGATCAACTTGAAAAAATTCACAAAAACATCGAAGATATGCAACCGAGCTTAGACCAACTGGCTGAAGACTTTCGGAGCTTTATTGCCGCAGAAAAAATAGGCGACTTGGTGAAAAAAGGCTTTTTAGCAAAACAAACTAAAACCATGAAACACGCAAGCAAAGGGGATTGACATTCCTTTTGCGCCGCGTCTGCCGCTTTGTCAAGTTGTGATTTGCTTTCAAATGGCATCTTCTCCCCCGTGTCCCCCCTGGCGCAGGCGCGGCTTCAAATTCCCCGTAAAATATTTGGTGTAAATTTTAAAATTATTATTTTCATTAAAATTATTATTAAAATTATTATTATTATTTTTATTTTTGCCCCCTCGGAATGGGTTATTCCGAATTAAACTATAAAATAAAGAAACAGGATTACCGCTAAAGATCTATAAAAATTTGCGTTAAGCTAAACTCGCTATCGAAAACTCGAAATTTCAAAAGCAGACGAGGACAAGGCTAAAACGCTCATGCAATGCGTGGGCTTTTTGCCTGTTTCGTTTGCGGGTATTCGAGTACCTCGATAGCGGATAGGCAAATTTAACCCACGCAGTTTTTTTGTGGCTCGAAACACAAAAAACCATGAGCACTTCACTTCAACAGGTACTGAAAAAGTACAGAGAATCTTCTTTCTCGGAAAGCGACAAAGGAGAGCGTTTTGAGCGCTTAATGCAAAGCTATCTAAAATCAGACCCCGCCTATTCCCATTTACATAAAGTGTTGATGTGGAGCGAGTTCGCAGAGCAATTGGCGGTAAGCGAGCGCGACACAGGCATTGATTTGGTGGCCGTAACCGACGACGGAGATTATTGGGCTATACAATGCAAATGCTATCGCGAGAATACGACCATGAGCAAGGAAACCGTAGATTCTTTTCTTAGTACTTCGGGCAGAGAGTTTAGGCTAAAAGAAGCCAAAAAAATTAAATTTTCAAACCGCTTATGGATTTCCACTTCCAACACATGGAGCGTCAATGCGGAGGAGGCATTTAGAGACCAAAGCCCTCAAGTAACCCGAATTACGCTTGATAAGCTAGAACAAGCCCCTGTCAATTGGGGGCTTATAGAGCAGGGGATTCACGGCAAACAAGCGCGTGCCGTTTCGCGCGAATTAAGGCCGCATCAGGAAGAGGCCTTGAATAAAGCCCATCATTATTTCAAACAAAATGATCGCGGCAAATTAATCATGGCTTGCGGCACGGGGAAAACATTTACCTCGCTTCGAATAGCAGAAAAAGAAACGAATAACAAAGGATTGGTTTTATTTTTAGTCCCCTCCATTTCCTTGTTGGGTCAGACGTTGCGCGAGTGGATTAATTACGCCCTTGAGCCTATCAGCGCAATTTGCATATGCTCCGACTCCGAAGTGTCTAAACAGAAAACGAAAAACGAGGATTCGGACGGTTTTAATATTATCGATTTGGCATTGCCCGCCTCCACAAAC
>Ga0081606_1000600_pt1 | contig 13835 bp, 10 predicted proteins | sample EareggfetidaYelm_FD_71127 | JGI IMG/M metagenome (GOLD analysis project Ga0081606, IMG submission 71127) | Earthworm egg capsule microbial community from the University of Washington, USA - E. fetida Yelm (SPADES assembly) (version 2) | ecosystem: Host-associated > Annelida > Reproductive system... | reverse complement strand
GTAGGGTTTTTTTTGATTGTGTGTATGTGAAAAATATATATATATATATATATATATATATATATATATATATATATATATATATATATATATATATATATATATATATATATATAACACTGAATCCCATATTGGCTACTCATGACAATTTAATTAGTTTTAGGCACTCATCTCATATCTCCGCCCCCACACATGCTAGATTCAAGCCCATTGGTCAAAAGATTCTATTTGTCATTGGAATCAACCACTAGAAGTATCTTGGCTAAAACCCTAGCAGATCCAGATATAGGTATTTTCGCGAGCTCCCAACGAATCACATAGCAAACTCCTGATAAAAGGTACTCATTTGTAGTGTGTCCCTAAAGTATAATTTTTATGCAACTCTATATTTTTTTTTAAAATGAACCTTGGCAGCTCATTATTATATGTTCCCCAAAGTATTATTTTTATGCACAAGTATATTATTTCAAAAAATTAACCATAGACGCTCATTGTTATATGTTCCACTAAACATGATTTTTATGCGCAAGTATATTATTTCAAAAAACTAACCATAGACGCTCATTGTTATATGTTCCACTAGACGTGATTTTTATGCACAAGTAAATTATTTCCAAAAATTAACCATACACACTCAATGCTATAAGTTTACAAAATTATAGATTTTACATAAGCGTAGGCTATATTATAGCAATTGATTAACCGTAGTCACTCGTTGCTATATGTTCCCCAACGTGTTATTGTTACACAAGACTATAATGACTGGACCCAGCACAAATAGAGAAACCTACAGACAACGAAGCATCACTCCTTTTGAGCAAGTTAATTACTTACCAAAAAGGCATAGGGAAAAATCAATTAGTTCCGGTTATTACACCAACAGACACATGTGAGACTATGTGACTTCTCAGTGATCCTCATGTTAGAAAAATGTTTGGTGTTCTCATGGACAATAGAATAGATATATGATTTTTTTGCACACAACAATCAGAGACTACTCTACGAGGCTGGCATGCTGTGAACAGAGTTTCTATGTCCACGGAAGGACTCTATTCTCTCCATATATAAATATAGATGAACAAGTAAAAAAACTATATCTTGGGACACATATTACTGAGTAGCTAATGTATTACACAAAACGACATTCCATTTCTTCACAAGATAAAGCTGACATAGATGCAGCTTAATTACTGAGTAGCAATGATTCAGGAAATATGCATATATAAATATAGGTGAAAAAACTATACCTTGTGGCACATATTACTGAGTAGCTAATGTACAACACAAAACGACATTCATTTACTTCACAAGATAAAGTTGGCATACATGCAGTTCAATTACTGAGTAGCCATGGTTCAGGAAAAATGCATATATAAATATAGGTGAAAAAACTATACCTTGGAGCACATATTACTGAGTAGCTAATGTATAACACAAAACGACATCTCTTTTCTTCACAAGATAAAGCTGACATAACTGCAATTTAATTACTGAGTAGCTATGGTTCAGGAAAAATGCATATATAAATATAGCTGAAAAAACCATACCTTGGGGCACATACTACTGAGTAGCTAATGTACAACACAAAACGACATTCTTTTTCTTCACAAGATAAAGCTGACATAAATGCAATTTAATTACTGAGTAGCTATGGTTCAGGAAAAATGCATATATAAATATAGGTGAAAAAACTATACCTTGTGGCACATATTACTGAGTAGCTAATGTATAACACAAAACGACATCCCTTTTCTTCACGAGATAAAACTGACATAACGGCAATTTAATTACTGAGTAGCTATGGTTCAGGAAAAATGCATATATAAATATAGGTGAAAAAACTATACTTTGGAGCACACATTAGTGAGCAGCTAATGTATAACACAAAACGACATCCCTTTTCTTCACGAGATAAAGCTGACATAACTGCAATTTAATTACTGAGTAGCTATGGTTCAGGAAAAATGCATATATAAATATAGGTGAAAAAACTATACCTTGGAGCACATATTACTGAGTAGCTAATGTATAACACAAAACGACATGCATTTTCTTCACAAGATAAAGCTGACATAATTTAAATACTGAGTAGGTTCAGTCTCCAAACGCAGTGGTGAAGGATGAAAGAAAGTCGTAAAAACAGTGGTAATGGAGAACAGATAGTCGTAAAACACAGTGGTAATACAATACAGACATTCATCAAACACAGTGGCTTCTTTTGAAACAGTGGTTCTTGTGATGCAGTGGCTTCTTGTGCAGCAGTGGCTTCAGTCTCTAAACGCAGTGGTGAAGGATGAAAGAAAGTCGTAAAAACAGTGGTAATGGAGAACAGATAGTCGTAAAACACAGTGGTAATACAATACAGACATTCATCAAACACAGTGGCTTCTTTTGAAACAGTGGTTCTTGTGAAGCAGTGGCTTCTTGTACAGCAGCGGCTTCTTTTTCATATTTTTTGATGTACTTTGTGCCTCAATTTACTGAAGCTACAGATATAATAACCATCAAAAGTGTGATATTTCCAATGAGATTTTGCGTATATATATAAAAATTCATATCTTCGAGTAGCAATAACCTATCTTGCATTCAAATACACCATTTTACTCAGCAAACAATGCTGAATCAAACGGTGTATTACACGATACGATAGCTTGCAGTTTTATATTTATTTAGCCAACACATAAGTCGTTACTGTTGAGTAAAGCAAAAGTTCGTTTATTGCGGAAAAATGCTGGTAGTAAAAAATTCATAGTTTCAAGTAGCAATAACATTTATTATATTCAAAGACACCATTTTACGCAGCAAACAATGCTGAATCAATGGGTGTATCGCACGATACAATATATTGAACCTAACTCTAAATCTCAGGGGGGTGGTAATCACCCCCGTTGGTAGCCGGCGTCACAAAAAATAGCTTGGTAGCCTGAAGGTTAAGCTTTTGAACTTGCTACAATCTATAAATATTGTAAACAAAATATATATACAGATGCCATTGTTACTACATAGGTTCTGACTGGTTTGATCACTTTTGACGATTCGCAACGACAGTGATGAGCGTTCTCAGACGAATTTGAGAATGAAGTCGTTCATCAACCACACAGAAACAAGAAGGTGAGACAAATAAAAGCGCATTGATAGGAAAGTGACAAGTGCTCCACTGGTTGACATATATTTGCACACTATCAGGCACATGCCTACTCATCTACCAGACAAAAGGAGCTGTAGCAACTGCAAGAAATCCGCCATCCGCATCCTGTGTGCCAAGTGTGACACCCAGTTAGAAACCTATGCCTGAATTCTCAAAAGAAATGTTACATATATTACCAAACCAAGTCACAAATTGCATGTGCAATGATGGGCATGCAGGATGCAGTTGTTTCTATGTTTTGTATTCTGCTTTACATTTACTACATCACTGTTGTAATGTAGAAACTTTTGTCATTCTCCTCTCTTGTTGCCAAATAGCAACAATAATTAATTTTAATTAGACATTAATTAATTACAAAATGTTTTTATATAGTACAACATTATACACATGTGCATGATATAGATGTCTCCATGTTTCTTATGCTGCTTGACACTTCTTACATCGTTGTTGCCATATGGAAACTTTTGCCAAATGGCAACACTGATCAATTTTGTCTAGACATAAGCTAATTACAAAACTTTGCTATGCAGCACAACATATTCACATATCTTTACATGTGGTTTAATTTTAATGAGACATTAATTAATTATAAAATGTTTTCACGTTGTACAATATTATACACATATGCAAGATATAGATGTCTCCATGTTTCTTATGCTGCTTAACACTTACTACATCATTGTTGCATACGAAAACTTTTGCCATCCATTCCCAATGTTGCCAAATGGCAACACTGATCAACGTTAATTATACATAAGCTATTTACAAAATTTTGCTATGCAGCACAACATGTTGCACATATATCTTCAAAAACAGTTGAAAAATACTTCTTGATGTTCAAAAAATTATTCGGGCACTAAATGGTTAATTATTATTCAGTGGTTCACCCATTGGCCAAGGTATTCCATGCTGACACCTTTTACTGCTCACTCAAGCACAGATAATGTAATGCAAATAAATATTTACAGTTTAAAGAACAGTTTAAAATACAGGAGCGATACGATCGCTGGTATGCACTAAATATGTTGTCTATTACGTTGTTAGAAGCAAATAAAAGCTTCCATACTATTGAACTTACAAACACCAGTACTCTGATAGCAAAAACTGCCGTACTATTGAATTTACAAACACCAGTACTTCGATAGCAAAGGCTTTCGTACTATTGAATTTACAAACACCAGTACTTCGATAGCATGCATTACTTTTTTTAGCAATACTTTAAGCATAATTACACATATACAGAACCATATTGTGGCATACAGGCTAGGAAAGGTGGTCACAACCTCACAATTCTATCTTCCAGCCTGTCAGTTAAGAAGAGCTTTCCAGAAACTCTATTCATTTACCAAGTTGGTCCTAAAACAATTTAGATTCTATACCTATTTCTTTAGATGTCACAGTTGCAGGATAATATCCACTGTCCCTCAACAAGGCTTATAAGCTATTGCCTGGAGGAAATGCATTGCCCGATATGCAGCTCTGCACAGGAAGCACTAAGATCAAATGTCCACATCAGTCCAAGAGGCGTAAATGATTGTTACATTTGATCCATGGCTGGTCACCAATGACACAAAACGAGACAATCAGGGCTACATGAATTTGACTGTGACATGACTCTGGTACTTGAGATTTGAAATCTGCAAAATCTTGATCACTGGGCTAAGTAAAAGCGTCATTGAATTCTATATGATACCATGGTTGTTCAGTGCATAGTCCGTCTAAATTTGAAATCCACCTGAAATAACTTACTAATAGAAACTTTATCCCAGTTTCAATATGGAGCAACAGTGAGAAATGTCAACGTTTACTTATGTTCAATGTTGAAAAACGCTGCATGAATGATATCACCTAACAATTGTTTAGGGTTAGGGTTTGGGTTAGGGTTAGTGACTGTTCTTTTTGACCGTTCTGGAGTCGAGAGCACCTCTGAGTAGTTTTCTTGAAGAGGTGCTATACACATCCTTAAATGAATGAATGAAATGAGTGTTTACATAAAATGTGTTGTGGTATGTTGCATTCCTGGGACATGCAGGTATTTGATGCAAACAGGTTGTGCCTCTATTAACAATTAAGTTTCTAACCAGGTGTCTTGTCATTTTGTCTGAGAAAGCGCATCACTGTCGTTGCGAATCGTCAAAAGTGATCAAACCAGTCAGAACCAATGTAGTAACATCATCTGTATATGTGTTCTGTTTACAACATTTATAGATTGTAGCAAGTTCAATAACTTAATTACAAATCATGATTCAATTCAAGCCTAGTGGTAACGGAGAACCGATTGTCGTAAAATACAGTGGTAATACAATACAGACATTCATCAAAGACAGTGGCTCTTTTGAAAAAGTGGTTCTTATGAAGCAGTGGCTTCTTGTGAAAGAGTGGCTTCTGCCGAAGAGATTGAGCAATGACGACTGTTTAGTCACAAATTACAGTGGTAATACAATACAGACAGTCATCAAAGACAGTGGCTTTTTTTGAAACAGTGGTTCGTGTGAAGCAGTGGCTTCCTGTGAAGCAGCGGCTTCTGCTGAAACAGTGACTTCTTGTGAAACAGTGGCTTCTGCTGAAACAATGGCTTGTGCTGAAACAGTGACTTCTTGTGAAACAGTGGCTTCTGCTGAAACATTGACTTCTTGTGAAACAGTCGCTTCTGCTGAAACAATGGCTTGTGCTGAAACAGTGACTTCTTGTGAAACAGTGGCTTCTGCTGAAACAGTGACTTCTTGTGAAATAGTGGTTTCTAGTGAAATAGTGATTTCTGGTGAAACAGTGGCTTCTGCTGAAGAGATTGAGCAATGACGCCTGTTTGGTCAATCCATGGGTACTAAATTATATCAGTGAGTTAAGAAGATCTTTACAGAAACTTTATTCATTTACCAAGTTGGTCCTAAAACAATTTAGATTCCATATCTATACCTTTAGATGTCACACTTGCAGGATAATATCTACTGTCCATCTATAGGGCGTGTAAGCTATTGCCTGGAGGAAATGCATTGACCGATATCCAGCTCTGCACGGGAAGCACTAAGGTCAAAGGTCAACATCAGTCCCAAAGGCATAAATGGTCGCTACATTTGATCAATGGTTGGTCACCCATGAAACAATATGAGACAATAAGGATTACGTGCATTTGACTGTGGCATGATTCTGAAACACGAGATGTGCCACTGAGTTCTGTATGATACCGAGCTTGTTCAGTGCATAGTCCATCTAAATTTGCGATCCGACTGAAATCACTTACTAATAGAAACTTTATCCCAGTTTCAATATGGAGCAACTGTGAGAAATGCTAAGGTTTACTCATGTTTAATGTTGAAACACATTGCATGAATGATATCACCTTACAACTGTTTACAATACAATACAATACACAATACAATACAAATCAAATTTATGACGCGCGCATGGTCACACCGAAAAGTGAATCTGAGGCGCGGAAATGCATAAAATATGTTGTGGTATGTTTTATTCCTGGGACGTGAAGGTATTTGATGCATAGAGGTTGTGCCTCTATTAGCAGTTAAATTTCTTTCCAGGTGTCTTCTCATTTCGTCTGAGAGCGCTTCATTATCGTTGCCGAATTGTCAACAGTGATCAGACCAGTCAGAACCTATATATGTATCCTGTTTACAACATTTATAGTTTGCAAAAAGTTCAATAGCTTAATTACCAATCATGAATGAATTCAAGAATAGCCTCTTAACAAATAAATATCAGTACCAACACCTTAAAATAGTTTATTAGTTCCAATTTTGAAAGAGCGAATATAAATTAGTATTAAATAAGGGTGAACCGATCATACATTACAAGACTGCTACATTTCAAAATCAACACTTCCACAATTATGCCTCCATTTGACAAATTTGACTCCATTACAACTTAACGCAAATATGACAAGAAATCCATGAATTTCCAGGTTCAAGTCTCCACCGATGCATATATATACATTTTCTTAACCTTAGCTACTCAGTAATTAAATTATGTCAGCTTTATCTTGTGAAGGAAAAAAATGTCGTTTTGTGTTATACATTAGCTACTCAGTAATATGTGCCCCAAGGTATAGTTTTTTCACCTATATTTATATATGCACATTTCCTGAACCATAGCTACTCAGTAATTAAACTGCATTTGTGTCAGCTTTATCTTGTGAAGAAACGGAATGTCGTTTTGTGTTATACATTAGCTACTCAGTAATATGTGCCCCAAGGTATGTTTTTTTCATATATATTTATATATGCATTTTTCCTGAACCATAGCTACTCAGTAATTAAATTGAAGTTGTGTCGGCTTTATCTTGTGAAGAAGAGGAATATTGTTTTGTATTATACATTAGGTACTCAGTAACATATATGTCCCCTAAGGTATGGTCAGGGGCGTCCAGTACCTGCATTGGGTGATGCATAAAAACATCATGGCCAAAGTAGGGGGGAACGAAATACACATAAAGTATGTAAAAAGCAGGTGAATTTTTCCAAAACAGGGGGGAATTTTTGAAAATAGGGGGGAAATAATAATTTTCGCGAAACAGAGGGATATGTACTAAAAATAGGGAAAATAGGGGGAAATTCGCCATTTGTGGTCGATTACTAAAAAAGGTCATTAGATATTTCGGCGGATGAAAATCGGAAATTTTTTTCGGGAAATGGTATTATTTTGGAGATTTTCCACAGAGCCTGAAAATTTGTCGATAATAGGGGGAAATCTGAAACAGAGGGGGAATGCATCATGGCCTCAGGGGGGATGGACGCCCCTGGGTATGGTCATTTTCACCTATAGTTATACATGCATATTTTCTGAACCATAGCTACTCAGTAATTAAGTTGCAGTTGTGTCAGCTTTATCATGCGAATATAAAACAAATATAATTTTATACTATAGATTAGCTACTCAGTAGTATATGTGCGCCAATGTTCTTTAATTTACACTCAATGACTTGTAGCATTTCTTCTCTGGGGGGATTATGTCCGGAGGGGATTTTGTCCTACCGAAAATAGGAGGGGCTTTTGTCCGGGGGGCTTTTGTCCGGGGGATTTTGTCCGGGGGGATTTTGTCCAGGGGGGATTTTGTCCTGGACTCGACGTCAGCAGGCGCCAACGCAGCAGTTTGGCTGCACCGTAAGCGCGTCTGTACCTATTGAACCGGGATCACAACGCAAGGGCGACTGCAACGCGCGCCCTGACGTCAGCAGGCGCCAACGCAGCAGTTTGGCTGCACCGTAAGCGCGCCTGCATTAATTTTACTGAACCGAGGTCACAGTGCAAGGGCGACTGCAACGCGCGCCCTGACGTCAGCAGGCGCTCAATCAGTTTAAACACACACAGAAATACTGCCAGAAGGCCCAATTCAAATGCATTATGTAAGAAACCCGTACAATACCAGCGAATGCAATTTCGCCACAGCATCTAATACAATCAACTTCTTTCTAGCCTTCTGTTTAACAATCGCCTTCAGCAATACTTGCTTACGAACGTTATGGCGGTATGACTTCAGTACACAAATGGCCTTCTCCTTCATCTAACAATGATTTACCTTGTCTAATCTTCATCAGTAATTGTTGCACTGTTGTGTGGTCTTAGATATTCAGTATTGCTCAACTATCACTCAAATAATTATCTGTTAAGCCTACATCTGGAGTCTTTATCAATTTAATCGTAATGCTAATGTTACCTGCAAAAGTTATTATTAATTAATTATTAAAAGTGCCTACACAGTGTTGTCATTATACTCTTATTATGTCTTGAATTGAATTGAATTGCCATTTATTGATTCAGTAACAACAGATCAAAAATCAATGAGTACATAACCCTAACATTACATTTACAAGATGTCAATGTGTTGTCAATGTCAATGTGTTGTCAATGTCAATGTCAATGTCAATGTGTTGTCAATGTGAAAGAGGCAACCATAAAGGGTAAATTGCCTGCTAGGTGCAGGGCTGTCCTGTTACCAATAAATTTATTTCTCATGGCGAAAATGATGTCCAAAATAAGTGCAGTGCCATATAAGAAAAACAACACAAGAAACTTAACTAGTAACACTTAACTAAACAGTTTCTATAGAAGCATATTATGTTTTTAACATTCCAGTATCCATATTATGCATATCATAAAAGTAGTTCTATGAGCAGTTTTCATTTGAATTACACATATTTATACACCAAACAATTACATTGGTTTACACACTTCATTCAAAGAAACACAGTTCAAAATATAATTCAAAACAAAACACAAAACCTGACTATCTGTGCCTACCCAACCAGTTCGGAAGTGACGAAATCAAAGAAAAGATAAGATATACCTATTAAACCAACAAGTATCTATTAAGGCCCACCATTCACACTATAAATATTTTGCATATCAGCCAGGTATCGTTTTAATGCCGGTCTCAATTGATTTATTTGAGGCATATTCACCAAGGTAACGGGAAGAGAAGTAAAGAATTGAGGACACGAGCATTTAGTCGAGAACATTTTTATATTAGTACGAGCTTTCAGAGGTCGATACTTGTATGATGGCCAAGTCAATGATTAAGTCTTAATTATTTCTAAAAATTATTATCATCCGTATAACCTTCATAGAGTTAGCTACAACCAATTTATATATACAAACATACATATATGCAGTTATACATACCGCAATTAGTGTTGCTCTATTAGCCTTGTCTAGAGATTCAAAATTACCCTTTTCAAGCTTTTGCTTTCATTTTTTCAACCTTTTATTCCAATTTGATCCTACATCTTTGGGTGGGCCCCTTAGCGGGACCACGGTCCCTTAGGAGCCTTTCCCTATTGAATCAAGTAACGCACAGTGACATGATACAGTGGCATGATACTTTCCGGTGATTATACCAACAGACACATGTGAGACTATGTGACTTCTCAGTGATCCACATATTAGAAAATTTTCTGGTGTTCTCATGAACAATAGAATAGATATATGTTTTCCTGCACACAACAATCAGACACTCATGTCCGAGGCTGGCATATTGTGAACAGAGTGTCTCTGTCCGAGGAAGGACTCTATCCTCTCCAGCTCACAGCCACTACCATGAGGCTTCGTTTCAGCACTTTCTAGGCAGGAGTGGAGATGTATGAGTCTGAACGGCAGTTGCTTTATAAACATACGGGTCACAACAGTACAATAATTCAAAATGTTTACCAAACTCTTTGGGAAAAGGCAGAGATTCTCAGAGTTGAATATAATTTATTACCCGTGGATTAACAAAGCATTCGTCATTGCTCAAACTCTTCAGCAGAAGCCACTGTTTCACCAGAAACCACTGTTTCACCAGAATCCACTGTTTCACCAGAAACCACTGTTTCCCAAGAAGTCGCTGTGTCAGCAGAAGCCACTGTTTCACAAGATGTCACTGTCAGCAGAAGCCACTGTGTTTGATGACTGACTGTATTGTATTACCAAAGTGTTTTACGACTCTCTGTTCTCCATTACCACTGTTTTTACGACTATCTTTCATCCTTCACCACTGCCTTTGGAGACTGCCTTTCGTCCACTGTGTTTGACGACTGTGTGTGTTCTCCATTACGCTAGACTGTCTTTCCTTTATGTGAAACTCCTTACATCTTCTCTTGAATTCGTCCAAAAAAATTACTGTTATTGCACCTGAAATTAACAACAACTGTTTAGGGTTAGGGTTAGGGTTATGGACTGTTCTGTTTGACATATATTTGCACACTATCAGGCACATGCCTACTCATAGACCATACAAGGGAATTTGTAGTAACTGCAAGACATGCGCTATCCGCATCCTGTGTGCCAAGGGCCATGTCTAAATATGCCCCAATTTTCATATACTACAAAACCAAGTCACAAATTACCATCTGTAATGATGGTCATGCAGGATACCAGTTCTTTCTATGTTTTGTGTTCTGCTTTACATTTACTAAATCACTTTTGTCATGTGGGAACTTTTTTCATCCTCTCCCCTTGTTTCCAAATAGCAGCACTAATTAATTTTAATTTGTCTCCATGTTTCTTATGCTGCTTGACACTTATTACATTATTTCTGCTTTACATTTACTAAATCACTTTTGTCATGTGGAAACTTTTTTCATCCTCTCCCCTTGTTTCCAAATAGCAACACTAATTAATTTTAATTTGTCTCCATGTTTCTTATGCTGCTTGACACTTATTACATTATTTTTGCCATATGGAAACTTTTGCCAAATGGCAACAGTGATCAATTTTAATTAGACATAAGCTAATTACAAAAATTTGCTATGCAACACAACATATTGCACATACGGTTTCAACAATAGTACACAAATATTTCTTGATGTTCAAGAAATTATTCGGGCACTATTGAACTTACAAACACCAGTACTTCGATTGCAAGGGCTTCCGTACTATTGAATTTACAAACACCAGTACTTCGATAGCAAAGGCTTCCATACTATTGGACATACAAACACCAGTACTTCGATAGAATGCATTACTTTTTTAGCAATACTTTAAACATAATTACACATGTAAAGAAGGGTTAGGGTTAGGGTGGTTAGGGTTAGGGCGATGTCTAAATATGCCTCAACCCTAACCCTAACCCTAACCCTAACCCTACATAAAATGTGTTGTGGTATGTTGCATGCCTGGGACATGGAAGTATTTGATGCAAACAGGTTGTGCCTCTATTAACAATTAGGTTTCTTACCAGGTGTCTTCTCATTTCATCTGAGAAAGCGCATCAATGTCGTTGCGAATCGTCAAAAGTGATCAAACCAATCAGAACCTGTGTAGTAGCAATAGCATCTGTATATGTATTCTGTTTACAACATTTATAGATTGTAGCAAGTTCAATAGCTTAATTACAAATCATGATTCAATTCAAGCCTAGTGGTAACGGAGAACCGATTGTCGTAAAATACAGTGGTAATACAATACAGACAGTCATCAAAGACAGTGGCTCCTTTTGAAACAGTGGTTCTTATGATGCAGTGGCTTCTTGTGAAACAGTGGCTTCTGCCGAAACAGTGACTTCTTGTGAAATAGTGGTTTCTGGTGAAACAGTGATTTCTGGTGAAAACAGTGGCTTCTGCTGAAGAGACTGAGCAATGACGACTGTTTGGTCAATCCATGGGTACTAAATTATAAACCACTTTGAGAATCTCTGAATAAGTAAAAGCGCCATTGAGTTCTATATGATACCGAGGTTGTTCAGTGCATAGTCCACCTAAATTTAAAATCCACCTGAAATCACTCACTAATAGAAACTTTATCCCAGTTTGAATATGGAGCAACTGTGAGAAATGCTAAGGTTTACTTGTCTTCAATGTTGAAAAGCACTGCATGAATGATATCACCTAACAACTGTTTAGGGTTAGGGTTAGGGTTAGGGTTATGGACTGTTCTGTTTGACCGTGCTGGAGTCGAGAGCACCTCTGAGTAGTTTCCTTGAAGAGGCGCTGTATAAATCCTTGAATGAATGAATGAATGAATGAATGAAATGTATGTTTACCCAAAATGTATTGTGGTATGTTGCATTCCTGGGACATGAAGGTATTTGATGCAAATAGGTTGTGCCTCTATTAACAATTAAGTTTCTAACCAGGTGTCTTGTCATTTCGTCTGAGAAAGCGCATCACTGTCGTTGCGAATCGTCAAAAGTGATCAAACCAGTCAGAACCTATGTAGTAACAATCGCATCTGTATATGTATTCTGTTTACAACATTTATAGATTGTAGCAAGTTCAATAACTTAATTACAAATCATGATTCAATTCAAGCCTAGTGGTAACGGAGAACAGATTGTCGTAAAACACAGTGGTAATACAATACAGACAGTCATCAAATACAGTGGCTTCTTTTGAAAAAGTGGTTCTTGTGAAGCAGTGACTTCTACTGAAACAGTGACTTCTTGTGAAACAGTGGCTTCTGCTGAAACAATGGCTTGTAATGTGCTGAAACAGTGACTTCTTGTGAAATAGTGGTTTCTGGTGAAACAGTGATTTCTGGTGAAACAGTGGCTTCTGCTGAAGAGATTGAGCAATGACGACTGTTTTGTCAATCCATGGGTACTAAATTATAAACCACTTTGAGAATCTCTGAATAAGTAAAAGCGCCATTGAGTTCTATATGATACCGAGGTTATCCAGTGCATAGTCCATCTGAATTTGAAATCAACCTGATATCACTTACTAATAGAAACTTTATCCCAGTTTGAATATGGAGCAACTGTGAGAAATGCTAAGGTTTACTTATATGCTCAATGTTGAAAAACACTGCATGAATGATATCACCTAACAACTAATTAGGGTTAGGGTTAGGGTTAGGGTTAGGGTTATGGACTGTTCTGTTTGACCGTGCTGGAGTCGAGAGCACCTCTGAGTAGTTTCCTTGAAGAGGCGCTATATAAATCCTTGAATGAATGAATGAATGAAATGAATGTTTACATAAAATGTATTGTGGTATGTTGCATTCCTGGGACATGAAGGTATTTGATGCAAACAGGTTGTGCCTCTATGAACAATTAAGATCCTTACCAAGTGTCTTCTCATTTCTCATGTGAATGAATGAATGAATGAATGAATGAAATGAATGTTTACATAAAATGTGTTGTGGTATGCTGCATTCCTGGGACATGAAGGTATTTGATGCAAACAGGTTGTGCCTCTATGAACAATCAAGATCCTTACCAAGTGTCTTCTCATTTCTCATGTGAATGAATGAATGAATGA
>Ga0081606_1000599_pt1 | contig 13844 bp, 11 predicted proteins | sample EareggfetidaYelm_FD_71127 | JGI IMG/M metagenome (GOLD analysis project Ga0081606, IMG submission 71127) | Earthworm egg capsule microbial community from the University of Washington, USA - E. fetida Yelm (SPADES assembly) (version 2) | ecosystem: Host-associated > Annelida > Reproductive system... | reverse complement strand
GATGCACGGCACGATTATGCTGCTCATGTTCGCGACCCCGCTGTTTGCCGGTTTTGCCAACGTGCTCATGCCCCTGCAGATAGGGGCACCGGATGTCGCGTTCCCGCGTCTTAACGCGTTCGCGTACTGGCTCTTCAATTTTGGTTCGCTCATTGCGGTCGCCGGGTTCTTCACCCCGCAGGGTGCGGCATCCTTTGGATGGTTTGCTTATCAACCGCTCGCGAACACGACGTTCTCACCGGGCGTCGGGAGCAATCTCTGGATGGTTGGCCTTGGCCTTTCGGGGTTTGGAACGATCCTCGGCGCGGTGAACTTCATCACAACGATCATCACGATGCGCGCACCGGGCATGACGATGTTCCGGATGCCGGTCTTCACGTGGAATACGCTTGTCACCTCGCTGCTTGTGCTTATGGCCTTCCCGGTCCTCGCGGCGGCACTTCTCGCAGCCGCAGCCGACCGAATCTTCGGAGCGCATATCTATGACGCCGCCAACGGGGGAGTGCTGCTCTGGCAACACTTGTTTTGGTTTTTCGGTCACCCCGAGGTGTACATCATTGCACTGCCGTTTTTTGGAATAGTGTCGGAGATCTTCCCGGTCTTTAGCAGAAAACCCATCTTCGGGTATAAAACCCTCATCTACGCAACCATCGCGATCGCGGCACTCTCGGTCACGGTGTGGGCCCACCACATGTACGTGACAGGGTCGGTGTTGCTACCGTTCTTCGCACTCATGACGATGCTCATTGCGGTGCCCACCGGTGTGAAAATCTTTAACTGGATCGGCACCATGTGGCGCGGATCCATAACGTTTGACACGCCGGTGGTCTGGGCTCTGGGATTCCTCGTCACCTTTGTGTTTGGCGGTCTCACCGGTGTCATCCTTGCATCACCACCGCTCGACTTCCATGTCTCTGACACGTATTTTGTTGTCGCACACTTCCACTACGTCATATTCGGGACCGTTGTGTTTGCGATGTTCGCTGGTTTCTACTTCTGGTGGCCCAAGTGGACGGGCAAGATGCTCAATGAGAAACTCGGTAAGTGGCACTTCTGGATACTTTTCTTCGGGTTTCACGCGACATTCCTTGTGCAGCACTGGCTCGGTGTGGTCGGGATGCCTCGCCGCTATTACTCCTATACGCAAGCAGACGACATCACGTGGATGAACCAGCTCTCCACCGTTGGTGCAGCCGTTCTTGCCATCTCGATGATTCCGTTTTTCATCAACGTGTACATCACCGCACGCCACGCACCGAAGGTCACCGTTAATGACCCATGGGGCTATGGCGGTTCGCTGGAGTGGGCGACAAGTTGCCCGCCGCCACGACACAACTTCACCTCGATTCCGCGGATTCGCTCGGAACGTCCCGCGTTTGACCTCAACCATCCGGAAGCCGCTCCGGTTCCTCAACTACCACACCCGGCACCCGTACCGGTATCACACGACCCCGCCGCCGCTGTGACCGTGACACGCTCAGCAAAGAAGGACGTGTAATGGGTATCAACGTCAAACTACTGTGGCTGCTGACCATCTTTTTGTTGGCTGCTGCCGGAGTCTATTGGCTGTGGTCGGCCGAGTCGACGGTTAATCGCGAGCCCGAGTGGGCCGGGAGTATTGCGATCTCGCTCAGCGCTGTCCTCTGCGCATTCATTGGCTTTTACCTGGGCCGTGTGCACAAGGCCCAGGGTGCGGAACTGCCCGGAGACCGGGAGCATGCAGAAATTGATGATGGAGATTCTGAACTGGGATTCTTCAGCCCGTGGAGTTGGTGGCCCATCGCGCTTGCTGGCTCTGCTGCGATCGTCTTCCTCGGTCTCGCTGCCGGGTTTTGGTTGTGCTTCATTGGTGTTGCGTTCGCGCTTGTCAGCCTCGTCGGTTGGGTTTTCGAGTACTACCGCGGTAACTTCGCCCGGTAACGAGCGCAGGGCTCTTGTCCTCGAGAGCAGACCGGTGCCATCCTCGTCAATGACCACACAGTAAGCTCTCTGACGAAGCGCTGGATCCGTGACGCACTGTCGGTCTACAGCACCGCGGTGAGGCCGTACTCGGAACTGTTCGCCATGTTCAGAACCTCGTCATCATCGTCAAACGGGATGATCGTCGAGACGGGGCCGGAGATCTCCTCCCTCACAATCGTCAGGCTGTTGCTGGCGACAAACACGGTGGGGTCGATAAAGTACCCGACCGTACCAACGCGTGATCCGCCGGTGATGATCCTCGCACCCTCATCCTTGGCGGTGTGAATGTAGTGCAGAACCCGGCGCATCTGGCGTTCGTTAATCAGGGAGCCGACTTCGGTTTCGGGGTCTGCGGGGTCGCCGACTCGAAGTGATTGGGCATGCGTGGCGAGTCTCTGACTGAAATCGTCGAGTTCCTCTTCTTCGAGGAATGGGCAAGCCGCGCCGCAACACTCCGTCCGAAGTTTGGTGGGTCGCATATACCCCGGTGCAGGTCCGGGCAGAGGTGGCACCCATCTCGGTCGAATGGGCAGGCCGCGCGTAAGTGGTGCAGGTTGCGCGTACTCAGTGGTGGTCGTGTTTTGCTGATTCCAATTCGGCCTTGGTAACGGGCGCGATTCTATCCTCGAAGAACCAGCGGGAGAGCACTCCGCGAATTCTTTGTCGGGTCGAAATACGACCACGGACATCCGGCCGCACCATCAGCGGTGTGTAGCTTTCAAAACTGATCAGGCGCCACCGCTCGTATTCATCAAGCTGTTTGTGGACTTCAATAAATTCGCCACCAGGCAACGCCACGATGCGGCCTGATTCAAAGCCGTGCAGCGCGATTTCACGATCCTTCTTTTGGAGCGCCAGGCACACTCGTTTGGTGATGAAGTAGGCAGCAAACGGACCGAGCACGGTAATTGCCTGCAGCGTGTGGATGACTCCCTCCATGGTGAGGGAGAAATGAGTCGCGAGGATATCCGAGCTTGCTGCTGCCCAGAGGCCTGCGTAGAACGTCACGCCCGCAGCACCAATCGCCGTCCGTGTCGGTGCATTGCGTGGGCGATCAGCGATATGGTGTTCGCGTTTGTCGCCCGTGATCCATGCCTCGAGGAACGGATAGATCATCGCCAAGATAATGAAGATTCCGAGTGCAACGAGCGGAACGATTATGTTGAATGACCAGGTCCGGTCAAGCCACTGGAACTCCCACCCCGGTGGAATCAGCCGCAGTGCACCATCTGCAAACCCGATGTACCAGTCCGGTTGCGTGCCAGCAGAAACGGGGGAGGGGTCGTACGGCCCATAGTTCCAGATCGGGTTGATCGTGAAAAGAGATGCGATAAGCGCAAGCACCCCAAACACAATGAAAAAGAAACCGCCTGCCTTAGCCGCGTAGATGGGCAAAATGGGCGGACCAACGGCATTCCCGGGGCTTTTTCCCGGACCAGCGTACTGCGTGTGCTTGTGCACGACGACAAACACGAGGTGGATCGCAATGAGCGCCACGACGAGCGCTGGCAACAGCAAGATGTGCAGCGTGTAGAGTCGCCCCACAATGGCTGTACCCGGGAATTCGCCACCGAACAGGAGGAACGAGATCCACGTTCCCACCAACGGGATACCCTTGATAAGTCCGTCAATAATTCGCAGACCGTTACCAGACAGCAGGTCATCCGGCAGGGAATAGCCGGTGAAGCCCTCTGCCATCGCAAGGATGAACAGCGTAAAGCCAACAGTCCAGTTCAGTTCCCGGGGTTTACGGAACGCACCCGTGAAGAAGACTCGAAGCATGTGCAGCCCAATCGCGGCGACAAACAACAGCGCTGCCCAGTGGTGCATCTGTCGGACAAACAAACCACCCCGAACCTCAAAGGAGATGTTGAGCGTCGACGACATTGCCACCGACATCTCTACGCCCTTCAAAGGCACGTACGGGCCCGAGTAGTGCGTCGGAGCCATGGATGCTTGGAAGAAAAACGTGAGGAACGTGCCGGTAATGAGCACAACCATAAAACTAAAGAGGGCAACCTCACCGAGCAAAAAAGACCAGTGATCGGGGAACGCCTTGCGGCCAAGCTCCTTGATAAACCCGGCAAGACTTGTGCGTTCGTTGAGATACAGCGCCGCTGACGCCGTGAAGGAGCGTTTCTGGGTATCGGTGGTGCCGACAGCAGCAGAGGTGGTGCTCGTCGCAGATTCAGTGGTGGCGGTACTCACGCGGAACGCTCCCAGAAACTCGGGCCAACAGGTTCATGGAAGTCACTCTGTGCGACAAGGTACCCCTCGTCGTCGACGGTGATCGGAAGCTGGGGAAGTGGGCGCTTGGCCGGACCGAAGATGACCTCGCAGTGGTTGGCCACATCGAACTGCGACTGGTGGCAAGGGCAGAGTAGGTGGTGTGTCTGCTGTTCGTACAGGGCGACGGGACATCCCACATGCGTGCAGATTTTCGAGTACGCAACAATGCCGCTGTACGACCAGTCTTTACGCTCGGGAAGCTCATTGAGTGCGCTGGGTTCGAGTCGCATAAGCAGCACGGCGGCCTTTGCTTTCTCTTCCAGCTTTCCCTCGGTCATCTCTGCAAGACCCTCAGGGATGACGTGGACTGCGCTACCGAGCGTGACATCCGCCGCCTTGATCGGGGCACCCGAGGGATCGAGTGTGAGACGGGTGCCTTTTTTCCACATCGTGTGGTTCAACAGGTGCACCGGGTCTTTGTCCTGCGGTGCAAAGCCCCGGAAAAGTACCACGGCAGGCAGTGGGAACGCAATGAGCGCACCAAAGAGGCTGCGGCGAATCATTGTTCGGCGACTGAATCCCGATTCTCGGTTGGCATCGGCAAAGATCTGCGCGGCAGCCACCCTGCTCTTTTCCGTTCCACCAACGGCGTGTCGCTCGTCAACGAGTTCGACATCCGCCATGAGCGCCTTACCCCAGTGCACAACGCCAAAGCCAACGGCAAGCAGTGCGAGCGTGGCACCGAGGCCGATCAGCAGATTGTTGGTTCGCACCGAGGCCATGTCATTGGTCTCGATGGGAAAAAGCATGTATGCCGCGATGGCCCACACACTGCCGAGTATCGAGAGATAGAACAGAACGGTCACCGTGCGCTGCGCGCGCTTTTCCCGCTGGGGGTTGGTGTCGGTTACCCGCGGCCGATGCGGCGGGAAGCCGGGGTTTTCAAACGGGTCAGCGACGACAAGCGCGGTCCCGGGGGAGACGAGTGGGTCGTGCGCATCGCTCGACGCAGCGGCGATATCCGTGCCGCTGTGATCGTCGTGGGCCATGGTTCTCCTTTGGTACGTAAGTCTGCCGAGGCGTCAGTTTGACTTTGCGGTGATCCACACCGTGACCGCAATGATCACGCCGAGACCAAAAATCCAGATGAAAAGACCCTCAGCCACCGGCCCGAGTGAGGCTAGCGCGTATCCGCCGGGGGAACTATTTTCTTGTGTGTATTTAAGATACGTAATGATGTCGCGCTTCGATTCGGGGGAAATAGTGAGGTCGTTGAACACCGGCATATTTTGTGGGCCGGTGACCATTGCCTCATAGATGTGAGTGCCGCTGGTAGACTCGAGGCTTGGTGCGTATTTACCCTCCGTCAACGCCCCACCAGCACCGGCTACGTTGTGGCACATCGCGCAGTTGATCCGGAAAAGTTCAGCCCCCTTTGCAGCGTCACCGCCACCCGAGGTGAGTGAGGCATCCGGGATCACCGGACCGGGAGCGAGTGACGCAACGTAGGCAGCCAACTCTGCGATCTGTTCATCGGTGAACTGCGGTGGCTTTTCCGGCGCTTGCGGTCCGTTCGCCGCCATCGGCATTCGGCCTGTTCCCACCTGGAAGTCGACAGATGCCGCACCAACCCCGATGAGACTCGGTGCCGTGCCAGAGCCCTGTGCCTGCAGGCCGTGGCAGGTCGCGCAGTTGGCCTGGAAGAGCTTCTTGCCCTCGTCAATGGTGTGTTGTGAGTTCGCATCAACACTCGCCCGCGCCCGCGCGTCGTCACTGACAGCGGCGTAGGCACCACCGGTGAGGATCAGACCCAGGAGCAACAGCCCGAAAAAGACGAACGGATGCCGCCGTCCGGTGCGTCGTTTCGTGCGGGTCATATGTGTAAATCCTCTGTGCAGTGTTGTCAGGTGGCTAAATTTAGTCGCGCGGAAGGGCTGCCCGCAGCAAACGGCGGCTTATTTCAGGATGTAAATGAAGATAAAGAGCGCGATCCAGACCACATCGACAAAGTGCCAGTAATACGACACCACAATGGCGCTGGTTGCTTCTTTGTGCCCAAATTTCTTGACCGCGAAAGCGCGTCCAATGACGAGCAAAAATGCGACGAGACCACCGGTTACGTGCAAACCGTGAAAACCGGTGGTGAGGAAAAAAGCGGAGGAGTAGGCGTTGGTGTTGAACGCAATCCCCTCGGAAACGAGCGAGGCGTACTCCCACACCTGTCCAGCAACAAAGATGGCACCCATAATAAAGCTCAGGAAATACCATTCGACCATGCCCCACTGCGAAGGCTTCCAGCCCGTGCCGTTTGGCTGCAAGCGTTCAGCGGCAAGGACTCCGAACTGACAGGTGACCGAGGAGAGAACCAGAATGATCGTGTTCGTCAGCGAGAACCCAAAGTTGAGCTTTGCCGCCTCAGCGCTCCACAGGCCTGGTGACATTGAACGCAGTGTGAAGTAGATTGCAAACAGACCGGCGAAAAACATCACCTCGCTGCCAAGCCAGACAATGGTGCCGACGGCAACGGGATTGGGCCTGTTGATCACGGGCGCGTGAGCCGTCGAGGGCAGCAGAGTACTCGTCACGGTTCTATTATGGCGGATTATGCGAACCACACGTTCCGTTTGAGACGGTGTCGTGCGCGGATGTGCTCTGAATGACACACATCCGCACTATTTGCACGAACCGCAACCCCGCGGGTCTAGCGCCGTCGCCGAACCGATCAACAATCTCCGCGAGGCACGAACCGCAACCCCGCGGGTCTAGCGCCGCTTCGACCTCTCGAGCACACCAGCGTTATTGCGCGGACCGCACACCTCACACACCGCGCCGTTAGGATGTCGTTCTATGGTGCGAGAACAGAGCTGGCCGGACATCCTCAAGGCCCTCACCTCCGGCGAAGATCTCAGCGTGTCGGATGCCTCGTGGTGCATGAACCAGGTGATGAACGGCACCGTGTCTGACGCTCAATTAGGCGGATTTCTCATTGCGCTGAGCATCAAGGGCGAAACCGTCAATGAAATTGTCGGCTTCCGCGACGCGGTGCTCGAACATGCCCTGCCACTGCCTATCACTGCTCGCGCACTTGATATTGTCGGCACCGGCGGCGATCACTTCAGCACCGTCAATGTATCAACGATGGCCTCAATCGTTGCCGCGGCTGCGGGGGTGCCTGTGGTCAAGCACGGGAACAGGGCGGCAAGCTCGAACTCCGGATCCTCGGATGTGCTCGCGGAGTTGGGGGTTAGCCTAACCCTGTCTCCGGAGCGCGTCGCCGCGGTGTTTGAGAAGACGGGGTTGACGTTTGCCTATGCGGCGGCATTCCACCCCGGGTTTCGGCACGTCGGCCCGGTGCGGTCACAGCTCGGCGTGCCGACAGTGTTTAACATTCTGGGGCCACTGTGTAATCCGGCACGGCCGGAGGCATCCGCCGTGGGTGTTGCCCGGCTGGACCGGGTTCCGCTTATCGCCGGGGTCTTCCAGACACGGGGTGCTACTGCCCTGGTGTTCCGCGGCGATGATGGGCTCGACGAGCTGACAACCACGGGGCACAGCCACCTGTGGGAAATCACACGTGGAACGATCAAAGAACACGATCTTGATCCACGCGAGCTGGGAATCCCACGGGCTACGCACGAGCAGCTTCGGGGCGGAGACCCCGCGCACAACGCGGATGTTGCGCGGCGGGTGTTAGCGGGGGAGCGGGGTGCCGTGCGAGATATTGTGGTGCTCAATGCGGCGGCGGGGCTCGCGGCATTCGAGCTGGCGGAGCATCCCGATCAGTCTGAGCGACCGATTCTGGAGCGCTTGGCCGAGAAGCTGGCCGTCGCCGAAAAAGCGCTCGACAGCGGCGCCGCAGCGACAAAACTCAGGCAGTGGGCCGCCGTAACACAGGCCTGATATTGCTGGAAATTTGCGCGTCCCTTCTCGCCATAGCGGGCCGCCGTGACACAGGCCTGATGCTCCAGTGTCGCGAACCACCTGACCGACCGGTTGCAGAGCACCCGACCGACCGGTGTTACAAACCCGGGTATGACTCGTTCTGGTTCAGCAGCACCCAAGAGCACCCTACTGACCGGTGTTGCGAACCGGGTGGGGGAGTCGTGCGGTTTTATTCGTCGGGTTCGACCCAGTCGAGCGATTTCGTAACCGATTTCTCCCAACCGCGGAGGAGACGGTCACGGTCGGCATCTGACATTGTGGGCTGCCACCGGAGATCCTCTCGCCAGTTTGCTCGCAGCTGGTTGCGACTCGACCAGAATCCGACCGCCAGGCCAGCCACGTAAGCGGCACCGAGGGCGGTGGTCTCGGTTACCAGGGGTCGCACAACGGGTACACCGAGGATGTCGGCTTGGAACTGCATGAGCGTCTTATTTTTGGTCATGCCACCGTCAACCTTGAGCTCGGCAAGAGTTGAACCGGTATCGGTGGCCATGGCTTTGAGCACATCCCGCGTTTGGTACGCGGTTGCCTCCAGCGCGGCCCGAGCGAGGTGGGCCTTTGTAACGAACCGGGTCAATCCGACGATAACTCCCCGGGCATCGGGTCGCCAGTGTGGAGCGAAGAGTCCTGAAAACGCGGGCACAATGTATGCACCGCCGTTGTCGGGCACGGATGTCGCAAGCGACTCTATCTCGGCGGATGTCGCAATAATTCCGAGATTGTCCCGCAACCACTGCACGAGCGAGCCGGTGACAGCTATGGAACCCTCGAGCGCAAACCGCGCACGTTCCCCCGCAAGCTGGTAGGCCACCGTCGTAATGAGTCCGTTCGATGACATAATCTTTGTTTCGCCCGTATTGACAAGGAGGAAATTCCCGGTTCCGTACGTATTTTTGGAGTCGCCGGCCTCAAAGGCGGCCTGACCGAAGGCGGCGGCTTGCTGGTCCCCGAGTATCCCCGCGATCGGAATTCCGGCACAGGGCAGGGGGGCCGCAATCGTTCCATACACCTCCGAGGAGGAACGGATCGTGGGCAACATGCTCATCGGCACCTCACACGCCGAACACAGCTCAGCGCTCCACGAGAGCGTATCAAGTTCCATGAGGAGGGTGCGTGAGGCATTTGTCACGTCTGTTACATGGATGCCTCCGGCCACTCCGCCGGTCAGATTCCAGAGCAGCCAGGTGTCCATGGTGCCCGCGAGAAGTTCACCGCGCTCAGCTCGCACGCGAGCTCCTGGAACCCGATCAAGTAACCACGCGATCTTTGTCGCCGAAAAGTAGCTGGCAAGGGGGAGTCCGGTTTGTGAGGTGAACCGGTGGCTACCGCCCTCCGCCGCAAGCCGGTCAACCTGTGGTTGGGTACGGGTGTCTTGCCACACGATTGCGTTGGCGATCGGGGTGCCGGAGTGTCGATCCCAGACGACGGTGGTCTCGCGTTGGTTTGTGATACCGATCGCGGCGATCTCGGTGGCAGAGGCACCCGCAGTGCGGAGTACGTCAAGCATTGTCGTTGTGACACTGTGCCACACCTCGAGGGGGTCATGTTCAACCCAGCCGGGTTGCGGAAAAATCTGTTCGTGTTCACGCTGCGCGGTCGCGGCAATGCGCCCGTCAGCAGTGACAAGAACCGCTCGCGATGATGTTGTGCCCTGGTCAATTGCCATGATGTATGTCATCTCACGCACCTCCGGAACCTCCATTGCCGACTATCCGACAACCCCCTGTTGCATTCGGGTGTCTCATGCCGCTGTTGTCACACACTGTTGCGCTGACACCTCGATTCTGAGATTCCCACAGGTCTGGATGCTACACGAGAGCGCCGGGGTGAGGCTACCGCCTTACTGGTGAAGACCGTTATCCGTTTTCATACTAAAGGGCACCCCAAGCTGCTCCTCGGACGACTGCTGATCGTCCAGCAGCCGCATCAAGACGCTGCAACGCAAGAACAGGCGAGATCATTCGCTTCGCTGGGCGGAGCCGTCGATCGTGGGGAGGAAGGGTCACCGCACCCGCAGAGCTGGGCGGCTCCTGGTCCAAGCCCGCAAGTTCCTGCGCGGGTATCGACGAGTTGAGCCTGTTTACGTGGGTTCGACGAGCAGTTCGTAGAGATCTCCGCGATACAGCGAGGTCGTAAGCTCGGCGATCTCCCCTGAGGCAGCGCTGCCGCGCGCGGTAACTCGCAGGCAGGGCACTCCGGCTTCTATGCGGAGAAGGCCAGCGTCCTCGGGGCTTGGCATAACAGCAGAGATCCTCGACTCAGCTCGCGACAGGCTCACCCCGTATCGACGCATAAGGATCTCGTACAGCGAGCCTGACAGATCGTTGCCGAGCAGGCCTGGGAAGAGTTCGGTCGGCAACGCAGAACGATCGATGCACAGGGGGGTGTCATCCCCGAACCGGAGACGCTCGATGCGAAAGACCGGAGCCGACTCGTCGATGTCGAATTGAGCCGCTGTCTCCGGATCAGACCTCGCCGTGCTGGTTGAGAGCACTTCGGCCCGAGCAGTGCGACCAGCGGCTCTCATCGAATCCGTGAAGGATGCGAGCGTCATGCGCTTGGTGACGGCCGGCTCAGCGACGAATGTACCGCGCCCACGAATACCGACGATGCGTTTGGTCTTCGAGAGCACCTCGAGCGCGCGGCGAACGGTCATGCTGGACACGCCGAACTGTTCCGCGAGCTGCTGCTCGGTCGGGAGCTGATCCCCAGGCCGCATTTCGGCGATCGTCGCCGAGAGCTCTGTGAGCACAACCTCATATTTCGCTGCCACGCACTTACCGTCCTACTTCATCGTCGGTCATGAGTATCGCGCACTTCCGTTGGTGAGCACTCCATTTGGTGCTACCGTATCCTCAATCTTAGGATTCATTGATAACCCTAGAATTGGATTAGTGGCACCATCTCTGTTTCTGTTCAACGAAGAAGGAGCACCATGAGAATCACAGTCATGCAGCGCCGGAAGGCGATCCGCGCCGCGGTAATCGTCGTATCGGTGACACTCGTTGGCGGCGGCCTCGCAGCTTGCGCCCCTGCGGGATCGGATGCTGGCGGCAGCGTCACCATCAACGTCCTCGCGGAGGACATCTCGTACACTGACAATTGGAAAGGTCTGCTGCCGGAGTTCGAGAAGAAAACCGGCATCAAGGTGAACATCGAGACCGTCCCGTACAGCGATCAAGCGGCAAAAATCCTGCTGAACTTCAGCCAGAAGTCCAGCAACTACGACGTTGTCTTCACCGACAACACCTACGGAACCGGCTACTACCAGTCCAAGTACGTCCAGAACCTGGCCCCCTTCGAGGACGGGGCAAAGGACCTCAACACGTTCGACCAGTTCTACGCGCCGTACCTCGCCCCGATGCAGGCCGACGGTGCGACCTTCGGGCTCCCGGTCTACGGCGAGAGCACATGGCTCATGTACCGCACCGACTTGTTCGAGCAGTACGGCATTGACGGGCCGCCAACGACCATGAACGAGCTCGCCGAAGACGCGAAGATCATCTATGAAGGCTCCGGCGGGTCTGTGGCCGGCATCACGCTGCGAGGGGCGCCCGGCATCCAGAGCGTCTACCCGTGGGCAGGCTTCCTGCGTGCCTTCGGCGGCGACTTCTACGCCGACGGCAAGCTCGCCGTGGACTCGGCAGAGTCGGTCAAGGCCACACAGTTCTGGGCCGATCTGCTGACCAACTATGGTCCGGATGGCGTCGGCAACTTCGACTGGGAGCAGAACCGCATTGCCTTCACACAGGGCAGCGCTGCAATGACGATCGACGCGACCGCAAACGGCCCGTTCAACGAGGACACTTCCTCGAGCGTGGTCGCAGGCAAGGTCGGCTACGCCGCGATCCCGTACGCGATCCCCAACCCGCCGGCCAGTGGAAACACCGACAACTCGCTGAACGTGCACGCGCTCTACCTGAGCTCGTTCAGCAACCACAAGGAGGCCGCCTACAAGTTCATGGCGTGGGCGACCAGTGAAGCGGTGCAGGCGAACGCGGTTGAGAACACCGAGGCCGTCGGCGTGACTTCTCAGTCGGTCATCAAAAGCGATGCCTATGCCCAGAAGTACGGACCCTTCCAGGACTCCGTGCTCCAGCAACTGGCGACCGGCAACGTTAACTACCTGCCCGCCGGTCAGGATGCCAACGCGATCATCACCGAAGTCGGGCAGGCTCTCTCGCGCACGCTTGCGAGGGAGGCCTCCGCGAAGGACGCGCTCACCGCGGCTCAGCGGACACTGAAGACGCAACTCGGCTAATACGGCGACGGACACACCGGGAAGGAGACACACGACGATGAGTGCACCTGCCACACATCAGGTCACGGTGAAACCTGATGAGCGCGAAATCGCTCCTCCTTCCCGGAGCCCGCGGGGCCGCCGGCCGCGCGACATCCTCTCCAGGGCAAGCCTGGCCCTACCAGCGGCGATTATCATCGTCCCGCTGCTGGTGATTATCGTGGTGCAAGGCCTCCAGCTCGTGACACACGGTGAGAACCTGCTCCGCCCGGGAAGCGCTGATCGCTTCGTCGGATTCGACAACGTCCTCCGCGCGTTCAGCGACCCCACGCTGTTCGGGTCGATCCGCGTCACCCTGATCTACGTCTTCGTCGGCGTCGGCATAGAGATGGTTCTCGGCGTCGCCGTCGCGCTGGCTCTTCACGGGCGTGTGCCGGGCAAGGGAATCCTGCGGGCGTTGATCCTCATCCCGATGGTGCTGACTCCAGTCGTCGCAGGGCTGATGTGGCGTCTCCTTCTGGACCCGACATCTGGTTTCATCAACTGGTTTCTCGACACAGTTGGCATCGGTGGGCACGCCTTCCTCGCCGACCCGGCCACCGCACTGGGAACGGTAATCCTCGTTGAGGTATGGCAGAACACTCCCTTTGTGGTGATCATCGTTCTGGCCGGCCTCGAGTCCCTCGACCCCTCACCGTTCGAAGCGGCGCAGGTCGACGGCGCCACGGGGCTCCGTCTTCTCCGGCACATCACGCTCCCTCTTCTGGTCCCGGTGCTGTCGATCGTGATCTTGCTCCGTGTCATCGACGCCGTGAAGACCTTCGCCATCATCAACACGATGACAAAGGGCGGGCCCGGAACGTCCACCCTCGCCATCAGCAACTACGTGTACCGCATCGGATTCGAGACGTTTGACATCGGCTATGCCACGACGGTCGGCGTGCTCGTCTCCCTGGCCGTTCTTGTGATCCTCTTCCCGACCACGACCCGCCTGATGGGTCTTCGTGTCCGAAAGGTCCGCGGATGAAGACGCGACGCCCCGTCTTGCACATCCTCCGCATCGCCGGGGTCTACGCATTTGTCATGTGGTGCATCCTGCCCCTGGCCTGGCTAGTGAGCACGTCGCTGAAGAGCGACGTTGACGCGTTCAGCCGAGTGCCCATCTGGTTTTTCGCTCCTGAGTTCGGCAGCTATGTGAACGCGTGGGTCGACGGTGGCATGGGTCAGGCGATGATCGCCAGCGCCACCGTGGCCATCGTCAGCAGCCTTCTGGGCATCTTTGCCGGGCTCCCACTTGCTTACCTCACTACACAGGTTTGGCCTGCGGAGGCCCCCGGGTCCGCGAGGTTTACTCTCGGCATTCTGCTGCTGACGACCGTTCCACCGGTGCTCAGCCTCACACCGTTCTACCGCACCTTCTTCGGTGTCGGGCTAACCGGCAACCCTGTTGGCCTTACGATTATCCACACTT
>Ga0081606_1000260_pt1 | contig 13888 bp, 8 predicted proteins | sample EareggfetidaYelm_FD_71127 | JGI IMG/M metagenome (GOLD analysis project Ga0081606, IMG submission 71127) | Earthworm egg capsule microbial community from the University of Washington, USA - E. fetida Yelm (SPADES assembly) (version 2) | ecosystem: Host-associated > Annelida > Reproductive system... | reverse complement strand
CCCATGGTCCTGACCTTTGATTCATCTGCCATCACCCATGGCATACAGTTGGCGCTGGCCCCGGTGTTCCTGCTGACGGCCGTCTCCGGCATGATCGGCGCGGTGGCCGGGCGGCTGGCCCGCATCATCGACCGGGCCCGCGTGGTCGAAGACCGCGCCCGTGCCCGCACCGAACCCGAGCCCGGGTTTCTGGCCCGGACCTACAAAGAACTGGCCGACCTGCGGCTGCGCGGGCGGCTGGCCAATGGCTGCATCGGGCTGCTCACGTTCTGCGCGTTTCTGATCGGCAGCACCATCATCTTGCTGTTCCTGGGCGAGACCACCAACTTTCAGTCCAACCGGCTGGCCGTGGCCGGTTTTCTGGCGGGGGTGGCGTCGTTTCTGCTGGCGCTGGTGTGCTTTCTGACCGAGACCTTGCTGGCCACCCGCTTGCTCGACTTTGACATGCTGCAACAAGCGCTGGAGCACAAGCCATGAGGACCCTTGCGGCCTGCTGCGCGCTGCCATCGGGCCGGGCCGGGCCGGGCTGGCCTTTGCCTTTGCGCCGTTGCCCGAGGCCGGTTGGTTGTGCAGGTGCTGGCGGGGCCGTTCAGCGCAGCACTTCCAGCAGTCGGTCCAGCCCGCCCTGGTTGATCGCCACCTTGGCCTGCGCGCGCACGGCGGGCTTGGCGTGGTAAGCCACCGACAGGCCGGCGGCGGCCATCATCGGCAGGTCGTTGGCGCCATCGCCGACGGCAATCGTCTGCGCGGGTGAAATGCCCATCAGCGATGCCAGTTCCAGCAAGGTGCGGCGCTTTTCTGCGCCGTCGCACAGGTCGCCCCAGGTCTGCTCCAGCATGCGGCCGGTGAGCTGGCCGTTGTCCAGTTCCAGCCGGTTGGAGCGGGCAAAGTCTATGCCCAGGATCGCACGCACATGGTCGGCAAAAAAGCTGAAACCGCCCGACACCAGCAGCGTGCGCAGGCCGGCGGCCTTGACGGCGGCGACGAGTTCCTTGGCGCCGGGGTTCAGGCGCAGGCGTTCGGTCAGCAGTTGCTGCATGCGCTGCACCGTCACGCCCTTGAGCAGGGCCACGCGCTGGCGCAGGCTTTCCTTGTAGTCGGTGACCAGGCCCTGCATCGCCGCCTCGGTGATGGCAGCCACTTCGGCCTTGCGGCCTGCGGCGTCGGCGATTTCATCGACGCACTCGATGTTGATGAGGGTCGAGTCCATGTCGAACGCGATCAGCTTGTAGCTCGACAGGGACAGCGGGGGCGCGATGCCCTGGACGAGCAGGCCGGGGGCGAATTCGCGCGCGCGCGAATGGGCCGCCGGCCCTGGTGCCGTGGGGTCAGACCTACACGCACGGGTGTCGCGGGGCGAGAAGGCGTCAATGGTGCCGATCATGCTCGGAGGGTGGAAGAAGGTACAGGGCAGCGGCGCCGGCGCAGGGCCTGCGGGCCGCAACGAGGGGGCAGTGCACGCCCGATTCCGCGCCCGGTTGGCGTTTGCTGCGCGCCTGCGGGGTGCCGACCGGGACCGGGGGTGGCTCAGGTGCCGCTGCTTGCCGGCCGGGCCAGCCACTCCTGGGCCAGTTTGACCCAGTAGGTCGCGCCGAGCGGGATCAGTTCGTCGTTGAAGTCATAGCTCGGGTTGTGCAACATGCAAGGCCCGCCGCCATGGCCCATCTCGCGGTGGGCGCCATCGCCATTGCCAATGAAGCAGTAGGCACCCGGCTTGACCTGCAGCATGTAGGAAAAGTCTTCCGCGCCCATGGTCGGCTCTTGCACCAGGGTGCGCTCCGGACCGACGATGCCGGCGATGACCTGGCGCACGAACTCCGTCTCGGCGGGCCAGTTGATGGTCGGCGGGTAGTTGTGCACGAACTCGAACTCGCAAACGGCACCATGCGCCGCGCAACTGTGCTCGGCCACCTGCCGCATGCGTTTTTCGATCAGGTCGCGCACCTCGATGGTGAAGGCGCGCACCGTGCCCCGCAGTTCGCAACTGTCGGGCACCACGTTGGTGGCCTCGCCCGCATGCACCATGGTCACCGAGATCACGCCTGCATCCACCGGCTTTTTGTTGCGGCTGATGATGGTCTGGAAGGTCTGCACCATCTGGCAGGCAATCGGCACCGGGTCGATGCCCGTATGCGGCAGTGCGGCATGGCCGCCCTTGCCCCGGATGGTGATCCGGAATTCGCTGGTCGAGGCCATCACGGGGCCGGGGCTGACGGAAAAACTGCCGACAGGCATGCCCGGCCAGTTGTGCATGCCGAACACGGCCTGCATCGGAAATTGCTCGAACAGGCCGTCTTCGATCATCACGCGGGCGCCGCCACCGCCTTCTTCTGCGGGCTGGAAGATCAGGTACACGGTGCCGTCGAACGGGCGGTGCTGCGCAAAGTGCTGCGCCGCAGCCAGCAGCATGGCCGTGTGGCCGTCGTGGCCGCAGGCGTGCATCTTGCCCTGGTGCCGGCTGGCATGGGCGAAGCTGTTGAACTCCTGCATCGGCAGGGCGTCGATGTCGGCGCGCAGGCCAACGGCCCGACCGCTGGCGCCGCCATCACGCCCCTTGACGATGCCGACCACGCCGGTCTTGCCCAGCCCCCGGTGGACCGGAATGCCCCACTCGGTGAGCTTTTGCGCCACCACATCGGCGGTGCGCCGCTCTTCGAAGCACAGCTCGGGGTGGGCGTGGATGTCCCGGCGCACTGCGGCAATACTGGCCGCCTGGGTAACGATGGAGTCAATGACGTTCATGGCAGTTGTCCTCAACGGTCGCGCAGTCTAGCCCGATGGCCGCAGATATGCCAGCCCGGGGATGTACCCATCCACGCCGATGGCGCCGACCCATGCGCTGGCTCAGGTGCGCATGCGCCCGTCGCCGGTCAGCATCGACATTTCGACAAACTTCGATCCGACATGGCCGGTGGCGCTGAACGACACCGCAAAGCCCGCGATCGAGTGGCTGCCGATCGTTTCGATGCCCGTGATGAAGTTCTCGCGCGTGATCTTGCCGCTGCCTTGCGCCTGGCGCAGGCCCTCGGTCAGCACGCGTGCGGCCAGGTAGCCCTCTGCGCTCGAATAGTTGGCTTGCACCTTGTTGCCGCCTTTTTTGATGGCATCGAGAAACTCGCGCGTGATCTGGCGTGAGGCTTGGTAGGGCGAGTGCACCACCTGTGACACCGTCACGCCGGCGGCATCCGATCCCAGTTCGTCGGCCAGCGCCTGCGCGCCGACGAACGATACGTTGTGGAAGGTGCCGCCAAAACCCGCCTTGCGCGCGGCGCGCACAAAGGCTGCGGCCGACGCATAGGTCGTGACCTGCACCACGGCGTGGGGCATGCCGGGCACCAGTTTGTCGACCGCAGCCGCCACGTCCGTGGAATTGCGTTCGACCGTGGCGGTGGCCACGGGCACCAGCTTGTGGTCGGCAAGCGCCTTGGTCACGCCATCCAGGCCCGTCTTGCCATAGGCGTCGTTCTGGTAGAGCACGGCGATCTTGTCCATCCCCAGGTGCGTCAGGTGGCGCACGATGAGCGCGGTCTCGTCGTAGTACGAAGCGCGCACATGAAAGATGAGCCGATTGAACGGCTGGCGCAACGCCTCGGCCCCGGTGAACGGGCCGAAGAACGGCAACTTGTCCCGGGTGAACAGCGGCAGCGCGGCCAAACTGGTGGGGGTGCCGATGTAGCCGAACAGCGCGAACACATCGTCGGCAATGAACTTGCGGGTATTTTCGGCACAGCGGTCGGGCTCATAGCCATCGTCCATGGTGCGCAGTTCCACCTGCCGCCTGCCCACGCCACCCTGGGCGTTGAGCTGGTCGAAAAAGAGTTGCGCGCCCAGGTTGAACTGCACACCCAGTTGCGCCACAGGGCCGGTGAAAGGGGCCGATTGCCCCAGCACGATGCGGCCTTCTGCCTGTGCCCGCGCAAGATGGAAGCCGCCGAGCGCCACGGCACCCAGGCCCATGGAAAATCGTCTGCGTCCCGGCATGATGGGGCCCTGCATGCCGAGGCCGGGCTTCACGCTACAGCCATCGGGTACGAAGCACGGTAGAGTCATTGGCGTACAAGATGTGGTTTCGGTGGATCGATACATGTCTGCCATCCTCCCCGGCCGTCGATGCCGTGAGATTCGAGGAAAGACACACCAAGTCACCCATTGCAACATTCAGGCCGGAGAATGTCCATGTCTCTTACAAAAGATACCACCTCGTCTGCGCCGATTCAGGTGCGCGGGGCCTGCCCGCATGACTGCCCGGACAGTTGCGCCCTGCTGACCACGGTGGAAAACGGCGTGGCCACCCGTGTGCAGGGCAATCCCGGCCATCCGCACACCGACGGTGTGCTGTGCACCAAGGTCGCGCGCTACACCGAGCGCAGTTACCACGCCGAGCGCCTCCTGGTGCCCCTTCGGCGCAGCGGCCCCAAGGGCAGCGGGCAGTTCGTGCCCGTCAGTTGGGATCAGGCCCTGGCCGACATCGCCGGGCGCCTGCAGGCCATCGCTGCGCGCGCGCCCGAAGCCATCCTGCCCTACAGCTACGCCGGCACCATGGGCCTGGTGCAGGGCGAAAGCATGGACCGGCGCTTCTTTCACCGCCTGGGCGCCTCGCAGCTCGAGCGCACCATCTGCGCATCGGCCGGGGCTGAAGCGCTGGCGCAGACGCTGGGCGACAAGGTGGGCATGAAGCTGGAGTTTTTCGCCCAGGCCCGGCTGATCCTGATCTGGGGCAGCAACCCGATCGGCAGCCATCTGCACTTTTGGCGCTACGCGCAGCAGGCCAAGCGCAACGGCGCCCGGCTGGTGTGCATAGACCCGCGCAAGACCGAAACTGCGGATAAATGCCATGAGCACCTGGCCCTGCGCCCCGGCACGGATGCCGCGCTGGCGCTGGCGTTGATGCATGAGTTGATCCGCAACGACTGGCTCGACCATGACTACATCGCCCGGCACACCCTGGGCTGGCAGGCGCTGCGCGAGCGCGCGCTGCAATGGACGCCGGAGCGCGCCGCCGATGTCTGCGGCCTGCCCGTGGCGCAGATCCGCCAGCTCGCCCGGGACTACGGCAGCACCCGGCCTGCCGCCATCCGCCTGAACTACGGCATGCAGCGCGTGCGCGGCGCCGGCAATGCCGTGCGCGCCGTGGTCTGTCTGCCGGCACTCACCGGCGCCTGGCGCGACCCGGCCGGTGGCGTTCTGCTGTCGAGCGCCGGGCAGTTCCCGGTGCGGCGCGCGGTGCTGCAAAGGCCCGACCTGATGCCGGCGCGCAGGCCGCGCAGCATCAACATGTCCACCATCGGCGACGACCTGCTGCGCCCGACCTTGGCCAGTTTCGGCCCGCAGATCGAGGCCGTGATCGTCTACAACAGCAACCCCGTGGCCGTGGCCCCCGAATCGGGCAAGGTGGTGCAAGGCTTTGCGCGTGAAGATCTGTTCACCGTGGTGCTGGAGCATTTCCAGACCGACACGGCCGACTACGCCGATTACCTGCTGCCGGCCACCACGCAGTTGGAGCACTGGGACATCCACCTGAGCTATGGCCACACCGACATCCTGCTCAACCGCCCGGCCATAGCGCCGCTGGGCCAGGCGCGCAGCAATGCCCGGATCTTCCGCGACCTGGCCGCGCAGATGGGCTTTGCCGAGCCGGCTTTCGCCGACCAGGACGAGCAACTGTGCCGCCAGGCCTTTGGCGACGCGGTGGACTATGCCCGACTTCAGGCGCAGGGGTTTGCCACCCTGAAACTGCCCGATGCCCCGTTTGCCGCAGGCGGCTTTCCCACGCCCAGCGGCAAATGCGAGTTCTTCAGCGCCCGTCTGGCCGCCCAGGGGCTCGATGGCCTGCCCGACTACCTGCCCAACCACGAGCTGCAGGGCAGTTCGGCGCGCCATCCGCTGGCGATGATTTCGCCGCCGGCGCGCCATTTTTTGAACTCCACTTTCGTCAACGTGCGCAGCCTGCGCGCCATCGAGATCGAGCCTTTGCTCGAAATCCACCCCGACGATGCCCAGGCGCGCGGCATTGCCAGCGGCAGCCTGGTGCGCGTGTTCAATGACCGGGGCAGCTACCACTGCCGCGCCAGCGTCTCGCACCGCGCCAGGCCCGGCGTGGTCAACGGCCTGGGCATCTGGTGGCGCAAACTGGGCCTGAACGGCACCAACGTCAACCAGGTCACGGGCCAGGCGCTGACCGACCTGGGCCGAGCAGCCACGTTCTATGACTGCCTGGTGCAGGTGGCGGTGGCGTAGCCGGGCTTGCTGCCGCCTGCCGGACCACCCGGGCAGCGCCTTGGGCGCCTTGGGTGGCAGGCTGCCGACATGGCGCGGCTTTGATCTTGCTCAATGCCCGCCCGGTGCGGGCACGGCACAGTCCGCGCCATGCTGCCTTCCGCACTCTTTCGCCTGCCCGCTGAAACCGAGGTGATGGCCCCCGGCCAAGTGCTGCGCAGGCGCAACGAGGTGCTGACCTGCGTGCTGCATCTGGAAAGCGGCCGCGTGCTGCACGGCATATTGGACGAGGGCTTGGTGCGCCACCAGTTGGGCGCGGTGGAAGGGCCGTTCTGGCTCGACGCCGCATCGGCGCTGATGGGCCTGCCGTTTCCGGTGGACATGGTGGCCGACACGCGCGTGCAGGTGCGCCGCTTGCCGATCGAGGGGTTTCGCCGCAGCCTGGCCAAGATGGCCCCGGGCGCGCGCGGCCTGCTGCTCGACATGGCCCAGGGCTACCGGCAGCAGTCCGAACTGGCCGTCAGCCGCCTGGCGCAGGATGCCCGAGCGCGCTGCGCGCAGTGGCTGCTCATGCACGCCCGGGCCGATCACAGCGGCGCCTTGCAGGTCACGCTGGGCCAGCGCAAGCGGCTGATCGCCGCGCAACTGGGCATCGTGCCCGAGACCTTCTCGCGCGTGCTGCGCCATTTGCGCGAGCAGGGCCTGATCCACGGCAGCGGCGATGTGCTCGATCTGCCGCAGCCCCGGGCATTGCAGGCCATGGCCGGCGGCTGAGGCCGGCGCACGGAGCGCCACGGCGGCCGACGGACCCAGGGTTTTCCTTGGGGGTGCAACCGAGGGTTCTACCCAGGCCCCGGGGCGCAGGGGCTGCGTATATTCGCCGGGGTCTGACCGCTTCGAACCGTCCCCATGCCGACGAGCGCCACCCCCGAGCGTGCCTGTGACGCCCCCATGTCGGAGTTTCCCGCGCAGCGCGGCACGCCGGGCTGGCTGCTGCCCGGGGCCTTGGTGCTGCGGCTGATGCTGGTGACCGCGCTGGCGCTGGCTTTGTCGGGGGCGCTGGCCACATGGCTGGTCACGCAGGCATTGGAACGAGAGGCCGTGCGCCAACTGGTGAGCCAGCAGACCGATGAAGTCGAAGTGGTCGCGCGCCTGTTGGCCAGCAAGATCGAACAAAGCCAAAAACTGCTGCGCACCGTGGCCGAAGGCATCACGCCGGGCATGCTCAAGTCGCCGTCTGCGCTGGAATGGTTGCTGCAGCAGGGACTGCCGGCGGCGCAGTTTTTCGACACCATGCAGGTGGCCCACGCCAGCGGCCAGGTGCGGCTGAGCCTGCGCGCAGGGCATCTGGAGCAGGCGGCCGATCTCGACCCCGCCGAGCGCGACGCGCTGCGCCGCACCCTCGTGGGCGGCAAGCCGCTGGTCTGCGAACTCATTGCCGGCGGCCGTCCGAACGAGGCGCGGGTCATGTTCACCATGCCGCTGCACCACACCAATGGCAGCGTGCTCGGGGTGGTGGCAGGGGCCTTGCGGTTGCAGTCCCAAAGCCTGCTGCCGCCATCGATGGCCTGGCCCACGCGCGACAACTCGGAGTTCATCGTCTTCACGCGGGACGGCACCATCTTGTCGCATTCCGACCCCCGCCGCATCCTGGGCCAAGTGCGCGATGAGGCCGGGCTGGCGCCGGTCTACGCGCGCTGGCTGGCGCAGGCCCAGCCTGTGGTGGGGCGGGGCATCACCGATGTGCAGCCCGATTACATCGCGAGCATGGCCGGCATGCCGCTGCCGCAGTGGATCGTGGCGCGGGTCAGCCGCACCCAGGCGCTGCTGGCGCCCTTGCGGGATGCGCAGCACCAAGCCTGGTGGCTGGCGATTGCGGGCATGGCGCTGTGCCTGCTGCTGGCGCTGGCAGCGATGGGCTGGATGGCCCAGCCCCTGGCGCAACTGACCCACAGGTCGCGCCACTGGCTCCAGACCGGCACCGGCCTGCAACCGCTCGCAGACATGGACTGGCCGCGCGTGGACATGGTCTGGTCGCGCGCGGGCGATGAGGTGGGCGAACTGCTGCGCGCATTCCAGGGCCTGGCGCAGCAGGGCCGGCGCCAGCAGATGCGCAAGGACCTGCTCGACGCTCAGTTGCAGGCCGTTCTGGACAAGTCCTCGGCAGGCATCGTCATCTCGCGCCACGGCCTGCTGGACAAGGTGAGCCGCCAAGCCTGCCTGATGCTGGGCTATGCGGCGCACGATGAGTTGCAGGGGCGCCCCGTCAGCAGTTTGTACGCCAGCGACGCAGACTACGCGCAGGTGGCAGACCTGGTGCGCACCGAGATGGTTGCGCATGGCGCATTCGATGGCGACATCTGCCTGCGCCGCAAAAACGGCAGCCCCCTGTGGGTGCGTGTGCAGGGACAAGGCGTTCGGCCCGACGAGTTGCGTGGCGGCATGGTCTGGATACTGGAGAACATCAGCGCCGCGCGCCAGGCGCAGGTGCAGCAGTCCCGGGATCGCCGGCATGACGCGCTGACACAATTGCCCAACCGCGCGGCCTTCGACGAGCGGCTGGGCCTGTTGCTGGCCCAACGCGCGGCAGAGGGCGCGGTGCAGGGCGCAAAGGGAAATCCGCCGCCGGACGATGGCGTCGTGCTGTTTCTCGATCTCGACCACTTCACCGAGGTGAACGACATTGCCGGCCATGACGCCGGCGACGATGTGCTGCGCCATGTGGCGCGCCTGCTCGGAACGCAGGTGCGCCAGATCGGCTGGGTCGCGCGCTTGGGAGGAGACGAATTTGCCGTGGTGCTGCCCGGCTGCGCATTGGCACGCGGCCAGGCGGTGGCCGAACAGTTGCGCGCCGCAGTGCAGGCCTGGGAGCATTCCTACCAGGGCCGCCGCTTCACGCTGGGGGTGAGCATCGGCCTGGTGGCGCTCGATGCCAGCTTGCAGGATGTGGCGTCGGTGCTCTACGCCGCCGACATGGCCTGCCACGAGGCCAAGCGCGCTGGCCGCAACCGGGTGCAGACCCGCGCAGTCACGGCATCCGGGCGCATGACGCTGAGGCCGGCCTGAGCGGTCGAACCGTTGCGCGGCGGCGCCCGGCCCGCATCCCCTTCGCATCTCCTTTGCATCCACCCTGCATCCCCTACAATGGCGCCCTGCCGCCCGCCTGCTCACCTTGGGGCATTGCCGCCGCCAAGGCCCATAGGGGCGAGACCGACAGGGCCTTATCAAGCGCGAGCGCCAGCAAAACCACCGCCGGCTGATCCGGCTCCGGCAGCATCCTGCCTCTGGCCAGACGCGCCGGGGCCTACCCCTTGGTCCGGTACGGTTTTCTTTGAAAGGGCTCTGCAATGGGCAGCAAGTTGACAGGTTTGGTCGGTTGGCGCGGCATGGTCGGCTCGGTGCTGATGCAGCGCATGACCGAAGAACGGGACTTCGACCTGATCGAGCCATTGTTCTTTTCCACATCCGACGCTGGCGGCAAGGCCCCGGCTCCGGCCAAGAATGAAACGACGCTGCAAAGCGCATTCGATCTCGCGGCCCTGAAGCGCTGCGAGATCATCATCACCACCCAGGGCGGCGACTACACCGACGCGGTCTACGCCAAGCTGCGTGCCGCTGGCTGGAGCGGCCACTGGATCGACGCCGCATCTTCGCTGCGCATGCAAAAACATGCCGTCATCGTGCTCGACCCGGTCAACATGCCGGTGATCGGCAAAGCCTTGGCCAGCGGTTGCAAGGACTGGATCGGCGGCAACTGCACCGTCAGTTGCATGCTGATGGGCGTGGGCGCGCTGTACAAGGCCGGCCTGGTGGAATGGATGAACAGCCAGACCTACCAGGCGGCATCGGGCGGCGGCGCGCAGCATATGCGCGAACTGCTGACGCAATACGGCACGCTCAACGCCGAGGTCAAGACCCTGCTCGACGACCCGGGCAGCGCGATTCTGGAAATCGACCGCAAAGTCAGCGCCAGGCAGCGTGCGCTGAGCAGCGCCGAAACCGCCCACTTCGGCGTGCCGCTGGGGGGCAGCCTGATCCCCTGGATCGACAAGGACCTGGGCAACGGCATGTCCCGCGAAGAGTACAAAGGCATGGCCGAAACCAACAAGATCCTGGGCCAAGGCGAGGGCTTTGGCACCCCGGCCGTGCCTGTGGATGGTTTTTGCGTGCGCGTGGGCGCGATGCGCTGCCACAGCCAGGCCCTGAGTTTCAAGCTCAAGAAAGACCTGCCGATCGCCGATATCGAGGCCATGATCGCCGCCGACCACCCTTGGACCAAGGTGATCCCCAACACCCGTGAAGCCACCATCGAGGCGCTGACGCCGGTGGCGGTGTCCGGCACCATGACCATCCCCGTGGGCCGCATCCGCAAACTGGCCATGGGCCCTGAGTATGTCGGTGCGTTCACGATTGGTGATCAACTGCTGTGGGGCGCCGCCGAGCCACTGCGCCGCATGCTGCGCATCTTGCTGGACGCAGCGCAGTGAAAGCTAGTGTCGCGTCACCGGTCAGATGTCGTAGGCTGCGCGCAGCCATCGGAGCGCAGCGCAAGGCGCATCGCGCCGCCAATACCAAGCGTATTGGCAAGCGATGCAACGCCGCGATGCGCTTCGATGGCCAGCGCAGACCGACAGATGATCGGTGACGCGACACTAGGGGGGTTGCCGCAGGCGTTTTTTGCACACCATCGATCGCCTGCGGCCTGGTGTATCCGACGGCGTTGTCAATTGACAACATCTGCCGGCCCAAAGTAGGGCCTGCGGCGCTCCAGCCAGAGCTTCTGTGCCACCTTTGCTTGTGAGCGCAACCCATTGATGTTATGGTGCTTTTTACATATTTTCACGCGCCGGGACGGGGATCAGACCATGAGAGAAAAAGCACCGCTCGTCCGAGCCGTAACAAAACGTAACAAATCCTCGGCAAACATGCGTCGTTTGAAATTCTCTGTCTTGGTGGCCGCAGTTTGCGCCGGTTTTTACTCCCTCGATGCCTCCGCCCTGGCGCTGGGCGCCATCACCGTGCGATCGGCCTTGGGCGAGCCATTGCGCGCCGAGATCGACCTGCCGCAGATCACCCCGGTCGAAGCCGATGAGTTGCGTGCAACGATCGCCAGCCCCGGAGTGTTCCGCGACCAAGGCATGGAATACACCTCGGCGGTGAACGATCTGCAGATACAGTTGCAGCGCCGGCCCGATGGCACGGCCATGCTGCGCCTGTCGGGCGAGCGCCCGGTGAACGAGCCTTTCGTCGATCTGGTGCTCGACGCCAATTGGGGGTCCGGCCACATCGTGCGCAGCTACACCATGCTGCTCGACCCGCCCAACCTGCGCCGGGCTGCGCCTGCCGTCGCGGCGGCGCCCCAGGTTGCGGCCTCGGCGAAAGCGCCGGCCGACGGGGCCCCGTCCGACACAGCGGCTGGCGCTGCTGCGGCCACCCGCCCCGTCCCGCGCCAGGCGCCGGTGGGCGGTGCGGCCATGGCACCGGCCGACGGCGTGACCGCGCAGGTCGGCGATACCGCCAGCCGCATCGCCAGTGCCAACAAGCCCCAGGGCGTCTCGCTGGACCAGATGCTGGTCGCGCTGCTGCACGCCAATCCCGAGGCATTCGTCCAGAGCAACGTCAATCGCCTGAAGGCGGGCGCCATTTTGCGCATACCCGACCAGGCCACGGCGCAGTCGATTCCGGCCGCCCAGGCACGCCGGATGCTGGCCGCACAAGCGCGCGATTTCAGCGAGTTCCGGCGCAGGCTCGCCGGCGCAGTGCCGATGGCCAAGGTCGCCGCCGCGCAGCGCTCGGCTTCGGGCAGCGTCAGCGCCCAGGTCGAAGACAACAGGCCTGCGACTGCGGCCCCGGACAGGCTGACGCTGTCCAAAGGATCGGTCAAGGGCTACAAGGCCGCTGCCGCCGAGGAGCAACTGGCCAAGGACAAGCAGGCCAGCGAAACCGCCACGCGGATGGCCGAACTGTCCAAGAACATCGCTGAACTGAGCAATTTGGGCACAGGCAGCGCCCAAAGCAACGCTGCGGCGCAAACCACAGCCCCCGCTGCAGCGCAGCCCGCAGCCCCTGCCGCAACGGCGCAAATCGCAGTCCCTGCGGCCGTGACCATACCAACCCCCGCAGCAATACCCGCGCCCCCTGCAGCGCCGCCGGCCCCGGAGGCTTCGCCCGGCGCGGCAAGCGCCGACGCTCCCCCTGCGGAGGCCGCTGCGCAAGCTCCGGCAGCGTCTGCGCCGGCCCCTGCCGCCGCCAAACCCAAGCCGGTGCCCCCGCCGATGCCGGTCGAAGAGCCCGATTTCCTGTCGACCCTGATGGCCGAGCCGTTGCTGCCCATTGGCGGCGGCGTAGTGCTTGTCGGCCTGCTCGGTTTTGGCGCGTACCGCGTCTGGCAGCGGCGCCGCCAAAGCAGCGACGAGAGCAATGTCTCCCGCGAGGAAAGCCGTATTCCGCCCGACTCCTTTTTTGGTTCGAGCGGCGGCCAGCGTGTGGACACGATCCATAGCGATGCGGGCAAAGGCAGTTCGATGATGGCCCCCTACTCGCCCAGTCAACTCGACGCTGGCGGCGATGTAGACCCCGTGGCCGAGGCCGAGGTGTATCTGGCCTATGGCCGCAACCTGCAGGCCGAAGAGATTCTGAAAGAAGCCGTGCGCCACAACCCCGGCCGCATCTCCGCCCAACTGAAGCTCGGTGAAATCTATGCCAAGCGCAAGGACCACAAGGCGCTGGAGGCGGTCGCCACGCAGGTCTTCAAGCTCACCCAGGGCGAGGGGCTCGACTGGTCCCGCATCGTCGAGCTCGGCCGCGACCTGGATCCGGACAACCGTCTGTACCAGCCCGGCGGCCGTCAGGGCATCGGTGACGCACCTGCGTCCCCGGACGCCGGCGCAGGCCGCCCGACGGTAATGTCCGACCTGGACCTCGATCTGGACTTGACCCTGCTCGATGCGGCTGTGCCCGAGGCGCCAACGGCGCCGGCACCCCAAGCCCAAGCGCCAACGGCGCCGGCACCCCAAGCCCAGGCGCCAATGGCGCCGGCACCCAAAGCCCAGGCACCAGCGGCGCCGGCGCCGGCGCCGGTGCCCAAAGCCCAGGCACCAGCGGCGCTGGCGCCCAAAGGATTGGCGGCTGAGCCAGCCGTCGCGCCGGTCGTTGCCGCCGCTGTCCCGGTTGCGGTCGGTAGCGACCGCGGTCCAGCCAATTCCAGTGCCAAGAATGACAAGAATGCCGGTGTGCCCGAAACGCTGCACCCCGGGTTGGAAATGCCGGCTGCCTCGCCCGCCCGATCACCTGCGCCGGCCCCGGCCCCAACCACTGCATCCTTGGTGGCACCACCGGTTGCACCGCCGGCGCAGGATGTGGTGTACAACTCCCCGGGCACGACGCTGCGTGCTCCGATGGACACGGTGCCCATGCCACTGGCCAGGCCGGGCTTGCCGCGCGCAGAACCGGGCCTGGCGGTAAGCACCTCCCCGATGGAATTCGATATGAGCGATTTGTCACTGGATCTGGATGTGCCGAGCAAACTGGCGGCGGCGCCAGAGTCCGCCGCCAATGGCCTGGCTGCGGCGGCAGACGACCCGTTGGCCACCAAACTGGCATTGGCGCAAGAATTCGATGCCATTGGCGATGCCGATGGCGCCCGCACGCTTATCGAAGAAGAGATTGCCGA
>Ga0081606_1000598_pt1 | contig 13890 bp, 14 predicted proteins | sample EareggfetidaYelm_FD_71127 | JGI IMG/M metagenome (GOLD analysis project Ga0081606, IMG submission 71127) | Earthworm egg capsule microbial community from the University of Washington, USA - E. fetida Yelm (SPADES assembly) (version 2) | ecosystem: Host-associated > Annelida > Reproductive system... | reverse complement strand
CATCGCGGCGTTGCATCGCTTGCCAATACAGCTCGGTATGGGCTGCGCGATGCGCCTTGCGCTGCGCTCCGATGGCTGCGCGCAGCCTACGACATCTGATCCGTGACGCGACACTAGCGCCAGACCCTGCGCGCCATGGCCCGGCGTGGCCGCCAGCGCCTGAGCGCGTGCTCCATTGCGCCCGGCCACCAGCCAAGCCATGCGCGGATGACCGATGCGCGGATGACCGGCCAGTGCGCGGCAGATGCGCGCGCCAAAGTTGCCGTAGCCGCCAAGAACCAGGGCGGTGGCTGGCGTGGTGGGTGCGTGGTGGGAGGTGCCATGGCCCGGATCGGTCCCCGGATCAGTCGATGACGGCAATGCCTTTGATCTGGGCAAACACGGACTGGCCCGGTGCCAGCGCCAGCGCCTGGGCCGAGCGCTGCGTGACCCGCGCCAGCAGGCGTGTGGGGCCGACATCGAGCGCCACCATGTGCTGGCCGGGGCTGTCCTGCGCCAGCGCCACCACGGTGGCGGGCAGGATGTTCAGGATGCTGCTTTCGCGGGCAGCGGCCAGCGCCAGGCTCACGTCGCGCGCCTGCACGCGCAGGCGGATCGGCGCGCCCGCTGCGCGCGCCGCCGGGCTGACCAGCAGCAACTGTCCGCCGGCAAACGCCACGGTGGCGATATGGTCCTGCGCATCGTGGCGCAGCACCCGGCCTTCGATCACCGTGGCCGCCGCATCGCCATGGGCCAAGGGCAGGTCCAGGCGCACGAGCAACTCCTCGGTGCGCCCCTGGGCCAGCACGCGCCCGGCCTGCAACAGCACCAGATGCCCGGCCAGCCTGGCGACCTCGTCGAGCGCATGGCTGACATACAGCACCGGGATGTCCAGCCCGCGCTGCAGCCGCTCCAGATAGGGCAGCAGTTCGGCCTTGCGCGGCGCGTCGAGCGCGGCCAGCGGCTCGTCCATCAGCAGCAGGCGGGGGCTGGTGGCCAGCGCCCGGGCCAGCGCGACGCGCTGGCGCTCGCCGCCCGACAGCGCCTGCGGGCGGCGCTCCATCAGCGGGCCTATGCCCAGCAACTCCACGGCCTGCTCCAGCGCCACCCGGCGCCGGGCCGGGGCGGTGCGCCGCAGCCCATAGGCAATGTTGCCGCGCACGCTCAGATGCTCGAACAGGCTGGCCTCCTGGAACACATAGCCCAGGCCGCGCTGGTGCGTGGCGCGCCAGATGCGCAGCGCGTCGTCCTGCCAGATGTCGCCATTGACCAGCACGCGGCCCGGCTGCGCGCGCACGAGTCCGGCCACCGCGCGCAGGCAACTGGTCTTGCCGCAGCCCGAGGGGCCGAACAAGGCCGTCACGCCGCGCCCGGGCAAGCGCAGATCGACATCCAGCGTGAAGCCGGGGTACGCCAGTCGCAACTGCGCGATGATCTGCGCCGATTCGGCGCCCGCTGCCATCACGGCACCGGCGCCGCGACCCTGCGGCGGGCCAGGTTCAGCCCGAGCAGCACGACGAACGAAAACAGCACCATGCCTGCGGCCAGGCCATGGGCCTGCGGGTATTCGAGCGCCTCGACATGGTCGTAGATTTGCACCGACACCACCCGCGTCACGCCCGGAATATTGCCGCCGAGCATCAGCACCACGCCAAATTCGCCCACCGTGTGCGCAAAACTCAAAATCGCCGCCGTGATGAAGCCCGTGCGCGCCAGCGGCAGCGCCACGCTGAAGAAGCGGTCCAGCGGCCCCGCGCCCAGCGTGGCAGCCGCCTCCAGCGGGCGCTGGCCCAGGGCTTCGAACGCATGCTGCAGCGGCTGCACGGCAAAAGGCAGCGAATAGACCAGCGAGCCCAGCACCAGCCCGCCAAAGCTGAACGGCAGGTGGCCCCACCCCAGCCATTGGCTGAACTGCCCCAGCGGCCCATGGGGGCCGAGCGCGAGCAGCAGGTAAAAACCGATCACCGTCGGCGGCAGCACCAGCGGCAACGCCACCACGGCCGACACCGGCCCGCGCCAGCGCGACGGCGTGTGCGCCAGCCACCATGCCAGCGGCGTGCACAGCAGCAGCAACAGCACCATGGTGGTGGCCGCCAGCCGCAGCGTCAGACCGATGGCGGTCAGGTCGGCGTCAGAAACCATAGCCGTAGGAACGGATGATCGCGCGCGCCTTGTCGCCCCGCAGGTATTGCAGCAGCGCGGCCGCAGCGGCATTGTCCTTGCCGGGGGCCAGCAGCGCGGCATCCTGCCGGATCGGATCATGCAGGCTCGTCGGCACCAGCCAGGCCGAGCCGTTGGCAATCCGGCCATCGACCATCACCTGCGACAGCGCCACGAAACCCAGTTGCGCGTTGCCGGAGGCGACAAACTGGTACGCCTGCGCAATGCTCTCGCCCTGCACCAGACGCGGCTGCAGCGCCGTGTCCAGCGCCATCTTCTGCATCACCTGCACGGCAGCAGCGCCGTAGGGCGCCAGCTTGGGGTTGGCAATCGCCAGATGCCGGAACCGTTCGGTCTCGAGCACCGCGCCCTGCGCATCCACCAAGTCTGGCTGCGCGCTCCACAGCACCAGCCGGCCCAGCGCGTAGGTAAAGCGCGTGTTGGCAATGGCCAGGCCCTCGCGCTCGAGTTTGGCCGGCGTGGCCTCATCGGCCGACAGCAGCAACTGGAACGGCGCACCGTTGACGATCTGCGCATAAAACTTGCCCGTGGCCCCGAACGACAGCTCGGCCTTGTGCCCCGTGTCTGCGGCAAACGCGGCGGCAATCTTCTGCATCGGGGCCGTGAAATTGGCGGCCACCGCCACATGAACCTGTTCGGCATCGGCGGCCAAGGCGGCCAGGGCCAAGCCCAGCGCAGCCAGGGCGCGGGGCAGGGCGGGCAAGCGGGATGGCATGGCGGTCGGGATGGTCATGGTCGTGTGGGCGCGATGCGCCGCTATTCATTGAAGGAATAGCGAAAGTATAGGACAGGCGCCGGCCGCCAACGGGTCGCCGATCAACCGCCCACTGACTGCCCACTGACCACCCATTGACCGCCAGCCGTCCCGGCGTCGTCCCCGGCCGCGTGCCCGCGCGCCGATCCGCCAGAGGGCGGCAACAAAAAAATGGCGGACTTGCGCGGCCGCCGGGAAATCCTGCCTATAATGCCGGGCTTGGCGGCTGTAGCTCAGTTGGATAGAGTACTTGGCTACGAACCAAGGGGTCGTGGGTTCGATTCCTGCCAGCCGCACCACACTATTGAACGTATCGAACGATCGAACGTTCAGCCTCGAACGCCCAACCGCTACCGGTTGGGCGTTTTTTTTGACTCCGCACATCGCCGGATTGCAGGCCATCGTGCGTGCGCCGCCCGGCACCAGCCAGCAGGCCCCGGCAGGCCCCGGCAGGTCATTCCCGCCGGCTTGCCTTTGCGTTGCGTCGTCGATCCCCTGCCGGGGCCGCCCGGATGCGGCTCGCTCCCCTGCCTGTCGAGGCATGGGCGGCATGGGACAGGGGGTTGCCGCCAGGAATCAAACGCTGCGACCGCCCACCATGACCGATTCTTCCTGCGGCGTGAGCAACGGGCCATCGAGCGTGACACGCGAATGGTCGTTGCGGAACCTGGCGATGATGGGCCTTAGTTCTTCCTTGACATGCTTTTCGCTCTGGCCATTGAACAGGTGGCCGAGCAAGCCACGGCGCAGGTCGCTGGTGCCGAGAAACCAATCGGCGATCGGGAACGTGAGGTTCATGTTGTACTTCATCATGATCCCCAGGTTGTGATGGGCCGTGTGGTGGCGCCGGATCGTGTTCACGAACGGGACGTTGCGCACGAACCAATTGTCGTGCACATGGCAGCAGTAGTGGAAGGTCTCATAGATCAGGTACTGCGCGAGCATCGTCACGAAGACGACGTAGCCGGCGTTGGCGTTGACGATCAGCGCGGCGAGCCAGCCCAGCATGAGTCCGCCCGCACCCAGCGTGAGCAGCACGCGCCACGGAAAAAACACGATGCGGAACTCGCGCGCGGTGTCGATCGTGGGTTCGAGGTCGGTAAAGTACTGGTGGTGCTGGCGTGTGTGGCGCTCGTAGATGGCACGCAGCGCAAAAACGTCGATGCGCTCGTGCATCACATGCCGGTGCATGAACCATTCGACGAAATTGCCGGCGATGAAGACCGGCGCCAGCAGCAGCCATTCCCAGCCGGCGTCCTGCATCTGGCGCAGACAGTACCCGATGGCGGCGATGCCTGCGCCGTACAGCACGGCGACATGCAGCCATCCGCTGTACGAAGGACTGATCCCGGCTTGGTACTGCGCGCGGAACTTGCGCTGGCGTTCGGTCATCATGCGCTGCTCTCCTGTCACTGGCGTGCGTTTAATATATCAGTTGAATTTTTCACGTCAAGGGCCGGCCTGCGGCCCTGCCTGCGACGACAGCGCCCGGGCCAGCCAATCTGCCACCCCGCGCGCGCTGCGGAAATCGGCCACGGAGCGCGCCACCATGCCCGGATACGCCTGCATGAACATCTCGCTGAGTGAGCGGCCCGGGCCCAGTTCCAGCACGACACGCACGCCCGACTCGACGATGGCGCGCATGCAGTCCTCCCAGCGGATGGTTTCCGACACCGCGCGCTGCAGCGCCTCCGGCGCGTCGGCGCCGCGCCGGCAGCACCGCCCGTCGATGCCGCGCAGCACCGGCGCCGTGGGTTCATTCGTCGGGCGCCTGGCCAGCCACGCGCCGAATGCGCGCGCTGCGTCACCGAGCAGCGCCGTGTGCGACGGCACCTGCACCTCGAGCCTGCGGGTCCAGGCGCCGCGCGCCCTCAGCCGCGCCTGCGCCGCGACCAGGTCGGCGTCGGCGCCGGCGAGCACGGCGTGGTCGCTGTCATTGACGATGGCCAGGTGCGTTCCGCTGGCGAGCGCCGTCAGGGTCTCGACCGGCAGGCCACGGACGGCGAGCATGCCGCAGCCCGGTGGGGTGTGCCGGTCCATCAGTCGTGCCCGCACCGCCGCCGCCTCGGCGGCGCACGGCGGCTGCCAGGCGCCGGCGCAGCCCCAGGCCGACAGCTCGCCGACGCTATAGCCGGCGTACAGCGCCGGTGGCGGCAACTGCGGCTGCAAGACCGCCCAGTTCGCGCTGGCCAGCGCCACCAGCGCCGGCTGCGCGAAGGCGTTGTCGAACAGGCCCTGACCCTGCCGCGCCCGCGCGACCAAGTCGCCGAAGGACTGCAGCACCGCAGCGCCACGCGGATCGGCTGCGGCGAAGTCGAACATGGTGGGCGACTGGTTGGCCTGGCCCGGGCAGACGATGGCGTACTGGCGCATGCGGCTCAGCCTTCGGCGGCGTGCACGAAAAGGCAGACGGCGAGCAGATCGGCGCTGCCTCCGGGGCTGAGCCAGCGCTGACGGAAGGCCAGGTGCAGGTCCGTCGCCCGTCGTTGCCAGCGCGGTTGGAACACGCCGCCGTCGGCCAGAAAGCGGGCTGCCTGCATGCGCGCGTAGGCCAGACCTTCGCGGCCGCCACGGTGCAGCAAGTTGGTGTCGTCCAGATGCCCGAGCAGCGCAAAGAATGCCTGCACGCGGGCTTGGTTCGGCGCGGCCGAGCGCGCCAGCGCAGCGCGGTAGGCCGGCAGTGCGACCCGGTACACCGACGGAAACCCGGCCGCAGCCTGCGCCTGCGCGCCACCGACGCCGTACCGCGCACTGGCGCGGCTGCCGTGGCTGGGTGCGGCGCCGTTGCCGCAGGTCGCCGCAGCGCTGGCGCCGTCGATGGCCGCAGGGCGGTTGCCATCGGGCGCCGTCGGGCGGCTGCCGTGGATCGCCGCCGGGTGGTTGTCATCGATCGCCGTCGGGCGGCTGTCATCGATCGCCGCCGGGCGGCGATGGGCAGCAATGTCTGCGCCCCAGCGGCGGCGCACGATCTCGCCCAGGGATGGAGCCGGGGCGGCAGCGTGCTGCGCTGCACGGTGGCCTGCCGCCGCTGCCAGCAGCCCCAGGTGAAAGATCGCGCCGCGGTGCGTGTTGACCCCATGCGTCGCGCGCAGCATGCGCTGCTCGGCCGCGATGCCCAAGGCTTTGAGCGTGTCGAACGCGGCCCCGCAGGCGCCGACCCGGGCGCAGTCCTCGAAGTAGCGGCGCAGCGCCAGCGTGCTGCGCACCAAGGTCGTCGCATCCATGTCGCGATGGCTGCCGCTGTCGACCAGGCTCACCAGTCCGGGCTTGGGATAGGTCCGCAGTTCGCCCAGCAGCGCCCGCACTGCCAGGTTGCGCAGGGCCTGGGCCTGGCGGGGCCGGGCCTGCGCCGGGTCGGCGGCGCATGGCCGGGTCATGGCGTGGCCTGATGGGGCCATGCAGCCCACACTGCCGGGCGCGGCCACAGGCTCGCTCCCCGGTCCGATTTGACGAGTATCTGCGGCCCCGGCAAGGCCAGTTCACGCCACGACACGGCGGCGCCCGAGGGCAGTTCGATCTCGCCGTCGAGGCGCACGGACCCGGCCTCCTCGACCGCTGCCACCCAGTCCAGCCAGCGCCGTGCCTGGTCGGCAGACGCTGGCCGCGCCAGCAGGTCGAGGTCGGAGCGTTCGTGCAGATAGCGGGCTGCGGCCGCATGACAGCTTGGCCTCGGGCGAGACGCGCTGTCGGAGTGTGCGTGCCAATGGCTGTCTGCGGCCGCGTGCTGCCAGAAGACCGAGCCGTACACCGCCAGCGGCATCGGCATCGGCGTGTCTGCGTCGAATTCCAGCAGGCGCGCAGCCACGCCGCGCATCGCCTGCGGCAGCGCGGGCAGCGCGGCGCGCAACGGCAACGGCTCTTGCACCCGGGCGATGGACTGCGGCGCAACGCAGCATGACAGCCGCACGGCCGCCGTGCCGCCCTGCGCGCGGGCAAGAGCGAGGCCGAGCGGGCGCCAGCCGGGAATGTCATCGGCGTTTGCGCTGCGCCCGACGACGGCAAGCCCCTGCTGCGCGCGCGCGATGAATGCCTGCACCGCGCCGGCGCCGGTGCCGGCGCATATGTCCTGCGCGCGCAACGCTGGCGCCAGCCAGACGCGCCGGTGACGCCATGGTGCGCAAGCAGTCCGCATCAGACGCTGGCTCGCTCAGGGGGCCGACAGCATGGCCGCGATGACCGGCCCGGCATGGATGCGACCGCCCCGCGCGGCGCCCAGCCTGGCGCGCGCGTCGCCGCCGGCCGGCAATTGCAGCGCGCGCGCCAGATGCGCGGCCAGATCTGCATCCCATACCTCGTCGATCGCGCCGAGCCGTTGGTAGTTGTCGACGCCAGGGCCGAAGATCGCCGATGTGCGGCACAGCGCCTGCAAGTCGTCGATCGCGATCCGGGTGATCCGCGCCATCGCGGGCAGCGCCATCACGCGGATTTGTGCATCGGCCAGCGCGTAGCAGCGGTCGGCGATCATGCCGAGCGACAGAAAGCCGCCGCTGACCGCTTCGCCATAGACCAGGCTCAGCAGCAGATGGCCGCGCGCGCGTGCCAGTTCGAAGCAATGGGCCAGATGCGCGAGGTAGCCGGCGTTGCCCAGCAGTTCGTCGCGCCGTGACAACTGCTGGCCTTGCGTGTCCACCAGCATCAGGATCGGCCGCTGCGGGTGGTTTTCGACGACCCGCAGCACCTCGGCGGCCAGCGCGAGCGCCAGATCGACGCCGATGGCCGCGCCGTCGCGCGTGCCGATGACCGCCACCCGGCCTGGTGCGCTGATGCCGGTGCCGCGCACCAGGCGGGGGTCGCCGGCATCTGCGGCTATGTCATGGCCGGCGGGGAACAATCGGTCGCACAGGGCCAGCACCTCAGTCATCGCAGCGCTCCCGCAGGGTGTCGGCCAGTGCGACGAAGTCCTGCTCGTCGAGCATCGGCAGGCCGGCCGGATCGGCCACGCCGAGCAAGGCCCAGACTTCGGTGGCGTCGGACGCGCCGCCGAAGCGGCGCAGCCGCCGGGCCAGTGCCGCGTGCTCGCGCTGCACCGTCTCCAGCGTCAGCGGCGCCGGGCGCTCGATCAGCACGGCGACCGCGCGGCGCAGAGCAGCGATGCTGTCCAGCGCGAAACTGCTGGCCTCCCCGATCAGGTAGCGGTGCTTGCCGCCCATGGTGCGCCAGACCAGCGCCCGGTCGCTGGCGTCGAACTCCTCGACGCCCTGTTGCGACTCTATGACCTCGGGGCCGGACACGGAATGGCGCCCCTCCTCGGTCATCACGCTATGGTCGCAGCTACGGGCGACGATGCCCAGGCCGCCGTAGCAGCCGTTGGCGCCGGCGCAGACGGCGATGACCGGCACGCCGGCGGCACGGGCCTGGAACAGCGCGCGCTGGATCTCCGAGATCGCGATCAGGCCGGCGTTGGCCTCGTGCAGCCGCACGCCACCGGTGTCCCACAGCAGCACGACCGCGTCGGGCCGATCCCGGGCGGCACGCAGCAGCAGCCCGGTCAGTTTGGCGCCATGCACCTCGCCCACCGAGCCGCCCATGAACGCCGGTTCTTCGGCGGCGAACAGCACCGGCCGGCCATCGAGGCGCGCGCTGCCCGTCATCACGCCGTCGTCGAGCGCGACCGGCATGCCCAAAGCGGCCAGATGCGGGCTGGTGACGCGCGCCTGGGGCGGCAGGATCTCGACCACCGTGCCGTCGTCGAAAAGACCGCGCACGCGCTGCCGGGCATTGGATTCGTAGTAGCTCGCCGCCGGCATTTCAGGCCCTCAGTTCTTCGGCCGCCTGCGCCAGCCGCAGCGCCACCACGGCGGGCGTGGCGCCCGCGTCGTTGATCGTCACCAGCAGGTCGCCGGTGCGCTGGCGCGCGGCGAAGTCGGCGAGCACGGCGCGCCAGGTGGCGTCAAAGCCGGCGATCGGGGTGTCGACGACGAAGCGGATGATCCCGGCCAGCGGGCGTGGCTCGAACAGCGCCTCCAGGTTCCCCGAACCGACGACGCCGACCAGCACTGGCGCCGACGCCGGCGCCGCTGCCGACGGAAAAGGGCCGAACTCGTATTCCAGATGCTCCATCACCGTGTCTCCGTCACCCCGTCACCAGTGCCGAAAGCGCTTGGGCGGATCGTAGAGGCCGCCCGAGCAGCGCACCAGGTCCTTGATCGACCTGGCGGCCAGCAGGTCGCGCGTGGCCAGGCGCGCGTCGATGCCCAGGTCTTCGGGGCGTTGCACGATGCCGCGGCCACGCAGGTTTTCCACCACGCGCCGGTCGCGCGCCAGGCCCACCGGCGTGTAGCCGGCAACGCCGCGAATCGCCTGCTCGCGCTCGGCGGGCGTGGCGCAGCGATGCAGGTGCGCGATGCCTTCCTCGGTGACGATGTGGGTCAGGTCGTCGCCGTAGACCATCACCGGCGGCAGGGCCAGATCGAAGTCCTGCTGCAGGCGCCAGGCGTCGAGCCGCTCGACAAAGGTGGGCTGCATCTTCTCGCGAAAGCTCTGGACCAATTGCACTACCAGTTTGCGCCCACGCGGCATGCGCGACTGCCCGTCGGCGCTCTCGGCCCCGGCCTTGAGCCAGGCCGGGCTGGCGTGCCGGCGGCCACGCGCCTGGCTGCCGAAGTTGGGTGCGCCGCCGAAGCCGGTAATGCGGTCGAGCGTGGCGGTCGATGAGTTGCCCTCCAGATCGATCTGCAGCGTGGAGCCGATGAACAGGTCGGCGTAATGGCCGGCGAGCTGGCAAAAGACGCGGTTCGAGCGCATCGACCCGTCGGGGCCGGTGAAGAAAATATCCGAGCGCTGCTCGATATAGCGCTCCATGCCCGGCTCGGAGCCGGCGCAGTGGATGCTCTTGATGAAACCGGCCTCGATCGCCGGGATCAGCGCAGGGCATGGGTTGACGCTCATGTATTCGCAGATCCGGCCCTTGAGGCCCAGCGAATCGGCATAGGTGGGCAGGATCAGTTCGATCGCCGCAGTGTCGAATCCGATGCCATGGTTCAGACGCCGCACCTGGTATGGCGCATACAGGCCCTTGATGACCATCATCGCCATCAGGATCTGCACCTCGCCGATCTGCGCCGGGTCGCGCGTGAAGATCGGCTCGATATGGTGCGGACTGGGCGCTTCGAGCACGAACGAGACCCAGTCGGCCGGCACATCGACGCGCGGCACGCGATCGACGAGCTCGTTGACCTGCGCAATCACGATGCCGCTCTTGAACGCCGTCGCCTCCACCACCGCAGGGGTGTCCTCGGTGTTCGGGCCGGTGTAGAGATTGCCCGCCCTGTCCGCGCTCTGCGCCGCGACGAACGCGACACGCGGCGTCAGGTCGACAAAGTAGCGGCTGTAGAGCTCCAGGTAGGTGTGGATCGCGCCGACCTGTATCCGGCCTTGCTTGATCAGCCGGCCCATGCGCACGCCCTGCTCGCCGGAGTAGCAAAAATCCAGCTTCGTGGCGATGCCGCTGTCGAAGATGTCCAGGTGCGACGCGAGCGCGATGTTCGATTGCACGATATGCAGTCCATGCACCCGCGCCGGGTCCACCCGGGCCAGGCCCGCCGACAGGAAGTCGGCGTGCTTTTGGTTGTTGCCTTCGATGCAGACGCGGTCGCCCGGCCGCAGCAGGGCCTCGAGCAGCGCCACCAGTTGCCCTGCCGCCACCTGCTTGCCGCAGGCCAGATGCGCCGCGCGCGCGAGCCGCTCGGCGCGGTCCTCGGCGAGTTGGTTCCAGCGCTGCGGGGGCGGTCGGGAAATGGCGTTCATCGCGGGCTGCCGCTTCAGCTTTCCTGCGTGATGCCGGCGTCGCGGATCACCGCGCCCCATTTCCTGAACTCGTCGCGCGTGAGCTCGCCGACCTCGGCTGGCGTGCGCGGCCGGATGTCGTCATAGCCCAGCTTTTCGAGCTCTTTGGCCACCGCCGGGTTGGCCACGATCTTGCGCAACTCGGCCTGGTAGCGGGCCGCCACCGCAGCCGGCAGGCGCGCCGGGGCGACCATCGTAAAACTCAGCGCCGCGTCGTAGCCGGCCAGACCCTGCTCGGCGAGCGTGGGCACCTCGGGCAGCACGCCCGAACGCCCGGCGGTCGTGACGGCCAGCGCGCGCACCTTGCCGCTGCCGATCATCGGCAACGCAGGACCGATCGAGGCCATCATCAGCAGCACCTGGCCGCCCACCAAATCGGTCAGCGCCTGGCCTGCGCCACGGTACGGCACATGGTCCGCCTGCACGCCCGCGCGGCTCTTGAACAGTTCACCGGCCAGATGGTGCACCGAGCCTATGCCCGAACTGGCGTAGCTGTACCTGCCGGGCGCGCTCTTGAGCAGTCCGATCAGTTCGCCGACGCCGTTCGCCGCAACGCTCGGGTGCACGATCAGCGCCAGGCCGGTGGCGCAGATGTACGACAGCGGCGTGAAGTCCTTGACCGGGTCGTAGCCGACCTTGCGCAGTTGGGGGATGATGACCATCGGCCCGGTGTCGGTCAGGCCTATCGTGTAGCCGTCCGCCGGCGCGTGCGCGACGAATTCGGCGCCTATCGAAGCGCCGGCGCCGGGCTTGTATTCGTTGATCACCGGCTGGCCGAGCAGGGCCTGGAGATGGCGCCCGATGATGCGGGCCGTGGCATCGGTGGCGCCGCCCGCGCCGTACCCGAGCACGAGCCGGATCGGCCGCTGCGGAGTCCAGGCGGACCGGGCCCGTGCATGCAGCGGCACCAGCGCGGCCGCCGCGCTCAGACAGGTCAGCACTCGCCGGCGATCGGAACGCATGGGCTGATCTCCTTGATGGGCCTTTGGGCCTTTGGGCCTTTGGTACAGCAAAGATATATCAGTTGCGTACAAAGTCGATCGGTAGTATCCCGCAGGCTGGTTTCATGGGCCTGTGCGCCCGATATCGGCGATGCCTAGCGTTGCGTCACCGATCATCTGTCGGTCTGCGCTGGCCATCGAAGCGCATCGCGGCGTTGCATCGCTTGCCAATACACTCGGTATGGGCTGCGCGATGCGCCTTGCGCTGCGCTCCGATGGCGGCGCGCAGCCTACGACATCTGATCCGTGACGCGACACTAGTGGTCGGCCGTCTGCACGCGCCCCGGGCATTCCAGCCACGCCATGGCGATGGGATACGATCGATTTTTTCTTCCGGAGTCCAAGCGATGGTCACGAAACCGGTCGCACGGCCCAAGGGCGGCGCGCGCAACGCCGGGCCGATAGCCGCAGCCCATCCACTGCCTGAGCCCAAGGCCAAACTGACCGATCTGGCCTACGGGATGATCGAAGAGGCGATCGTCACGTTGCGCATCCCGCCGGGCAGCGCCATCTCCGAGCAGGTGTTGTCGGAGATGACGGGCGTCGGCCGCACACCGATCCGCGAGGCGATACAGCGGCTGGCGCGCGAGCATCTGATCATCGTGCTGCCCCAGCGCGGGCTGCTGGTGTCGGAGATCGACGTCAACAAGCAACTCAAACTGCTGGAGACGCGCCGCGAAATCGAGCGGCTGATCTGCCGCAGCGCCGCGCGGCGCGCCAACGATGCCGAGCGCAAGCGCTTCGTGCAACTGGGGCAGGAATTCCTGCGCTCGTCCGCGAAGAACGACGATGTGGCCTTCGTCCGCGCCGACCGCGCGTTCAACGAACTGTGCCTGGTCGCCGCGCGCAACGAGTTCGCCGAAGGCGCAATGCGCCTGCTGCACGGCTTGTCGCGGCGCTTTTGGTACCTGCACTACAAGCAGACGGCCGAGATGCCGGAGATGGCCCGGCTGCATGCGGCGCTGGCCACGGCGCTGGCCATGGGGGATGTGCAAGGCGCCGGCGAGGCCAGCGACCGGCTCATCGACAACCTGGAGAACTTCACGCGCGCGACGGTCATGCCCGGTCGCTGAGTGCGCCGGCCTGCCATGCCGGGCGCGGTTCAATGCGAGAGCTCCTCGAGCGATTGCCCCTTGGTCTCCACCCCCAGCAGGGCCACGACCACGGCCGCCACGACGAACGATGCCGCGCCGAGCGTGAAGATGCCGGCCTGCCCCGCCACCGGCAGCAGCAGGCCGACGAGGTAAGGCCCGGCGAGAGAGCCGACGCGGCCCACCGACGAGGCGAAGCCGGCGCCCGTGGCGCGCGAGCGCGTCGGGTACAACTCCGGCGTGTAGGCGTACAGCACGGACCACATGCCGAACAGGAAGAACTGCATGCACAGCCCGGCAATGATCAGTTGCGCCACCGGCGCATGGCTTGCCGCCGCCTGGCCGTAGCAGTACGCGGCGAGCGCGCTGCCGGCCAGCATCAGCACGCAGGTCGGCTTGCGGCCCCAGGCTTCCAGCAGCCAGGCCGAAAAGATGAACCCCGGAATACCCGCCAGCGAGATCAGCACGGTGTAGCGCACCGACTTCGCGACCTCGTAGCCGGCCTGCTGCAGCAGCGCGCCAAGCCAGGTCGTCAGGCCATAGTAGCCCAGCAGCGCGAACAGCCACAGCGCCCATAGCATCACGGTGCGGCGCGCGTAGACCCCTTGCCACAGCTCGGCGAACGGCACCCGCCGTGGCGCTGGCGGCGCCCGATGGCCCGATGCCGTGGACACCGGCGCCAGCATCTGCCGGCCCGAGGCGAGCAGCACCCGTTGCTCGAAGCCGCTGGTGACCGCGTCGGCCTCGCTGAACCGGCCGGCGTCCTCCAGCCAGCGCGGCGACTCGGGCACGAAGCGGCGCACGACGAACACGAAAACCGCCGGCACGGCCAGCGCGATGAAGATGCCGCGCCAGCCTATCGATGGCAGGCAAAGGTAGGCGCCCACACCGGCCGCGATAAAACCCAGCGGCCAGAAGCCCTCCAGGATGGCGACATAGCGGCCACGGCTTTTGGCGGGCACGATCTCCGAGACCAGCGCTAGTGTCGCGTCACCGATCAGATGTCGTAGGCTGCGCGCAGCCATCGGAGCGCAGCGCAAGGCGCATCGCGCAGCCCATACCGAGCGTATTGGCAAGCGATGCAACGCCGCGATGCGCT
>Ga0081606_1000597_pt1 | contig 13909 bp, 11 predicted proteins | sample EareggfetidaYelm_FD_71127 | JGI IMG/M metagenome (GOLD analysis project Ga0081606, IMG submission 71127) | Earthworm egg capsule microbial community from the University of Washington, USA - E. fetida Yelm (SPADES assembly) (version 2) | ecosystem: Host-associated > Annelida > Reproductive system... | reverse complement strand
GGAAATTGACGCCGTCACCCTCGGTCTGGTATCGCTGGGCGGTACCGTGCTGCGGCAGGTTCGTCGCGAGAATCCGCGGGTGCCCACGGTTCACGAGGTCGTCGAGATTGTCGTTGATCTCCTCGCCGAGCTGGCAGCGGACCTCGAGCATGCCCACATCGTGGGGGTCGGCGCGGCACTGCCCGGGCTAGTCCGCGCACACGACGGGCTCGTAAACCTCGCCCCCCACCTGGGTTGGCGAGACGAGGCGTTCGCGCAGCACCTGTCGGACGCGTTGGGAGTGCGAACCCGGTCTGCCAACGATGCCAGTTGTGGTGCAATCGCCGAGCGCGCATTCGGTGCGGGCCGCGGAGTCGACGATCTGGTCTACCTTAACGGCGGCGCAAGCGGCATCGGTGGGGGTGTCATTGCGGGTGGCAGATTGCTGCGCGGAGCGAACGGTTTCGCCGGCGAGCTCGGACACACCCTTGTCTTATCGGCAGGTTCCCCGTGTCACTGTGGGGCAACGGGATGTCTCGAGACCGAGGTGACCCGCGCCGCCCTGCTGCAGGCCGTGGGCTTGCGCAGCGACGACATCGCGCAGCTCGACACCGCACTTGCGGCCCGATACGCCACCGATGCTGCAGTCCGCACCGTTGTTGATCGGCAGCTCGATTTTCTCACTCTCGCACTGCGGAACATCGTCAACACTTTCAACCCGCGGCTGATCCTCTTGGGGGGATTCCTTGCCACCCTGTTTGAGGCCGCGGGCGATCGAATGATCGAGGGTGTACAGCGCTCCGCCCTTCCGGGGCCGTGCTCTGATGTTCGCATTGCACGCGCCTGCCTGGGGCGCGATAACACGCTCCTCATCGGAGCAGCAGAGCTTGTGTTTGCAGAGGTACTCGCCGACCCTACGACGTTCGGCTCCAACCAGCCTGCATAGATGACCACCACCTGACAACGACAGCGCGAAAGTCGCACGGCAGCCATCCCCAATTCTTTTTCCCAGCTATCCCGCCGGCCGGGCCGCGGCCGACGGACTCCCCCAGATGTACCAGACGCGCACGGGCTTGCCGTAGTCAGGGGCCTCAAGAATCTTTCCGCCACCGAGGTAAATGGCGACGTGGTAGTAGCTGCTCCCGCCGCCCCAAAACAACAGGTCGCCGCGTTGGGCCTGTGACACCGGCACGGCGAGCCCACGGTTGGCGAGCGTGTAGTACTGATTGGTCGCCGAGTGGGTTCCAATTCCAATGCCCACGTAGGCGTATGCCGCTCTGGTCAACCCCGAACAGTCCCAGACATTCGGACCGGACCCGCCCAAGGCATAGGGCTTGCCCAACTGCTGCTGGGCGAACCAGATCGCTTTGTCGACCGCGCCCTGGTCAGGAGATCCTGCCGAGGGCGAAGGGTCCTGGTCGGCAGCGGCCGGCCCAGGCCGAGATCCCGATCCTGACCCTGATCCCGATCCAGGCCCCGCTGCGGCCGCCGCGGCTGCGGCTGCGGCTTGCCGCTGTCGTTCCGCCGCGGCCGCAGCGGCCTGTGCCGCGGCCGCCGCTTCCTCGGCGAGCCCTTCGGCACGCTGTCGCTCCAACTCCGCGGTGGTGTTCTTCAGTGAGGCAAGCTGCGCGTACAGGTCAGTGGAGCGCTTTTGCTGTTCGTTGTACGCGGCCGCCGCGGCGGTCGCCGCGGTTTTCGCGGCATCCGCTTTGGCTTTGACGTCTTCTGCTAGCTTTTCCCGCTCGGATGTCGCGCGAGTGGCGTAGTCGCGCAGTGCGGCCGCGGTGTTGCGGTCGCTCGTGGCCTGATCGGAAATAGCCTTCGCCTGCTCACCGAGGCGTGACGCGGTTGCCAGCCGCTCGAGCAGGTCATCTGCGTTGCGGCCAGAGAGCAAAATTTCGCTCGTCAAATCACCCCCGGTGGACTTTGCGAGGTGGACCGCAAGCAAACCGGCCCGAAGTTCGGATGTTTTCGCGACCGCCTCCGCGGCGTCAGCCTGCTGGCTGAGCGTCTTCTCGCGTTCCTCGGCGGCGTCACGCGCGTCAACGGCAATTCGGTAATTCTCGCCTGCCTGCTGGGAACTCACCGACGCGGCATCCGCATTTTGCTGCAAAGTTGTTAGAAGCGCACCAATTTTGGTGATTTCGGTTTGTGTAGCCTGCTCGTTTTTCTTTGCGGCTTCGATATCGCCCCACGAGGGGTAATTGTTATCAGCGATCGCGGCCCCAAAGGGAAATGTCATCGAAGCTGTGACCGCGCTAATAGCGACGACCGAGAGCGCAGTTTTTGCTCCGAATGCTCCTCGTTCGGGTTTATTTTCCATTGTGCACCTCCCTCGTCGCCAGCATACTACTATTAACCAATACGCACGCCACGATCAGCCATAAACGGAATTGGGTCAATTCGGCGGGCTCCGTTATATACTTCAAAATGAAGGTGGCAACCGTTCGATGCGCCAGTTCTTCCAGCTGAAGCAATATTTTGCCCGGATGTCACGCGGTCCCCTACTCCGACAAAGCGACCCCCATCACGGATGTGCGCGTACCCGGTGTATACCCCCCCTCCATGATCGATCTTGATGAAATTTCCGTATGTTCCGGACCATCCGGAAAAGACAACCGCGCCACTGTTCGCGGCATAGATTGACGCATTACACCCCGTGCCAATATCGATCCCGTAATGAAAGGTTCCCGAACAAAGACCGCCCTCGCAAATCCGTGCCCGGGGGCCGTAGACATCAGTGATCCGACCGCGCGCAGGCAGCGCCCAACCAGAGGATACGGGGACACCCGGGGCTCTCGCGGCTGCCTCTGCCGCTTTCCGTCTGGCTTCTTCGGCCTGTCGGATTTGCTCGCCCTGCTGATAGGCGGCCGCCGTCTTTGCTTCGGTATCCTTGAGAAAGGCTAGTTGTGCTTCCAGTTGAACCTGATTCGCCTGCTGTGCGGCGAGCGCTGTCTGTGCTGCGACCTGTGCTGCCTGTGCTGCCTCGAGAGCGGTTTGGGCTACGGCCTGTAGTTTTGCGCGCTCGTCGACCGCGATATTTGCCTGTGCCCCGAGTGCGGTAGCCGTGTTCTGCTTTTGCTGCGCGGTCTGGTAAATGTCAGAAGCCCGACCGGCCAGTTTCTGCATATCTGCAAGATTCTGCAGTAATTGGTCGGTTTGTGCGGCATTTCCACCCGAAAAGAAAAGACTTAGCACGGAGTCAGTACCTCCGCTACGATATAACTGTGCAGCAAGTCGACCGGCGGCTTCTCTCGCGGTTTTTGCCTCCGTTGCAGCGGTCTGTGCCTGCGTACTAATCGCGTCGGCATTCGCCGCAGCATCGTCGGCTCTTTGCTGAGCCGCCATTAGTTCGTCAGTTTTCTTTTGTGCGACAGCGAGGGTGGCATCCACCTGATTCTTTAGCTGAGTAATAATTCCCGAGAGCTTGGTAATGGACTCGGCGGTCTTGGCTGTGTTGGCCTTCGCGGCCTGTACATCATCCCAAGAGGGGTAGGTGTCTGCATCCGCGGATAGCGGTGCCCCCAGCGTAGTTCCGATCATCAGGGCAACGAGGCACGCTGACACAAGCAGATGCACCCACCGAGGGATGCCGTGTCGAGCGACAGGGCGCACGATCCCATGCCGGTGCCGGCCGATGGGCCTCTGCCAATCGACGAGCTTTGGCCGCGTGATGGATGTCACGGAGCGCGCGCCACTACGTCCCGCGTTCCTTGCATCAGACTGGTTCTCTTCCATTTCCCGTTGCGCAGCTCGGTGACCGCGTCTCCCACTTTCATCAGCTCTGCACATAGACCGTCGGGTCACTAGTAGCCGGGTCTCCCGTCCACGATAGAGGGATTTGCTCCCAGAGCTGGGTATTTCCGGCGCATGTGGGCAACAAACAAGCAGTCGCCGTCGCGCACTCATCCGTGGCGGCACGTCCGGCGCATGGGGGCAAACACTCCACCCGATGCGTTACGAGAAGTCAACACCTGGGCACGTCCAGCGCATGTAGGCAACAACTGAATCGGAACGACCATGACCATTGGAGGTGGGCATCTCCGGCGCGTGTGGGCACCAAGATTTCGAATAGCTCTCAGAGACTGTTGAACCAGGGTTTTGCCTTCATTCCGGATGACCCGTATGCTTGGCTGTCGGCAGTCGCAGAAAAACTGCGCCGCTGGCCCCATCGTTTAGAGGCCTAGGACACCGCCCTTTCACGGCGGCAGCACGGGTTCGAATCCCGTTGGGGTCACCGAGGACATACAATTTCATAGCCGGTGTTTCGGCACCATTAAGGCCCTGTAGCGCAGTCGGTTAGCGCGCCGCCCTGTCACGGCGGAGGTCGCGGGTTCGAGTCCCGTCAGGGTCGCGGCGGAGTGAGCCCCGGTAAACGGGTCTTACTACCGTCGGGCATTGAACATAGATGCCTGGCTCTGTAGCTCAGTTGGTAGAGCGTTCGACTGAAAATCGAAAGGTCACCGGATCGATGCCGGTCGGAGCCACCACCTAAAGTCTCGGCGGATCAGGATTTTTTGGCCTGCTGTCTCGCTGCTCCCCCCAGCCCTGCTGAGTGCGGGCCATTCTTGGGCCATTTCCACGGTCGGACGCGCCCTTGCGCTTGGCCCCGACGCCCTTGCCGGCGCCGCCTCCGAGTGCCCGGTCGAGCACGGCTCCGGCCCGCAGCGCGACGCCCTCGCGGGCGCGAGGCGTGCGGTAGGCACGAGGTGAGCGGATTGGTTCCAGTCGCGACGCCCTCGCGGGCGCGAGGCGTGCATATATGTTAATGTTTTGTTTCGGGAATGGGGGGCGACGCCCTCGCGGGCGCGAGAGTACCCGGGTCGATCTGAGACAGCATCATCAAGCCAGCGCGACGCCCTCGCGGGCGCGAGAGTACCAACGGGGTATCCCACCCAGAAACCGGAGGGGATGCGACGCCCTCGCGGGCGCGAGAGTACCGTTTGCAGAACGCGGCGAAGTCTCGCATTCCGAGCGACGCCCTCGCGGGCGCGAGAGTACCTGTTGAGCCGATTGCGCGTCGGAGTGCGATTTCGCGACGCCCTCGCGGGCGCGAGAGTACCGCTCGGTGACCCGGAGGCTGGAGTGCCCGAGGGTCACCTGGACGTCCGGAGCGCTCGCCCCGGCGTCGAACAGGATCGTGACGCAGGTGTGGCGCAGGTCGTGCATCCGCAAGCCAGGTCGGCCGATCGTCGTCCGCAGCATGTCCCAATCGACGGCACGGCGCACGTTGTGATTGGTAAGCCCCCGGCATCCGGCCCTGCCAGCAGCAGCTCGTCCGGCTTCTTGCCGCGAGCGGCTCCCTCGGCGTAGGGGCGCAGCGACGCGATCAGCGGTACCTCGCGGGATTTGTGGCCCTTGGGGCTCTGCTCCACCAGCTCGCCGCGGGCGACACCGACCCCGAAACGGGCACGAGCTACCGAGCCCCCAGCAGAGAGCACCGCCTGGCCGCGAGCGAGCGGATCGTGGTGGACGAGGCCGGGTTGCTCGACCAGGACGCCGCCCTGGCGCTGCTCACGGTGGCCGACGAGGCCGGGGCGACGCTCTCCCCGATCGGGGACCGGGCGCAGTTCCCCGCGGTCGGCCGGGGCGGCGTGCTCGACATCGCCACCACGCTCGTCCCGCACGTCTACGACCTGACCTCGCTGCACCGCTTCGCGGACCCCGACTACGCGGCCCTCACCCTCGACCTGCGCAGCGGCCGGAACCGCGCGGTACTGTTCGCCCGGCTGCACGCGCTCGGGCTCGTGCAGCTCCACGAGGACCCCGACGCGCTCCGCGCCTCGATCGCGCAGCAGAGGACCGACGGGGCGGTGATCACCACTGCGACGAGCGACGAGGCGCGAGAGCTGAACGCCCTGATCCGCGAGGACCGGGTGCGCACCTGCGTGGTCGACGACACCGCGACGGTGGAGGGGAGCAACGGGTTGCCGATCGGCCGGGGTGACCTGATCCAGACGCACCGCAACAACGCCGAGGTGGGCGTGGCAAACCGGTAGACCTGGATCGTCCAGCGCGTCGGGGACGACGGCGGCCTGTGGGTGCGGGACGCCGCCAGCGAGCAGAAACAGCAGCGAGTCGTGCACCTGGCCGCCGAGTACGTCGCGGAGCCGGGCGGCTGCGGCGCCAGCGCATCGAGCGCATCCGCTAGACCACCGAGCAGCACCGCGCGGCGGCCGAGGCGGCCGCGCGCGACCGCTGGGGCCCCACTCCGACCACGCTGCAGCGCGTGCTGACGTGGAGCGAGGCCGTCGCCGGCCGGCAAGCCGACACCGACTCGCGGTTGGCCGAAACCAAGCAGGGAGCCGAGCGCATCCAGCAGGAGACGAGCCGCCTGATCGCCCGCCAGATGGACGAGCGCCAGCAGCTCCGCCGCGCGATCTACCGCGACCCCTACGCCCGCGACAGCGCGGAGCACCGCGCCACCAACGTTATCCGGCAGGCCGAGCGGGATCGGTGTCTGCTCGCGCAGCTCGAAGTTCTCCCCCGGAGCAAGGAGCGGACCTGATCTGCAAACAGGCCGAGGAAACCGCACGTAATGCGGCCATACTTTCCAAGCGCGCCGACGAACTCAGGTCATTCGAACGCAGCCGCCGTCATCGAAACGACCAGGGCACAGACCGCGATCTACGGCTCTAGCCGCGGCATCTCAGCTGCCACTCTGCTTATGCGAGTGCGCGCAACGACACAGTCCCTACGCGCGAACCCGAGCGGGAATACTGGTGCGGATGTCGCCGGTACGGATACCAAGGTCGCCGAGGTGCTGGCGCATCTGCTGGAAGATGGGGGCCTCTCCACGATCGTCGGCGATGGTCAGGACCGCGGCGAACTCGACGCCGACGTCCGGGAGGTCTTCCTCCGCGCGCGTGAGGTACTCGACGAGGAGCTTCCAGGTCGAGCTCGTCCCCCGCCCGCGGAACGCCTGGTCGAATGATTTGACGACCTGCCACTTGCTGGCTTCAGCGATCAGTTCACGCTCTGCTTGGGGAGCCTTGCGGGAGCGGGGCTGGTTGACCGCAGACAGCGCGCTCTTGAACCCGCCGTCGTCCTGTTGCTGCATCAGCTTCGCGTCGATGTTGACGCGAACACGTTCGTCACCGTGCTCGTAGGCGAGAACCGGTCGCGCGACGAGGGTGAGGCGGGCGTATCCCCGGCAGCTGCCGTGGTTGCTGAGGGCTTCGGGCCAGCTGAATCGAAGTGTGTGCTCTTCCTTGGGGAGGATCGTGCTGTGGACCACCAGCACGATCTCGGAGTCTGGGCGCTCGAGCATCTGCTCGGCGGTCGCGGGGATGCCGTGGCCGACGAGGTCCCGTGCCGCCGGCAGCAGTGTCGACGAGCGAAGCAGTTTGGGCGCGCTCGCGTAATGGACCATGAGCGCGAGAAGGACCTCACGCGGAACCTCGTCCTCGATCAGGTGATCCAGATCAGCGAGGCTCCTGGCGACGAGTGGAGTTGCGTAGCTCGTGCCGGCGCCCGTCGTCGAAGCGCCTGCGAGATCAAGGGAGGCCAGTCCGTGGCTTCCGGTGGTGCTGAGGGTGCCGGAGCCGCCGATATGTGCGAAGTCGGGTTTGGTCGCACCTCGTAGGCCCGGTCCGCGCCGCGAGTACCGAGCCAGTGCGTATGGCACCGAGCCAGGGTGGTGAGGCGGGTTCAGCGCGCTGACCGAGAGGTTGAACAGGCTCTCCGCGGGCTCGTTGATCAGTGTGTTCCCGTCCCCGACGATGGTCGCGAGCGCGAGCTTCGGGTCCTTCGGCCACTCGGTTCGTTGCTCTGCAGGCGAGAGGTTCCCGGCCGAGACCACGAAGATGACGTCGTTGTCGCGCGCGATCTGATCCAGCCTGCGTGCGGCGTAACCGTATCGAGCGGGGTCTCCTGGCACGACGAAGTTGAGACTGAAGTTGAAGATTCGGACGCCGAGACGCGATCGCATCTCGGTCACCGCCGACTCGACTTCGTCCATGAAGTCGATGACGCCATTGGGGTAGTAGCGGCCGAAGGCGAGACCGCTTCCCCCGGGGTCGGCGGGCAGCACATCGACATCGATGAGCTCGCATCCATTCGGCAGGTCCGCCAGGTACGCCGGGTTGAGGTCTCCCGCGAACGTCAGCAGCCCTCCGATGAACGTCCCGTGGGCCTCGTCGCGGTCGGGTGCCGCGAGCTGTCCCCAGCGGTCCTCGATCCACTCGTCGAGCACATCGGAGATCCCGCCGTCGATCACGCCAACTCGGGCGTAGGGGAAGTCTTCCCGCTGCGGGATTCCAGCGACGGTCAGCTCGTTGCTTTCCGCGTTCTTCGGCACGTCGCGAACAGGGATCGGTGGCAGCGAGATGTCGCGGACGAGTGGATTGGCTTCGAGCACCGCGAGCACCGCTTCGTGGCGCTCCTCGGAACCGACCTCCCGTTCTGTGGTCGTCACCTTACTGCCGACCGACTCACTGGCGAGGCCAAGTTCGAGCCGGGACTGGTCCCCGCTCCCGAGCAACCCGAGTGAGACGATCGCACCCGTTCCACGACCCAGCAGCGAGCGGCCTCGGGCCTCCACCGACAGACCGCTCAGCTCGTGCTCGAGGCTCCGAAGACTGGCTCGTTGCGCGATCGCCAGCGAGGCGTCGTGACTCGCGGTTGCCAACGGGAAGAAGTTGATGATGTAGCCGCTTCCCGTGTCGCTGCGGCCGAGCCACGCGGTGGCGTCAGCCACGCTAAAGCCGCGACGGTCCGCGGCGGTCCACAAGTCGATGGACGCAATGGCTGAGACTTCGCACCTTTCGCGGGATGGGTTGGACTCGGCGACGCCAGTCTTCGGGTTGATCCGAGTGGGCACGGCGGGGGCAACGCTCACAATGACAGCCACGACCCGACGAAGTGACTCTGGGGTGACGGCGTAGATCGGCTCGCCGATTCCCGCGGTCGCGACATGCGGCATGAGCCTCGAGGGAAACACCTTCTTCTGCGGCCGGTGGGACTTGGCGATCGCGTTCGCGGCCATGGTGACCTTGATGTGCGCGAGGCCACCGAAGTCCCGGATCGTCTCGGGCGCCTCGAGCGCGGCGATGATCGTCTGCAACGACCTGACAAGGCGATCTCGATGCGACGCGAATGCCGCGTCTCTGCCGTCATAGAAGTCGGTGCCGGCCTTGGCAGGACGATTCTTTGTCCTGGGGCCGCTGAGCTGCTGCGGATTGGTGACGACCTGGACGGGCTGATTCGCCATTGATTACTCCGTCTCCTGGGTCTCGGCGAGCCGCCGCCCGATGGTCTTCGTGCTGAGCGAGAGCACGTAAGCAGCATCTGTCTGGGAGAACTTGATGTCAGAACTCCCGACAAGCGCGCGCGCGAGGGCACCGTCGTCAGCGTCGCGCTCCACCCGGCCCCCGGCTGCCGCCGTAGAGGTGGTGCTGGCCAGCTGTCTCACCACGGCGGCGGGAGAGCCAACCGAGTCGGAGGAGATGAGCCGCCACTTTCGATACTTTTCGACAAGGGTCTCCAACTCCGCGCCAGACATGCCTTCCCCAAACCAGGCGAGCAGGCGCGCGTCTACGGAATCGTCGGACTCGGCGACCCCGAGAACTCGGCGGACGATGCGCACACGCTCTGCCGGACCGGGCAGCGGCAACTCGAGTTGAATGTCGAATCGTCGCCAGACTGCCGGATCAAGCAGCGATGGGTGGTTCGTCAGCCCGAAAGTGATGCCCCGGCGATGCCTCTCGTCCATGTTCTGGAGGAGGGTGTTCACCACACGCTTGATCTCGCCAACCTCGTTCGGATCGTCGCGGAGCTTCGCGATCGCATCGAACTCATCGAGGATCAGGACGCACTCGTAGCGGTTTGCGAACGAGAACAGGGCGCCCATGTTGCGTGCAGTCGTCCCCAGGAACGAACTGATCAGCCCATCGAGTCGGGCGACGACTGCCGGAAGACCGAGCTCCTTAGCCAGCCACAGCGCGAGCGTGGTCTTGCCAGTTCCCGGGGGCCCATAGATGAGGCACGTCAACGATGCATTGAGCCCGGCCTCGCTAATGATCTCGTGGTTCTCCCACTCGACAAGAAGGCCAGCGACGACGGCGGCGACGTTCTCGTCGAAAACTGGGAGAACCGCGTGATTGTGGTCGGGGAAGATGACGGTCGCCAGCGGCGCGGCAGTCTCCCGGTCCACGGGGACGGCGACCCCTTCCCGAAGACTTTCGACACTGCTGGTTTTTCCGCTTCGCGCAGGGCTCTTCGAGAGCCGACTGGGCGCGAGGTTCCGTCCCTCGAGCGATCCCTTAAGCAGTCGCTCGATCGCCTGACCGTCAGGATCCCCAGCCTTGTTCAGCGCGCGCACCAGCCTCTCGACCTGGTGCGAGACCGTCTCATCACCTTGTGCCAGTGCCACCCTCAACAGGGACTTGATGATCGACGAGTGCTCCATGATGGACATCATATCCTTGCCATAGGACATTCTCACTCCACAACGAGATATTGCGGGCAAGAAACTGGACATCTAGTCTTCTCGATCCGACTCTTGGAGTCCGTCACCACCTGGCTTCGTTGCCGCGCTGACCTCACAGATCATGGGGTCCATCCCACTAAGGCAGACGAGAGAATCGAACACAGAGTTAGGTGACGCCCGCCGCAGCCTCCCGGCAGACCTGGGCCATATTCGGGCCATTTCCGCCCGCTGAACCAACTGCGAGCAACTGCGACCACCCAGGAAAATGCCTGGTCAGAAGCGACCCGACGCCGTAGATACTGTGCGATTTCAGCCCCAAAGTCACTGAAAATCGAAAGGTCACCGGATCGATGCCGGTCGGAGCCACCTCCCCACGTAGCATCCGCTTGCAAGGTTTTTATAGGTCTGACCTGGGATTTCTTCTCGAACACGTGGTGACTGTACTGCATCTGAACCCGCGCCGTCACCGCGGTGGTGTTGTGCACTGACAGCACCGTGACCTGCTCCACCCATCGCCGTCACAGGGCGGTTGGGTTCAAGAAGTTCCTGACCACAATCGATACCGAGGTTCCTACCGAACTGAGCATGCATATCGTGTGCGATACAACACTCAACACACAAAAACATCCACACCCTCGGTCATCCACCGACGATCCCGTGGAGAAGAAGCTCCGAATTGTGTTGACCGTATTGCAAGGCGAGACCACGATCACCTCGGCCTCGAGGTCCATGGCGTTCATGAGGTTGTGTTCTCGCGCCCGGCAGATGGGGGTTTTCAATTCGTGAGAGCCGAGGCCGGGAACGCCTTCAGCCAGCTCATGCCAAGCGTCATAGCGTGCTCGATCTCCGTTGCCGTCGCGACCCCTGGGAGGTGGAGCAGGTCGGCTTGTTCACTGCTTCGTACGATATCGTCGTGAAGGCCGGAGGCGCCGGTCATGGTCTTCTCCTGTCGGGGTTCCACCCCAGTTGAATCGAGATGTCCCGCGCTGCTTCCCGCAGCCGAGGGAGGTGTCGCCGGAGCGAGCTGAGCGGCTCGATCGCCCGCAGAGCCGTGAGCGAGATCGCCGCGCGGGCGCCTCCACCCGCGTCGAAAACCGGCACAGCAATGCAGTTGATATAGTCCTCGAACTCGCCGTCATCCTCGGCCCAGCCCCGTTCTCTGACCTCGCCCAGCGCGCGCCGGTAGTCATCTGCCGTGGTGATGGTCTTAGAGGTGAAACGCTCGAAGGTCGCCGATTCCAGCACACGATCGCGAACTGGCTCCTCGGAGAACGCCAGCACCGCTTTGGCGACGCCCGCGGTGTGAACCTGCACAACTGTCCCAATGCGGGAGTGCATCCGCACGGCTCTGCGGCCCTCGACCTTGTCAATGTAGACGATCTCGTCGTCGTTGAGTTCGGCGAGGTGGATGGTGTGACCGAACTCTCGGGAGAGTCGGCGCAACCACGGCTGAGCAATCCCACGGATCTCAATGCCCTCCAGAGCGGTGACGGCGACACCGGCCAGGCCGAAGCCAAGCGTCCACGAACCGTCACCGCGCCGACGCATAAAGTCGCGGGCCTCCATGGTCTGCAGCAGCCGCAGAACGGTGGACCGGTGCACATCGAGGGTCTCGGCCAGTTCGCCGAGGCCTTTCGAGCCGGTTGAGCACTCCATGATGATGGAGATCGCTCGGTCAAGGGATTGTGACATGTGTGGTTCCGTTTCGATCAGGGGGCGGAAGGTGGGCTCGCCCAGCCATTCTCAACCCGAAGGTGCAGCCCTGTCATATCGATCGGCGCGGCGGAGTGATCAGCCAGTGAGGCGAGGGCGCGCCCGGCCATGAGGTGGCCCAGCCGCAGTCGTCTCGTCGCGTCGTGCCCGCCGAGCCAGCCGTGCAGCCAGCCGGAGGCGAAGGCGTCACCGGCCCCGACGGGCTCGAGCACCGACACGGAGAGCGCCGACACGGTGACCGACCGCGATCCGGCGTACTCGATCGCCGCCCGACTGCCGTCCTTCACGACCAGGTGGGGCACCTGCGGCAGGAGTTCTCTGCAGGCCGCGGGCGTCGCGACCCTCCAGAGCTCTTCCGCCTCGTCGAAGCCCACGAACACCACGTCGGCTTGCCGGGCTAGGCGCAGTAGTGTCTCGGCCGCCTTCTCTCGGCCGGGCCATAAGGCCGCACGGTAGTTGACGTCGAACGAGAGCAGGTTGCTCTGAGACCGCGGGCGGGAGAGAGCGTTCTCGGTGGCCGCCAAGCAACTCGGAGAGAGTGCCGGTGTCACACCAGAGAGATGGATGATGCGGGAACCGAGGGCACACACGCGGTCGATGTCACTCACGTCGATGGCCGACGCGGCAGAGCCCTCGCGGTAGTACACCACCGTCGAACTCTCCCGGTCAGGCACCTTGACGAAGAGCCCGGTGCGTCGTTCGGAATCGACGGCGACGTCGTCGGTGGTAACACCGGCATCGTGCAGTTCAAGCAGCAGCCGACGGCCCAGTGCGTCATCGCCGACGCGGCTGACCCAGGAGACACGGTGACCAAGCTGAGCCAGTCCGATGGCGACGTTTGCCTCTGCCCCCGCCACCCGCAGCTGGAAGTCGGTAGCGGTCTCGACCGACTGTCCGCCAAGGGGCACAAGCTGTCCCATCGCCTCGCCGATGCACACCGCATCGAGTGCTCGCATCCCTGACCCCTCGTCCTGCTGCTCTGCCTGTAGTTGACCCTTGCCACCCTGACCGTTGCGTAACACGCAATGATCTGTGCAAGACAATTGACACTCTGACATAGTCACTGCATGATGTGCAACAAACGATTGCAAAATACGCGTCGCGCAGCCCGCTCAATCACAGCCGATTACAGCGGGAACACCTTCGAACCAAGCAGGAGCCATGAAAAAGATCTCAAGAATCTGGTTGTCCATCACCGCCCTAGCCATCACGGGGCTGACCCTCTCTGGTTGCACCTCGGGCGGCGCGGGCAACTCCGGTAGGCCGGTGATCGGCATCTCGGTGAAGACCATCACCAACGACCCCTTCCAGCAGGCCTGGGTCGATGCCGCCACTGCGAGCGTGAAGGCAGCGGGCGGTGAAATCGTGCTGCTCACGGCGGGCGGGCAGACGGCTGTCGCGAACCAGGTCAGTCAGATCAACGACCTGATCGCACGCCAGGTCAACGCCCTGATCGTGAACCCGATCGACGGGCAGGCGGTTGTACCCGCTCTGCAGCGGGCGCAGAGCAGCCGCATCCCAGTGATCGTCGTCGACTCCGCGGTCGCAGACGGCAACGAGAACCTGTATGAGAGCTTCATCGCGACCGACAACGTGCTGGCCGGCGAACAGGCTGCGAAGTTCCTGGTCAAGAGCCTCCATCCGACCGCCAAAGTGGCCATCGTTGAGGGTGCCGCGGGTTCGCTGCCCGGCGACCAGCGCAAGGAGGGATTTCTCAAGGGACTCAACAGCGTCGGCATCACCCCGGTCGCCTCCGCGGCTGGCGACTGGGCCAGCGATAAGGCCCTC
>Ga0081606_1000596_pt1 | contig 13913 bp, 12 predicted proteins | sample EareggfetidaYelm_FD_71127 | JGI IMG/M metagenome (GOLD analysis project Ga0081606, IMG submission 71127) | Earthworm egg capsule microbial community from the University of Washington, USA - E. fetida Yelm (SPADES assembly) (version 2) | ecosystem: Host-associated > Annelida > Reproductive system... | reverse complement strand
TCAGGTTTTCCATCGGGATGTCAGCACCAAGATATATGGTTTGAAAGCCATTCAGCAACAACTCATAATTAATATACATCAGTGCAAGATCGTGGATTTCTCCAGATGGCAGGTACAAAACAAAAACCCGGTCTGTTATAACAGGTTTTGACAATTGGGCATTTTCAATATTAATGACCAATTTTTGGCGGATCAGGTTGCAGGTGAAATGTTCCTGTGCCGGTGTAATTGTCCCCGAAAGCCACAAACTGCCCAGTTCTTTTAAAAGTGGAAGAAAGACTTCGTTAAAAATTTCCCGGAAGGTTTTTTCAGATAAGAGCTTGTTGTAAGTGTCGAGAAAATGGTTTTGGTCAAAATGAAGCATCGCCATTTTAAAAGCACTGATGGCGTGTGTTTTGACACTCTTGACCGAGATGATTTCGCTTACGAGTTGCGGAATTTTTTCTGGCGGATATTTAGAAATAGTTGAAATTTTATAACCGTGGTTGTGCAGTAAAGTAATGTTGAGCAGCTTTTGAAGGCTTTCAGGATCGTACAACCGAATATTAGTATTTGTTCGCATGGGTTCAAGAATGTTGTACCTTTTTTCCCAAATACGGATTGTATGCGCTTTAATGCCCGAAAGGTTTTCGAGGTCTTTAATGCTAAAAGTATTCTTTGAACTGTTCATGTTTTGAATAAATGTCTTAAACAAATTTAATCAAAAAAGCCCAGTAATAATTTTGTTTCGATTTTTAATTATGAAATTTGAAGCAAAAAAAAACCGCTAAAATAGCATTTAGCAGTTTTAAAGTGACGACGATGGGATTCGAACCCACACGCCCTTACGAGCACCACCCCCTCAAGATGGCAAGTCTACCAGTTTCTCCACGTCGCCGAAATAAAAAAAGCCAAGCTTTAGCTCGGCTTTTGTGACCTGACTGGGGCTCGAACCCAGGACCCCATCATTAAAAGTGATGTGCTCTACCAACTGAGCTATCAAGTCTTAGCCTGAAGAAATGAATGAAATTTAGTGACCCGACTGGGGCTCGAACCCAGGACCCCATCATTAAAAGTGATGTGCTCTACCGACTGAGCTATCGAGTCAAAATCATTTCTCCAATGCGGGTGCAAATATAAGGTGTTATTATTTATTTTTCAAAGCAATTTTCCTTTAAATTTGCCTTTTTTTAATAATTGCTCTTAATGCCTTAATTTATAAGGTTTTATTTTTATGAAGAAAGTGATTTTGTTGGGTTATATGGGTTGTGGAAAATCTACTGTGGCAAAAATATTGTCAGAAAAACTCCAATTGCAGCATTTTGAACTCGATCAGATGATTGAAAGAGAAGCGAATTTATCTGTCAAAGAGATTTTTGAACAAAAAGGTGAAATCTGGTTTCGCAAATTGGAACATAAACTTTTTCATGAAATCATGAAGCATCCCAATGAGATTATCATTAGCCTTGGCGGAGGAACGCCTTGTTATGCTAACAATCATTTGCTGTTGAACGGCGAAAATGCCGAATCGTTTTACCTGAAAGCTTCTATAGACGAATTGTACAGCAGGCTGACCAATGAAAAAAACCACCGGCCACTAATTTCGGAAACGGAATCTCACGAAATGAAAGAATTCATTGGAAAACATCTTTTTGAAAGGAGTTATTTTTACAATCAGGCCAAATATAAAATTGATGTAGACGGAAAAACTCCTGAAATTGTAGCGTTAGAGATTGAAAAAAGATTAATTTAAACAGGCATAATCCCCTTTTGCCTCGAAAACCACCTGAACATGCTCCTGTGATGAAGTGCTCAAGGAAATGCCTTTAAAATCGGCTTTTACAGGATATTTTTTGTGATTTCTGTCAACCAGCACAGCCGTTTTAAATTTTTTAAGCGGCACATCCAAAAAGTGTTTTACGCCATAAACCAATGTCGTACCCGAATTCAGCACATCATCCACGAGTACCAATCCTTTATTTTCATACGCCGACGGCTTCAAAGAAGTCGTAATAACAGTGTTTGGGTTTTGTTTGTCTATAATCACTTCGCAAAGCAAAACCTTTATTCCTGAAATTTCATTCAATATACCGGCAATTTTTTTGGCAAGCTCGAAACCGTTGGTTACAATTCCGGCAATGACAATCGTGTCTTCGTCAACAAAAGTTTCATAAATCTGGTAAGCGATCCTTCTGATTTTGTGTTCAATTTCCTGATGGGTAAGGATGATATTCTGATTCATCGGTCATTTTTTTTGAGTGACTAAAGTTAGTGTTTTAATTAAGAATCCCAATCCTGATCCGGAATTTCATTGCCATATTCGTCTAAGTCGCGCCTGTCTTTTTTAGTAGGCCGTCCTTCACCGGTCTTGCGGTAATGTTCTTTAGAAAGCTTGATAAGCTCTAAATGCGCAAAAGATTCGGCAGGGGTTTCATCTTTTCGGTACATATCGACAAGTTTGGCACCCACGCGGTTTGGCGGTACATCGAGTACGGTTACGATTTGTGTAATCTGGTCCTTTCTGAAAGTGATTTTATCGCCCGGAAAAACCTCTTTTGATGGCTTGGCCACTTGTCCGTTTACGGTAATATGGTTCTTCTTTGCGGCTTCAGTCACCATATTTCTCGTTTTGTAATACCGCACACACCATAAATATTTGTCGACTCTCATGTTTTTTCTAAAATCAGCGTTAAATAGTTTACAAAAATAAATCAATATTGTATCTTGCGCACCTAAAAAAATCAGCTATAATGAACAAATTTAAGTTTTATTTTATTGTATTGTTTTCAGGATTGATTTTATTTTCCTGTAATAAATCTGACGATGCAGCAGTGATTCCGGTTAGGGATTTGAAAGCGCAATACGATACCGATTTGATTACTATTAAAACTTACATGAAAACCCATTATGTCAAATCATTGAACCTGACACCGGGAACAACTGCTGAAATGGATGTACAAATCGAAAAAATTCCAACTGGAAATCCTGAAAGTTTGACATCATTGTGGTATCGTACAGATAAAGATTCGACTACTATTGAGCGTCACGGATTTATTTACACTATATATTATCTGAAATTCAGACTCGGTGATGCGACAAAAGACAATCCTTCAAGGGTTGACAACGTACTGGTGGCTTATGATGGTTCGTACCTTGATACAGGAAGTGAAGCAACGCGTTTTGAATATGCGCCTTTCCCTACACAATTTTTAGGGCTTGATGGTTTTATTACCGGTTGGACAGAAGTGATGCGGTTGTTTAAGCCAGGAACGCCTAATGTTGTAGAAGGGCAGCCGACCGTTTACAATGATTTTGGTGCAGGTGTCATGTTTATTCCTTGCGGATTGGCCTACTTTAATAACCCGCAGTCAGCAATTCCAGCATATTCACCATTGGTATTTTCATTTAAATTATACGATATGAAACGTTCGGATCCTGATGCAGATGGAATCCTGTCTATAAATGAAGACCTTAATGGAAATGGTATTTTTACAGATGATGACACCGATGGAGATGGTATTCCAAACTATCGTGATGCTGATGATGACGGTGACGGCGTTCTTACATTGACAGAATTGAAAAAACCGGTAGAATATCTAAATCCGACAAATGCCAACTATTCAGGGCCGGCATTGTATTATCCTTACGATGCGATAAGCTATCCTGATACGCCTGAATTAAATGAAACTTGGGGTGCGCCAAGATGCAACCCGCAAACTTCGGCAGATTATTTGGATACGGCAAGAATTAGAAAGTACCTTGACCGCAGCTGTCAATAGCATACAAAACCATAAAAAAATCCCGCTATCATCATAGCGGGATTTTTTATTTTAAACAGGAATAATTATTTCCTTTTCATTACTCTCTCTACTGCTTCAACGATGGCCTGATTGTTCAATTTGTATTTTTCCATCAATTGTTCCGGCGTTCCCGATTCTCCAAAACTGTCCTGAACGGCAACAAATTCCTGCGGTGCCGGACGGTTTAATGTTAGCACCCTGGCAACGCTTTCGCCTAATCCGCCAAGGATGTTGTGTTCTTCAGCGGTTACGACGCATTTGGTCTTCGCCAATGATTTCAAAATCGCTTCTTCGTCCAGTGGTTTGATCGTGTGGATGTTAATCACTTCGGCAGAAATGCCCTTAGCTTCCAAAGCTTCGGCAGCAATTAAAGCTTCCCAAACCAAATGGCCCGTAGCTACAATCGTTACATCGGAACCTTCATTCAAAATAATCGCTTTTCCAATTTTAAACGGCTCGTCTGAAGGTGTAAAATTTGGCACCACCGGACGGCCGAAACGCAAATAAACAGGTCCGTGATGATCGGCAATAGCCAATGTGGCTGCTTTCGTCTGGTTGTAATCACACGTATTGATTACCGTCATTCCCGGCAGCATTTTCATCAAACCGATGTCTTCTAAAATCTGGTGGGTTGCACCGTCTTCACCCAAAGTCAATCCAGCATGCGACGCACAGATTTTTACATTTTTATCAGAATAAGCAACTGACTGACGGATCTGGTCGTAAACCCTTCCGGTGGAAAAATTGGCAAATGTTCCCGTAAACGGAATTTTCCCGCCGATGGTCAATCCTGCCGCAATCCCGATCATATTCGCTTCGGCGATCCCAATCTGGAAAAAACGCTCAGGATGGTTTTTCTTGAAGTCGTCAAATTTCAAAGATCCGATCAAATCCGCACAAAGTGCCACGACATTTTCATTCTTTTGTCCAAGCTCGGTCATTCCGGCACCAAAGCCCGAACGGGTATCCTTACTTCCTGTATTTTCGTATTTTTTCATTTTTTATAGTAGTGAGATTTTAGATTTTAGAATTGAGATCTTTATATTGAACATATCATAAGTCTCAATTCTTAATACTAACATCTATTATCTTTATTAATAATCGCTTTCTCCTTCGATGTAATTTTGTTCCAAAGCCAATGCTAATTGTGCGTCATTAGGCGCTTTTCCGTGCCAAGCGTGGCTGTACATCATAAAATCTACGCCGTTACCCATTTCAGTATGCAGCAATACGCAAACCGGTTTTCCTTTTCCTGTTTTGGATTTTGCTTCGGTCATACCGCTGATAATCGCTTCAAGGTCATTTCCTTTTTCGATGTCGATCACATCCCAGCCAAACGCTTCAAATTTTGCACGGATGCTGCCCATTGGCAAAACTTCATCCGTTGTTCCGTCGATTTGTTTGCCGTTGAGGTCGATTGTCGAGATCAGGTTGTCTACTTTTTTAGCCGAAGCATACATGATCGCTTCCCAGTTTTGTCCTTCCTGCAATTCGCCATCGCCGTGAAGCGTGTAAACCAAATGGCTGTCGTTGTTCAGTTTTTTAGCCTGTGCCGCACCAATGGCTACCGACATGCCCTGGCCTAAAGATCCAGAGGCAATGCGAACACCAGGCAGGCCTTCATGCGTTGTTGGATGGCCTTGCAAGCGGGAGTTCAGCAGGCGGAAAGTAGCCAGTTCTGATACCGGAAAATAACCGCTTCTTGCCAAAACGCTGTAAAAAACCGGCGATATGTGGCCGTTTGACAGGAAGAAAAGGTCTTCACCGATACCGTCCATATCAAAGCCTTCTTTTCGGTCCATCAGGTTTTGGTAAAGGGCTACCAGAAATTCGGTGCAACCCAGCGAACCTCCCGGATGCCCTGAGTTTACAGCATGTACCATACGAAGGATGTCCCTGCGCACCTGGATGCTTAAATTGTTCAATTCTTGAGTGTTACGCTTCATTGTATTTGTGATGTTAAACTGAAACAAAAGTAAATTTTATTTAGGCGAGAGGCAAATGTATTTCAAAATAAAAATTCCCGGAATTGTCGGGAATTTTTTTATTCGATAAATCAGAATATCGTAGAAATTACATCTTAATGAATTTTTGAATGGTTGTTCCAACGGTGTTGCTCACTTTGAGAAAATACATTCCGTTTGCAAGATTTTGAACATTAACAGGCTGTTGTGAGGCGATTGTTTTTTGCAAACACAGCTTGCCTAAATTGTCATAAACTTCAATCGTAGTATTTTTAATATTTTGGTTTTTAAAATCAACTACAATATAATCCGACGCCGGGTTTGGTGAGATAGTGAACGCATTCTTATCAAAACTTTTAGAAGACAAGCCGGAATTAAAATACCGCGCATAACTGCCGTCAGGAGCTGTAATAACCAGCATTACCCTACCGGAACCATCTAAAGTCACAGAAATTTCATAAGCAAAAATACCAGGGATATTTGCGAAAAACAAACCAGAAAAATACGTGCTTTCAAAACTTTGATTTTGAGGTTGTTCACACAACAGCAATGTCGCGAAAAATTGTTCGAGCAGAAAAGTGTTTTCAGTAGTTGAAAATTGGGGTTGGCCAAAACCGGAATTGCAAACATTGGTCATAAAAGAAGGAGCCCCAGAACCATCATCGGAAATAAACCGCAACGGGATTGTTTGCACTTCTGCATTCGATTCGGGTATCGGAATAGACTGTCCGTCAATCACCAATTCCGAAAGTTTCCAGTCGTAATCATAAATCCTGAGATCTTGAGCCTGAACTAATTGTAGCGTAAGCATCAAAAATAAAAAAGCGTAAAGTTGTTTCATGGGTTTGGTTTTTAGCTTATTAGTCAATAAAAGTACAAAAAAAATGAAGCCAATCTCTAATGATTGCAGAATTGTAAATATGGCGTGCCCCTGCGGGTCAGGCTGTTCATTACAAGTCCTCGCTGCGCTATGGGCTTTCCATTGCCATCCTTCACGCGGCAAGCGGTATAAAAGACCAAACAGATCTTGATTTGAGTTTTGATAAAACCTTCAAGCCGGTCAAATTGGAAAATTGGCGCAAAAACCGAACACAAACGACTTCCTAAAATAGCTGTTAAAATATCCTTGAAATCTCAGATCATCAATCCGAAATCATTTATCTTTGCCGACCTAAAAGTAACGGGAAACCAAACAGATGAAATTCGATTTATTACATACAGATCCGCATACAAAAGCCCGTGCCGGGAAAATCACGACCGATCACGGAGTCATCGAAACCCCGATATTCATGCCCGTTGGCACAGTAGCCTCAGTTAAAGGGGTGCACCAGCGCGAATTAAAAGAAGAGATCAATCCCGATATCATTCTCGGAAATACGTATCATTTATACCTGCGTCCGCAAACGGAAATCCTCGAAAAAGCCGGCGGATTGCACAAATTCATGAACTGGGATAGAAACATCCTGACGGATTCCGGTGGTTACCAAGTGTATTCGCTGTCGGCCAACCGCAAGATCAAGGAAGAAGGCGTCAAATTCAAATCGCATATCGACGGCTCGTATCATTTTTTTACACCAGAAAATGTAATGGAAATCCAACGTACGATCGGTGCCGATATTATCATGGCTTTTGACGAATGTACGCCGTATCCGTGTGATTTTCACTACGCCAGAAGATCGATGCACATGACGCACCGCTGGCTCGACCGCTGTATTTCGCATCTCGATAAATTGCCGTTCAAATACGGTTACGAACAAACATTTTTCCCGATCGTTCAAGGAAGTACCTATAAAGATTTGCGCGTGCAATCGGCAGAATACATTGCAAATGCCGGCCAACAAGGAAATGCCATCGGCGGATTATCCGTAGGCGAACCGGCTGAAGAAATGTATGCGATGACCGAAATCGTCACGGCCATTTTACCAGAAGACAAACCGCGTTACCTAATGGGCGTTGGAACACCAATCAACATCCTTGAAAATATCGCACTCGGTATCGACATGTTCGACTGCGTGATGCCAACAAGAAATGCCAGGAACGGGATGTTGTTTACCTCACAGGGAACGATCAACATCAAAAATAAAAAGTGGGAAGCCGATTTCTCCCCACTGGATGACATGGGCCACACTTTCGTGGATACGGAATATACCAAAGCCTATTTGCGCCACCTGTTTGCTGCCAACGAATATCTGGGCAAACAAATCGCCACCATCCACAATTTAGGATTTTATATGTGGTTGGTTCGTGAAGCAAGAAAACATATCTTAGCAGGAGATTTCCGGGAATGGAAAGAAAAAATGGTCAAACAGATGGACCAGCGATTGTGAAAGTTGCTGGTTGTCGGCTTTCGACAGTTGGCAATCACAACTTTCAATTTGATTATTTGCTTAATAATTTATAAAATCAGATAACTGTTAATAAAAGTTAATTTTTTGATGTTTCCCGAACGACAACTGACAACCGATAACCAGCAACTAAAATGCTAACAATAATAGACAAATACATCCTCAAAAGGTACCTTGCTACTTTTTCAGTAATGCTGTTGCTGTTTATCCCGATCGGGATCGTGATCGACGTATCGGAAAAGGTTAATAAAATGATCGAAAACAAAGTGCCGTTTGGCGAAATCGCTTTGTATTACCTGCATTTTACAATTTATTTTGCGAATTTACTGTTTCCCATTTTCCTGTTTTTGTCAGTAATCTGGTTTACATCCAAACTTGCCAACAATACAGAAGTTATCGCGATTTTAAGTTCCGGGATTTCATTTTCGCGTTTTCTCCGTCCTTACATTATCGGCGCAACAATCGTTTCTGTATTTGCCTTGCTGATGGGATTTTTCATTGTGCCAAAAGCCAGCGAAGGTTTTAATAATTTCCGTTATACGTATCTCAAAGGAAACGGTAAAAATGAAATGCGGGAAAGTAGTAATGTTTTCCGCCAGATCAGTGATGATGAATTTATTTATGTGAGCAATTTTAATGCGATATCAAAAATGGCATTTAATTTCTCACTCGAAAAATTCAAAGGCGACCAGCTCGATTTTAAAATCACGGCGAACCGCATCAAATACAATGAGAAAAAGAAAAATTACACCATGTTTGGTTACACCAAAAGAAAAGTGGGCATACTGAATGACGTACTCGAAAAAGCCGAAAAAAAAGACACTGTTTTTAAATTCGAACTCGACGATTTAACGCCGGTGGTTTATATCGCTGAAACGCTTTCGCTTGGCGAGCTCAACACTTTTATCGAAAAGGAACGAAAACGTGGAAACGCAAATATCAATACGTATTTAGTTGTTTTGTATAAAAAATACAGTATTCCCGTTTCAGCATTTATCCTAACGATTATTGCTGTTTCGGTTTCTGCCATGAAACGCCGCGGCGGAATGGGAATGAACCTAGCCATTGGGATTATCCTCGCATTTACATACGTTTTTTTCGACAAGGTTTTTGGCGTTATGGCCGAAAAGTCGAGTATTCCGCCAATTGTTGCCGTGTGGTTCCCTAATTTTGTCTTCGGAATTTTAGCCGTTTACCTGCTGCGCAATGCCAAGCGATAACCTCAAAAGCTACCTCAATCTTCACCTGATCGTTTTTATCTGGGGATTTACAGCCGTGCTTGGCGATTTGATCACTGTGCGAGATGCGTCATTGGTCTGGTACCGAATGCTGCTCGCCGGGATTTTCCTGCTCCTCTATTTATTGGTCACCAAAAAGAATTTTTTATTGCCGCCCAAAGCGATTTTTAAACTCGTTATGGTCGGACTTTTAATCGCCATTCACTGGATCTTTTTTTTCCGTGCGATCAATATTTCCAATGTATCGGTCACGCTCGCGATGTTTTCTACCGGAGCTTTTTTCGCATCGATCCTCGAACCCATTTTTTACAAACGCAAAATGCTGTGGTACGAAATCCTGTTCGGACTCATCATCGTTGCCGGTTTGTGTTTGATCATGCAGGTCGAAGTTAAATACCTCGAAGGCATGATCTGCGCGCTGTTTTCGGTTTTTGTCGGCGTGATGTTTACGATTTTCAATGGCAAACTCATACAGGACTACGATTCGACAGTCATTACCTTATATGAATTTTTCGCCGGATTTTTCTTTGTGTCGATTTACCTGCTTTTCGACGGACGGTTCGATGCTGCTTTCTTCAACGTGTCAGGACGCGACTGGATTTTAATTCTATTGTTATCGTCGGTTTGCACGGCCTACGCATTTACGGCATCAGTCAACGTCATGCGCAAATTATCGCCGTACACCGTCATGCTCACGACAAATCTCGAACCGGTCTACGGTATTTTTCTCGCGTATTTCATCATCGGCGAAAGTGAAAAAATGAGCCTCCCGTTTTACATTGTCTCCGCAATCATCCTTGCGACCGTCATCGCGAACGGCATCGTCAAAAACTACTACCGCAAAAAAGAAGCCCGGGCTTAATGTTCCTTAATGCTTTCATGGTTTAAAAGTATTTTCAGGAGCTGTTCCGGCTGTCCGCTATATCTTTTTTGTCATCCACTTTTAGTATAAATTCACATTCAGCCAAGACAAAAAAGGATGCCGCTTCCCATCCGGGCTATGGCATCTAGTAAATCAAAACGTTAACATTATAAAATCAAAAAAAAGACTTTCGTTCCAACATTTAAATTTTATCTTTGCGTTTCCAATTTAAAATTAAACGCACAAATCCTATGGAATATTTAGATTTTGAGCTTCCAATCAAAGAATTAGAAGATCAACTCGATAAATGCCAAATAATTGGTGCCGAATCTAATGTAGATGTTACGGACACCTGCAAACAAATCGAAAAGAAATTAGAAGAAACCAAAAGGAAGATTTACAAGAACTTAACTGCATGGCAGCGCGTTCAATTGTCAAGACATCCCAACAGGCCTTACACTTTAGAGCATATAACCAACTTAACCAAAGGAACATTTTTAGAGCTTTTCGGAGACCGAAGCTTCAAGGATGACAAAGCAATGGTGGGTGGTTTGGGCCAGATTGACGGTCAGTCGTTCATGCTTATTGGACAGCAGAAAGGTATCAATACCAAAATGCGCCAGCTGCGTAATTTCGGTATGGCAAGCCCGGAAGGATATCGTAAAGCGTTGCGTTTGATGAAAATGGCCGAAAAATTCAATCTTCCTGTAGTAACTTTAATTGATACTCCGGGAGCATTTCCGGGATTGGAAGCAGAGGAAAGAGGACAAGGGGAAGCAATCGCAAGGAATATCCTTGAAATGTGCCGCCTTAAAGTACCGATCATTTGTGTGATTATCGGTGAAGGTGCCTCAGGAGGAGCTTTGGGAATAGGTGTTGGTGACCGAGTTTTAATGATGGAAAACACTTGGTATTCTGTGATTTCACCAGAATCCTGTTCATCCATTTTATGGAAAAGCTGGGAATACAAGGAGCAGGCAGCGGAAGCTTTGAAACTGACATCATCCGATATGAAGAAAATGAAACTGGTAGACGATGTAATCCCGGAACCGCTTGGTGGCGCTCATTACGACAAAGCAACAGCATTCAAAACGGTAGAACAATATATAATGAAAGCCTTCAACGAGCTTAAGGATTTATCAACAGACGAATTGATTTCGCAAAGAATGGATAAGTACAGCAAAATGGGCGAATACAAAGAATAGTTTTTAAATTTCCTACAAATTATACTAGAATCCGAAGCCCAGTAGTTTCGGATTTTTTTATGGTTATCAACAAAAAATACAAACTTATAAACAGGCTTTCGGGATAACTCAATTCCAAAAGTCTTATCAAAATAATTACTTTCGCTTCATGGAAAACCTCAGAAATATCAACCCTGTAAGAGTAGATAAAACTACGATTATAAATTTGGAAAAAGGCAAGCTGCCGCCACAGGTACTCGACCTAGAGGAAGCTGTACTGGGTGCCATGATGATTGATAAAAAAGGGGTGGATGAGGTAATCGATATTTTGCAGCCAGATGCTTTTTACAAAGAAGGACATAAGCATATTTTCGAAGCGATTTTCCAGTTATTCACAGATTCCCAGCCTATTGACTTGTTAACAGTTTCGGCTCAGTTAAAAAAGAACGGCAAATTAGACTTGGCAGGCGGAGATTTCTACCTGATCCAGCTTACGCAGAAGATATCCTCTTCGGCACACATTGAGTTTCACTCTAGGATTATCCTTCAAAAATACATACAACGAAGCTTGATTAAAATCTCTTCGGAAATCATTGAAGAATCGTATGATGAAAGCACTGACGTATTTGATTTGCTGGACAAAGCTGAATCCAAATTATACGAAGTAACCCAAGGGAACATCAAACGTAGCTCCGAAACAGCCCAAAGTTTGGTAATTCAGGCGAAAAAAAGAATTGAGGAAATCGCCAACAAAGAAGGTTTAAGCGGAATTGCCACAGGTTTCGATAAACTTGATAAAGTAACTTCAGGCTGGCAACCTTCGGATTTGATTATTATTGCTGCCCGTCCGGGTATGGGTAAAACGGCGTTTGTATTGTCGATGGCACGAAATATTGCTATCGATTTTGGACATCCGGTAGCCTTGTTTTCGCTGGAGATGTCTTCCGTTCAGTTGATTACGCGTCTAATTTCTTCCGAAACCGGATTGTCATCTGAAAAACTAAGAACCGGAAAACTCGAAAAGCACGAATGGGAACAGCTTTCCACAAAAGTGAAAGATTTAGAAAAAGCACCATTATATATAGACGATACGCCATCGCTTTCGATTTTCGATTTGCGTGCCAAAGCGCGTCGTTTGTCTTCTCAGCACGGCATTAAAATGATTATTGTTGATTACCTTCAGTTAATGACTGCCGGCGGAAGCAACGGAAAAGGCGGGGGAAACCGTGAGCAGGAAATCTCGACTATTTCGAGAAACTTAAAGGCTTTGGCTAAAGAATTGGAAGTTCCGGTAATTGCGCTTTCGCAGTTGTCGCGTGCCGTTGAAACCCGTGGTTCAAGTAAAAGGCCGTTGCTTTCCGACCTTCGTGAATCGGGAGCGATTGAGCAGGACGCCGATATCGTGTCGTTCATTTACCGTCCGGAATACTATAAAATTGACGAATGGGATGACGATGAGCAAACACCAACAGCAGGCCAGGCCGAATTCATCATTGCAAAACACAGGAATGGTTCGCTCGAAAATGTGCGTCTGAAATTCATCGGAAATCTTGGTAAATTCGATAACCTTGAAGAATACGGAAGCGGTTTTGACGACTTGCCATCGAAAATGAACTTAGGAGATGATAATCCGTTTATCACGAAAAACCTGCCATCTGCCAATGAAGCATTCGGAAGCAATCTCAATTCCAATGATGACGACAGCGACGTTCCTTTCTAAAATATATTCCCGATAAGTTCGGGATTTTTTTATGATTATCTTGACAGTAAATCTAGTATCTTTGGGATAAATAATTTTTAAAAATGCTTTTCAAAAAGTCACTATATCTCTTCATTTTCTTGGTTTCCTTTACGGTTAAGGCCAATTTCATTTTACTTCCGATGGATGAGACCACGCAAAAAAATCACCTGAAAGCTTACGGAATAACCTATTGGGCATTAGACAAGCAGTACAAGGCCAGCTGGTTATTAAATTACCGTGGCGGCTCATTTTTGCTGCCGGATGTTCCGGAAATCAGAAAAGAATGCCAGATCAGAGGTGTAAGTTTTGAGGTTTTGTCAGATGGCGAAATGCAGAATATATTAGCAGATATTTCCAGCCCGTCACAAAATATGGAGACGGTAGTTTTGGAAAAAGCTCCGAAAATTGCCGTTTATTCGCCACCGGGAAAGCAGCCTTGGGACGATGCCGTTACGATGGTTTTGACGTATGCTGAGATTCCGTTTAAGGTGGTTTACGACGAGGAAGTTTTGGGCGATCAGCTTTTGCTATACGATTGGCTGCATCTGCATCACGAGGATTTTACAGGACAATATGGTAAGTTTTATGCTGCTTACAGAAATGCCCCATGGTACATCGATCAGAAAAAAGATGCTGAAAATCTGGCAAGTAAATTAGGCTATCCGAAAGTTTCTCAGGAAAAACTGGCTGTTGCCAAAAAGATTAAGGATTTCGTAATTGGTGGCGGATTCATGTTTGCCATGTGTTCGGCAACAGATAGTTTTGATATTGCTTTGTCAGCCGAAGGAGTTGATATCTGC
>Ga0081606_1000595_pt1 | contig 13914 bp, 11 predicted proteins | sample EareggfetidaYelm_FD_71127 | JGI IMG/M metagenome (GOLD analysis project Ga0081606, IMG submission 71127) | Earthworm egg capsule microbial community from the University of Washington, USA - E. fetida Yelm (SPADES assembly) (version 2) | ecosystem: Host-associated > Annelida > Reproductive system... | reverse complement strand
CGCCGCGCTCGGAGTTCGGCAAACCAAAAACGTGCTGGACACCATTCGCCGGGTGCGAGACAAGGGCATTGCGGTGGTCTTTATCAGCCATTCCATGCCGCACGTCATCGACATCGCCGATCGAATTCAGGTATTGCGGTTGGGGACCCGTGTCGCAAACATCACCAACAGCGGAACCACGATGGAAGAGCTGGTCGGTCTCATGACCGGCGCGAGCACGAGGACAACACCATGAACACGACAACCGAGCCCGAGTTAGGGAAAGAAACATCCGCAATTGAAGCCATCCGGCAGAAGGAGAAGTGGTTCACCAGGATCGTCAAGATGCAGGCGTTCCAAATTTTTCTGGTACTGCTTGTCTTGGTGGTGGTGTTTAGCCTGCTTGCACCGGATACCTTCGCACAGTTTTCCAACCTTCGTCTTGTTGTCCAGAACGCATCCATCCTTGCCGTCCTGGGTGTTGGCATGACCTACGTCATTATCACCTCGGGGATTGACCTCTCAATCGGCTCGGTACTCGTGTTCTCAGGCGTGGTATCGGCCATTGTTATGCGCCAGGTCGGAGGCGACAACTGGGGTGTTGCCGCCATCGGCATCGCGGTGTCAATCGTGCTGGGAATCCTCTGGGGCGTCCTGAACGGTGTTCTTGTTGCCAAGGCAAAAGTACCGCCGCTCATCGTCACACTCGGGAGCCTCGGGATGGCGCTTGGCGGTGCCCAGATCCTCACCGGTGGCGTCGATCTTCGGGACGTACCTTCGGTTCTTACCGAGAGCATCGGCTATGGCAATGTTTTTGGCAGCATTCCTCTCATTTCAGTCATCGCGCTCGTCGTCATTGTGCTCGGCGCGATTGTGCTGCACAGAACCCGGTTTGGCCTGCACACATATGCGGTGGGCTCCAGTGAGGAAGCTGCCCGTCGGGTTGGCGTTCGGGTAGACCGTCACCTCATCCGGATTTATGCACTCTCCGGCGGACTCGCAGGCCTCGCGGGCATCCTGTCTCTCTCACAGTTCAGCACAACAGCGATCGCCGGGCAATCGCAGACAAACCTCAACGTTATAGCGGCCGTTGTCATCGGTGGCACGTCCTTGTTTGGGGGGTATGGCACCATTTTTGGAACCGTCGTAGGTTTGTTTATCCCCGCTGTGCTTCAGAATGGATTTGTTATTACGGGTGTGCAACCGTTCTGGCAACAGGTTGCTGTTGGGGCCGTTCTCATTGCCGCGGTTTATATCGATCAAGTACGGCGCAGTTCGACGCGTCGTGGAAATAGCCAGAAGAACCGAAAATGGCCGATTTTTGGCCGGAAATCGCCGCCACAGTGATGGGTGCAACTCGGTTCTTACATTCCTCACTTATGTCCACTGTGTGAGACTCTAGCTGTTAAGTGAGTGGTCAGTGCAACACAATCAAAAGAAAGAGGTATCAGCATGAAGCGAACAAAAACAGTGCTCACCGCGGTCGTTCTCGGCACCGTTATGAGCCTTGCGGTGTCGGGATGCACCCAGAGCGGTGGTTCCGGTTCGGGAGGGGCAAAGCAGCCCACCCTGGCATTTATTCAGGGCGTCGCCGGTGATGAATTCTACATTTCCATGGAGTGCGGCATCAAGGCTGCAGCGACCGCAGCGGGCGCGAAGGTAACGGTGCAGGGACCGACAAAATTCGACCCCACGTTGCAGAAGCCGATTGTTGACTCGGTTGTTGCATCAAAGCCCGATGCGATCCTCGTGGCACCGACCGATGTGGCTGCCATGCAAGCACCGTTGAAAGCGGCTGCCGCAGCGGGAATCAAGATCGTTCTTGTCGACACGACGGTCAATGACCCATCATTTGCGGTATCGCAAATTTCCAGCGACAACTCCGGCGGCGGTGTGGCGGCGTTCCAAGCCATCCAGAAGGCTCACCCGAACGGTGGAAAGGTTCTTGTCATCTCCACCGATCCGGGCGTGTCTACCTCCGATGCTCGGGCGGCAGGTTTCAAGTCAGCAGTGGAAAAAGATCGGTCTTTCACCTTCCTCGGTATCCAGTACAGCAACAACCAACCGGCCAAAGCGGCGGAAATTGTGACCGCAGCGTTGCAAAAAGACCCGGACATTGTGGGAATTTTTGCAGCTAACCTTTTCTCGGCTGAGGGAACCGCAACCGGTGTTCAGCAGGCGGGCATGGGCGGAAAGTTGACGATCGTTGGCTTTGATGCTGGTCCGGCCCAGGTGGAGCAGCTGAAGAAGGGCACCGTGCAGGCACTGGTTGCTCAGGAGCCGGCCGCCATCGGTAAGGCTGGTGTCACGCAGGCTCTCGCAGCCCTCAACAAACAACAGGTGACAGCCAAGATCCAAACCGGGTTTACCATCATCACGAAGGACAACGTCGACGGCGACGCAAAATCCGCCATTTACCGGTCATCCTGCGGGTGAGGCAACAGCCTCCGGTTGCCGCGGAGTGATTCCGACGGCAACCGGAGGCACTGTCCGCTCCACTGTTTATAACGTCCCGAACTCGACCGGAGGAGGGTGTTGATGGGTCGTGGCGGTAACCCCACCGAGGGCAGATGCCTTCTCGGTATCGATGTTGGGCAAACCGCGGTGAAGGCGGTAATCCACACCGCAGAGCTGTGTCCGGTGGCAGTCGGGCACCGCGCCAGTCCGGTTGACCGCAGCACACCCGGACACGCCGAACGGTCACAACAAGAGCTCTGGGATGCCGTTGCCGACGCGATCTCGGACGCTATCCGGGTGTCTGGTATCAGCCCAACCAGCGTTGCTGCAGTGGGCATCGCCGGTCACGGTGACGGGCTGCACGTGTTGTCCACCCGGGGATTACCGCTCACACCGGCGATCACCGCAATGGACTCGCGGGCGCACCGCGAGGCATCCGAGTTGGCAGAGGACCCAGAGCGCACCCGCCTGATTCTGGATCGAACCGGCCAGGTGCCAACGGCCGGCTCGGTTGGCCATCTGCTGCGTCATCTGTTGCGCGCTGATCCCGGGCTGTTGAACGGGGCGGGGGCCGTTCTGTCGTGTAAAGACACGATTCGATATCGACTGACGGGCACTCTCGGCACTGACTACTCAGATGCCTGCGCGTCTTTCCTGGACTTAGCGACCGCGCAGTGGAGTGCGGAGGTTGTGGCAGCCTACGGACTCCCGCCCGAGGTCATCGGGATGCTTCCTCCGATCACACACAGCGCCGATATTGTCGGTACCGTCACGGATGTCGCGGCGGAGCGAACCGGCCTCGCCGTGGGCACGCCGGTGATCGCAGGAATGCACGATGTTCAGGCCGCGGCTATCGGAATGGCGGCGCTTACTCCCGGATTGTTATCCATCGCAGCGGGGTCGTTCAACACAAACGGGGTTACGACCACTCAGACCGATATCGACCCGCGCTGGCAGTCACGATTGTCGATCACGCCTGACCTGCGGATCGCCATGTCAACCTCTGCCACCGCAGCCCCGGCACTCGAGTGGATGCTCACGACGCTGGGGGCCACAACTGCCTCGGCCCGCACCGAGCTCTTTGCTCGGGCGTCACATCTCTCGCCCGAGACATCCGTGCCGCTCGTACTTCCGTTCTTCTATGACTCGCCGTATGGGGCTCACGTTCCTGCCAGTCTCACTGGAGTGCGGGGGTGGCATGAGTCGGCGCACATGCTTCGGGGTGTCCTTGAGGGCATTGCGCTCATGCACGTGTGGCACACTCGCGCGCTCGCAGAACGGTTCAGCTGGCGACATCCGATCATGCTCGGCGGGGGGTTGGCGAAATCACCGCTCTATGTCCAACTGGTTGCGAATGCCCTGCGAGCACCGGTCAGTGTGGTGGTGAACGATGAACCTGGTGCGCTCGGTGCTGCGGCGCTTGCGGGGGTTGCGGTTGGTGTGCTCGACTCTCTCGCAGCGGCACAGCAGCTCGTCGACATGTCCGCGGAAATTGAGCCAACTGCGGCGTCTGCGGACTACTGGGCGGATGTCTGTGATGCATTCGATTCTCTGATCGGCGACCGGATCGATCAGCGGAGCACCGTACGATGACCGCCGTTGTGACTCTCACTCCGTCTGCGGCAGTTGACCGCACCTACCGTCTTGGACAGTTACACCGGGGGAGGGTCAACCGTGCCAGCGCTGTCCACTCCGAACTCAGCGGGAAGGGGGTCAATGTTGCCGCCGCACTTGCGGCCGCAGGAACCCGTGTCTCGGCCGTGCTGGCGATCGGTGAGGATGTTCGGCACCTGAGATCGAGCTGCCCCATTGATTCGCAGCTCGCGGTTGTGCCGACCGAGTGCCCCACCCGTATCAACATCACCATTGCCGAAGATACGAGCATCACAAAGCTCAACGAAGCTCCCGCCACGACCTCATCCGCCACTTGGGTGCAGGTTATTGAACGCACGCTCAGTGAAATTGAACGGATTTCGGCAGACTGGTTGGTCGTTGCCGGGTCACTGCCGCGAAACGAGGAGGCCGGCACCCTTGTCCCGGTCGCGGAGCTTTTTACCGAGGCCGTCGCGCTCGGCGCGCGGGTTGCTGTTGACACCGCCGATGAGGCACTCCGTCACATCTGTCGTGACCTGAGTGCCGTGTCGTTGTTGAAGCCAAACAGCCACGAGCTTGCCACCCTCGTCGGGCGGCCCCTTCGCACCTATGGGGAGGTCACTGCCGCTGCGCGTGAACTCATTGCGGCCGGGTCTGACACTGTCTATGTGAGCATGGGCGCCGATGGCGGTTTAGCGCTGACAGCAACCGAGGTGTGGCATGCGACGGCACTGGCTGAGGTCGTTAACACGGTTGGTGCCGGGGATTGCGCACTCGCGGGATTTATTTCTGGGATGACCCGCAGTGATCTGCCCACTCACGACCACAGCACGAGGGCACTCACAGACATGCCCCGCGGTGGTCTGGGTCGGGTGGGCGCGCGGAGCGTCATCTCGGCGGGACTGGAACGAGCAACCGCCTGGGGTGCGCTCGCCACCACTCGGGTGACGACTGTTCTCACTGACCTTGAGGGTGCACCCGAGGTGCAGGTGAGGCGCGATCCAGATCCTGAGACCGTGCTTTCCGACCCGGCGACGGCACCGGAGTATCCGGTCACAGAACCCGGGTGCCCGGGCGCGACATCCCAAGGGGGCCGATGATGGGCCACCATTTTGCGGGGTTGGACCTCGGCACAACGAGTATCAAGCTGCTGATCACCGATGATGACGGTGCCGAGATTCTGTTGCTCCACCGTGCGACACCGTGGCGATCCCGCCCACACGGAATGGTGGAGATGGTCGCCGACGAGCTCCTTTCCGTTGTGCGGTCACTTCTCGAAGAAGCAGCGGCTCGGCTTCACACCCGGGAGCAGGAAACGAGCTGGGTCAACGCCCTTGCTGTGACAGGAATGGGTGAGTCCGGCGTTCTTATCGATGTCACCGGGCAGGTCACCGCCCCGATATTCGCGTGGTTTGATCCGCGCGGAGAGGCGGAAATTGCCGAGCTCCCACCAGATGTGGCGGGTGACTTTTCTGGCCTTACCGGTCTGCCCCTCAGCGCTCAGGCATCGGTGGCCAAGGTGCTCTATCTGCGAAAGCACGGTCTTGAGCTGGCAGCTCTGCGGTGGCTAAACCTGCCGGAGTTTATTGTTTTCTCCCTCGGTGCAAGCCCGGCATCGGAGTACTCACTCACCTCCCGCACCGGGTTTCTGCGCGTTGATGAGGATGGCCCGTGGATGGCGATGCTGGACTACCTCGGAGTTCCCGAAACATTCCTGCCGCCACTGGTTGACGCCGGCACGTCCCTGGGCACTCTGTCGCAGGATAGCGCAGTTCCGTCACCGTTTCGGGGTGCACTCCTCTCGGTGGCCGGGCATGACCATCTGGTGTCGGCCGTGTCCTCGGGCGATATTCCTCCTGACCGCTACCACGTATCATGTGGAACCGCCGAAGTCTTGCTCAGGGTTCTTTCAACCCCGCTGACGCGGCAGGCACGCGAGCGGCTCGGTGCGGAACTTATTAACTGTGTCCGACACGTTACCCCTCACACGTGGGTGCTCGTTGCGGGCACAAAGTCGGGGCTTGTTGCCGGTCGTGCGCTCCAACTCCTCGGCATCCGGGATCGGTTGGCGCGTGACGCTCTTGACACACTCGTCATGGCTCGGGTTGTTAATGACGGGCCCGCCAGAACGGACACAATTGAGGTAACCGGTGCACGCAACGACGACGGCGTGCTCCGGATTTCTGTCTACGCCGACCAGAGCGACCCGGCAGACCTTTTTACCGCGGTGCTCGCCCACGGCAATGATGAACTCCGCAGGCTCATTGCGGCCATGGACCGGGAAATCCTCCCCGCGACATCCAGCTTCGTCACCGGTGGTTGGGCGAGTATGCGGTCTGTGCAGTGGGCCCGCACGCAGGTGTTACCCCGTCCGCATTTCTCCGACCGTGTGCAGGAGACCGCCTACGGGGCATCTCTTTTGGCACAGAAAACGTTTGTGGCCGATGGCAGTGCCCCAAGCTGGAACTCGGACTCGGACTCGGACTCCAGCGTAGGTCCACCTCCGCAGCACACCATTGCGTTGCGAGGTGAACCCGATTTCGTGTCAGTTCGTGCCCCCACTTCCGCAGCCGCATCACTTTGACATTGCACCTCGAATAATCCTCTGAATCAACTAATCCCCCCACATCAGTGTGACATCGAATGGTCCCCCGAACTACCGAATAATTCCCCCAACCGAGGAGTAAGAAATGATTGAGCTCACAACTGCCGAGCGACGGGTGTTTGATCGACTGTGTACCCCTGAAGGTGGACTTCTCATTGTCGCGGCTGATCAGCGCGCCGGAATGAAAGCGACGATGGTGGAGACGGCAGTTGAGGCGGGGTCGGTATCCACGGCTGAACTCGCTGCGGCAAAGGCAGATATTGCGCTGGTGCTCGGCGGCAGTGCTCCCGCGGTCTTGCTTGACCCAGAGGTTGCGCTGCCGTTTGTCATTGACAACGGTATTCTTCCCGCAACGACCGGACTTGTGATCGGGTTGGATGCCTCGGGGTACGAAACCGCGAAGGGGCTTCGCCGCACGCGCTATGTTGAGGGAATGTCGGCACGCCGTGTTCGGGAACTGGGCGGCGATGCTGCGAAGATGCTCTTCTACCTTCGCGCTGATCGTCTGAGCGATGAGTCCGCGGTTATCACTGATATGGCTCGACTCATCGCGGAGTATGCCAGCGAAGGGGTACTGCTTATCGTTGAGATTCTCACTTATCAGCTCGAGCAGGAGTCCGATGCGCAGTACGCTGCGGTGTTTCCCGCGCTGATCATCGGTGCTGCTCGTCTCTGCGCCGAGGCGGGGGCGCGCATTTTGAAACTACCGTATCCCGGTAGCGCCGATGCCTGCGCCGCTGTGACTGCCGCCGCTGCTGGAATCCCCTGGGCGGTTCTTTCGGCGGGTGTCAACCACGACACGTTTATCCAACAGGTGCGGATCGCCGTGGCGGCAGGGGCACACGGAGCGATGGCGGGCCGCTCTCTCTGGAAAGACTGCCTGACTGGAACAGCGGATGATCGGCGTCGTGTTCTTATCGGGCGTGCCGTTCCGCGGGTGCGTGAGCTCGCCCGCGTGATTGATAAGACACGCTCGAACTCATCGGTGTCGAATCCGCTGTCTACAACCCACCCGCGGGACTGATTTGATGAGAGGCGAGGGTGCAGTGATAATCGGTTTCACGACGCGTGATGGCGTTACCTAAACCACGGAACCGTTGAGCGATGACAGTGTCGTCAGGAGGTCATTCAGAGTATGGTCGGTCGACCGGGTATCAAAGAGGTCGCAGCTGCGTCCGGTGTGAGTATCAAGACTGTCTCTCGTGTCGTTAACGGCGAGTCATCCGTGCGTCCTGCCACCCGCAGCCGTGTGCGCGCAGCAATTGATGAGCTTGGATACATTCCCAACACCGCTGCGCGTTCTCTCAAGTCGGGTACCGGTCGAGTCATTGGTATCGTTATCGACTCTCTCGCTGACCCGTTTTTTGCGGCACTGGTGAGTGCTATCGAGCGTCGTGCCCTCGGGGAGGGATTGGGAATAGTCGTTGCCAGCACCGGCCAGGATGTGGACCGTGAACGTGAACAACTGCTCCTGCTGCTCTCCGGACATCGAGCGGCGGGGGTTATTTTCGCACCGGTAACAGACAGTCATCCATATCTTCAGGCCTACCGGGAGTCCACTCCCATCGTCGCAGTTGACCGCGCGCACCCCGATTTTGACAGCGTCGTCGTTGATGATTTTGAGGCGACCCGCACTGCTATTGGCCAATTGGTCAACAATGGTCACCGTCGAATTGCGTTTCTCTACCGTGAACAGCGTTACGGTGCGATCAGTCGGCGATACTCTGGCTACCTGTGGGTGCTCACCGAGTCCGGCATACTGTTCGACCCAGAGCTTGTCCTGTATGACCGATCCGGTGGTCATGATTTTACAGATGAAGACTACGTCACCGAGATCAATCGGCTCTTTTCGCTCGCGACACCGCCGACCGCGCTCTTTGCCGCCAATATGCGAGCTGCCGTGGGCATCATCGGTGCACTACACCAGGCGCGCCGAGCTGGTACAGCCATGATTGCGTTTGGAAATGTTCCCCTTGCAGGCGCGTTCACCCCCGCCATCAGTTGTATCAATCAGGATCCGTACGCAATCGGGAACGCCGCTATTGAGCGTCTGCTTGCACTGCGTTCCACACCGGGTGAAAGCCGTGAGAAGCCCAGGGAGTTGGTCATTCCAACATCACTAATCCGGCGAGGATCAGGGGAGATATTCGGCCCGTACCACTCATCCAGATCGGGCGAGAAACCCACCTCGTAACCTTCATTCCGCTCGCTCGAACACAGCAGAATGGCTGTTTGCACCGCGGTCTTCAACGGTTCATGGTGCTGACCGCGACCTGCTTCGAGAGATAAGTGCGCAGAGTGGTTTATCACCGTGCGTGGGCTGTTCCACCAGGCTCTGCCTTTCACGGCTGTGTGGCGGGTCGCCATCATTGTGAAATGGTCAGATACATGTAGTATTAGGATCGCCCTGCAGGGCGGGTCAATGATAAACGCCTGTGTGCACATTGGTTCCCGCGGGGAGAGGTGCAAACGTAATCATGACCACGGGAGAATAATGATCACGGTAAAGCCAGCACCTCTCTCGCTCGGTGATGGGATGTCGGTTTCGAGCGCGTGGACGCTGAACCCTGATGTGCTGCACCTAAATCACGGCTCGTTCGGTGCCGTGCCCGCCAGGATCCAAGATTTTCAGAATCATTTGCGGGCAGAGATGGACGTGGATCCGGTTCGCTGGTTTACAACGCTTGCGCCGCGTGTCGTGCAGGCACGCGGCGCGCTCGCTGGGTTTCTCGGCACTGATCCTGCTTGCACCGCCGTCGTGCCCAACGTCACTGCCGGTGCGAGTGCGGTCTTCCACAGCGTGCGTCCGCCTCGCGGCCCCGATATTGTCGTCACAGATCACGGTTACGGTGCAGTCACAATGGGTGCCGAACGTGCGGCAACTCGCTGGGGTGGCAGGCTGATCACAGCCGAGGTGCCGATCAATGCGACCTTCGCTGAAGCGCACGACATCGTCATGTCTTCCTGCACGGCAACAACCGGCCTGATAGTGGTTGACCAGATTACCTCAGCCACGGCACGCCGGATGCCCGTCATCGAGATTGCGGCATCGGCACGTGAACGGGGCATCCGCACCCTGGTTGATGGTGCACATGCACCGGGTCTGCACCCAAAACCTCTCGAAGATCTCGACTGCGACTACTGGATCGGTGCTTTTCACAAGTGGCCGTGCGCACCCCGTGGAGCCGCGGTCCTCATCGCGCGTCGTGACGTGGCGCAGGAACTTTTCCCCGTCATCGACTCGTGGGGAACCCCGTTGGCATTCCCCGAGCGGTTTGATGTTCAGGGCACCCTCGACTTCACCAGTTATCTTGCAGCGCCCGCGTCGATTCAGTTCGTGGAAGACGAATGGGGGTGGGACAGGGTTCGTTCCTACATGTCGGATCTGGCCGACTATGCCGCACGGGTTATCGCCGAGGCCTTCTCGATTCACACGGGTGAAGACCACCGCGTTGATGTCGCTGCTCCCGTCAACGCAATGCGGCTGGTTCGCCTTCCAGCCGGTTTGGCAACCACTCATGCTCAGGCCGACGCGTTACGTCTTCCGGTGCGGAAGGAGTGTAATACCGCCGCTGCGCTCACGTCGTTCCGAGGCATCGGGTACCTGCGGCTCTCGGCTCATGTGTACGGCACAACACAGGACTACGACGAGGCCGCAGAACGGCTCGTTCCGCGGCTTTGTGAGTGGGCGCTCACGTCGGTGCCCCCGTAGCGCACGGTACAACAGGGCGCTCACGACCTGCACTGACATAAGGATTCGACATCAACGTTCATATCGGAACCAAGAACAAATTAGGTACGAGGAAGAGGCACACATGAAGTTCACACGAAAAGTTGCAGCAGGAGTCGGTGTGGCATTGGCTTGCGTTACCGTGCTCGCTGGCTGTTCTGATGACAGCGGTTCGGGAAGCGGTGGCACCGTCACTCTCCAGATGGTTGAGAGTCTCACGAACCCGGCACGTACTACTCTCCTCAAGTCGATTCTCAGCGACTTCGAGAAGGCCCACCCCACGATCAAGGTCGAGCTTGTGTCCCCGCCCACCGACCAGGCAGATAATAAGATCCAGCAGATGCTTCAGGCCGGTTCCGGCATTGACGTTCTTGAAGTTCGTGACCTCACCGTTGGGCCGTTTTCAACGAACAAATGGCTCTATGACATGACGGCTGACATGAAGGATTGGGCTGGCTGGGCAGATTTCACGGACAATGCCAAGGCAGTGTCGACTACCAGCGGTGGAACATATTTCATCTCTTCTGGTTTTTACGGAATTTCACTCTTTTACCGCAAAGACCTCATCCAGAAAGCCGGATTTAGCGAACCTCCGGACAGTTGGGATGATCTACTGACCCAGGCCACAAAGATTCAAGGCTCTGCACCAAACACGTATGGCTACGCGTTCCGAGGTGGAAAGAATGGGTACACAAATATCACGCTCGCGATTGAGGCATATACCGCCGACGATATTGATCTGAGCAACGCCTACCGGCTGAAGAACGGGAGCTCGATGTTCGCCGACCCGCGTGCCTTGGCTGCGACCAAGGCATATCTAAATCTGTTCACGAACGCGTCGCCGCCTTCAGCAGTTGCCTGGGGGTATCCGGAAATGGTTGAGGGTTTCTCAAACGGTTCGGTTGCGTTCCTGCTCCAGGATCCTGAAGTTATTGCGACACTGGCTCAGTCAACAGCGATCACAAAGGAACAGTGGACGACTGCTCCAATGCCGGTTGGTCCGACGGGTAAGTCTATCCAACCCATCGCGACCGGGGGCTGGGGAATCGCGGCGGCCAGCACACACAAGCCCGAGGCCGTGAAGCTCATCCAGTATCTTTCGAGTGCGGATGCCTCACTCAAGTTCACTCAGGGCAACAGCATGGTGCCGGTCATTAGGGGTGCTGATAAGGGTGACCTCTACAAGACGGGTCCCTGGCAGAGCTATCTCACAATGAACGCTGCGCCAACGAAGTACATCAGTGCGTCGCAGCCGCGAGGCGTGTCGTGGTGGACGGACTGGGGTACTAAGGCAGACGCAGATATCCAGAGCGTACTTATCAACAAGATGACACCTGAACAGCTGCTGGCCGGGTGGGATAAGTACTGGACAGACAAGTGGGCCTCGGGCGCTAAGTAGGGCATCTGAGCGGATTGATTATCTAATGGTGCAAAAACCGCTTGTGCGTCGGAGGAGGCCGTCTAGTTTGGCGGCCTCCTCCGACGGAGTGCCTGGTGAGGGATCCGGCGTTTCTCGCCGTCGAACCTTTACCGCGCGACGAGGATTCATCATACTGGCTTTCTTCCTTCCTGCGGCCCTGTTTGTTGGAGTCTTTACCTACTATCCAATCGTTTCGGGTGCACAGATGGCTTTCCGTCGCTGGCAACTGAGCAACCTCATTGATAACCCATGGGTCGGTTTCCACAACTTCGTTACCATCTTCACGGACCCGTCTTTCGGAACGATTGCTCTCAATACTGTCATCTGGGTCGTCGCGTCCCTGGTTCCACAGTTCATTATCGGGTTTGCTCTAGCGCTCTGGCTTCGAAGGAGGTTTAGATTCCGGGGGCTGTATCAAGCTTTAGTTTTCTTTCCGTGGGCAATCTCCGGATTCCTCATCGGTATTCTCTTTCGGTGGATGTTCAATGGTGAATTTGGCGTCATCAACGATATTCTCATCAAAGTTGGACTCATCGATAAGGGCATCCCGTGGCTTGCCGATCCGACGACTGCGATGGTTGCCGTTATTGTTGCAAATGTTTGGTATGGTGTCACATTCTTTGCAATTATAATTCTGGCTGCGCTCCAGTCCGTGCCGGAGGAACTGTTTGAGGCCGCTGCACTGGATGGTGCGAGCAGGACTCGAACCCTGTTCGCGGTTACCGTGCCGTATATCGCTACCACTCTTGCGCTCACCGTGTTGTTGCGGGTGATCTGGATTCTTAATTTTCCGGATATCATCTGGGCGATGACCGGCGGTGGGCCAGCAAATCAGACGCACATCGTCACAACTTGGATGATCACGATGACCCAAAATGGTAACTACGGTATTGCATCAGCGCTGGGGCTCATTATTGTTGCAATTTTGATGGTATTTTCAGCCTTTTACCTGCTGGCTATTCGACCGAATAAGAGGCAGATCGGATGATCAACATCGAATCGCGGACAGCCAAGATTGTTCGGTTTATTTTTCTCGGAATCTGGTTGATCATTTCCCTGTTCCCACTGTACTGGATCGTGATTACATCGCTCAAGCCAGCCGGTGCGGTTTTCCGATACCCATTGCAGTACTGGCCCGCTCAATTTTCGCTCGAAAACTACATAAATATCTTTTCGAAAGCGATGTTTGGTCGCTTCATGATCAACAGTCTGATCGTAGCGCTCGCGGCCGGGGTGATTGCAACGCTGATTTCACTTCTGGCTTCCTACGTGCTTGCTCGCTTTGAATTCCGTAACAAAACGGCTGTTCTGATGGCCTTTCTGGTCACGCAGATGATCCCAGCATTCATCGCCCTCGGGCCGCTGTACTTGATGATGGTGAAGTTGAAACTAGTTGACAATCTCCTGGGACTGATGCTCATCTATATCGCCGTGTGTATCCCGTTCTCAACAATTATGTTACGGGGATTTTTTGCGAATATTCCGGATGCGTTAGAAGAGGCCGCCATGATTGATGGATGTTCCCGTATCGGAGCACTCTTCCGGGTTGTAGTTCCTGTCATGAAACCAGGAATCATTGCCGCGTTCTTGTTCAATTTTATCAACTGTTGGAACGAGTTGTTCCTCTCGGCGACGCTCATGAACAAGGATGCAAACAAGACGATTCCTACCGCTCTGAATGGCTTCATCACCACCTTCAATATTGATTGGGGCTCGATGTCTGCTGCAGCTGTTCTAACGATCCTGCCCACCATGCTCATGTTTGCACTAGCAAGTCGGCACATTATTCAGGGTCTGACGGCGGGGGCGATAAAGGGATAAACAGGTGCGTTGGGTAGATCGGTGTCACAGCAGAGGTCGGGATGATCGCGCTGGTGCCTAGTCGTATCGACGACCACCAGTGTGCAAACCCCTACCAGAGTGCGCAAGCTCTCACGAGGTCTCGTCAAAGTCGTGGGCGGGTGGTGCAGCCCCTACCAGAGTGTGTAACCTCCGTCTACGAGTAGTACTGTTCCGGTTGTAAACGAGGAAGCATCGCTCGCTAAATAGAGGGCCGCGGGTGCGATTTCCTCGGGCTTTGCCACCCGGTGCATTGGAACCTCCTCGGCCCAGTACTTCCGGAACTTTGGG
>Ga0081606_1000594_pt1 | contig 13923 bp, 10 predicted proteins | sample EareggfetidaYelm_FD_71127 | JGI IMG/M metagenome (GOLD analysis project Ga0081606, IMG submission 71127) | Earthworm egg capsule microbial community from the University of Washington, USA - E. fetida Yelm (SPADES assembly) (version 2) | ecosystem: Host-associated > Annelida > Reproductive system... | reverse complement strand
AAGCGCATCGCGGCGTTGCATCGCTTGCCAATACGCTCGGTATTGGCTGCGCGATGCGCCTTGCGCTGCGCTCCGATGGCTGCGCGCAGCCTACGACATCTGATCGGTGACGCGACACTAGTGCGAAAAATATGAATAGTGTACGTTTAGTTAATATATTGTCAACCATTTGCCGCCATGGCAATATCCATGCATCCATCCATTCGATTCACCGACGCGCCTGACCCATGCCCCCTTCCTCCGCCGCCTCAGCACGCAACGTACCCGCCATCGACCCGTCTCCAGAGGCGGCACCCAAGCGCCGCGTTGGCCGCCCGCGGTCGGAAGAGGCGGCCACGGCAGTGCTCGAGGTGGCGTACCTGCTGACGGCAAGCGATGGCCTCAAGGGCGCCACCATCGAGAACATTGCCGAGGCCTCGGCCGTGTCCAAGGTGACCATCTACAAATGGTGGGAAGACCGCGCGGCACTGCTGATCGATGCATTTCTCTGGCGCACGCGCCAGGAACTGCCGCTTTCGGAGAGCGACGAGCCGGTGCGCGCCATCCACACGCATGTGCGCCGCTATGCCGCCGCCCTCAGGGGCGATCTCGGCCGCGTCTTGCTGGCGGTGCTCGGCGAGTGCATGGTCAGGTCAGGGAGCACGGCTGCCTTCACCGAACGCTATCTGGCGGAGCGCCGCAATCTGGGCGTGCGCGTCATCTCCAACGGACAGAGCTCGGGTGCGATTCGCTCCAGGCGCCCACCGGAGGCTCTGTATGACCAGATCTTTGGCGCGATCTTCTACCGTTTTCTGTTCGGGCTCGACGAATTGAGCAAGCCCTATCTCACAGACTTGATCGACACCACGTTCAGCGATGGACAGGCCGTCGACGCCTAGTTTCGGCATTCCCTTTTTCGCGTTTTCCCGTTGGTTTTCAGCCCGTGGCGGGCATCACGCGCCGCCATGGAGTCGGCGCGTCCGCGTGCGGGTCGGCGCCCGGGAAAGGCATGGTTTACCCTGGTTTCGTTTGACAATTACTGAACTAACAGTAAAGTAATGAGGCCGCAAACCAGTCGTTGGGCGCGTCAAACCCCATACCCCATTGCGCGAGGAACCCATGAACATCGCCAGAAGACCCTTCGGGATATCGCTGATCGCTGCTGCCCTGTCGTTGACCAGTTCCACCTTCGTCTTGGCCCAGAGCCAGCCGACGCCCGGCGGAACGCTCAACATGCTGGTGCAGCCAGAACCTCCGTCGCTGATGCTGGGGCTCAACCAATTGGGCCCAACGCAGTTCGCGGCGAGCAAGATCTACCAGTCGCTGCTGACCTACGGCCCTGATCTGAAGCCGCTGCCCTCTCTGGCGCAGTCCTGGACCATCTCGCCGGACGGGTTGACCTATGCCTTCGTGCTTCAGAAGAACGTCCAGTGGCACGACGGCAAGCCGTTCACCTCGGCCGACGTTGTGTTCTCTACCGACAAATTCCTGCGTGAGGTTCATCCGCGCACGCGCGCACTGATGAACCAGCGCGTCGAATCGGTGAAGGCGGACGGGGATGACAAGGTGGTCTTCAAATTGAAGCAGCCGTTCAATGCCTTCATCAGCGCCTTCGAAGTGTCGACCATGCCGATGATTCCCAAGCACATCTACGAAGGCACGAACTACCGCACCAATCCGGCGAACAACACGCCCATCGGCACGGGGCCGTTCATGCTCAAGGAATGGAAGCGTGGCTCCTACATCCACCTGGTGAAGAACCCGAACTATTTCAAGCCCGGGCTTCCCTACCTCGACGAAATCTACCTGCTCGTGATTCCCGATGCGGCCTCGCGTGCCGTGGCCTTCGAGCGCGGGACGGTGGATGTGCTGCGTGGCGGCGACATCGAGAACTTCGAGGTCCGCCGGCTGGAGAAATTGCCCGATGTGGTCTCGACCCGCGCGGGCTGGGAGATGTTCGCGCCACCGCTGTGGCTGCAAATGAACCTGCGCAAGCCGCCGTTGGGCAACAAGAAAGTGCGCCAGGCCATCATGCATGCGATGGATCGTCACTTCATCGTCAAGAACATTTTCTTCAACGTGGGCAAGGTTGCCACCGGCCCCATCACCTCGCCCACGCTGTACTACGACAAGAACGTTCCGACGTACAAGTACGACATGGCCCTGGCCAAGAAGATCCTTGCGGAGGCAGGGATAAAGCCGGGCGACTATTCGATTCGGGTGCTGCCTATTCCCTATGGCTCGGTGTGGGACCGCATGGGCGAGTACGTCAAGCAGCAGATGGAGCAACTGGGCTTCAAGGTGACGTTGGATACGACCGACCCGGCGGGCTGGGCGAAGAAGGTTTCGGAATGGGACTTCGACATGACCATGACCTTTCAGTACGCCTACGGGGATCCGGCCATCGGCACCTCGCGCAACTACATCAGCGCCAACATCATCAAGGGCACGCCCTTTGCCAATAACCACGGCTACAGCAATCCGGAGATCGATCGGCTCTTCGAAGCTGCGCCCGTCGTGCAAAGCGCGGACGCGCGCCAGCGCATGTACAGCGAGATTCAACGCATCCTGGTCGACGATGTGGCGGCCGGCTATCTCACTGAATTGCAGTACGTCACGCTGCACAAGAAGAAGGTACGGAACCTGATCACCACCGGCATCGGCCTGAACGAGACGCTGGACACGGTCTGGATTGCCAAGTGAAGAGACGGAAAGCCATCTTGAACTCCCTGGATTTCTTCATCGAGCGCGCCGGCAAGGCGGTCTTCGTGGTGCTTGGCGTGGTGGTGCTCAACTTCCTGCTGATCCACCTGGCGCCCGGCGATCCTGCGAGCGTGATGGCCGGTGAGTCCGGTGCGGGGGACGCGCAATTTCTCGCGCAGTTGCGCCAGCAGTTTGGCCTGGACGAACCGCTGTACGTGCAACTGTGGCGCTATCTCAAGGGGGTGCTGGGCTTTGACCTCGGCTTCTCCTACCGTAACAACCTGCCGGTGAGCACGCTCATCCTGGAGCGCTTGCCGGCGACCTTGCTGCTGACGGTCTCGGCCTTTGTTTTCTCGCTGGCGCTGGGTATCTTGCTGGGTGTCATGGCTGCGGCGCGCCGGGGCAAATTTACCGACTCGCTCATCATGTCGGGCGCACTGCTCTTTTATGCCACGCCGCTGTTCTGGGTTTCCTCGATGTCGATCCTGGTGTTCTCCATCCGCCTGGATTGGCTTCCGCCCTTCGGCATGGAGACCGTGGGCAGCGGTCTCACGGGCGCTGCGCGGGCCTGGGATGTGTTCCGGCACATGGTGCTGCCGGTGGCAACGCTGGGGTTGTTCTTCACGGCCATCTACACACGTCTTGTGCGCGCCTCCATGCTGGAAGTCGCCGCGCTGGACTTTGTGAAGACGGCGCGCGCCAAGGGCGTGCCCGCCGGGCAGATCACGCGCCGGCATGTGCTGCGCAATGCGCTGCTGCCGGTCTTCACTTTCGCCGGCATTCAAGCCGGCCAGATTCTCGGCGGCGCGGTACTCACTGAAACCGTGTTTGCCTGGCCCGGCATCGGCCGGCTGATGTTCGACGCGCTGCTGCAGCGTGACTACCCCGTGCTTCTGGGGGTGTTCCTCGTCACCTCCGTGATGGTGGTGTTGGTAAATCTGCTGACCGACGCGCTCTACCGCTTCGTCGATCCGCGTATCGAGATGAAGCCATGGGTCCGTTCATGAAGCGCTATGCGCGCAACAAAGGTGCCGTGGCCGGTCTGGCCATCGTGGGCCTGGTCATCCTGGTGGCACTGCTGGCGGGGTTCGCCTTTCCGCAAAGCCCCTGGAATTCCGTGGCCGAGCCGCTGCTCGACCCGTTGTCCGACATGGCGCATCTGCTGGGCACCGACATGCTGGGGCGCGACATTGCTGCGGGGCTGGCGCATGGGGCGCGCGTTTCGCTATTGGTGGGAGTGGTGAGCACCGCAGTGGCCACGCTCATCGGCATCACCATTGGCGCGCTGGCCGGCTACCACGGCGGGCGGCTGGACGATGTGCTGATGCGCCTGACCGAGTTCTTCCAGACCATCCCGACGCTGGCGATGGCGGTGGTGCTGGTGGCGATCTTCCAGCCGACCATCACGTCCATCATCACGGCCATCGCCGTGGTTTCCTGGCCGCCGGTGGCGCGCCTGGTGCGCGGCGAGTTCCTGTCGCTGCGCTCGCGCGAGTTCGTGCAGGCGGCCGAGGTCATCGGCCAGAGCGCGTCGCGCATCATCTTCACGCAGATACTGCCGAACACGATGTCGCCCATCATCGTGACGGCTTCGCTGATGATTGCCACCGCCATCCTGACCGAGTCCGCGCTGTCGTTCCTGGGCCTGGGGGATCGCAACCTCATGAGCTGGGGGTTCATGATCGGTGCGGCGCGCACCATGGTGCGCGAAGCCTGGTGGATGAGCTTCCTGCCGGGGGTGGCGATCCTGCTGACGGTATTGGCCGTCAATCTGATCGGCGAAGGCCTCAACGATGCGTTGAACCCGCATCTGCGCGACCGGGGTGCGGCATGAGCACCGGCATGGGCCGCAGCGCGGCGATGCCCTTGCTCCAAATCGACGGCCTGTCGATCCCGATTCCCGGAGGCGGCGACCGTCCCTTCGCCGTGCGCGACATCCATCTCACACTGCAAGCGGGCGAGATCCTTTGCGTGGTCGGGGAATCTGGCTCCGGAAAATCCATGAGCGCCAATGCGGTGATGGGTCTCTTGCCTTCCTACATGCAACCCAGCGCCGGACGCATCCTGTTCCAGGGCCGGGACCTGCTGTGCATGGCCGAGTCCGAACTGCGCAAGCTGCGCGGCAGCGCCATCGGCATGATCTTCCAGGAACCGCTGTCCGCGTTGAATCCACTCATGCGCGTGGGCGACCAGATCGCCGAAGTGCTCCAGGTGCACGGCATCACCGATCCGGCGCAGGTGGAGCGCCGCGTGCTGGAGCTCATCGCCTATGTAGGCTTACCCGACCCGGCGCTCATCCGCCACGCCTATCCATTCCGGCTCTCGGGTGGACAGCGCCAGCGCGTGATGATCGCCATGGCGTTGGCATTGGAGCCATCGGTGCTGATTGCCGACGAGCCCACCACTGCGCTGGACGTGACCACGCAGGCCCAGATTCTGGCGCTGATCCGGTCCATCCAGCGTAGCGGCGCCGACGGCAAGGCAGGCATGGGCGTCATGTTCATCACGCACGACTTTGGCGTCGTCGCGGAAATTGCCGACCGCGTGGCCGTGATGGAAAAGGGCGTGCTGATCGAAGTGGGCAGCGCGCAGCAAGTACTGAACGCGCCGCGCTACCCCTATACGCAGCGGTTGATAGCCGCAGTGCCCAGGCGGCGCACCGATGCGCGCCCGGCGGTCGCCGCCAGCGCACCGGTGCTGGAGGTGCGCAATCTGTGCAAGACCTATGACGCCGACGGCGGCTGGTTCCGCAAGAAACGCGCGGTCAAGGCCGTGGACGGTGTGAGCTTTTCGGTGCGCCGTGGCGAGACGCTGGGCATCGTCGGCGAATCGGGGTCAGGCAAATCGACCATCGGCAAATGCCTGCTGAAACTCATCGACGTCGATGGCGGCGAGATACTCTTCAACGGGCGCGACATCGCGGCACTCACCCCGCGCCAGTTCCGGCCAATGCGCAAGGACATGCAGATGATTTTTCAGGATCCGTTCGCATCGCTGAACCCCCGACACACGGTGGGCCGCATCGTCAGCGACGGTCCGCTGGCCAACGGCAAGACCCGGCCTGAGGCCCAAGCGCGAGCGAGCGAGTTGCTGGCCCTGGTGGGCCTGGATGCTTCGTCTTTCGAGCGCTATCCGAACGAGTTTTCCGGCGGGCAACGCCAGCGCGTGGGCATTGCGCGGGCATTGGCGCTCGACCCGCAGGTGCTGGTGGCCGATGAGTCGGTGTCGGCGCTCGATGTCTCGGTGCAGGCACAGGTGCTGGCGCTGCTGCATGATCTGCAGCAGCGGCTGCGTATCGCTTTGGTCTTCATTACGCACGATCTGCGCGTGGCCGCGCAGATCTGCGACTCGGTGCTGGTGATGCACCAGGGCCAGGTGGTGGAGCGGGGCAGCCCGGGCGAAATCTTTGACAGGCCGCAACATCCCTATACCCGGCGCCTGATCGCGGCCGTGCCGGGCCAGCACTGGAACCCTACGGGAGGGGCGGGGGCTGAACGCGCCGCCTAGTGTCGCGTCACCGATCATCTGTCGGTCTGCGCTGGCCATCGAAGCGCATCGCGGCGTTGCATCGCTTGCCAATACGCTCGGTATTAGCTGCGCGCTGCGCCTTGCGCTGCGCTCCGATGGCTGCGCGCAGCCTACGACATCTGATCGGTGACGCGACACTAGGCGCGGGAGGCGCTACTTCAGTTCGATCTCAACGAACACGAATTCATGCGCATTGGCGTTGACCACATTGTGTTCCACGCCGGTGGGCCGCATGTAGGAAACGCCCGCTTGCAGCGGGCTTTCAAATTCTCCCTGCGGCGTTTCCAGCAGCAGCGTGCCGGTGGTCGTCGGCACCACCACATAGTCCATTGCGTGGCGGTGCCAGCCGGTTTCGGCACCGGGCGCAAAGCGCCACTGCGTCACCTTTACGCGATCGTTATCGATTTGGACCGTGAAAGTGGCTCGAGCGCGTGTCATGGGTGCTGCTCCTCGATGGCAATCGTGCTGGCAGAGGTACCTGGGTTCGAGATGAATTCCCGGCCCATGGCGCGATCCTTCGCCCACCAGTTCGCCCGTGGCCGGGTCATGCACGGCCAGCACGCTGCCGTCCATTCGCCGCCGGGCAGGCAGGCATTGTGCAGCAGGTCGGGGCGGGCGAGGGGGATGATCGATGCGGCGCCCATGCTTGCAACACCGTATCGGCGATGCCCAGCGCGCGGTCGAACGGCGCATCGGGAATCGTGAGAGGGTAGAGAAAGCGGATCACGTGTTCGGCGCGGACACGCTGTCGCCGTGCTCGTCGCGAGACGGGGCGCACTCATGTTTCGTCGCTTGACGGGGATGGGCGTTGGCGGTTGGCCTGCGCCGTCGCGATGATGGCCTTGGCGATACCGCGCAGGATGTGGATTTCCTCGGGAGCCAGTTGTGCGCGGTTGAACAATTGCTGCAGGCGCGGCATGAGCTTTTTGGGCGCGGCGGGATCCAGAAAGCCGATCTGCGTGAGTGCCTGCTCCCAATGCTCCAGCATGCCCGCCACCTGCACGGCATCGGCCAGGTGGCGCGCCGGGGTGCCGTCCGGCACGACCAAGCCGCAGCCGTCCAGGGCCATGCGCCATTCGTAGGCAATGACCTGGACGGCTGCGCCCAGGTTCAGCGAGCCGAACCCGGGTTGGGTGGGAATCGATAGCGTCACATGGCAGCGGTAGACATCGGCGTTGCTCATGCCAAAGCGTTCGGAGCCGAAGAGGAATGCCACACCCGTCGGCCTGGTGGCCGCTGGCGCAGATGAATCATGCACCGGGCGCTCTTTTTTCAGCAGCGTCTCGAAATGCGCGCGCGGCGTTGTCGTTGGCGGTCCGAAGTCGCGCGCCGTCATCGCGGTGGCGCACAGGTGGCTGATGCCATCGAGGGCCTGGTCCAATCCGGCAACGATGCGGGCCTGCCGGAGCAGGTCCAGGGCGCCGCTGGCGCGCTGTATGGTTTCTTCGTGCCGCAGCACGTTGGGCCAGCGTGGGGCCACCAGCACCAGATCGTCAAAACCCATGGTTTTCATCGCGCGGGCGACTGCGCCCACATTGCCGGCGTGGCTGGTGTTGATCAGGACGAAACGGGTCTTCATGGGCGGGACAGGTAAGATCGCGCTGATTGTCGCCGCCTGCATTGCCGGGAAAACCCCTCCGCCGGCGCTTTTGCTTTGCAGGATGCCCTGCCCACCATCATCGTTTATGTCGTCCAACCTGCACCCCATGCTGAACGTGGCCATCAAGGCCGCACGCGCCGCCGGCGCCATCATCAACCGCGCGGCCCTGGATGTGGAGTCGGTGCGGATCGCGCAAAAGCAGATCAATGATTTTGTTACCGAGGTCGACCACGCCAGCGAGCAGGCCGTCATCGAGACGCTGCTCACGGCCTACCCCGACCATGGCATCCTGGCCGAGGAGTCGGGCCGCAAACATGGCGCCAAGGATGCGCCATTCGTCTGGATCATCGACCCGCTGGATGGCACCACCAACTTCATCCACGGTTTTCCGGTGTACTGCGTGAGCATCGCGCTGGCCGTCAAGGGCCGGGTCGAGCAGGCGGTGGTGTATGACCCTACGCGCAATGACCTGTTCACCGCCACCCGGGGCCGCGGCGCCTACCTGAACGAGCGCCGCATCCGCGTGAGCAAGCGCACCGAGCTCAAGGACTGCCTGGTCTCCACCGGCTTTCCATTTCGCCCGGGCGATGACCTCAAGAGCTACCTGGCCATGTTGGGCGACGTGATGCAGCGCACGGCAGCGCTGCGCCGCCCTGGCGCCGCAGCGCTGGACCTGGCTTATGTGGCTGCCGGCTTTGCCGATGGTTTTTTTGAGTCCGGCCTGGCGATCTGGGACATGGCCGCCGGCTCACTGCTGGTGGCCGAGGCCGGTGGCTTGGTGGGCAATTTCACCGGCGAGGCGGATTTTCTGGAGCACCGCGAATGCCTGGCAGGCAATCCGCGCATCTATGGCCAACTGGTGGCCATTTTGGCCAAGTACAGCAAGTTTGCCGCTGCGGGGGACAAGGCCGCCTTGCACGCCACCACCGCCACCACCACCAAAGGCTCAGGCGGCGCCGACGGCCCGGACGCGCCGCACTGAAAGCCGCCGCCGCATCATTTGCGCACCTCATCGACCAGGGCGCGAAAGTCGTCGATGCCCTCGAAACTGCGGTACACGCTGGCAAAGCGGATGTAGGCTACTTTGTCGAGCTTCTTGAGCTCGCGCATCACCAACTCGCCAATGCGGCTGGAGGGCACTTCGCGCAGCCCGAGGTTGAGCAGCTTTTCCTCGATGCGCTCGATGGCGCTGTCGATCCGCCCGGTGCTGACCGGGCGCTTGCGCAGCGCCAGTTTGAACGAGGCGAGCAACTTGTCGTGCCCGTATTCGACGCGGCGGCCGTCTTTTTTCACGACGGCCGGAAAGCTCACGTCCGAGCGCTCGTAAGTGGTAAAGCGCTTGCTGCAGGCGGCGCATTGGCGCCGGCGGCGGATGGATGCGGCATCCTCGAAGACCCGGGTTTCGATGACCTGGGTTTCGAGGTGGCTGCAAAAGGGGCATTTCATGGCGGCTTCATGGCGGCTTTATCGGGCGGCCGGACGCAGAGCGCCATCAGCCGTAGACCGGAAAGCGGGCCGTCAGCGCGTCGACCTTGGCGCGCACCGCAGCGATGTTGGCCGCGTCGCGCGGCTTGTCCAGCAGGTCGGCGATCAACTCGGCCGTGCTGCGTGCCTGTTCTTCCTTGAAGCCGCGCGTGGTCATTGCGGGGGTGCCAATGCGCACGCCGCTGGTCACCATCGGCTTTTCCGGATCGTTGGGGATCGCGTTCTTGTTGATGGTCATGTGGGCGGCGCCCAGCACGGCTTCGGCCTCCTTGCCGGTGATGCCCTTGGCGCGCAGGTCCACCAGCATCATGTGGCTTTGCGTGCCGCCGCTGACGATGCGCAGGCCGCGCGCGGCCAGCGTCTGGGCCAGCACCTTGGCATTTTTGAGCACCTGCTCCTGGTACAGCCTGAACCCGGGCTGCAGCGCTTCCTGGAAAGCCACCGCCTTGGCCGCGATCACATGCATCAGCGGGCCGCCTTGCAGGCCCGGGAAGATGGCGCTGTGGATGGCTTTTTCATGCACGGCCCGCATCAGGATGATGCCGCCACGGGGGCCGCGCAGGCTCTTGTGGGTGGTGCTGGTGACCACATCGGCGTGGGGCACCGGGTTGGGGTACAGGCCGGCGGCAATCAGGCCGGCGTAATGGGCCATGTCGACCATGAAGATCGCGCCCACGTCCTTGGCCACCTGGGCAAAGCGGGCAAAGTCGATATGCAGGCTGTATGCCGACGCGCCGGCAATGATCAGGCGGGGCCGGGTCGCATGGGCCTTTTTCTCCATCGCCTCGTAGTCGATCACCTCATCGGCGTCGAGGCCGTAGGAGACCGCATTGAACCACTTGCCGGACATGTTCAGCGACATGCCATGCGTCAGATGGCCGCCCTCGGCCAGGCTCATGCCCATGATGGTGTCGCCGGGCTTGAGGAAGGCCAGGAACACGGCCTCGTTGGCTGAGGCGCCGCAATGGGGCTGGACATTGGCGGCCTCGGCGCCAAAGAGTTTCTTGACGCGGTCGATGGCCAGTTGCTCGGCCACATCCACATGCTCGCAACCACCGTAGTAGCGCTTGCCGGGATAGCCCTCGGCGTACTTGTTGGTCAACTGTGTGCCCTGGGCCCACATGACCGCCGGCGAGGCGTAGTTTTCGCTGGCGATCAGTTCGATGTGTTGCTCTTGCCGGGCGTTTTCAGCCTCGATGGCGGCAAAGAGCTCAGGGTCGGTTTGCTCGACGAGAAGATGGCGGTGGTACATGACAGGCTTATGAACTGGTGTCCCTTGCAACAGGGCTGCCCCGGCGAACGGCGGAACGCAAAAGGAAACCATCCCCTTGCGGCACGCTCCCCGGTGGTTCGTTGCACAAGCGGCAAAGCCCTTGCTGGTTCCACGTCAGCGGCTGCGCCCTTGCTCATATGCGGGGGCAGCGCCTATCGCCGAGTCGCGCACCCGGCTAGTGTAGCGCCGCGAGATGGCGCAGATGCCTTTGCCAGCCGCCATGGCCCGGTGCGTCACGCTGCCCGTGATGCCGCCGATGGCGGCCACCGACAAGCAATGGCCACGATCGGGCGGTAGGGCGGTAGGGCGGTAGTCGTTGCCCTCGATGTCGAAGACGACGCGCCGGGTTTTTCAGGACGCTGGCGCTGCGGCACTGCGCCTCGATGTCTGCCGGCCCGCTCCAGCGGGCTGCAGTGCCATCGCGGCGCACGCTGGCGCCTACATGCGCAGCAGTCCGAACTTCGTGTCTGCAATGGGAGCATTGCGCGTGGCCGCCAGGCCCAGTGCCAGCACGCGGCGTGTGTCGGCGGGGTCGATCAGGCCGTCGTCCCACAGACGCGCCGTGGCGTAGTAGGGATGGCCCTGGTGCTCATATTGGCGCCGGATCGGGGCTTTGAAGGCTTCTTCCTCCTGCATGCTCCACTGGCCGCCCTGGGCCTCGATGCCGTCGCGCTTGACGCTGGCCAGCACCGCCGCAGCCTGTTCGCCGCCCATCACGCTGATGCGTGCGTTGGGCCACATCCACAGGAAGCGCGGGCTGTACGCCCGGCCGCACATGCCGTAGTTGCCCGCGCCAAAGCTGCCGCCGATGATCAGGGTCAGCTTGGGCACGCTGGCCGTGGCCACGGCCGTGACCATCTTGGCGCCGTTGCGCGCGATGCCCTCGTTCTCGTACTTGCGGCCCACCATGAAGCCGGTGATGTTCTGCAGGAACAGCAGCGCAATCTTGCGCTGGCAGCATAGTTCGATGAAGTGGGTGCCCTTGAGCGCGCTTTCGGAAAACAGGATGCCATTGTTGGCGATGATGCCCACCGCCATGCCCTCGATGCGCGCAAAGCCCGTGACCAGCGTGGTGCCGTAACGGGCCTTGAATTCGTCGAACTCGCTGCCATCGACGATGCGGGCGATGATCTCGCGCACGTCGAAGGTCTTGCGCGGGTCCGCCGGAATCACGCCATACAGTTCCTGTGCTGCATATTTGGGAGCGCAAGGCGCATGATCGACTTGCGCCTGCGCGTTGTTTTTATTCAGGTTGCGCAGCGCATTGCGGGCCAGTTGCAGCGCGTGCATGTCGCTGAGCGCCAGGTGATCGGCCACACCCGACAAGCGGGTGTGCACATCGCCACCGCCCAGGTCCTCGGCCGTGACGATCTCGCCCGTGGCGGCTTTGACCAACGGCGGCCCGCCGAGAAAGATCGTGCCCTGGTTCTGGACGATGATCGACTCGTCGCTCATCGCCGGCACATAGGCGCCGCCCGCCGTGCAACTGCCCATGACCACGGCAATCTGCGCGATGCCCATGGCGCTCATTTGGGCCTGGTTGAAGAAGATGCGGCCGAAGTGGTCGCGGTCGGGAAAGACCTCGTCCTGGTTGGGCAGGTTCGCGCCCCCGGAATCGACCAGGTAGATGCAGGGCAGGTGGTTTTGCTGCGCCACCTCCTGCGCCCGCAGATGCTTCTTGACGGTCAGCGGGTAGTAGGTGCCGCCTTTGACCGTGGCATCGTTGCACACCACCATGCAGTCGACGCCGCTGACGCGGCCAATGCCGGTGATCAGACCCGCGCCGGGCGCATCGTTGTCGTACATGTCGAGCGCGGCCAGCGGCGCCAGTTCCAGGAACGGCGTGCCGGGGTCCAGCAGCATTTGCACGCGCTCGCGCGGCAGCAACTTGCCCCGCGCCACATGCTTGGCCCGTGCCGCCTCGCCGCCACCTTGGGCAACCTTGTCGAGTTGGGCACGCAGCCCGTCCACCAGCGTGCGCATGGCGGGGCTGATCACAACGGTGGTCGAGTCCACTGCGGCCTGCACCCTGTCCGCGATGCCATCGCCATTGCCGTCGCCGTTCATCGGAGCCTGGTTTTCGATGTTGTCCGGCGTGCCGTCGTTGTCCGTGTCCAGATCTTTGGGCGGCGACGGGCGTGTCACGGGGGCTGGCGTGTCGTTGTTCACGGCCTGGTCCGCGAAGTCGGCCGCGTCGTTGCCGGCCGCGTCTTGCACGACATTGCCGGTGGTGGGTTTGGTGTAGCTGACGCTCACCACTTCGCCGTTGACCACATCGCGGCTGAGGGTCAGCGTGATGGTCTTGTTTGCCGCATCCACGCTGGCACTGGTGACGGTGATGGGGGTGCTGCCGGGGCTGCTGCTGGTCACGGTAAAGCCGGCGTTGCCCGTCAGGGCGGCAGGGTCCAGGCTATTGGCTTCGGTATAGCTGAGGACCAGTTGGGTGCCATTGACCATGGGGGCGGAATTGCCCGTGGTGATCAGCACCGGTGCTGTCGTGTCTGGCGTCTCGTTGTTCACGGCCTGGCCAGCGAAGTCGACAGCGTCGTTGCCGGCTGTGTCTTGCACGACATTGCCGGTGGTGGGCTTGGTGTAGCTGACACTGACCTGCTCGAGGTTTTCCACCGGGCGGCTGAGGGTCAGCGTGATGGTCTTGTTCGCCGCATTGACGATGGCACTGGTGACGGTGATGGGGGTGCCAGCGACGCTGGTCACGGTAAAACCGGCGTTGCCTGTCAGGGCGGCAGGATTCAAGCCATTGGCTTCGGTGTAGCTGAGCACCAGTTGGGTGCCGTTGACCTTGGGGGCGGCAGCGCCGGTGGTGATCAATGCCGGTGGTGTGGTGTCTGGCGTCTCGTTGTTTACGGCCTGGTCCGTGAAGTCAACAGCATCGTTGCCGGCGGCGTCCTGTACGACATTGCCGGTGGTGGTTTTGGTGTAGCTGACGCTGACCTGCTCGAGGTTGTCCACGGGTCGGCTGAGGGTCAGTGTGACGGTCTTGTTTGCCGCATTCACACTGGCGCTGGTGACGGTGATGGGGGTGCTGCCGGGACTGGCGCTGGTTACGGTAAAACCGGTGTTGCCCGTCAGGGTGACAGGGTCCAGGCTATTGGCTTCGGTGTAGCTGAGGACCAGTTGGGTGCCGTTGGCCTTGGGGGCGGAAGTACCGGTGGTGATCAGCGCCGGAGGTGTGGTGTCCGGTGTCTCGTTGTTCACGGTCTGGTCTGTGAAGTTGGCCGCGTCGTTGCCGACGGCGTCTTGCACGACATTGCCGGTGGTGGGCTTGGTGTAGCTGACGCTGACCTGCTCGAGGTTTTCCACGGCACGGCTGAGGGTCAGCGTGACGGTCTTGTTT
>Ga0081606_1000593_pt1 | contig 13923 bp, 9 predicted proteins | sample EareggfetidaYelm_FD_71127 | JGI IMG/M metagenome (GOLD analysis project Ga0081606, IMG submission 71127) | Earthworm egg capsule microbial community from the University of Washington, USA - E. fetida Yelm (SPADES assembly) (version 2) | ecosystem: Host-associated > Annelida > Reproductive system... | reverse complement strand
CCTCCGACCGCGCGGGCAGTTGCTTCACGCACCGATGCTTCCGCTCGTTCGGTCGGCTGCGCGGGCGGGCGAACCCTGCCCACACCTGCCGGAATACAGCGAAGAACGCGCCCTTGTCCGCACCGATGAACTGCGACTCTTTGCGCTCGCGGTATCGCGCGCTCGTCGGCAACTTGTCCTCACATGCACCGCGAACGAGGAGGAGCAACCGTCACCGCTGATGAGCATTGTCGCGGCGCGGCGGGCTGCGACTCCGCGCTGGCCATTGCACCTGCGGGAACTGGTTGCCGCGCTGCGTCGGGAGGCGGTGGCAGGTGCCGGGGCGAGCGCGAGTGTCGCGAGCGAGGCACTCGCGAGACTCGCTGTGGCGGGTATTCCGGGGGCGCACCCCGCAGACTGGTACGGGCTGGCAGCACCATCGACGACGGCACCGCTAGCTGACCTTGACGATCCCAATGTGCTTGTGAGTGTGTCGCCTTCGCAGATCGCGCGGGTAGAGGAGTCCTCGCTGGCGTGGTTTGTCACCTACATCGCCGCTCCGGCATCGGGGCTCCCCGCGGCGATGGGCACCATTGTGCACGCAGCGGTAGAAGAGATAGCAGCGCGTACCGACGGGGCTCCCTTCGACGTGGCGCTCCTCAGTGCGGTTGACCGGCGTTGGCAGGAGCTTCGTCTCGAGAGCGGTTGGGCCTCCGAGCGTGACCGCGCACGAATCCGACAGCTTGCCGCATCGGCTGCCGCCTACCTAACCGCGTGCGTTGACGAAGGACGACAACTCTTGGTTTCCGAGCACCGATTCACGGCGGTCATCGACCGGGCCTGTCTCACCGGCACGATTGATCGGGTAGAGATCTCCGCCGACGGTAGTCTTCAGATTGTTGACCTGAAAACCTCCAGCACGAAGTCCTCGGTGGCCGAAACCGCGCGACACGCCCAACTAGCGGCATACCAGCTCGCGGTGCGCGAGAGCGCTGACCTTGCTGACCGTCGCATCGGCGGCGCGAAACTCGTGTTCCTTGAGACCACGACGGCAAGACCGGACGCGAAAGAACCCGGCTTTACAGTGCGGGCACAGCAGCCGCTCACTCCCGAAGCGGAAGCAGAGTTCCGTGCCCGGCTGGGCGCTGTCGTCCGGGCAGTGTCGGGCACCACTTTCACCACACCCGTCGAACGAGACATCCATTCGCCGTTGGGATCGTGGGAGTTCTGGATTCACACCCTACCGGCGGTGTCCGCTGCGGAACAGCCGTGCATACTCGACGAGGAAGGCTGAGAAATACCCGTGTCTGATGTGCGACAACTGTGTGCCTCGGCTCCTGACACGAGCCATCCTGTTCGCCCCCGTGGTGAACCTGATTCCGTCCGATCTCCCGGCAGAAACCAGTCAGCTGGAACTCTCGGCGCGGATCCCGGCGTTCCACCAACGCCCCTTTCTGCCGACACAATTGCGGACGCGCTGGGGTTGCACCGTCCAACCCCCGAACAGCGCATGGTGATCGAAGCCGATCCCCACGCGACCGCAATTGTGGTGGCGGGTGCGGGCAGCGGCAAAACCGAGACCATGGCTCATCGCGTCGTCTGGCTGCTGGCAAATTCGCACGTTGCCATTTCGGAGGTGCTTGGTCTCACGTACACTCGCAAGGCCGCGAGCGAGCTGGCCTGCAGGGTGCGTGACCGGGTCCGACAGCTTGTGGCATCGGGACTAACCTCGCTTGAGCACGATCCGTATGAGTCCGCTGCAATGAGCACGTATCACTCGTTTGCGAGCACGATATATCGTGAAAATGCGCTGCTCATCGGCCACGAACCCGACGCCCTAGTACTGGGGGAAGCGGCGGCATGGCAGCTGGCACGGTCGCTCGTGATCGGTACGACTGACCCTCGTCTGGTTGACCTCGATGTCGCTCTCACCCCCGACAAGGTCACTGAGGCAGTGCTTTGCCTCAGTCGTGCGCTTGCCGACAACGTCACGATCGAAACGGATGTCGCCGCCATGGCGCGAGAATTCCTCCAACTATCGAACCTGCCGCGCGGCAATGATCGGATGACTCGCCCCCACTATGACTCGTTCCTCGGGGCGATTACCACCGTGCAGGCGCTGCCGCCGTTGCTAGATTTAGCGGAGCGGTTCGCTGCGCTAAAACGTGAACGCGGTTTTGTTGAATTCTCCGATCAAGTGGCACTTGCCCTGCAGATATGTGAAAAACACCCCGAGGTTGTTGCCTCGTATCGCGCTCGGTACCGAACCGTGCTGCTCGACGAATACCAGGACACCAGCGTTGTGCAAACACGTTTGCTTGCAACACTGTTCCGCGATCACCCGGTCATGGCGGTCGGCGACCCCGATCAATCAATCTACGGATGGCGGGGCGCAAGCGCCGCAAACCTCGCCCGCTTCGCACAAGATTTTTCCACCAGAGCCGTCGTTTCGGAGCCACACCGGAGTGCCCAGAAGCAGAAGAGGGCAACCGAATCGGGAAAAGAGGTCATGGAATTTAACCTCTCTGTGAGCTGGCGGAACCCAACATCGGTGCTTGCCGCTGCCAACACGATCATCGGCGCGAACGATTCGGGTCGTATCCGAAAACCGCTGCAGCCCGCCCCCAACGCTGTTGCTGGGCGATGTGAGGTGTCGTGGAGCAACACCATCGAAGAGGAGGCCGCAGCGGTTGCCGAATGGTTTGCAACCCGGTTGCGTCCCGCTCCCGGTCTGGAAATCGGGCAGCACGACGCGAACCTTCCCACCCCGCCCAGCGGTGCAGTGCTCTGCCGCACGACCAAACACCTGGAAACCTTCGCATCGGCCCTGCGTTCTGGCGGCGTGCCTGTTCACGTGCTCGGAGTTTCCGGACTTCTCACCCAACCGGTCGTTGTCGACCTGATATGCACACTTCGAGTCATCAATGACCCCACCGCCGGATCCGAACTCGTGCGCCTACTCGCGGGTGCGCGCTGGCACATTGGTGTGGCCGATCTCGTCGCGCTCCGCAGCGTGGCGCGGTGGGTGGCACACCGCGACGCGACATCCCGACAACTACCACCCGAGGTGAGCGCCCGGCTGCGCGAATCCCTCACCCGAGACGAGTCACTCTCCCTCGTTGACGCCGTCGATTTCCTCCTCACCGCGCCCGACAGTCACCCACAATTACGCGATTTCAGTGCGACGGGACTAATACGAATTCGCCGTGCCGGGGCGCAACTACAGTCCCTGCGACGCCGACCGGGCCTCGATCTGCCCGAACTTGTCCACCTCGTGCAACACGAACTGCTCCTCGACATTGAAGCGGCCGCAAACCCACAGCAGCCGCTCGGCCCGCGAAGCCTTGATGCGGTTGACGATCTTGTGTCCTCGTATCTGGATGTCTCAGAGAACCACACGCTCGGTGGTTTCCTCTCGTGGTTGCGAGAAGCAGAACGCCGTGACCGACTCAGCCCGCGAGCCGAAGAACCGGAGCCGGGCTCTGTGCAACTGCTCACCATTCACGGCGCTAAGGGGCTGGAATGGGACCTCGTTGCGGTTCCACGGATGGTTGCCGCAGAACTTCCGTGTGCGCCACGATCGACAAACGGGTGGTTACAATTTGGGCAACTGCCCCACGACTTTCGGGGTGACCATCGTGAGCTCCCCGAACTCGCCTGGCGTGGCGTATCAACCCAAGCCGAACTTGACACCGCGATCAGTGACTACAAGCGTGCCAACAGCCAACGCTACGCCGAAGAAGAACGCCGCCTCGCCTATGTTGCCATCACGAGAGCCCGGTCAGAATTGTTGCTGTCGGGCTCGTGGTGGGCGGGACAGAAAAAACCACGCGGACCGGGCCAGTTTTTGAGTGAACTTGTGAAAAGTGGCGTTCTTGGTGCAACGCAATTGCCGTCAATCCCAGAATCGTCGACGAATCCCCGTACCAGCTCTGAGGCACGTCTGCAGTGGCCGCTTGATCCGCTCGGTGAGCGTCGTTCAGCGGTGGAGACCGCCGCCGCCGCGGTTACCGCAGCCATTGAACATCCCGGGCGTAACCTTGTGCATCCCGACCTCGCCGAGCACCTTGATCTACTGCTCGCCGAGCATCTGAACGGGTATGACCCAATTGGTGCCACGACTCTGCCGATTCGGATCCCGGCATCGCACATGAAGAACTACCTCGATAATCCAGCCGCCCAGGTGCTGGCGCTTACTCGGCCTCTGCCCCGTCGTCCGTTCCGAGCGGCCCGGATCGGCACTATCTTCCATCAGTGGGTGGAAGAGCGTGCCGTGGCACGGGATGTTTCATTCGATGGGGTATCGGATAGCGCTGATGACGCACGGCTCGGTACAGCGGATGTCACTCCAGAAAAGTCCAGCACTGAGGAGCGTCTTGGTGTTCTCCAACGCACCTTTGCAGCATCCGAGTGGGGCCAGCGTCGGCCGACACACGTGGAACTGGAACTACACCTTCCCCTCGCGGGCCGTATTTTCGTGTGCAAACTGGACGCTGTCTATGACGTGCCCGCCGACTCAGAGCTTGCCGCACGCGGCATCCGTGAACAGATCGTGGACTGGAAAACCGGTCGTGCGCCGCGGGATCCGCGTGAACAAGAACTTCGGCAGACCCAGCTTGCGCTATACCGTGCGGCCTACGCTCGGTGGCGCGGTATCAGCCCCGACACCGTTGACGCGGTGTTCTACCACGTCGATGACGACCTGGTTGTTCGTCCAGAACGACTCTACGATGAGGATGAGCTGCGGGAAGCCTGGGAAGCGGTCGAAAATACAGTCTCGTCGCCGCTTGCCACCGCTTTTTCACCCTCATCAGTGTCTGATGTTTCCTCATCCCAATTCGCGAGATCAAGCACTAAGGGGGTGGTCGATTCGAGGTCTGGGAACGAATAGCTGTCGGTCAGCATTGCTGTGCCGGAATCCTCGGGGTGGAAGCTCTGGGTATCGGTGCGACGGTTTTGCGCATCGGGGTGAAGGTTCTGTGGAACCCTGGTGAGCAACCGCTCCACCTCGTCGACGCTGAGGGCCTCACCGCTATCTGAGAGGAGTGTGTCACTGACTCGGTCATGAACCTGTGATACGAGAGCATCAAGCAGAACCACCGCATCGTTAGTAACGGCAAGATCATGCGTATCGATTCCGTGTAGCAACCACCGCGCGAGTTCGAGCTCCGCGTAGAGAAGTGCCCGCCGAGTGATATTTTCGTCGACATCACCGCCGCGTGCCGCGAGGTACGTTGTGAGCGCGTGTTCGGTCGCGGTCCCAGACGAGGTCATTAGCCAGTGCAGATCACGAGCTGGATCATCCACCGACAGGCCCGACCAACCGACAACGCCAACAACAGTGTGCCCGTAAACGAGTATCGAATCCGCAGAAAGAGTGCCATTGACGACGGTCTCGTGGAAGTGCCAGAGCATCGCATCGTCGGTGGCTTCCTCCCAGCGACGGATGAGTGCGGCAGGAATGCGCCCGGTATCGGCGGCTCGGCCAATGAGCTCAATAACCGTGGAGCGGGCGTTAGTGGCCCGATGCTGCGGCAAGCCAGACTCGATCACGAACCCGGTTGGGAGAGCGTGGATCGCGGCGATCATCTGACCAATCGATTCCGCCAGCCGATTCGTGGCCGTGAGCTCATCCGCGCTAAACACCGAGCCCGCGAGGAAATCCGTGACAACAGCGCGGGTATCCTCGGTAGGAATTTGGCCGACGTACCGTGGCACCGTGAACGGCAACAGCGATCGGATGCCCGGTGTCAATGCACGCAACGCTCCCAGGTCGGCGGACTGCTCGACCTCGGCCACAGCCGAGGTCGGGATCCGAACGAGCAACTCATGACCCTGGGTATCGGTGACCACGACCGCGTCATACAGGCCTGCACCGGCTCGGGTGTGCGCTCGGGCTGCCTGCACCCGCAGCCCCGGCACCGCGGCCGTCGCCAACGCCGCTAGAGTGAGGGAAGGTCGTGCCATGGCACTCAGCCTAAGCAGACTCGCCGCGACTGGCCGGGTACGCCACGCCTTCTGTCGTATCTCCTGTGTCATACCCGGTGAGGAAGGTGCTGTGTTCGCATCCATCCGGTCACATCACCCCGCGACATCCCCACACCGCCACCCCAGTGCCGCCTCACCCCATCTCACCGCCATTTCGCCCCACCCCACCTCACCCCCGCCCCACCGACATGACTGACCCGATCGATTCTCTTCTCACCGTGCTTGACGACGAACAGCGCACTGTCGCGGAGTCGCTGCACGGCCCGATCTGTGTCCTTGCGGGCGCTGGCACCGGCAAAACCCGGGCGATCACCCACCGCATCGCCTACGGTGTCGCCACCGGAGCCTTTGATCCGAGTCGGGTCATGGCGCTTACCTTCACCTCCCGGGCAGCCGCTGAGCTGCGTAATCGTCTTCGGCCGCTCGGTGCTGGAGCCGTGGCAGCCCGCACTTTTCACGCTGCGGCTCTCGCACAGCTCAACCATTTTTGGCCACAACTGGTTGGTGGCCCGGCGCCACACATTCTTGAGAGCAAGGGTCGGCTCCTCGCGCAGGCCGCTGAACGGTGTCGCATCCGTGTTGACCAGGCCATGCTCCGGGATGTCGCGGCCGAAGTCGAGTGGCGGAAAGTGTCACTGACCGACGAAGCACACCACCACGCTCGCCTGGAGTCGCGGGGCGCTCCGGGTAGGCTCACGGTCGATCAATACGTGACCCTCGCAACCGCCTACGAAACGCTCAAAGATGAGCGGCGGATGATTGACTTTGAGGATGTGCTGCTTGCCACAGCGGGGATGATCGAGGCCGAGCCATCCGTCGCCGTTCAGGTTCGTGAAATGTACCGTTATTTTGTCGTTGATGAGTATCAGGATGTCTCGCCGGTGCAGCAGCATCTGCTGGACCTGTGGCTCGGCGACCGCCGCGAACTCTGCGTTGTCGGTGACGCCAGCCAGACGATCTACTCGTTCGCCGGTGCGAGTCCGCAGTATCTGCTCGACTTCAGCCGTCGCTATGACCCTGCGCTCGTCGTGCGGCTCGAACGCAATTACCGTTCAACCTCTGCGATCGTGGATGTCGCGAACAGCCTCATGCGCGGACGCCCCGGTGCCCTTCGGCTCACTGCCGCCACTGTGACGAATCCGGTGCCGATCGGGCACGATGGCCTAGCCGATGGTTCGTACGGGGCACGTACCGTGCCCGTCCCGACCACGGTACCGGAGGCCTCTTCGCAACCCTCCACGGTGCCGGCACCCACCGCCACCGAATACCCCGACGAACGTGCCGAGGCGCGCGGCGTCGCCCGCGACATCCAGAGCCGTCTTGCGGCGGGTGTCTCGCCGGAGAACATCGCAGTCCTGCTGCGAATGAATTCTCAGTCCGCGATTGTCATGCAGGCTCTCGATGAGGCACAGATTGGGGCACGAATGCAGGGCGGTGCCCGTTTTTTTGATCAGCCCGTTGTGCGCAGGGCGATTGATGTGCTCCGTGCATCCGCGTTGACCACGCCTGACAGTGCGCCGCTTTTTCAGCTCGTCAGTGACGCCATGCGGGGCGCGGGGTGGACATCGCAGCCCCCGGAGGGGCCCGGTGCAGTGCGTGCGGAGTGGGAGGAACTCAACGCCATCATAAAACTCGTCGATGACATCCCTGCCACGACGACACTGCGCGAGTTCGCCGACGAGCTGCGCCGTCGCGCTGAGGCCCACCACGAGCCGCCGGTGCAGGCTGTCACACTGGCCACTCTGCACGGCGCGAAGGGCCTGGAGTGGGACGAGGTGTACATCATCGGCCTGTCGGAGGGCCTGCTGCCGATCAGTTACGCGCAGAGCCCGGAGGCCATCGACGAGGAGCGTCGCCTGCTCTACGTCGGCATCACCCGCGCGAAGCATCGCCTGAGCCTGAGCTGGGCGCGGGACGGAGGTCATCGTAACCTTCGTGAGCCGTCGCGATTTCTGCAAGAGAGTGGCACCCACAGTCGGAGTGGCGAAGCACTCTCTCCGGGTTTCGCATCACATTCGCGTTCCTCGGGGGGGCCTCGGACACAGCGTTCGGATGTCCGCCGCCACCGGTAAAGCGCACCGCACACGCCCGCAGCGGTCGACGTTCGGTCGTGACAAAGTCATCAATCACCGCTGCGGCGAACGCGAGCGCGTCATGCCGAATTCGGGCGGGATGTCTCGGCCCCGGCCGTCCGGACAGTTGGCTGGCAATGGCGGGCCAGGCAGGGTCACGCGCGCACTGTGCGAGGTCAAGGCATCGCAGACACGGCCCCCGACCGGGTTCCACCAGTGGTCCGATTCTGATGCCGCGCTCGTCGGTCACGATCGCGAGGTGTGCCTGATCCTGTCGCACCCACCGACGGTGGCGCGCGGGAGCGATAGCCCACGGTGACACGATGACAACAAGCACAGGATGTCCCGTGCCGTGTTCGTGATGTGGCGGGATGCTGTCGCGCTCGCCCGGGATACCCCGGGCACGGATGCCGAGTCCCGTGAGGAACGGGAGCAGCCCCGCCGCAAGCGTCGGTTCGGTTGAATCAAGCAGCACCAGCGGTGGTGTACTTGTCACATCCGTGGCGTTTGTTCCGTCGGCATTACTCACACTGCGTGGGCGGTGCGCGCAACCGAGATCACCCGTACTGTGCGCCCTGTGTGTGGCACCGGTGCCGTTCGTGCTCTCGTCGTGTGTTGCGGCCAGCGCTTGTGCTGCGGTTACCGCGTCCTCCTGCCACTGTCGATCAAAGGCCGGGGTAACTTGACCCACGAGGTGTGCGATCTCGGCATCGCTCGCCCCGCGACTTCGTCCGAGCGCAAACAGCGTTGCCGTGCTCGCGCCCACCTGCAACAGTTCGAGCAGTTCACACTCGGCACGTCCGGGGTTGTCGAGCACGCAGACGGGTGTGAACGAACCGAGTTGCAACTTGTACGGTGTGCGCCACACAATCGGAAGATTCGGGTCAAGTCGTGGGGCCATTCCCGAGATAATGCCCTATTTGACAGATCAGTGTCGAAGGTTATCCACAGGCAGGCTCCGACCGCGCCAACAGTTGAACGCTCGACCCGTACGGCTGTTTTGCGGCCGGATAGGGGCAGGGGGCAGGGCTGTCCCCCTCGTCCCGTGGCTCGATCCTGATGTGCGGCAGAAGTAGAACGCGCAATGGGGTTGTCCCCCTCGTCCCGCGGATCGATCCGCGGGGTTGTTTTACCGTCAGTTGTCCGGATTCGCCCCGGGCGAATCCTTGTTCCGGTCACGCGACTGCGCATCATCCTGATCTTTCGCGCCCGCATCGCCCAGGTTCTGATTTTCCGCCCCCGCACCCCCCGACCCCGCATCATTCTGCCCTTCCGCGTCCGCATCGCCTGAATTCCGATCTCCCGCCCCCGCACTCTCGGCATCCGGCCCTGCACCGTCTCGGGTGTCGGTTCCCGACCGTTCCGTTCCGTGCTCGCCCGGTGCCGCCGGAGTGGCGCCACGCAGCAGTTCGTCGAGCGCTCGATCAAACTCCTGGTCTGCCGCAACCTCCGCACCATCGGCGTGTGTGAGGCGCGTGATGAGAGCACTCGGGTCATCCAAATCATCAGGGCCGGGGAGTAGATCAGGATGTCCCCATAACCCGTCCCGCTCGACGATTCCCACGGCGTTGGTGACCGCCCGCCAGAGGGCAGCTGCATCGCGCAGTCGTCGCGGCCGCAGTTCGAGTCCCACCAGTGAGGCGAAAGCCGACTCCGCGGGCCCTCCCGTCGCACGGCGGCGACGGATAGATTCGGCGATGGCATCCGAGCGCGGCAGGCGACTGGTCGCATCGGCGGTCACGGCATCCACCCACCCTTCAACGAGAGCGAGCAGCGTTTCAAGGCTTATGAGTGCCGTGTTCTGTCCATCGCTCTGGGAGCGGATGAGGGAGCCGCTGGCGACGGCCTGGCGCAGTTCTTCGGTATCGCTGGGGTCGAATCTGTCGGCGAGTCGCTCCAACTCGTCGGTGTTCACGCTAATTCCCCTGGCGAAGGCCGTGATCGACGTGATGAGGTGTAGCCGCAACCAGCGTGCGTGTCGGAACAGTCGCGCGTAGGCGAGTTCGCGTACGGCAAGATACAGATCGATCTCGTCGTGAGGTAGGTCAAGCCCCGCTCCGAATTCGCTCGCGTTTTGCGGCAGGATCGCCCCGTGGCCGTCCGCAAGCAGCGGAATACCGATATCCCCACCCGAGACCACTTCGGCGGAGAGTTGCCCCACGACCTGTCCGAGTTGCATCGCAAACAGGGCACCCCCGGCGCCGCGGATCACCTTTCCCGCGCCGGCGACGATGTCCCGCATCTCTTCCGGGGCATTCTCGCTGATGACCCGCGTGAGCGAATCCGAGATTGAGATGGCCACTGGTTCCGATAGTTGGATCCAGGTAGGCATGGATGCCGCGACCCACGCGCGGCGCGTCAGCAGTTCCGGTTGTGTCTGCGAGGCCGAAAAATCGACGGCCTCGTCTAACCACAGTGAGGCAACACCGAATGCCCGGTCGAATCGGGTTCGCTGCTCAGCCGAGACCTGTTCCTGAGCGGATGTCGCGCGCTCTTCTGCCTGCCGCATCGCAACCGACCAATCAATGCCACCATCGGCGTTCTGAATGGCGTCCTGCAACTGCGTGATGAGAGCGCTGAGCGTCGCCGGATCATGAGGCAATCCGGCTGCCTTCGCGAGGTGCTCCGGTGAAATGGTGCCACCCCCTGAGAGCAGTTCGTTCAGGAGATCCCGGAGCTCTTTTTCGGAATCGTCGCCGTATGGATCGTCAAAATTGTCGTTCACGTCCGTGGACCTCCGCTTCGGTTCTTTCAACCGTAGTGGTGTAACGCGCGAGACGCAGAGAAAATGTCGTAGGCTGGCGCTCCAGGCGTCCGCCCTTCGCGAACAGGTACGCCGTGCTCTACGGCGGCAGTTGAAGAAAGGACATTTTTGCTCAATGAGCCTCTACTCTGAGGGTGCTGATGTTGCCCCGCCACTGCGGGTGAACCGTCCCCGTTATCGAACCGGAACCGAGCGTGCCGCGTCGATCGCCACCCTTGTTGCAACCCTCATTGGGATGGTTCTGCTCGTGCTTCCCGCACCGTATGTTCTGGAGTCACCGGGGCCGGTCTACAACACACTCGGTACTGCTGCGGACGAATCGGGCAAACAGGTGCCGCTCATGTCCATCACCGGAACAACGGTCTACCCCACGACCGGTTCCCTCAACCTGCTCACGGTCAGCCTCAGTGGCACTCCAGACCGTCCGCCAAGCTGGTGGAACGTGATTGGCGCGTGGATCGATCCCACCCAAACCGTCCGGCCGATGGATCTCTTTTTTCCGCCCGGCGTCAGTCAAAAACAGGTCGAGGAACAGTCCCAGACCGACATGGTCGATTCGCAGCAGGATGCCATTGCCGCGGCCCTTGTTTCTCTCGGGTACTCGATTCCGCTCGATGTCATCGTTGCGGGGGTGAGTACCGGTTCCCCGGCGGATGGCATCTTGCAACCGGGAGACATCATCGTCTCGGTGAATGGTGCGGTGATGACAGGCACCGAGGAGGTCCGCACCGCGGTGCGGACAAACGGGACATCCACCGCTGCCACTGTTGTGCTCATGCGCGGCGGGCAGAACACGACAGTGCAGGTCACACCCCGGAGCATCCAGGGGTCACCGGCGCTCGGGATTGCGGTCGGCACCGCCGTGCGTAAAGGAAGTACGTTCCCGGTTGATGTCAAACTTCAGCTTGACAATGTTGGTGGTCCCAGTGCCGGCATGATGTTTGCGCTCGGGATCATTGACAGGCTCACTCCTACCCCGCTGACCGGTGGTCAGTCCGTCGCGGGAACCGGCACAATCGATGCATCCGGGTATGTCGGACCGATTGGTGGTATCTCTCAGAAGATGTGGGCGGCTCAGCGGGCGGGTACAAAGTGGTTTCTTGCGCCACGGTCCGACTGTCCCGAGGTGGTCGGCAGGGTTCCACCGGGCTTGCGTGTCTTTGCCGTGGCGACTCTCGCCCAGGCTCGCGCGGTTGTCGAAGACATAGCGGATGGCACGGCCTCCGACTCGCTCCCTATCTGTCCTGCGCGCTGATTGCAGCCCTTGCGAGTTGATGAGGATGAGCGTGTCCTTGAGCACCTGTCCTGCGCGCTGATTGCAGCCCTCGAGCTCGTTTCTGACACCGTTTCTCGAGGCGGCGTGACCCGCGGCGGGTAGCGCGGTGTTGCTGTCATCGTGCTGCTGCGGTCGGCATGCGCTTTAGTATTGAACGCAGCCGCTAGTTACCGAGTGAAGTTGAGGCCAGAGTGAGCGACGAGACCGTGACCGTGAGTGACACCCAGCCGACATCCCGCTTCCGTGCCCCGATCATGATTACGATCGCGATCATTGCGGCGCTTGTTGTCGGATTCTTTGCGTTTGCGGGTGTGTATGCCGATGTGCTGTGGTACCAGCAGCTGGGGTTCCTTCAGGTGCTCACAACCCGCTGGGCTTCGATCCTTGCGCTTGCAGCGATTGGTTTTGTCACCATGGCGGTGCCGACATGGGCGGCGATGCAGATCGCGTACCGGGCGCGACCGGTGTACACGAGATTAAACGCGCAACTCAATCGGTACCAGACCGTGTTCGAGCCGCTGCGTCGGCTTGCGCTGTACGGGATTCCCACACTGCTCGGTGTCTTTGCGGCGGTGGCCTCGGGTAGCCGGTGGGATGTCGCGTTAGCCTGGCTTAACCGCACGCCGTTTGGCACAAAAGATCCGCAGTTTGGGTTGGATGCGAGTTTCTACGTGTTCGAACTACCGTTCTATCGCGGCGTTCTTGGACTCGTGTCGGCGGCCCTGTTGTTGGCTGGCGTCCTGCTCATTGCGACGAACTACCTCTACGGTGCTGTTCGAGTTAGCGGCAAGGATCTGATTATCTCTAAGTCAGCGAGGGTGCAAATTTCTACCGCAGCGGGACTGTATGTGCTCGTGCAGGCAGGCAGCATCTTGCTGGACCAGTTCAGCTCGGTGACTCAGACCGGTCAGCTCATCACGGGGGCAACGTATGCCGGGGTGCACGCAACAATCCCGGGGCAGCAGATTCTCGCGATTGTTGCACTCTTGGTGGCCGTGTTGTTCTTTGTCACCGCGGTGATCGGTCGGTGGCGATTCCCGCTCATCGGAACCGCTCTGCTCGTGGTCGCAAGCCTTGTTCTTGGTTCACTCTACCCCTGGGTTGTGCAGCGCTTCCAGGTGGTTCCCAGTGAGGCTGCATTGGAAGAGCCGTACATTCAGCGCAATATTGATTCGACACGGGGCGCCTACGGCCTGTCTGCAATCGAAGAGGTGCCATACCAGGCGAAGTCAACTGCTCAGCCCGGTGCTCTGCGCTCCGATGCGGCAACCACCGCGAACATTCGACTGATGGATCCGACGAAGATATCCCCGGCGTTCCAGCAGCTTGAGCAGTATCGCCAGTACTACCAGTTTCCCTCTGATCTTGACGTTGATAGGTATCAAATCAACGGCAAAACCCAGGACACGGTTATTTCGGTGCGTGACCTCAATCTGCAGGGACTTGGCAATGCGAGAACGTGGTATAACTCGCATCTGGTGTACACCCACGGGTACGGTTTGGTGGCAGCGGCTGGTAACCAGCGCGCGAGCGACGGTCAGCCTGTCTTTATTCAGTCTGGTATCCCCTCCGCGGGCTCGCTGGGCACGTTTGAGCCGCGCATTTATTTTGGGCAATACTCGCCCGATTATTCGATCGTCGGGGCACCCGCGGGTGGCTCATCTATTGAGCTAGATTATCCGGCCGGTGGGACCGATGACCGGACCCAGACAACCTTTACCGGTAACGGTGGACCGAAGCTCGACAACATCTTCACGAGACTTGTCTACGCTCTAAAATTCCAGTCCGAGCAGATTGTGCTGTCGGATAAGGTGACAAATGATTCTCAGATTCTCTACGACCGT
>Ga0081606_1000592_pt1 | contig 13926 bp, 7 predicted proteins | sample EareggfetidaYelm_FD_71127 | JGI IMG/M metagenome (GOLD analysis project Ga0081606, IMG submission 71127) | Earthworm egg capsule microbial community from the University of Washington, USA - E. fetida Yelm (SPADES assembly) (version 2) | ecosystem: Host-associated > Annelida > Reproductive system... | reverse complement strand
TGCTGGATGCAGGTTTATAGCAGTGGGCTTATAGGAGCCCGAAGGACGGCTCTTTTATACATGGCCGTGTCTAGCAGCGCGTTTGCAAATCCATACTTGCATCGATTCATAGCAGTTGGCTATGTCTTGCCTACGGCTCAACATGGCCGTGTCTAGCAGCGCGTTTGCAAATCCCAACATACATCGATTCATAGCAGTGGGCTATGTCTTGCCTACGGCTCGACATGGCCGTGTCTAGCAGCACGTTTGCAAATCCTTACATGCATCGGTTTGGAAATCCCTACATGCATCGGTTTATAGCAGTGGGCTGTGTTTTGCCTACGGCTCTAAATGGCCGTGTCTAGCAGTGGTGTCTGATATAACAGCGCGCTGCGTTAGTCAGGCTGCCATATAGCAAGAATATTATGGTAGATTAATAATTATTGAGTCGTTTGGTTTAGGGGATTACAGGTAATAAATTTGAGTGGGTCAAGCCAACGCCCTGGGGGTCGGCCAGAAGCTAGAAGCAGAGGGTCAAAAAAAGAAGCAAGGGCCAGGGTCCAACCGCCTGACCTTCCCGGCAAATTGGACACTGGCTATAACAGGAGTGGAATTTAGCCGCAAGGCAGCCACAGGCCGCCACATCTGTCGTACAGGCAATTACGAGTGAATGACTTGTCCAATGTCGCTACGTGGCGGTTAGAGGTGTAGTCGAACCAGCGACCTTCAGCACCGAAGGCACCGACAACCACCTCTCAATCAACCACGCCCCTTGAATCTTTTCACTAAACGTCTGACTGAAATACGTTTATTTAACGACGCATCTATATCGAAGATGATGTGCATTTCACTAAACGAAAATAGGCCTATTTTTATTCCGTTGTAATAAATACAGTTAGTCATAGTCAGTCTACTAACCAATGAAAGGTATAATAACCTATCGCGTGTTACTCCTATAAATAGCAACCAATGAGTGCAATGCTAAAGTTGCGAGACGACACACACGTTTGACTGAACGCAGCGAGCGCTGAGCAAAGTTACATTCAGTGTTGCCACTCCTTGGGTTTTCTCCCAAAATGTAAGGTTTTTTGATCCGACCTTGGGATATGGTTTTTTCATGAAGACCTTGGGCTTTTTCAGGTTTTTTCAAATCCTTTGGTTTTTCTGGGGTTTTTCAAATTCGACTGTAAAGACAATTTTTTCCATAATTATTTCTGGAAAGAGTTTGCTTTTTCTGGAAAAAAATTGAGTTTTCACGTAAATTATGGCTGGAAAAACGAAAGGTAATAAAAAATATCATGAAATTACAGCCAATTGCTGAGAAATTTGACCTTGGGTCTTCTGGGTTTTATTTGCCCATCTAGGGTTTTTCATTTTTATACAGTGGCAACAATTGTTACATTCTATTAATTTAAGGTTGCTGAAGCGCTTGGCTTGTATATTAAGCGAAAAAACTTTGGACGCCAAACTCACGAGTGAGACATGTCAAACTTTGGGACATTTTTGGCCGTTGTTTCACTTGTTTGACCAAATAATGAAAATGGCTTTCGAATAAATTGGAGCGATGGACAAAGTTTGCGACTAATCTGCGTCTTGGCGTTTCTGGATAGCATGAAAACTACTTGACTCGAGATCTGAATGGGAGAAACGTATATAAGGGTATGTGGTGGGGGTTGTTTGAGTGATCGGTATTCGTTAAACCCGTGGAAATTTAATATGGCGCAACTTTGTGACACGATGATCGTAACCGATATTTTATGATCATCCGGACGCAAATAATAATAATAATAATAATAATATGTTTTGTGGTTGAGTTGATAGAATAACCCTATACACCAGACAAGGCTTGCCTGCTAAACTTTGTGTAGGCCTATGGAATTTTTGGCAATCTTTCGAACGCCGTCCCAAAATTCTAAATGTTGTATTTGTCACTCAGCAAGTTAATGAACTGCATGGGCCGCTCGCGCCGTCAACAGCGGAGGCATAGGCTATCTGTACAAATAGGCTAGGTGGATTGTGATACCCATGTTATTAAGCTATAGGGGCCTATCGATGAAAATATCACATTGTCATCGGAAGCGGTATTGATGGAAAAATCACCGTGTAAATGGAAGCGGGATTGCAGAAAATATTGTCGTGTACGTGGCAGCGGAATTGATGAAAAATCTCCGTGAAAGTTGACGCGGAATTGATAAAAAACACCATGTAAGTGGAAGCGGGATTGATGAAAATCACCTTGAAATTTGAAGCGGGATTGATGAGAAAATACCGTGTAAGTGGAAGCGGGATTGATGAAAATCATTACATCAGTTGAAGCGGGATTGATGAAGTTAAGGTCTCCCACTATTAACAGCCGTGGCGGCTAGCCAATGCCGTCCAGCTAGCTATTGATGGCCGAAGCACTGTTTAGTCACACCCCTGCTGGTAAAATGTTGCCTTGTGACTAAACAGTGCTACGGCCGTTAGTAGAGGAGGCATACGCTAGCGGGACGGCCGTTAACAGCGGAGACATAGGCCTAGGCTAGCTTGACCGTTTGTACATGGGTTAGGTGGTTTATGATACCCAAGTTATTAAGATAAAACGATGAAAATATTACATTGCCATTGGGGTCGGTATTGATGAAGAAACGACAGTGTAAATCGAAGCGGGATTGACGAAAAATACCGTTTAGTTCGAGCGGGTTTGATTAAAAATCACCATATAAATTGAAACGGGATTGATGAAAAACCACCACGTAAATTGAGCGGGATTGATGAAAAAATACTGTGTAAAATGAAGCGGGAGTGGTGAAAAATATCGTGTAAGTTGAAGCTGGATTGATGAAAAATCAGTGTCGGTGGAAGCGGGGTTGATGAAGGAATCACAGCGACATTGATGCAGTTACATTCTCCCTCTGGTTGGAGCACTGTTTAGTCACACCCAAATGCTGATTAGAAAAATGCTGATTGATGAGCATTTTACCCTCCAGACAAATTAGCAAACCATAGGGTAAAAATACTAAATTGTTTCCATATACTCCCCTACCCAACTGTGATAGAAGACGGTATCACAACAACTCGACTACAGACATGTCGTCTACGACAATTCGTCTACAGACATTTCGTCTACCGATATTCTGTATAGTGTGACCTTCCTTGTTGAAATAAAAGCTGGAGTGACGAAAAGATTACTATACCAATAGGAGCTGGATTAATGCAAGGAATTCTTCCTAAATAGAAGAAAATAGATGAAAATAAAGCGAATTTAACTGAAATTAGAGGCTGGATTCTCATGCTACAATGCTTGATAACTCTATATGTTGCATTATAATAGTGTCAGTGGAAGCGGGATTAATAAAAGGGATTCGTAGTGTAAGTAGAAGTTGGAATTGATGAAAATAATGATTTGCTGAAACAGTAGTTGGATGTGTGACAGTCCCATACGCTAAAGTACGGTAGTATACCAAATGTCGGTAGACGAAATGTCTGTAGACGAAGTGTCGTAGACGAAATGTTGGTGGACGAATTGTCGTGGAACCGATAGAATACACTGAGTCAACTGACTAGTGGCGGCGCCACACCAGGGCGTGCCAGGACAAATGCCCTTGCAGAAATGCCTCCCCCTGGCAGCCCCTCTGGTAGTCAAAGTGGTAATAATATAATTATAAAATATAATATAAGATGTGGATATGGAGGAGGATGGAGAGGATCAGCTGAACAGAACACAGAATGAATGAAGAAGTACTGAAAAAGGTGGAAGAAAAGACCTTTCATGGATATACATGTAATTAGAACAAGGCAGAAGAACTGGATTGGACACATTCTAAGAGCAACTCTCTACAGAGGGAGATAATAGAAGGAAGGATGGAAGGGAAGAGAGGAAGAGGAAGGCCTAGACAGAAGCTACTGGACTGGATGATGGAGGACAGATACAAGAAACTCAAGGCAAACGCGCAGCATGGAGAAGAGTGGAGGGTGACCGGCCAAAATGGTATGGACAAAAGGGTACAGACAAAATGGTACGGAAAGAATTTTGTAGATTCCAATTCAACTGCTAAATGCAGTTGCTAGCGTACAAGCACCCGTACATTAACGGAATATCATTTATTCCCGCTTCCACTTACACTGTGATGTTTTCATTAATCCCGTTTCAGCTTACACGGTGATTTTTCAGCAGTCCCACTTATCATTCTGACAGCTTTCATGACAAGTACACAATGATTTTTTTAATCCTGGTTCCTCTTACCCCAATGCCTTTTCCATCAATCCAACTTCCATTTAGGCTATGATTATTTTTATCAATCAAAGTTGCATTAAACATTAGTTCTATTTAGCAATGCTTGTCCACCTATAGGACATTCAGACTATTGGCCTGTCAGGCTGTCACCCACAAATTCATGTAACAACAGTTCATTCAACTGAGGATGGAAATCATTCTGACTGCAATGTATGAACAATAATTGTATATGTTTTATGTATTAAAACAAGCTATTGTTAAACTTTTGCAATTCTTTGTGTTAGCAGGTGCCTGAACTTCATTTTAAAAAGTACTTGAAGATGAACTACATTATGATAAAACTTTTCAATTCTTAGTACATGTGGTTCATAAGGCCTATGTGTTATTGATCCTCATCAAGAACTTTGAAGTGGATATATTTTCTACATCTTTTATTTTCATCAACTTTATTGCTTCTGAATAGTAACACAATCGTGTGCTATTTCACGGAAATTGGATGACTTTATGATATTCTGCAAAAATAGAAATTTGCTTTGCTATTTTCTGATTTCTTACATTAGCCAGAAAAAAAAACTATATATATATATATGTGTGACACATTAACCATGCGAAATGTTGCACTTGCGCAAACATTTGCTGAAGAAATCCAAAACAAACCAAATTATATGAAAATTATCTGCACTATCAGTGAATTGCTGGAGCTTATAAGAAACGATTTTTTTTGTTGAAACAGCAGAGCAATCCGTTTTATCAGGAATATCATGTCAAAGCCGAAATTCGAACAGCTTTTATGAGAAAACATACTACTGTCTGGCAACAATACAAATGGCATTGATGTGGAAAACCATTTACTGAAGTAGAGAAGTTAAGTTTGCAGATATAAGCAAATATTGGTGAAAATCAAACAATTAGTCATCTGAAAAGAAATGGAAAAACACATACTGGAAAGAAACTAGAATGATAACAGTTTTGTCATCAATCATTTACTCAAGCTACTCATATGATACCACAGATGAAAACCCATGCTGGAGCAATACCATATTATTCTCAGTTCTATCAGAAGTAATCGACTAAAGGTGGTGATCTGATAAGACACATGATTACTCACCCCAAAGAGATATGTCAGAAATTACTTGCTTGTGGTAATCAACGGAAAAGGCACATGATAGTCCGTACATTGCGAACAACTGAGGACAAACATGAGAACCCATACTGGAGAGAAACCATACAAATGTCAGTTATGCCATAAAACATTTGCTAAAAGTAGTCATCTGAAAAGTCACATGACTACCCATACTGGAGAGAAGCCATACAAATGTCAGTTATGTCATAAAGCATTTGCTGAAAGTGGTCATCTGAAAAGTCACATGACTACTCATTCTGGAGAGAAGCCGCACACATGTCAGTTATGTCAGAAGTCATTTGCTCAAAGTGGTAATCTGAACACACATATGAGAACCCATAGTGGAGAGAAGCCACACAAATGTCAGTTATGTCAGAAATCATTTGCTGAAAGTAGTACACTTAAAAAACACGTTAGAACTCATTCTCGAGAGAAGCCATACAAATGTAAGTTATGTCATAAAACATTTTCTCAAAGTGGTGGTCTGAAAACACATATGAGAACCCATACTGGCGAAAAACCATACATTTGTGTCGTTTGTAATAAAGGATTCACATGCATTGGAAATCTAAGAGTACACGGAAGAACTCATGCAACTGAGAAATGCAATAAACCTTCTGCCAAGAGCAGTTCTTCAGCAAAGCGGATTCAACTCCAAAGAGGAATACAGCCAAAGGCCCTTAAAGTGGAAGGTAAATCAGTTGCTAACATATCTCACAATTCTAAACCGTTTCTGGAAAAATCTTTTGGATGTGGTTTATGTGGTGAAATGTTTGACACTGAGAAGGAATTTCTGGAGCATTGTTATGCTCATCGTTTTTCTTCACCTGATGACTTATTTATTGCATTGTGTTGATTTATAATTCAAAATTCTTGTAGTTAAAGTTCAATCAAAGATTCAAATTTCTAGCTTTATGTAAATGGCGTCAGAGACATTTTCCTCGGGACATTTCTCCCTGACATTTCCCTTTGACATTTTTCCGGATACTTCCCCCGTATGTGCGTACATGCATGTAGTTGCATATGTGGACATATACATGTAAGCATGTATGTACGTAGGTATGTATGCATCTGTGTAGGCCTATGCATCTATGTGTAGCCGATTGATTTAGTGCAGTCGAGGAGTTGTAATGCACGGCCAAAAGGTCTGGATGAATTTGGACGAATACGGCAACGATCTTTACTAGAACATAGGCTGCTATCGCTAAACCGAAACTACCGCTGAAGACCTAATCGCAAATCCATGCTTTTCAACAGGTACGTGTAGTCTGGATTACAAAGAAGAGCGATTATATTTATCGTCCTTGTTATTATTTCGTTGGGGGTCATTCACATATTACGTACGCAAAAGAATCACAATTTTCGAACCCTCCTCCTTTGTTGCCCTACGTACATTTTGTCGACCCCCCATGCGTACATGTACGTTTAACGTTGCTCTACCCTCCGATATAAAATTACCAAATCTGGTATCTGCATTTCAAGTTTACATTCAGCCTCTAGTCAAGTCTAGTTGGGTGATTAGCGTATGTGAGCCCAGTGTAGCCTCCAGTGCCTGACCCAGATTAACGACCCAGTCTGCAGCGTGCGGTGTGATAAGCGGCTCATCAGCGGCTGTGCACCCAAAATGAAGCCCAGCATCGGCGGTATGTCGTTGGGCATGGACCAACAGCCCTTCGATAAGACCAACTAACAGCCAGACAGTATAGGCATAGTATCACGACAACTCGTCTACAGACATTTCGTATACAGATATTTCGTCTACTATGATTTTCCTTGCTGAAATAGAAGCTGGAGTGATGAAGCGAACACTATATCAATAGAACCTGGATTAATGCAATGAATTCTTCCTAACTAGAAGTGGGATTGATAAAAATAAGTGTCTTTACCTGAAAGAACAAGCTGGATTGTCATGCCACAATGCTTGCTAACTATATTATGTTGTATTATCATAGCGTCAGTGGAAGTGGGATTGTTAAAGGGAATCCTAGTGTAAGTAGAAGTTAAAATTGATGAAAATAATGATTTGCTTAAACAGAAGTTGGATGTATAACTGTCTTACACGCCGGTATACAGTAGTAGACGAAATGTCTGTAGACGAAATGTCCGCAGACGAATTGTCGTGGAACCGTTGGGCATGGACCAACAGCCCTACGATAAGACCAACGAACAGCCAGACAGAAGAGAGAGGCGGTGACACGAGGACGATTTACTTTAATAAGGGCGCCGTTAAAAAGGGCGAGCGTTAAATAATAAAAAAAATATCGCATTTTTGTCAATACATGTAAAACATAGCCTAAGAAAATGCTAGAACATATTATTTTACATATATAAATCCATGAGCATATTATTTAACGCTCGCCTTTTTTGACGGCGCCCTTATGAACGCGCTCTTTTCACGGCGCCCTTTTAAAGGATACTCACGAGGACTACAGACGAATGTTAACGATGGAGGAGCGTCCGTGCGTTGGGTTAGCCGTTGGAGATACTCAAGATTACTCATCTTGGGGAACATTGTATTGTATATAAGTATTTATATAGCGCCCCTCAACAGCCATGGGCAAACAGAGGCGCTTTTGGTTCGATTAGCTCCAAGAAAAGAGGCAAGTTTTAAGAAGTGCTAAGGACGTATAAAAAGCTCTCGTCTTAGACACCTTCAACACGAATTCTTCCGAAGTCATATACACGTAGGTATACCCTAGGCCTAATCAGGAACTGCGTTGAATCACGAGATTCCGGTAACATGAAATTCAATAGTTTACATGGAATTTGTTCTTCCTCAACTACCTTTTGGGTGGGAACAAATTCAATATAAAATATGGGTGAAACTGCCTACCATCAAGAGGTGCCAGAACGAAGCCTTGGTAAATTAGTGCGACGTTGATTAGTTTTCATCCTTAAACAACAACAGCTACGTATTTAAATATATCACTAATAAGAAATTTGAATTAAAGGTTTTGCTAAACAGAGCCTTGTCTTGGGCAACCTTATCATGTACCTCTTCAATGGTATTAATTCTGCTACAATAATATTATGCCAAAACAAATTTCTACCTAGGGCGACGGCCATTGTTGCAATAAGCCCTCGTCAAACTGAGAAATCAAAAAATCGCAACCCTTATTGGTCCCAAGTTTGCATTCATATGGTAACTGTTCTTGTCTGCCAAAAGCGGTGATGACGAATTGAAAGCTCAATATGATCGAGTGGTACCAGTCCAACGCCAGGGCTAAGGAGGAGGCTGACTGCGAAACAATATTATTGTTTCACAAACAACTTCAAACTCTTAAACCTCATACGCAAGTGCCAAGCAGTGTTAGTCCCATTCATTTATGTCAGAGTAGTTTATATAAGAGGAAGGGTAATTATCTGACTACCACATTCGCCTCGGGCAGTAGTAATAAGAGTAAATACTCGATACTCGAACTCGGCAAAAACCGACGTAATACTCGGTACCCGGTAGGCATACTCGGTAACAATTGACCTCGGTACATCCATAATAATAATTAGGAACTTTGCTTAACACGAATCCTGCTGATGCTATAATTATACAGGGTGGGCCAGACAAAGTGAGAACCTCTCGTAGCATAGGATTTATTTCTCACATTGAATTAAGATATGTTACCGGCTCTGGCAAAAGCAGGATTAAGTCGCCAATGATAAAACAGCAGAAATTGGCTGAAATGCCACTCAGGTGTAAAATTTTCAATTTTCGGTTTTAGCATATATCATTAAATAAGATGTTGTACTACATGGAAAATGTATTTATATAACAATATTTAACCTGTTTCACAAGAAATGTAATTAATTTCTGAGACTAGATAAAAAAATATATGGGAATTTAAAATTATTGTCCGACAAGTTAAAAGATTTGTTTGGCATCCACATGTGCAATACGTCATTGGAAAGCCTATGCATTCAGCTTCCTAAAAATGACCTCATTTGGACGTTTTGCCTTAGTAGTTCCCATAAATTCAAGGTAGACTATACATGCACTGCTAAGGATTTCTATTTGTATCAATAAACTTTGCATGCGTTTTTCTTGATATTGTAATTTCGAGTAGGATAACATTAAAAAATTCATATCTCTGGAACCGATAGAGATAGAATAATAATTTTTTCAACATTTTAATCATAAATTATTATTTATTAACTCTAGTGAAAATCTGCAAAACTATTTTTTCCCCAAAATCCTGCTTTTGCCGGAGCCGGTCACATATTGTTTTGTCATATACAATTGTTTGCCAAGTATTTAGATAATCAGAAAACATGTTCAGTGTGATCCCCCTTCTTCTCAACGACTTTTTCTAAGCGCTGGTGCCACTCGTGCATGCTTCTGTTAATAAAGCGCTGGCTCAGATTTCCCCATTTCTTGATTATAACTGCCAACCTTAGCAGCTCAATTGTGGTAAATTTTCGGCCACGGTAGACTTTCTAGCAATGCACCCCATTATAGCATAATCGACTGGGTTTTAATCAGGACTGTTCGGTGGCCGCTAATTAGTCTTGTATGGCTCGATGAAGATAACATTCTCATGAAGAAAGTTGATCGTATTTCTGGCTGTGTATGATGGAGCTCGTCCTGCTGTGAAGTCTAGTTATAACGACCACAGGTTGCTTGAATAACATGCAGCAACCTTCGTTTGAGAAAAAGTTCACAATAGTATTAACTGTTTACTTTGGCGCCTAGTGTTGCCCATTCGAGACACACCAACTGATCCCGTGATATTACCTTGGCTGCATGTTCACATTCTCGTATAAGTGTCCTTTCTGGAACTTGCATTCTCTTTGTTTCAGCTGAGTAAATAATCATTTTTGAGAATTAATTTTGTATCAATGGTGAATGTGGTCTCTGTAAACCAAATGCGTCGTACACTTATCTCATTAGGAAATCGTTCAAGTAGCTGCTGGCTGCGTTGCAGGCGCTTCACTGCAGCTGATGTTGAGCGCATGCCCGATCCCCACCCTTGTATGCTATAAGTTATAAATCTCAAACTTATCTCAATAAAGACGTCATAATTATAGTATAAATATGTAAGTAAGTCAATCGGTAACCTATTTCAGCTATTAAGGAAGCCATTAGATGTTGAAGCAATTGCGTTACATTTTACGAGCGGTTCTCACTTTCTTTGGCCCACCCTGTACATGAAGTCAATAATTAAATGCGTTTAAATCGAGTACGGCGCTTGGCTTCCGCAAATGGTGATCAAAAACGGACAGGCCTAAACTTAGTGGGACCAGTCCGAAGCCTTTGTGAATCGCTATCTCTAATTTCCGGCAACGTCGTTAAACAGAAACAGCAACCACGGATGTAAATAACTATCTAATAGGATCATAAGTTAAACGTCGACGAAATTGGCCTTGGCGGCGGAAAGGTGTCGCTAAACACAGCTTCCTCTTGGACACCTTTATCAAGTAAATTCATAAAGCTATAAATTCTGCAACTGCGCATTGGCTATGATGGTTCATGATATACGTCCACTAGTGACTAAGGCCGAAGTTAACGGTCCTCGGCGGCCTCGAAATTAAAAAAAAGCGGAAGAACTGCTTATCATTGTTTGGCACCAGTCCAAAGGGCTAAAGACGATGGTGACGAAAAATCTCCCTCGCTATCGCACAGCGCGGATTATCAGAAGCCGTTAGCAGCAGTATCATATGCTATCTGCGGGAAATGGCTTTGTTGTCATAGGGCTGTCGCTAAGCACGTCAATCACCCAATCGCCTGACAATGAAGAACTTCCCTCATAGAATAGGTCTACCAGCTCAATTGTTCTTTGACCTTCAAACACGATTGCTCAGCGATTTCAATTAATTCCAGTTCATTAAGCAATTGCGCATAACTTAATAATTGTGCAAATACATTATGATTAACATCCGCAAGCCAATCCCAAAATGTCCATGAACAACGGGTACATAGTGATCGTCTTAAAACACCTTTAAATCGAATTTCGCGACGCCATATAAATGCGATATGCATCACTAATTGAGCGCTGTAATATGCCAAAAACAAATTTCTGTCGAGGGCAACGGCCATTGTTGTCATAGGCCCTCGTCAAATTGGGAAACCAACCAACCTAGATATTATCCCGCAAAACGGGAGCAAAAACTAATGGCGTCTGAAATTCGGTTTGATAACAAAGTAAAACTTAGATACAAAGGCTGGCAAATTAAAAACAGAAAAATATGTTTGGGATATAATAGGCTATATATATTTTTCCATTAGGCCTGTGGCTTTGTTGTAATAAAGGTAAAATAAAGAATTATTATTCTAAAGCTTGCATTTCACTGGATGTGATATTACGTGTGGAGGAGACCTTTTTAAAAAGTTAGATTCAGTCACCAAAATTTGACGGTTACAATATCATACGAAAAGATTACTGAAGTAATGAAATGGGGGTTTGGAAATAATACTTTAAGAGTGGGAATTAACTTCAATGCCTTAGATGTAGATGAATGTCCAAACATATGGTATTTCCAAACACTGAAATTCAATAAATTGAAATATTTTAAACTTAAATGATCAGTGTTTTTAACAGCGATTGAGTTCTTTTGCATTTTGATAATCCTCCAAGATGAGAATGTTATTACTGTATGTTATTGTTGCATGCTATTTTTTACAGAATCACTTCACCTGCGTTTTTTCTCACCTTAAGACTGCTTTGTTTGACCGTGCTGGCGTTGGTAGTTTTCTTGAAGAGGCGCTATATAAATGTTCAATATGAATGAATTAATGAATGAATGAATGATAATAATCAATGGGCGTACACTGTTCGTCTTAAGACACCTTTAAAACGTGTTTCTCTGATGCGATAAATTATATTTGGTTACTACGTTTAATCGTCTCTCATTCAGCCTGAAGCAACTCTTTGTTAAATCTAAACTGCTGAAAACCGGTTTTGGTAATCGCAGCCGCTGTGGTTATCAGCGTTGCCTCTCCTTGGATTTTCTCCCAAGATCTTGGGTTTTCGATCCAATCTTGGGTTCTTGGGTTGTTCCTGAGGGCCTTGGGTTTGTTCTAGGTCTTTTAAAACACCTTGGGTTTTTCTTGGTTTTTTTTAACATTTTACCAAAAAAAAACATTATTTAAGTGGGTTTTGGCTTAAAGCAAGATATGAGTAGTAGCTTTTGGGACGAAAAAGGTTGAACATTTGAAAAATCAGGGTGTATCAGAAATTTTTGGGGAAAAAACGACATTTGTTTCGAGAAAAGTTGGGTTTCTTAGAGGAAAGTAGGATTTCTTCATGAAATTTTAGCAAAATCTATATAAATATGACCTTGGGTTTTCTTGGTTTTTTTATTGGCCCATCTAGGTTTTTTTATTTTTTAGAGTGGCAACGGAGTGGTTATTATTTAGTTCTGCACATTCGACTTTAAAATGTGATGCTAAACTGTATGTTATTATTGCATGCTACATGTATGTACTGCATGTGCGTTTGTAATATGCAAAAAGGCTACTTACTTCGTTTCTCACTTACTCACTCACTCACTCACTCACTCGCTCGCTCGCTTGCTTACTTACTTACATACATTGTAGGGATGAAGTCCAGAAACGGAATATGAAAAGACCAAAAGGTCATTTAATGAACAAAGAAACAATTAAGAATTCAGAAATGCCCGAGACTATTCCGTCTCCAGAGTTCGGAAAAATATAAGAAGACAGTTTGTAAACTTATCTTAACATGTGCTCGACGTGATGTCCAGGGGTAGATTACATAAGGCCACAATTAGGTGCCAACAGCATACGTCGTAGAAGGCGAGTAGCAATGTCCAGAATGTAGTTATCAACAACATCAACATAAGCCAAAGACATTCATGTCATCTGCATCCGTCCATTCATGTCTGTGTCCCAAACAGAAGTGAAGTAAGCCACACAGAACAATTAGCAGCTGCACTTAAAAAGGGGAGTGCTCTAGCTAGCTGCTGATTGGTTACAGTCATGAAACAACAAGGTCAACTTATGTAAGGAGAGCAGGGGGTTACGGAAAGCCAGAAGGGCTAGTCGTAACACTATACATACATACTTACTTACTTACTTACTTACTTACTTACTTACTTACTTACTTACTTACTTACTTACATACGTACATACATACATACATACATACATACTTACATACATAGGCCTACATACATACATACATACTTACTTACTTACTTACTTAATTAATTAATTAATTAATTAATTAGTTAATTAATTAATTAATTAATTGAGCATAGAGCTCATTAGCTGAGCAATAGCCAGTGAATGACATGCACACATGTACATTCACAGTGGCTAAAACTAGAACCCGTTGTCTCTGTGCTAAAAGCAATGTTCCCTCTAAGCTTCGACTTCCCGAACAAGCGCGCACAGCTATTTTCTCCTGACGTACAATAGGCTGTGTTAAGGCATACATGTACATGTAAGTCACGAATGTTTACTGCTCACGAGGTAGGCCAGTGCTCGCACGGTGAAAAACGTGAGAGGGAACATTGGCCGAGTAGCTTAAAGCCTTAACCCAGTGCTGTCCAACCCGCGGGCCGCATGCGGCCCGCCGAGTGATTTCATGCGGCCCGCCAGTGCTGGCTAAAATTGTTAGAAATAATATTATGTGTAAAAAAATCAAGTAGGCTA
>Ga0081606_1000591_pt1 | contig 13930 bp, 23 predicted proteins | sample EareggfetidaYelm_FD_71127 | JGI IMG/M metagenome (GOLD analysis project Ga0081606, IMG submission 71127) | Earthworm egg capsule microbial community from the University of Washington, USA - E. fetida Yelm (SPADES assembly) (version 2) | ecosystem: Host-associated > Annelida > Reproductive system... | reverse complement strand
AACGCAAAACCGAGGGCCGCCTGGTCGAAGGGCAAGTCGTCACGAACTGGATCAAAGCCCTCGAACAGCTCTCACTCGTCCACCCCGAACGCATCAACCGCTACCTCTAACCCCCGAGACGCCGCCCGCTTACACACACAACTTGACAAGCTCCCAACGAGCAAGACCAAGCGATCAAGATCTGCTCCATCATCGATGAACACACCCGCGAATGCATCGGCGGGCTCGTGGAACGCTCCCTCACCGCTAACCGGCTCACCGACCACCTCGAGGAGCTTGTCACACAGCACGGCGCTCCAGCGGTGCTCCGCTCGAACAACAGGCCGGAGTTCATCACCGAGGTGATCGCCGACTGGACCGGCACCCGCACCGGGCTGTTCTATATCCCGCCTGGCTCGCCCCGGCACAACAGGTACCTCGAATCGTTCAACAGCCACCTCCACGACCAGTGCTTGAACATCAACAACTTCTACTCCCCGATCCACACCCGCGTCCTGATCACCGACTGAAAGAACAAGTACAACCACACCCAGCCACACTCACCGCCGGACCACCCCACCCCCCACCGAGCACGCTCAGCAATACGCCCATCAAATAGAAACCAACGACTCACACAACCCCCAGACCTAACAACGGGGGCGCTCGTCCTATTGCGCAAGCACCTCGCCACGCCTCTCATGCGCCTGAGGCACCTCCCAATAGTTCGGGATCGTGTAGTCGGCCGATGTCTTGGCCTCAAATTCGAGCGCCGTCGACATCCATTGCTCGCCATATCTCACTTCGAACCGAGTGCTCCTGCTGTGGTCGGGGCAACCCACCTCCCCGCTCGGCTCTCGCGAAATTTGGGGTCCCGGAAAAGCGACGCGCGGGGAGGGGGTCAGTAATCCAAAGCTGCAACGACCTGGTTCTATTCCGAACTACTCGAAAAGTTCAGTCTTCGTGTAGTTGCCGCTTAGTCTCCGGGTGATGATTTGGATGATCACAAACGCGACCAGGCATAGGGCGGTGGTGATAAGCACAGCCGGCCATGACAAAGGGAGCGCCGCCGGCCAAAATATCTTTCCGATGAGCAATAGATAGATCGCGGCGAGAAGCATGAAGGCACCGTAGCCCAGTTGCCGATGCAGTCCACGCGCTGCGAGGCCGTCGGCTATCCCAGTTACTAGTCCTGAGACAAACCAGATTCCGCCATAGGTAGCCGCAGTGAGAGTGATCCCGATCTGATTGCCTTGGGCAGCAAAGCTGTCAAAGACAGGCAAGAAGGCGATGGTGCTGATTGTGTTCACCAGCATGAACCATTTCAGGTTCGTTCGAAAGATGAGCTGCCGGTTCATGCGGATCCTTCCTCGAGTAGGTGACGAACCGACGGCTGGTCAAATAGCCGAATGTTTCGTTGGGCGAACTGTGTGAGCAGTGCTGAGCCGCTGTCGGTGAGTTGAAACTCATTCTTGGGCGGCCCGCCAGCACCGGGCACTTTGCGAAGCTCAACAAGGCCGACATCAAGATGACGTCGGAGCTGCCGGTACAACGTCTGCTCGGCGGGGTTGTATGTCCCCTCCGTTGATTCGGCAATCCACTGACGAATTTGAGACACGTCGCCTCCTCTTTCACGGATCACGGTGAACGTCCAGAACGTGAGCAGACCCTGTCGGTAGACCGCCTCCCAGTCCTTCAGTAGCGCACCATGGAATTCGTAGTCCTGCATGCCCAGTACTATACTGGTCATATATAACTAATGTCAAATAGTTCAGGTTGAGGACACCGCAGTCAACGAAAGCGCGAGATCCAGTCCATAGTCCGTTCCACGTGCCTCCAATCGTCGTGCGCGCTGCGGGGTGTCGGGCTCAACTCGGAAGAAGTCCCGCGCGCCGCCCGTCGCCTGCTGCAGGGCCACATCGATCGACCCGAAAACATGCGCAAGCAACGTCACCTCCTCTTTTAGAGAGTACCCAGGGACGACGCCAAGACCAGGGGCGAATGATGCAGGAAGCACCGTTCCTCCCACGTCTCGGAATACATCAACGGCGGAAAGCAAATACTGCCAGTTGTTCAGAATCGTTCGACGGCCTGTGGGTGAGGGTTCCTTGATGCCGGTGTTAGTCGCGAGTCGTCGCCGCCCGGCAATGTATCCGCCAGCGCGCTTCATCTCGAGGAGGTGCCGGGCGTGTGGAAAGATCGGCAATAGGTCCTCCAGATAGGGTGCGCCCAGGGCCTCCTTTGGAAGGCACGACCGACGCAGCGAAAGGAGTCCCGTGGTGACGGCTATTCCCGCCTCGGCCACTCTGCGAGCCGCATCGCGGGCTTCGCGCTCCCCGGTGACCTCTAGCATCTCAAGGGGTGACGATGCAGTCGACCCCAGCGACGCCCGACGGAACGTGCTGAGCATCTTGTGAGCGCCAGCCAACACGTCGACTCCGGCGCTTAATATCTCTTCAAGCGGGAGGTGGGACGAGCGAAGCGAGATGCGCTGCCCCCGTTCATGCGCGTGGGCAGCGCATGAACGGACAAAGTCCGCGTCGTCCGTTCGCACCGAGACGATCGAGATGCCCTCGACTTCGAATGCGTCCAATGACCGGCACAGTGTCTCCTCATCACGGATAGAACGATCGGATTCGGAACCCGGATCCCCGTCAGTTAGAACCGGGCCACCGGCGATCACCTGGAGTTCGGGCGCGATCACCGCCATCCGGTATCGGGACTCGTGGCTCGACCCCGCGTCTACAACCGTGTCTACTCCGTGTTGCAGAAGCAGTCGGGCTATCGCATCAGTGGAGGCGGTCACCGATGTTCGAAGCGACTCACGGTAGCCAATGAGGCCCACACCGCTGTCAACCAGAGTGGGGACCGACAGCCGGTCGTCATCGTGGTTTGCGTCGCTCGCCCAGCGAAACCCGTCGAACTGCCTGACAGCTAGAGGAAGACCGGACGGCCCCCGCATCATCACGACACCACCGATCGCCGCGCCGCCATCTGACGATAAACGAGCACTTGATAGACGGCATGGACGACAAGGCAGGGCAGAACCGACCCCGTCCAGAGGGCGACAAGCCCGAGAACCACACCGAATAGCAGCTTTCCCGCCAAAGCCGGAACATCAAAGGCGAGATGATTGAGTGAATAGAAGACCCCTTGGGCCACAACGGCCACAAACGGGTCGAGTCCGACCGAAGCACCCCCAATCACGACGACGCCCCGATAGAGTAACTCCTCACCGATGATCGTCCATGCACTGGTGATCGCGAACAGCCAAGGAACGCGCGCGATGTCGCGCACCCCCATGAACGACTCGCCGGAGGAAGGCAGCCCCACGAACTGGAGACTGGCGGGAAGTGCGCCCTCAATGACAGCCTGTTGGCGCCGACGACGATAAAACTGACGGGAGAGCCATTTCTCGAACTGGAAGGCGCCGAGGGCCGCGGCCGACCCAGACACGGCCCCAACGATCAGGATTAGCGAAAGCCCTCCACCGATGACCTCTTTCACTCCCAGATGCAGGGCATCTGCCATGAAGAACGCAACCGTAAAACAGATCACCCCGAGCAAAAGAGGTGAGAGCAATGCGAGCAATTTCCTGCCTCTGAGCCCCGAGAGCGACAACGCGACCGAAAATACACCGAGGATCGGTAGAGGGATCACGAGATAACCAGCTACCGTTCCGAGCATCCGTACTACTCCGGCTCTGCCAGTGTCAACCGCCCCATCGGTCCCACACCCATTAGGAGGCTGACGAACTGACGAGTTCCATCAAGCTTAAACAGATTGTTTGCACCCTCATCAAAGAATCCGGCGACCGCACAACATGCGAAGTTCATAGAGGTTGATACCAGGTAAAGGTTCTGCATGAGCGCTCCGAGATCCACATGAGAGAATCGTAGAGACCTAGTCTTATATTTCCAGTTCACCTTGTCTTGATTATGGATGAATACCAGCACGACCTGGGCATGAAAGAGCCACTCTGCTTCAAACGTCACATCCTGAACGGCAAGGCGCAAATCACCGCGGTCATGCATCACGAGCGTGTGTCCGACGGGATCGTACCGATAGAACCCGCTTTCGATCCCCTCGACGCGATTCACCACGATACCGAGATCGACCGAGTTCAAGCCGCCGATGCTCGGGTATCGGAACAGTGGCACGTTTTTGATACCGTACCCCGCCTCCACAGCTCGTCGTCCCGCGGAGTGGTGCAGCAGGTCGGACAACTCCTGCAAGGTCATTGGCACGATAGAAAAGTTGCGCACCGACCTCCGAGCGCCGAGTACATCGCCAAGTGGCACCTCGATGGTCTCCGAGGGTTCGGGCAAGGCGATCCCATCGTTGACGGGGAGGATGTAGTGGATGAGCGACTCCGGCATTTGGGTGCTCTGCCGCTGTGTCGTGAAGAACTCACCGACCGAGCGCACAAATACGCGCTGGAGCACATCGGCGAGTGTGGCGTCGGCGCCGGCCTGCGTAAGATCATTCGCCGACTCCAGGATTTCGCGGATGGCATCCTGCGTACCCAATGGCATAGAAGCCACTGCCGCAATGGCGCTCGCCAGCTCAGGTGAGGGTTCGGAGATGGGCTTACCCGGCGTGAGCAGATTCTCAATCATGATGACCTTCAGTGGGTTGGGGCAGGTGCTGATCAGCCTGGCGAGGTATGCGAGACAAGGCGATCATTGAAACCGCCGCACGATCCACCCCATCGTTACGAAGGAGGCGGTTCACATCGCGGTCAAGGAAACTTTCCACCAATACTGGTCGCCAATCGGTAGTGGGGACAAAACACGTCCTCACCAACGCGCCCGCGACCAGACCCGCGCTTGTCATCATTGAACGGTATCCCCGCTCGCCGTGCACATATTGTGCTCGGGTGAGTGCTCCGGTGAGAAATACTACGCGACGATCCGGCAGTGACAGGTCCGGCGCTCCAGGAATGGCGGCTTGTAACGCCGCGAATTCACCTAGCCCCCACGTTCCCTCGAATGTCAATAGTGGCCGACCGGGAACCTGTTTCCATAGTGCTCCCCCAGCGACGATGAGCACATCGACATAGTAGAGCGCGCCAGCGACCGGGGGTTCTGACCAGCATGGGGCAAGAACAGGTGCCATCTCGGCGGCCAATGCCTCGACCGATACGACTTTCGTTGACCCCTCCGCGACAAGCCGGTCAGCTCCTTCCGTCGCGGTTGAGAAATAGAAGTCCTTAATCACCTTTACGGTGGACTCTGGGGTAAGGCGGGTGAGCGAGGCGGGCGTCAGATTCGAGCGCAAATGATACGACTCGCCAGCGGTACCCCTTGACGAGGCAAGTCGGCTGGTGGCCGCCTTTACTGACCCCGGATCGAGCTCGGTGACCCCAATCGGGGGGACGAGCGTCTGCTCGAGCATTCGCTTCATCTCGGTTGGGCTGATGTTGTACACGACATGTCCCCAATCAGATGAAAGGATGCCGCAGATGCGGCCGGTTCTGGATACACGCTGGACATCGCGGCAGCTGCGCCAGCTGATCTCGGATTATCTCAAGACGCTCCAAGTCCACTCGTATCACGTTCCCCTCCAGGAAGCTGCCGCGGCCGCTGAGGTGCTGCACGATTGACGTAGTCGAGTAGGACGCCGTGAGATCGGTCACAAAGCGAGGCAAGATTCTCTCTCGGCCTGTGCCCTGCGAGCTCTTGTAGTAGAGGTAGTCGAGTCGAAGCGATCGTGCGGACTCATCCATCGTGTCGAAGTCGTGGAAGCACCCTGTATGTCCGGGTCGGAACAGCGGCCCAATCACTAGTTCGGCTCCGTCGACGAACACGCTCTGCCAAGGCCTGTCTACAACGAGCGCGATCTCGTTTGCGTCGAAGAACATGCTCAGATCGGGTCCGTCAGCCGCGACAACGACCAGATCGGCCGCATCGAACGTTTCATTGTCAGGTTGATCGACGACAATTGTTGAGACGCCGACATCGGTGAGTTGATCGGCAATAGTGCGAGCGAGAACTCCCCGTCCCACTACTCCGACGGTCGCCCTGAGTAGCGCGGAAGCTTCGCGCAAGCCGAAACCGAGGATGAGAAACGCGCTATCAGCCTCCGTCTCAAGAATGATCACTTCCTTATCAATCAGCGTGCGGATAATGTCATCGAGCACCTCCCGGTCGATCGCGAGCGCCTCCGCAATGTCAGCAACCGACGTCGCATCGACAAGTCGCTCGACGATATCGCCAAGGATGCCCCTCCTTCCGTCGTCCTTCAGCCGGCTTGAGGTGGTCGACCGCCCGCCGAAGCGGACAATGATCTCGTCATCGTTGCTCCGCACCACCGTCAACATTGGATTAACGAGGTACCGGTCAGCTGTCGTATCTATCACTTCACTCCCTTTGCCGCAAGCGGCGCCTTAAGTCGCTACTACCAGCGCGAATGGTTGAAATTACGATGAATCGTTGCTACCAGTAGCGAGGCAATGACACCAGCGCTGCCCAAGGCAGTAACCAGGTTCCAAACGATGTCAACGTTCTGGATCAGCAGAGCTGTCGACACGAAGAACGACAGTCCGCAATAGAGCACCGCCGAGACCAGGCCGAGCCAGCGCCGCCAGAGCACGAACACCAGAGATGAACCGACCCAACACCCCGCTAACACATGCGGGCCGAGCGCCACCTCGGGGAGACCGGGAGCTGTGCGATCAAGCGCGAACAACAGAAGGATCAGCCACTGGATCAACTTGGCAACTAGCAGCAATACTGCAACCTTCCACGCGATGCCAGCCTCAACGGCAGTTCGCGTCGATGGGGGTTGATCCCTCGGCTCAGGACGCGACGTCATTCCAGGCTCGATCACGGGAACGGGAGTGGGTCGGTGGTCAGGTCGGCGTAGCCCCACGGCCTATCGTCGACCCCGAGTTCCTGGCGAATGTGACGATAGCGCCTGTGTCCCAGCATCGGCATGTTCGGAGGAAACGCTGGCACAAGCTCCGGGATGAACACTTTTCGCAATCGGATGGCATCGAACGTCGCCGGCGTGAAGTCGAATGAGATCGGCGTCAGCCCATGACTCCGGCAGGTTTCCAGCACAGCCTCCAGGTCGTCAGCCGGGCCGACCGACTGTACGGACGGAAGCTCGGACAGCCTCACAGTCAGTTGGTCGGCGGCTCGGAAGTACCAGTCGAGCTTCTCCTGATTGCTCGGGAAGCCATAGTACGACACTACTTGGATGAAGTTGTCGAAGTCACTGGCGCGCGCATCCTCGCCTATGCCAAACATTCGATCGTAGCCGCCCGTTAGCTCCCAAGCTGGTGCAAGACTTGGAATCCGAACCATCCGCTCTGCCTGGACCAGCTCAGCAACGGCGCTACGCATCGCCTCCTCGACATGCAGTCCAACCCCACCGCCTGCCAAATAGGCATTCTTCGGGGCGTCCGGGTCAATTGCTATCACCGTCACCACAGAGACCTCAGCTATGTCGAGTGTGTGGCTATAAAACATCAACTCGACACCCGAGCGTACCGCCTGGTCGATCCAGCCCTGAAGCTTATGATTGCGCAGAGGTAAGTCGATGTCGATGCGCTTCGGCGGAACGCGACAGTACCAGCTGAGGTTAATCGCATCGCGCTCAATCAGCTCGAGGATGGCGTGATGCAGGGCCTGTCCATCGGTGATGTGGGTCGCCAGACCGCCCGACGATGAGAATCCAATACGGGTCTCATCGAATTGCATGACATAGAAGAGATGCACCAGTTGCTCAGGAACCCAGACAAGGTTGCCCGTAAGAAGGTTCTCACCGGCGACCCAGGAGAGTATCGTCTCAGGCTCCCAACGCTCGCAAAGAAACCCAGGCTGCGCGACTTGTTCATCAGCGCACAGCGTGAGAACATCGGGACCGACCGTGTCGTGTCCGGCGCGAATCATTTCTATGTATGAGGCGCGGCGCTGGAACTGAGCATCGACCTCCCGCAGTGAGCTCATACTCCCGAGCATTCGCTCAACAGCCTCTCCAAGTGTTGAGGCCACAGTATCGAAGAGCGTTAGCCCCTTCCCGCCCCCGTATATCTCCCGATCGAGGCCAGCGGATGCCCCGCTCAGTCCGAGCATCCTCGCCAGTGTGTAGTCCAACGACATCGGTGTGGCGGAGCCTTGATAGCCTCCAATACCAATGCCCGGGCGGTAGACCATCAGTAGATTACGGATCTGGCCGTACGGCGAGTAGGCGGCTGTCAGGTCGTCTAGGGCGGCAGCCTCGCCGCCCTCCATTATTGCGGGCATCCACGGTACCTCGGAGTTGATCCGGCTGACCTTCATGGTTTTCCTTCTCCGCGGTGTGGCATCAGGACGCACCCTTCTTTTGATTCCAGAGGCCGATCAAGGCAAGCACTGCGCCCACTGGCAATACTACAAGCGACTTCCAAACTGTTCCGTGGGCCAGTGGCGCGCCAGTGTAAGCCGAGGTGAGCCACTCGAACCAATGCCTCAGCGGGTTGAACTGTGTGAGGACCTGTATCCACTCCGGCAACCCTTCCAATGGGGCGGCGGCCCCCGAGCCGAAGAAGAGCACAAAGAACACCGCGGCGCTGATGGCCTGCGTGGTTCTCGCGCCAAAAGGCAGGCTGCCCAGAAGATAGCCAAAGCAGCACAGCCAGGCAACCAAGGTGAGATTGAGTGCTAGGTAGCCCAGTGAGACTGCCTCTGGCCGAAGCCCGTGGGCGATACCTACCACCGTAATGATCACCGCTGAGGCGAGAGCGACTAGACACAGCATCGCGACGAGAATGGCGATGGCGAACACGACCCCTGGAAGTGGGAGCACCTTGTAGCGGCGGTCTACACCACGTGATCGAAGTTCCGCGAAGTACACGGGCATGCCCATGAGAAGCAAGTTTGCTGCGACCGTCCCAACGAGCGTCGGGAACATGAAATCGATGAACCGTACGCCATTGTCTAGCTGCTCGTTCGCGTATGGAGATCCGATGAATAGATATATCACCAAAGGGAACGCGAGGCTGAAAAACACTGCGACGGGTTCACGAAGAAGTAACAGCACCTCCTGGGAAGTCCACGCAGCAATCATCCGACCAAAGCTGCCCTGTCCGGTCCCCCTGTGCGCCGCCCAGGAGGTTCGCCACCGTGCACGCTGCACAGCCATACCCTCCCCGGTCACGGGATTACCGTGCTCTCGTCAATAAAAAGAAAGAGATCCTCGAGTCGGATCGGCCCCGAGAACACTGACGTCGGTGTCACAAGACCATCAGCAAACAGTCGCGCGCGCACTGCCTCGCATTCCGTCTCCGATCCGACACTCACCATCACCGCGCCCGATACTACGTAGCGCAACTTTGACCGGTCGAGGACCCCGGCAATACCAGGGTGGGTGGTCAAGATGCGGAGCCGCCAGGCACCGCCGAACGAAGCAAGCACATCCCTCACCCCTCCGCTCAATACGATCCGGCCGTTCTTCATGACTAGGACTCGATCGGCATATCCCTCAGCCTCGTTGAGATCGTGGGTGCTGGCAAATATGCCACGGCGCAAGCCCGCCATCGATCTGAGCAGCTGCCAAAGCTCAGACCGGCCTTCCGGATCGAGTCCGCTGGTCGGCTCGTCTAGCACCAATAGATCCGGGCGCCCCATGCAAGCCAGCCCAACGTCGAGCCGACGCTGCTGACCTCCTGAGATGCGGTCGACGCTGGAGCGCCAAGTTCCCTCGAGGCCGACCGCCTTGAGGATGGCACGCGGATCCTCGGGATCACGGTAGAGCGAACCGACCGACCGAAGCGCTTCGCCCACCCGGAGCCGATGAGGCAGACCGGATTGTTGGAGCTGCACACCGACCTTTAGGCGGTGCGGGCCTCCTGGACGCACGGGTATCCCCGAGATCGTGGCGGTGCCCGCACTCGGACGGCGAAGCCCGACGAGCATCTCCATCGTGGTCGTCTTTCCGGATCCGTTCGGCCCGACCAGGACTACGATCTCTCCAGCGTTCACCGTGAACGAAACTTTGTTCACCACGGTAGTGTCCGTGTAAGACTTTGTGAGCCCCTCGGCCCGAGCAATACCTGGCACGACAATCCTGATCGCTAAGTCTACCGAAGTTGGTGCGGATCAGAAGACACTCCAGCTGAAGATGTTGAACCAGCACCAGCAGCAGCAGGAACAGCACCAGCCACCTGGAGCAACCACTCCCTCTGCTGCGAAGTGCTTCTCTTCCACTCGATCAATTGTTGTAATCACTACGGGACCCCTATCGCGTTGTTTACCAGGACACTGCGACATCTTTTGACGCAATGGAAGCAACGGTCAGTTCTTAGTCTACGGCAGTGCCACCCCAGAGATCGCCTTCGCCAAAGGCAATCGGAACGCGGCCAGGTACGTGCTCTATAGCAGCACCTTCTTTATCGGCTGTTCGGTGAAAGAGTCGAGCAACCCTGGCCCCGACTACGCCTACAAGGATATCGAGATCGTCGCCGACGACGGCACCTCGGTCAAGAAGACCTTTGAGGGTGTGAATCGGAATGATTCGCGCAGTGTCAACCGCTCGAATGACAACACGACCAACGTCAAGACCTGTGCCGACATCGCCGCCAAGCTCAACGGGTACGCCAGGGACTTCAAGAGGAACGCCACCACGAGGGCGACCAGCGCCACGGCGTGAAGGACTGTACGCGCGACGCGGTGCGACCGCGGGTGCTGCTCATCGACGACGCTCGACGGCGCCCGTCGGGAGGGTGATGGTGGTCGGGGTCACCTCGCGGTCGACCACCCGCGCGTAGGCACGGCGGCGGCGGATGACGAGCAGCGTCACCACCAGGGGGACGGCAGCACCATCGCGCCTTGCACACCGCCGCCGAAGAGGTCGGGGGGCAACGGCAGGTAGAGGGCAGCGACCAGGGCGAGGGCGGTGGCGCCGAGGGCAATCCAGACGTACCGGCCCCAACGGCCGACCGCCTGCTCCCCCAGCTCGTGGATCTGGTCGGAGACCAGCGACAGTGGCAGCCGCGCTCGGAACGGCCTGCCAGACCTGACCGCTGGCGTCGCGGAAGATCGAGAGCGGCTCGACCAGGCGCGGATCCGGCATGCGCACCCCGCCGGCGAGGAACGCGGGGCCGGTGTCATCGTCTGCGGTCATTGCTGATCTTCCTCCTACGACACTCGTCGATCGCCTGGTCACTTGCAAGGCTCCCGATCAAGCTGCGGACCGCAGGCGAGCGAGTCGCCCGCGCCAGTCCTCGAGTTGAGTGAGGACAATCGCGATGTGCGCGAGCCCCGCATCGGTTGTTGGTTGCACCTCGAGCTCGGCCTCGTACCGGCTCATGAGGGTGGTGACGTAGCTGATCGCCTTCTCCCTCGCGGCCTGGTCGACGACCGGCGCGGGCGTGGTCATGACGGATGTCGCGCTCATGCCTGGACCTTGCGGCGTTCCCGTGAGCTCAGCCCGCCCCAGATGCCGAAGCACTCATCGTTAGCCAGCGCGTAGGCCAGGCACTGGGCCTTGACCTCGCACGACTGGCAGACCTTCTTGGCGTCGCGCGTGGAGCCGCCCTTCTCGGGGAGGAACGCCTCGGGGTCCGTTTGGGCGCACAGCGCCGCGGCGTCCCACCGGGGGTCAGTCAGCGGCGCTGCCGCCAGCGGGTCAGCGGCGTGCAGCAGGCGTTGGAGATCCTCGAGCGCCGCGGCGCTGAGCTGGCGTGTATCGGTGTTCATGACTCGCCTCTCTCATCCCTCGACCGCGGCGCGGACGGCGGCGATGTTCTGCTCGCTGGACTCCACACCCTGCTCCTCGAGCAGCTCGCGGATCTCGGCGTCCTCGGGCTTGTGCCCGTTGATGCCGGCGACGGCGGTGATCGCCGCGGCGATGTCCTTGATCGGGTCCGCGGTCTCCCCCGGCCCGATGTGCTTGAGTTCCTTGCTCATCGTTCTTCCTTCCCTTCGTTGAGGCTCGCGATGCGATCGCGAGCGGTGGTGCTGACTTCCACTGAGCCGCCCGTCTGGGCGTCGTAGAAGGCGACTTGATGGTGCTGCTCGGCCAGTGAACGCGCCTGCTCGGCCGACGTCGTCTTGACCGACACATCGAGCGAGACGACACCGGTCTCCGGGTCGTGCCACGCGCCCAGGTAGTGGCCCTCCTGGGCGAACAGGTCGGCGTTCACCTTCGCGAACCGCAGGAGGTCGGCCGGTCGGAAATCCTGGGCGGGAATCGCCTGCTCGCGGTCCGGGTATGGCGAAACGAAGAAACCCACCGTCTCCTCCCGCCCGGTGTCGGGGTGGCGGGCGAATCTGCCGTCCGGGTGACGCAGCCGGCTCAGCGCCTTGCTTGACTCGAGGATCTCGGCATCCACCGACTCTCCCCTCGATCGAGCCAGCGCCCGCTTCTGGCTGATGCGAGTCACCCGGCCCACGTAGAGCCGGGTGCGCAGCTCGTCGACGTCGGCCGCGTTAGGATCGACGCTAGGGCGTGTCTCCTAATGCTTTGAGCCAGATCGTGATGGCTCGGAGGACGGCGTCGCCGCAGTAGGTTGTGGCGAGTTTGTCGTAGCGGGTGGCGAGGCCACGCCATTGTTTGACGTCGCAGAATCCGCGTTCGACGACGTTGCGGCCCCGGTAGTCGAGGGCATCGAACTCGGGCGGGCGTCCGCCTCGGGAGCCGCGTCGTTTGCGGTGGCCGATCTGGTCGGATGGTTCGGGGATGACGGCGACGATGCCGCGTTCGCGCAGGTGCTGGCGGATCACACGGGACGAGTACGCCTTGTCGGCTCGGACCCGGTCGGGGCGGGTGCGGGGCCGACCGGGCCGGTCGGGGCGACGCTCAGGTGGGCCATCAGATGGGGGAACATCGGGGCGTCTCCCGATTGCCCGGGCCCGATCAGGATCACCAACGGCCGGCCTCTGCCATCAACGAGCTAGTGGATCTTGGTGCTCAAACCACCCCGTGATCGGCCGATTCCGTGATCAGCTGGCTCGGCCAGCAGATTCTTGTAATTCGATGGAGCCCCCTGTGTCACGGGTGAGGTTCGTTGCGTGCTGATGCGCACGGTTCACCGTGGAGTCCACGCTCACCGACCAGTCGATCGCGTCCGCAGCACCCGCATCGCGCAGCAAGCGGGCATGGATCCGATCCCAAGTGCCATCACCCGAGTAGCGGCGGTGACGCTTCCACAACGTCTGCCACGGCCCGAACTCGTGTGGCACGTCCCGCCACGGCGACCCCGTCCGGAACCGGAAGATGATGCCTTCCACGACCCGCCGATCATCCCGGAACGGGCGGCCCCGCCGTCCCACCGAGGACGGCGGCAACGACTCAATCCTCACCCACTGAGCATCCGTCAAAACAACAGACCGCGACATGAATCAAGCATCCCGCACACCACCCACCCATTTAGGAGACACACCCTAGTTGTCACCGAACTTGGCAGAAGGCACGAATCCTGGTTAGTGTTGTTACCGAACCGTTACCGATCTCGTTCGCCCGGCGACACTGTGGCCTGGGCGTGCCCCGGGCTCAGTCCCTAGCTGGTGTGGCTGGTTCAGTCTGTTGGGAGTGGGCAAGAATGTCATCGTTTCATCGGCCGTCGACCGAAACACCGCACGATTCGGGCGACCCTAATGGTGCAACCCACCCGTCGCATCACAGGCGGAGAGACAGCAAACAGCACGACAATAAACCCGGTCAAGATCGCACCTACCGGCACACTGAAACGGTCGGCTCCGCCACCGAGCAGGCGGCACGGTCGGGTCGAAAGATTCCTGAATCACCGACACGTGCTCGCTCCAAGGCATCGAGAAAACCACGGCCGCGGGTGCTCGGACCCTGCCTTGCAATGGGGTTTGTTGCGGCGCTGGCAATCACAACTTCAGTCCCCGCGCGCTCACTGGTGAGCCCCGCACAGCTCTCCGCGCACGTCCTCGCGGTCGAGGCAACCGACAATACCCAACCCGGCCAGCACATTGAGATCACGGGAACCAATCTTGCGATC
>Ga0081606_1000330_pt2 | contig 13963 bp, 8 predicted proteins | sample EareggfetidaYelm_FD_71127 | JGI IMG/M metagenome (GOLD analysis project Ga0081606, IMG submission 71127) | Earthworm egg capsule microbial community from the University of Washington, USA - E. fetida Yelm (SPADES assembly) (version 2) | ecosystem: Host-associated > Annelida > Reproductive system... | reverse complement strand
GCCAAGCCAAGCCGCAAACCTCTTTTATGAAAATTTCATTGTTTTCATTGTTATTTAGAATTATTCTAAATAAGTTTGTGCCAAAATAGAGCTTTTAATTATTTCACTTAACCTCTTGCCATGAAAGAATTTATTGCCGTCAATTACATCGAGTGCGAAGAAACTTATAATGAGCGATTTGAGACATTATTTGCAAACCGCGCTCATGCCGTCCGCCGAGTGGAAGGATTTATTGATATGGAAGTTTTAACCCCCGACGACGGCAGCGCTTACCTCATAGTGAGCCATTGGAATTCGGAAGATGCTTTCAAAAATTGGATGCGTTCTCAATTTTCAGAAGAGCATAAGCACGGATTTAGCGATCTGAAAAAGGCTCGTCTTTCCCTGTATTCTTTTTAAAACGCAATGCGGAATATGCGACTTCTTTTGCAAGTATTCCGCGGCGGCTTTTTGTGCGGCAAATCGGCCGTGTTTGATTTTGCCGTCACGGGAGGCAATGACTTTGTAACCAGTTAGGACTTAAACAAAAATAAAAAATGAAAGTAAAAATTATGAGAAAGATTTTATTGTTAACCGCCTTTTTTCTTATGCTCTTTTCTGCTGTTGCGCAACAAGGAAAAGTATCGGGCAGAGTAACCGGAAGCGACGGACAACCTTTGCCGGGGGCGTATGTCACAGTTGAAGCCGCAAATATTGGAACAGCCACGGATGCGGACGGCAAGTACGTCCTTGAAAATTTGCCGAACGACGCAGTTCTTAAATTTTCCTCCGTGGGCTACCTTGCCGTTGATAAAATAGCAGGAACCGCTTCTGTTATTAATGTAGTTATGTCGGAAGACGTCGCCCGCCTGAACGAGGTGGTGGTTTTAGGTTACAGCACAACCAGCAAGACCAAGCTAGTAAACTCCGCGGTTCAGTTGGATTCAAAAAGTATTTCTCAAACCCCTTATGTATCGGCAGATCAAGCGTTGCAGGGGAAGGTGGCCGGATTGGTAATGGTAACCCCCACGGGTACGCCGGGGTCGGGCATGCAGATTCGCATACGCGGAATTAGTTCCGTCACGGCGGGGAACGATCCGCTATTTGTCATCGACGGAGCGCCTGTGGTAAACAACTATGTGCAGAATATCGGCACTTCCGGCAGGGTCAATGCGATGTCGGGCATTGACCCCGAGAACATCGAAAGCATAACGGTTTTGAAAGACGCTTCTTCCACGGCTTTGTATGGCGCGCGAGGCGCTAACGGGGTAATTGTTATTAAAACAAAAAGCGGAAAGGCCGGGAAAACGAAGTATAATTTTACCGCGACGCACGGGCTTAACAACGACGCCGTAAACAGCCCCGTGATGCTGACCGCAGACCAGCGGGCAGAGTTATTCTACGAAGCAGTGTACAACAAGCATGGAGTTGCAAGCGGCTTTTCCCGAGAGCAGGCGAAGGACTTTTACCTGACCCGCTTGGCCGCGCCCGAAGATCAGTACGCCCGATGGGAGAAAGCCGGACGACCCAACACCGATTGGGGCGACGTCATCGCCCATAAGAACGCAAAGTTTAAGCAGTTTGAGCTCTCTGCTTCCGGGGGCGGCGAAGGACTTAACTTTTTTGCCTCTTTGGGCCATACAAGTCAAGAAGCCACGATAATAGGTTCTAATTTTGAGCGCCTCTCGGGGCAGATTAACTTGAATAAAGATTTTTCAAAGAGATTGCATTTCAGCACTCAAAATTCAGCCTCTTATGCGCGGCAAAACGGAAGTCTTGAGCAAGGTCTATACTCCGGCCCGCCGCCTCCCCGCGCCATGAAATTTGTGATGCCCCCCACGGTAACCCCCTACAACCCGGATGGTTCAATCAATTTGAATACAGGCGACAAACCAAATCCTCTGTTTTTGGAGGCTCATAACATAAATACCACAAAACTTGTCAGGGTGTTGAGCAACCACTCTGTCAGCTATGATTTGCCGGTGAAAAACTTGCGCTTTTCCGCACGCACGGCGCTTGACTGGCAACCCTTTTACTGTAAGCATTTTCTCAATAAAAAGTACGGGGAAGGTCAGGCAAGAAACGGAATAAACACGACTGTTTTTATCAGTAATTTGAACCTCGTGTTCCAGCACTATTTTGACTACGAGGCCACGGTTTATAAAAACCATAGTTTCGCTTTTAAAGCCTTGCAAGAGTTTCAGCGCAATAGTTTCTATGATCTCATAGCGGGCGGAAATTCCTTTCCGGCCGAGGGGTTGAGCAACTTGGCCAATGCAGGCACTCCGACCAGAGCCTCAAGTTCTTATGCTAATTGGTCATTGGCTTCCTATTCGGGTTTAATGGAATATGCGGCATTTGAAAATCGCTATGTGGTGAATGCGTCGATTCGCAGAGAAGCTAATTCCCGTTTTTCTCCCGAGAACCGATGGGGTACTTTTTGGTCGGCGGGATTGGCTTGGAATATCGGCAAGGAAGCCTTTTTGGAGAAGGTTTCGGCAATAAGCAATTTGAAACTAAGGGCGTCATACGGCAAAACAGGAAACGCCAATATCTCCCTGAACCAGTATCAGCCTTTGCTTGATTTTAGCGCGTCATACGGAGGACAAGGCGCCTCAATTCCGGGTAATTACGGCAACGAAAAACTTTCATGGGAAACCTCTTTTCCGTTTGAGGCAGGCATCGACGCGGGGTTATTTGACGAGCGCATTACCGCGCGGCTCACCTATTTCTATAGGGAAACGAGGGATTTGTTGCAGAACGTTCCCATTACAATAACCTCGGGGTTCGGAACGCAGCTCCAAAACACGGGAAGCCTTAGCAATCAGGGATTTGAAATAGAAGTCAATGCGGAGTTGGCGAGGAAGAAAGATTTCCGCCTTTCGCTCGGAGGGAATATAGCGACTGCCAACAACAAAATCCTGACGCTTGGAAAATCGGCAGTCGGCGAGACGCTTGCCATTCAAAGCAGCTCCAAAAAAACAGACGTGGGGCACCCGGTCGAGGGGTGGTTTTTGCGAAATTGGGCCGGAGTTGACCCTCAAACAGGAGTCGACACGTGGTATGTCAGGGAAGGCTCGTCTGAAATTACGACTGCCTATAGTCAGGCTTCGCAAGTTTGGCAAGGCGGCAGCGCAATGCCTACGCTTACCTCAGGCATGAATTTGCATGCGGACTATAAAGGGATTTTTATAGACGTCGAAGGGTATTATTGCGGCGGCAGCAAAGTACTTGAAGATCGCGCCAGCTCCACTCTTAGCAGCAATTTACAAACCCTGTTTTTAGGCAACGGAATACAACTGCTCATGGACCGATGGCAAAAACCGGGGGATGCAGCCCGATTTCCCAAGATGGAGTATAACAACGGACCCGGGATTCAGCACAGTTCAAAATTTCTATACTCGGGAGATTTTTTTCGTCTGAAAAATTTTACGATAGGATATACTATTAGCTCCGAGGTATTGAAAAAAACTAAAATTTCGGGCGTCCAAATTTTTATCAGAGCCGCCAACTTTTTTACATGGGTAAAGGATAAACGGCTGACCTACGATCCGGAAATTGCCCGGGGAGGCTCTCCGGCTTTCAGCATACCTCCCTATAAATCTATTATGACAGGGCTTACCGTTAAATTTTAACGCCATGAAAACAAAACTTATTTCAGCTATGCTTATGGCCGCCGCATGGGTTGCGTTCTCATCTTGCACAAGTCATATAGAGCCGGCCGTTTCGCAGAGCAAGACGGTAAAAGAAGGAACCAAGGCAACCGGCGATTTGAAAGCGCTTATACTGGGCGCTTATGCCTCGCTAAAAAAGAGCTCCTATTATGGCCGTGATTATATTATTTTAAATGAGGTGCGGGGAACGAACGTGTATTCAAATGGAAACTCCGGGCGTTTTCTTGTCGAAAGCAACTTGTCCTATACCCCCTACAACGCCTACTTTTGGGCTGCCGATGCGGCTTTTCGCGTTCTCGCGAATGCCAATTTGATAATCCATGCCGACGTAAATTCTTTTGACTCGGACAAAGAAGAGGCCGTCCACATTCAAGGGCAGGCATATTCTTTAAGGGCATTGGCGCACTTTGATTTGCTCAAGCAATATGGGCAGATGAATGCGGGCGGAACGTTGGGGGTTCCCTACATTGCCAAGTACCGAAGCCATGATTTATATCCAAAGAGAGAAGAAGCCGATGTCGTTAAAACGAAAATTCTTGCGGACTTAGAGCAGGCTTACAGGCTAATGAGCGACGAGTATTTTGACAAAACCAAAATCACCATGTCGCGTTATGCGGCGAAAGCGTTGGAGAGTCGCGTTTGTCTCTATTTTGGCGACTGGAAACGAGCAAGGGATGCCGCCAAGACAGTGATTGATTCAAAGAAATACGCTATTGTCGCTTCTCAGGATTTTGTGTCTTCATGGACAAAAAATTCTAACCCAAATTCTATTTTTGAACTAGCGTTCAGCGCCACCGACAACTTGGGGGTTAATGCAATCGCTTATATTTATCGGCGGGTGAGCGCCGCCACAGGATACGGGGATATTAGGGCATTGGATAATGTCGCGGACATTTTTTCAGGCGCAGATGTTCGGAGAAAAATCATTGGCCAACAATCATTTGAAACTAATGTGTTGCGAAATATCGGCAAATACCCCGACATTAAGGGGACCAACAATATTCCGCTGGCGCGCTACGAAGAGGTGATTCTAAATTATGCGGAAGCTCTTTTTGAATTGGGAGACAACAGCGAGGCAACCGCACAGCTAAACCTGATTGCCTCTAACCGCGGAGCAACGCCTTACGCCAAAGTTACGAAGGAGGATATTCTCGCCGAACGCCGAAAAGAGTTGATGTTCGAAGGCTTTATTTTCGATGACCTGATGCGCACGAAGAAAGGAATACCGAAAGTGTCCGAACAGCAAAGCAAGCAGTATCCAATAAGTTACGGGGATTCGAGACTCGCGTTGCCGATACCCATTGGAGAAATAAATTCCAATCCCAATATGGTGCAGAACCATGGCTACTAAATTCGCAGTTTATCGACAAGAAGGGGCATATTTTTTATGCCCTTTTTTTTGTCTCCGCCTAGCCTTGCGGAGGGCGGGGGGTGAGGCAAGGAGGGGTCAATAACCCACATTTTTAAATAGGGGGAACTTATTGGGCGCGCCCCCTCCGAGTTTTCCTGCGCCTTGCTGAATTGATTAGGATTACAGGGTTTTAGGATTTTAGGATTGGGGGCGCCACGGAGGACGAGAGGGACACCGGGGGCGCCCCATTAATCATTAACCATTAATCATTACTTTTGAGCTTTTATTGCCCGCATGGACGGATTTACTTTTTTTACGATTGATGCTCAGGCAGAAAGCGAGTATAAGGTTTTGGGCAGCAAGTTTTTGTCTTTTGCCTTTCCTGTTTCTTCGGCGGAGGAAGTGAAGGAAAAGTTAGAAAAATGCAAGAAGAAGTATTTCGACGCCACGCATATTTGTTATGCTTATCGTCTGGGGGCAAAGGGAGAAATTTGGAAAGCCTTCGACGCGGGAGAACCTCCGCATGTGGCGGGCGATCCTATCTTGAGGCAACTGCGGGCGAAGAATATTACCAACGTGCTGGTTGTGGCGGTACGCTATTTCGGGGGAACAAAGTTGGGCGCGGGCGGATTGGTTTCGGCCTATAAAACAGCCGCTGAATTGGCGCTGAACCAATGCAAAATTATTCAGCGCGAACTTACCGCAGATATTGAGCTGTTTTTTGAATATTGGCAAATGGCGCCGGTGATGCGTCTTCAACATGAAGCGGGGGCGGAGGTGATAAGCCAAGTCTTTGAAACTTCTTGCTTTGCCTGCTGGCGCATCGGGCTTGGGAAACTTCCCGCATTTGAAGAAAAAATTAAAAATATTCCCGTGAAGATGAGAATTAAAAATTAGCGATTTAAGGTTTGCGCGGAGCGACGTCTCATGGAGGCGAGGGGGCAACGTCTCCGGGGAGAGAGGGGGCGATAACACCCGTTTTTAAATGGCGGCGGCGGCATCCAATGGGGGTGGGGGGTACCGCCTAATGGGGACGGCGTACCGCTCAATGGGGAGTAAATTTTGAGGCGCATTTGAGGCGGATTGCCATTGCACAGAACTTTTTTATATATTTACTTTTTCGTTATGAGTGAGCTAATTCTAAATGCTATCCTGCGCTTATTTGTTTTAGTGGCGAGAACCGGTTCGCTGACTCAAAACGAAAAATCGTGCGTAGAGAAATTTCTCCTCGACCATATCAGCGAAGCGAAGGTAAAACTCTACCTCTACCGCTTCGATGTTTTTATGGACGATCTTCCTTATAATCAAGACGAAAAGTTAGTACAGCAAATTTGCGCCCCCATCAATGCCGGACTCACGCGGCGGCAAAAGAACGTTCTCCTTCTTCAGTTCCTCAACATTGTATTGGCCGACGGGATCATCACGGATAAAGAAAAATCGCTCTGCCAGCACATTTCCAATTCTCTTCTTCTCAATCCGAGGAATTTGGAAATTATTCAGAAGTATTTGTTTTGCACAAAAGAATGGGACCCGAACCGCGATTATTTTCTGCTCATTGCAGAAATGCCCGGACGTCCAAAAAACCGCTTTTTGAAACGGACGGGCTTGAAAGGATTTATTCTAGTGCTCTACCTTCCCGACTCGGACGTTTATTTTTTCAAACATCATTGCCAAACCGAAATCTATTTGAACGGACTTCCGCAGCCCCCCGGACGGGTGAACGTTCTCACCACGGGAAGCTCTATCCGTTGGCATCAGGGAACGCCTGTTTATTTTGGGGACATAAAAAGAAGTCTCAATCAACTTGTTCCCGGGAAACGAATCACGTTTGAAGCGGATAGAATCCATTACGAATTTTCAAGCGGGCATATCGGCTTGCAGGACATTTCACTGGCTGAAGAGAGCGGCGTACTCGTGGCGTTGATGGGCGCGAGCGGTTCCGGAAAATCTACGCTCTTGCATGTCTTGAACGGTTCGGAGAAACCCACGTCGGGAGCGGTGAAAATCAATCGCACGGACATCTGCGAAAACCCCGAAGCCGTCAAGGGCTTGATTGGCTATGTGCCCCAAGACGATTTGCTGATTGAAGATTTAACGGTGTGGGAAAATCTTTACTTCACGGCTAAACTTTGCTTTGCCAATCTCGCCGAATTTGCCCTGGTGAAACTGGTGCGCCAAACATTGGATGACTTGGGATTGACCGAAGTAATGAATTTGAAAGTAGGCAATCCGCTCAACAAAACGATTAGCGGCGGCCAACGCAAACGGCTAAATCTGGGGCTTGAATTGGTGCGCGAGCCTTCCGTTCTTTTTGTGGATGAACCTACCTCCGGCCTCTCCTCAAGCGACTCCGAAAATATTATTGACTTGCTGAAAGAATTGACCCTCAACGGGAAATTAGTCATCACGGTCATTCATCAGCCCTCGTCCGATATTTTCAAACTCTTCGACAAACTCCTGATACTCGACGTGGGCGGCTATCAAATTTTTTACGGACACCCGTTGGAAGCCCTCCCTTATTTCAGCAAAAACGGAAAATTTCTTTTCAGCGAAGCGAGCGAATGCGTCGCCTGCGGAAACGTGAACCCTGAACAGATATTTAAAATTATCGAGACGAAGGTCATCAATGAATCGGGAAACTTTACGAGTGAACGAAAATACAGTCCGCAACAATGGAACGCCATTTATTTGCAACAACCCGCTCCCCGCTATCCCCTGTCGGCGGAGGAACCGCCCGCGTCTGTGCTTCGCCTCCCCTCGTGGAGAAAGCAAGTAGGCATTTTCTCCCTTCGCGACGTGTTGGCCAAACTAAAAAACCGTCAATATCTCGTCATCAACTGCGTTGAAGCGCCTCTTCTCGCTTTCATTCTTTCTTTCATCGTGTACTATTTTAACGGCGATACCGGAAAATATCTCTTTGCAAAAAATCCAAACATTCCGGCCTATCTCTTTATGAGCGTATTGGTTTCTCTCTTTATGGGGCTTACCGTCAGCGCGGAAGAAATTTTTAAGGATCGGAAAATTCTCAAACGGGAGAAATTTTTAAATCTCAGTCACAGCGCCTACCTCACGAGCAAGGCGGGCGTTTTGTTTATGATTTCGGCCGTGCAATGTGCGCTGTTTGTGGCTTTTGGAAATTATTATTTGGAAATTCGCGGAATGTATTTTGCCTATTGGGGCATGCTTTTCACCACGGCTTGTTTTGCCAATCTGCTGGGGCTGAATATTTCTTCCGCTTTCAACTCGGCGGTCAGCATCTATATTTTAATTCCTCTCCTTCTCATCCCGCAAATCATTTTGAGCGGCATGGTGGTTCGCTTCGACGCCCTTAATCCGCGCATCGGAAATTCTACCGCGGTCCCCGTGATAGGGAACTTTATTGCTTCGCGATGGGCTGTGGAGGGACTGATGGTGAGTCAGTTCAGAGACAATAAATTCGAAAAAAAATTCTACCCTTTTGACAAAGCCATTGGCAATGCCGAATATAAAAACCAATACCTCATTCCTGAATTGGAATCCGACCTCAATTATGTGAATCTTCACGCGCGCGACTCGACTGCCATTGACGCCGTAACCGGCAATTTACAAACCTTGCAAAATGAAATCACCCGCGAATTGACCGAAGCCAATGCGCTCGACAGAATTAAGGATATTTCATTCAAGCGCGAAGATTTTTATGCTTATCGCGAAAAACTGGAAAAAATTCTAAACACGTTAAAGAAGTTCTACAGTCAGCAGACGAATGTCATGTCGGCGCAGAAAGAGGCGGTCATTCGGCGCAAGATTTCGTCCGAGGAGGCCGCCGCCGACTTCTACGATTTCAGAATGAAGCATCACAACGAGGCCGTGGCCGACTGGGTGAAAAATATCAACGACCCTGTTCGCATCGTAAAAAAAGACAATCAATATTTTCAAAAATTATATCCCATTTTCAAAACCAATTCGAATGAATATTTTAACATTCATACGCAGTTATTCGTGCCGCAAAAAAGAATTTTGTTTTGGAACATAGACACCTATTGGTTCAACATTCTTGTCATTTGGCTGATGACGATCGGACTCGATTTTAAATATGAAAACAAAAAGCATTTCTTTATTTACACTATTGTTCATGCTGATGGCTTGCGCGGCGCAGGCGCGACTGGCTTGCGTCGGATGCGCCGAGACTTCAAATCCCATGATTGCTGCCAATGGCGGACGGCTGATTAATGCGGCGACTGAAGAGATTGTTGTGTCGGGAAGAGTAACGGAGGAAAACGGTCAGGGGCTCCCCGGCGCCGCGGTCTTTGTGAAAGGCACCGGTCAGGGAACTGTTACCGATGGCGACGGGACTTATAAAATAACGCTCCCCGACGATAAGGCCGTATTGGTATTCACCTACATTGGTTTCGTGCCGCAGGACATTGCAGTGAAGGGCAGAACCGTCATTGACGTATCGCTGAAAAACGAGGCGAAAGCTTTGGGCGAGGTGGTGGTTACGGCGTTGGGCATTAAGCGGGAAAAGCGGGCGCTTGGCTACTCTATGCAGGAGGTCAGCGGCGATAACCTTTCGCAAGCCAAAGAGGCTAATGTGGCTACTACGCTGGCGGGCAAAATTGCAGGCGTACAGGTGACTCGTTCGGGCAATGGCGCCGGCGGGTCGTCGCGCGTGGTGATTCGCGGCGCTAATTCGTTGGTTGGCAATAGTCAGCCATTGTATGTCATCGACGGAATACCGATGGATAACAGCAATATCAATTCACCGACAAACACGGGCGGAATAGATTACGGCGACGGCATCTCCAACATTAATCCTGAAGACATAGAAACGCTGTCTGTTTTGAAAGGTCCGAATGCGGCTGCGTTGTATGGGCAGAGGGGCAGCAACGGGGTGATTTTGATTACTACTAAAACGGGGAAATCGCGCCAAGGCGTCGGCGTCAAATTAGGGTCCGATTTTTCATTGGGCACCGCGCTTGTTTTGCCTGATTTTCAGGATGAATTCGGACAAGGACTGGACGGGAACTTTACGAACTTCAGAGGCAATGACGGTAAAATTTATACTTGGTCGGCGGCACAGACAGGCAACCTTCAGGGAATCCCGAAAATGAGCGCAGGACGCGATCGGCTCACCAGAGGCAGTTGGGGACCGGCCATGCAAGGGCAAGCGTATGAAGACCCGTGGGGCAATTTATTGAGCCTTACGCCGCAGCCTAATACTTTTCAGAAGTTTTTTAATACGGAAAAACAAATGGCAAATAATATCAGCGTGGAAGGAGGCAACAAAGACATCAACTATCGGCTGTCATATGGAAACACTAAAATTGACGGATACACGCCCTCCAATACGCTTAACAGGCACAACATAAGTCTTCGCACGGCAGCCAAGATAACCTCTAAATTAGAGGCGGACGTTAAGGTTAATTACATTAGTCAGCAAGGTCAAAATCGTCCTACGGTTTCTGATGCTTCCGACAATCCCGCGTATCTTTTTATAAGCCAACCGCGCTCGATGCCATTGAGTATTCTGGAGCAGTCGGCATGGACCGGCAATGACGTTTCCAAACAGTTGGGTTACAGCGGCGTTTCTCCGGGTTTAGAGAAAACTTACGCCACCAATGTCTCCACCGCCAATCCCTACTGGATTCGCGATCATACTCGCAATACAGACGATCGGCAACGACTGATCGGGTTAATAAAACTTAGTTATCAATTCAATAAATGGATTCGGCTTACCGCCAAAACCGGAACCGACTTTTATACGGATCAGCGCTTTCGTTACCGCGAAAAAGGCACCTATGCGAGTCAAAACCGCAATGGCGACATCAGAGAAGAAGTAACGCGCGTGCGCGAAAACAACAGCGATATTTTGCTTTCGCTGACGCCGCAAATATCAAAGGACTTTTCTTTTTCTGCGAACCTCGGCGCCAACCATCAAAAGTATTCCTCGCGAACCGTCGGAAATTCAGGGTTGGAGTTCGTGGCTCCTAATTTATATTCGATTAACAACATGTTGATTAATTCGTATGTCCCCAACAATCTGACCGAGTCTTCTATTAACTCTGTTTACGGACTTGCCTCCGTTGGTTTTCGCGAGTATTTGTTTGTAGATTTTTCTGCGAGGAACGACTGGTCATCTACGCTTTCGCCCAAAAACAATTCTTTTTTCTATCCTTCGGTAAGCGCGAGTTTAGTGCTTTCGGATGCGTTAAATTGGCGCAGCAATACGGTTAGTTTTTTGAAAGTGAGGGCGTCGTGGGCGCAAGCGGGAAGTTCGGGCACTCCCTATCAATTAACAAGAAATTACTCTCTTGACCAATACATTCACGGAGGGCAGCCGCTCGCCGCGTTCACTTCTGTGTTGCCCGATACCAATCTTAAAAATGAATTAACGACCTCGTCGGAATACGGACTTGAAGCACGCTTTTTGAAAAACAGACTTGGGCTTACGATTGCCTTCTACAATGCCGATACAAAGAATCAGATATTAAGCGTGCCTATCTCTCCCTCTTCTGCTTTCACGGCCAGACGAATCAATGCGGGCGAAATTCGTAATCACGGCGTCGAGATCACGCTCAACGGTACGCCTGTTCGGACGGAATCGGGTTTTTCATGGGATGCCGCTTTCAATTTTTCGCGCAACCGAAATCAAGTGGTTTCGCTCACTGAAGGAGTTCCTGCATACGTGCTCGGAACTGACCGCAACGTGCAAGTAGTGGCTACGCCGGGCAAGCCTTTTGGAACCATCATTGGCAACGGCTTTAAATGGTTGCGCGACGCCCACGGCAATCGGCTCATTGACCCTGTTGCCGGGCTTCCCCTTAAATCAGAGAAGCAGTTATATGAAATTGGGAATGCCTTGCCTAACTGGATTGGAGGCTTCAATAATACGCTTTCTTATAAGGGCTTCACTTTATCGGGCTTAATTGACATTAGCGAAGGCGGCAAGATATTCTCGCAAAGTTTGCGCGAAGAATTAATTTATGGAACTATCAAAAAAACAGTGCCGGGACGCGACGGGACTTATGTGGCAGAAGGGGTGGTTGCGCAAAAGAACGCAGAGGGTACGTGGGCAGGAACAAACCAAGTCAATGCCAAACAAGTGCGAGCCCAAGACTACTGGAATGCGGTGGCGACAGACAAAGACAATGTGGTTTCGCAAGAAATGCTAAATGACGCGAGTTATGTAATGCTGCGGGAATTGGTCTTTAATTATCAACTGCCAAAAACAGTCACCGCCAAAACGCCCTTTCGCCACATTAAAATAGGCGTCTATGGTCGCAACTTGTTTTACTTTCGGCGCAAAACGGACGGCTATGCCCCGGAGGCGTCGGCTTTCAATGTAAACAACACTTCGCTTGGATTGGAGTCTGCCTCGTTGCCGCTTTTGCGCTACGTTGGCATGAGTTTGAACTTAGAATTATAATTTTTTTTTAAAGAAATCTAACACCTTAGCAATATGAAAAACATAAAATTCAAATCGTGTCTTTTGCTTGGCTTATTCTTGGCGCAGGCATGCACGAAAGATTTTGAAAAAATTAATACGCCGCCGGATACGGTCTCTAATATTGATCCCGCTTTTATTCTTTCAAAAGCGCAAAAGGACATGGCGTTTGCCGAAGGAACGGAAGCCGCTAACATTCAATTTGGAAGTTGGGCTCAACATTGGGCAGCCGGTCTGGGACTGGCCACGCCCTCGCGTTATATACAGCAATCGGACGACGGCAACTGGAGCGAACATTATAATATAATCAGAAATTTGTCTCAAGTGAGAAATCAAATTCTGGCAGGTCGCGAATCGGACCCGAAGGCACGCACCAAGCTGGCGATTGCCCGAATTGCAGAAATTTCGGTTTGGCAACGGTTGACCGATCTTTTTGGCGATGTTCCTTTTTCGCAATCGGCATTGGGCGCGGATGACGTGAACAGTCAGCCTAAGTTTGATACGCAAGAATCTATTTACAAAACGCTTATTCGCGATTTGGATGTGGCCCTGTCGCAAATAAACGCGACTGATGATAGTTACGGCGCCGCCGATTTTTATTTTCAAGGCAATGCGGCAAAGTGGAAAAAATACGGAAATTCCCTCAAACTTAAATTAGGAATGCGCATTCGCTATGCAGACCCGATTCTGGCCGCAAAAACGGCAACGGAAGCAATGAGACAACCGCTTATGGAAAGCAATAACGACAATGCCGCAGTGCCCACTTTCAACGACGCTACCACAAGCAGCATGCATCCGCTTCTCCAACACTGGGTCACAGGAAGCCCTGACTTTAAATATTTAGCCACGGCGCTTGTCAATCAACTGCTCGCGACCAATGACCCTCGTTTGCCCCGACTGGCGCAGCCCACTGACAATTCAGTGAAAGCGAAAGCCCCTGCTTATAAAGGGATTGGCGTGGCATTGACAGACGCGATGTTGAAAACTATTGTGAAAGCCGACTATTCAACGGCTTCTCAAACCACTTTTTTTAATAAAGCCTATACGCCGGCAATTCCCTGTCTTGCGATGTCCTTTTCAGACGTTAGTTTTTTTAAGGCAGAAGCCGCCCTTGAAGGTTGGGGGGCTTCGGTCGGCATGGCGGAACAATTTTATAAAGACGGGGTTAAAGCGGCTATGGCACAAAGCCCTTACAACATCACAGACATTCCGCCAAGCTATCAAAATGAACTATCCTTTGCAGGTCTCTCGAAAGAACAAATGTTGGAGAAAATCGGCGTTCAAAAATGGATTCAGTTGTTTGGACGTTCCATGGAAGCATATACGGAGTGGCGCCGCATGGGGTATCCGAAGCTGACCCCAGGCCCCAATTTAGGTTCAACCAACGGGACAATTCCGCGACGTACCGTTTATTCTTCTTTTGAAATATTGTTGAACAAAAAGAACTACGACGAGGCGGTAAGCCGCCTTAGCCACGGAGATTCATATCTCTCAAAAGTATGGTGGGATAAACGATAGTTTAATTAATGGTTAATG
>Ga0081606_1000185_pt2 | contig 13995 bp, 13 predicted proteins | sample EareggfetidaYelm_FD_71127 | JGI IMG/M metagenome (GOLD analysis project Ga0081606, IMG submission 71127) | Earthworm egg capsule microbial community from the University of Washington, USA - E. fetida Yelm (SPADES assembly) (version 2) | ecosystem: Host-associated > Annelida > Reproductive system... | reverse complement strand
CATAGCTGGCCACGGCGGCGGCCAGCGCCAGCATCAGGTTCCACAGCGGCAGGCCGGCAAAGCTGGTCTGCCGGACCCAGTCCGCAAAGGCGTCGTATTGCATCTGAAGGCTCTCGCTGTCGTCGGTGTTCGTCGGTGTTCGCCGGTGCGCTCGTCGATTCCGGGGGATTCACTGCAACTGCTGCGCCAGCTGATGCAGCACCTGGTAGCAGGCGAGCACGCGGCCGACGCTGGCGTTGGGCTCGCGGCGCTCGCGGATGGCGGCGAAGAATTCGCGGTCTTGCAGTTCGATGCCGTTCATCGACACATCGACGGTGGAGACATCGATCCGTTCTTCGTTGCCGGTGAACAGGTCGTCGTAGCGGGCGATGTAGGTGGCGCTGTCGCCGATGTAGCGAAACCAGGTGCCCAGCGGGCCGTCGTTGTTGAAGCTCAGGCTCAGCGTGCAGATGGCGCCATTGGCCGCCTTCAGTTGTATGCTCATGTCCAGCGCGATGCCCAGCACCGGGTGGATCGGGCCCTGGATGGCGTTGGCTTGCACGATCGGGCTGTTGGTCTGGTAGGCGAACAGGTCCACGGTGTGGGCGGCATGGTGCCAGAGCAGGTGGTCGGTCCAACTGCGGGCCTGGCCGAGGGCGTTGGTGTTGCTGCGGCGGAAAAAATAGGTCTGCACATCCATTTGCTGGATGTTGAATTCCCCTTTCCGGATGCGCTGGTGCAGGTACTGGTGGCTCGGGTTGAAGCGCCGGGTGTGGCCGCACATGGCCACCAGGGCGGTCTGCCGTTGCAGCGCCAGCACGGCTTGCGCGTCCTGGAGGCTGTCGGCCAGCGGGATTTCGACCTGCACATGCTTGCCGGCCCTCAGGCAGGCCATGGTTTGTTCGGCATGCAAAGGGGTGGGGGTGCACAGGATCACGGCGTCGATGTCGGGCCGGGCCAGGGCTTCGGCCAGGTCGGTGCCCGCGTGGGCGATGCCGTATCGGGCGGCGATGGCGCAGGTTTTGTCCAGCTCGCGGCCGATCAGCGCGGCGACCTGCACGCCGTCGATGTTTTTGATGCCGTCCAGGTGCTTGATGCCGAAGGCACCGGCACCGGCCAGCGCGACTTTGATGGTGCGGGTCATGGGTTCTCCAAAATCAGGTGGCCGACGGCCGTGTTGGATGCGGGCACATGGTAGAAGCGGTGCACGACCTTCGGGGGCTTGCCGGTGGCGCGATCGGCCGCCGCATCCGGCGTCGCACCGCGCGCCACATCCGGCGTCGCGCCGCGCGCCACATCCGACATCGCGCCGCGCGCGATGAGCCACATCACCAACTCGATGCCTTCGCTGCCCGCCTCGCGCACGTAGTCGATATGGGGGATGCTGGCTGCGGCTTCGGGGTCGGTGATGAGTTGGTCCAGGAAGGCGTTGTCGAATTCTTTGTTGATCAGCCCGGCCCGGGGGCCTTGCAACTGGTGGCTCATGCCGCCGGTGCCCCAGATTTGCACGTTCAGGTCTGCGTCGTAGCTTTCGATGGCCCGGCGGATGGCCTGGCCGAGCTGGTAGCAGCGGCGGCCGCTGGGCACGGGGTATTGCACCACATTGACCGCGAAGGGGATGACCGGGCAGGGCCAGGCCAGGGGCTGGCCGCACATCAGCGACAGCGGCACCGTCAGGCCGTGGTCCACGTCCATTTTGTTGACGATGGTCAGGTCGAAGTCTTGCTGTATCACCGATTGCGCGATGTGCGCGGCCAGTTCCGGGTGGCCGATGACCGGGGGCACGGGGCGCGGGCCCCAGCCTTCGTCGGCCGGCTGGAATTGGGCGGCCGTGCCGATGGCAAAGGTCGGAATCATCTCCAGGCTGAATGCCGTGGCGTGGTCGTTGTAGACCAGCAAGATCACGTCGGGCCGGTGCTCCCTGAGCCATTGCCGGGACAAGTCGTAGCCGGCAAACAGCGGCTTCCAGTAGTCTTGCTGTGTCTTGCCCTGGTCGATGGCGGCGCCGATGGCCGGGACATGGGAGCTGAAGACCGCAGCGCTGATCCGGGCCTTGGCCGGGCGCGCGCCGGTTGGCTGCGCCGGCGGCGCGGGCTGCGTCCGGGTTGCGCCGTTTTCTCCGGGCACGCGCAGGCCGTTGGCCGGGCGCCCGCCGCTGATCATCATGTCGCGGTATTGCTCTTCGCTCAGGCCGGTCATGCTGCCGGCCATTTGCTGGAAGCTCTTGCCGTCGGTGGCGCCGATCTTGGCCAGGAAGTAGATGTTGCCGCCCAGGCTCAGGCATTGGTTCAGGTCGCGCGCGAGCACGGCCTGCTTTTGCGCTTCGGTCAGCGCCCAGCGGTCGAGGTAGGCGCGCTCGTCGGCCTTGAAGCGCGCGCGGTTGTCGGCCTGCATCAGGCTCATGCAGAACTGGTTGAGCCAGTAGCCTTTGCGGCTTTGCTCGGCGTCAAAAATGATCGTGCCGGGCACGTCCAGATAGGGTTTGTCCAGTGACATGGGTCAGGCTTTCCGGGTGGGTGGGGGTAGCGCAGTGCGGGCGGCGCGCGGCGCGCGCAAGGTCAACATTCTTCGGGCCAGTAAAGGCGCATCGGGTTGTCCACCAGGAGTTGCTGGCGCAGCGCTGGCGTTTGCGCAATCTGCGCGATGTAGTCCACCAGCAGGCCGTCGTCGGGCATATGGTCGCGCAGGTTGGGGTGCGGCCAGTCGCTGCCCCACAGCACGCGCTCCGGGAACGCTTGCACCACGCGGCGCGCAAACGGCAGCACGTCGGCGTAGGCATTTCGTTCGCCGTTCAGGGCCGGGGGGCCGGTCAGGCTCAGGCGTTCGGGGCAACTGACCTTGCTCCACACATGGGGGTGCTGGTGCATGAGTTCGAGGAACAGCCCGAAGTCGGGGCCGTCCACGGGCTGGCTCACGTCGGGGCGGCCCATGTGGTCGACCACCACGGTGGTGGGCAGCGCGGCAAAAAAGTCCCACAGCCCGGGCAGGTCTGCGGCCTCGAAGTAGATCACCACATGCCAGCCCAGCTTGGCGATGCGCGCCGCAATCTCCATCAGTTCGTCCCGGGGCGTGACATCGACCAGGCGCTTGACGAAGTTGAAGCGCACGCCGCGCACGCCAGCGTCGTGCAGCGCCTGCAGTTGCTCATCGCTCACCGAGCGCTCGACGCTGGCCACGCCGCGCGCCCGGCCGCCCGAGTGCCGCAGCGCATCGACCAGGGCGCGGTTGTCGCTGCCATGGCAGGTGGCCTGCACCACCACGTTGCGCGCAAAGCCGAGGTGCTCGCGCAGCGCATACAACTGCGCCTTGCCGGCATCACAGGGCGTGTATTTGCGCTCGGGCGCGTAGGGAAACTCGGCCCCGGGGCCGAACACATGGCAGTGGGCGTCGACGGCGCCTGCGGGCAATTGCCAATGGGGCTTGCCCGGGTTGGGGTGCCAGTCGAGCCAGCCGGGGGTTTTGCTGAATGCGCTCATGGGGGTTATGGGGGCTATGGGGGTTGGCCGGTCGTGATCCGGTGTTCGCTGCTTTTTGGGGTGGCTACGGGGGAATGCTTTGCTTGGCGCATGAGGCCCCGGATCGATCGGGTCACCTTCGGCCTGCGCGACGGGGGGTGTTTCAGGCCATTTCCCTGGCCTTCAGGCGCGCATCGAGCCGGGGGAACACCCGGCGCGCATTGCCTTCGTAGATCTGCTGCCGGTCTTGCGCGCTCAGCGCGCCGCAGGCTTCGATATAGCGCCGGGTGTCGTCGTAGCAGTGGCCGGTCTGCGGGTCGATGCCGCGCACCGCGCCTATCATCTCGCTGGCGAACAGCACATTCCTGACCGGTATCACGCGGTGCAGCAGGTCGATGCCGGGCTGGTGGTAGACGCAGGTGTCGAAAAAGATGTTGTCCAGCAGGTGCTCTTCGAGCAGCGGTTTCTTCATCTCCTGCGCCAGGCCGCGAAAACGCCCCCAGTGGTAGGGCACGGCCCCGCCGCCATGGGGGATCAGGAATTTGAGCGTCGGAAAGTCCTTGAACAAGTCGCCCTGCAGGCATTGCATGAAAGCCGTGGTGTCGGCATTCAGGTAATGCGCGCCGGTGGTGTGAAAGCAGGGGTTGCAACTGGTGCTGACGTGGATCATCGCGGGCAGATCGTACTGCACCATCTTTTCGTAAAGCGGGTACCAGTGCCTGTCGGTCAGCGGCGGGCTGCTCCAGTGGCCGCCCGAGGGGTCGGGGTTCAGGTTGATGCCCACGGCGCCATATTCGTGCACGCATTTTTCCAGTTCGGCAATGCAACTGGCCGGCGCGACGCCCGGGCTTTGCGGCAGCATCGCCACGGGCACGAAATGCGCGGGAAACAGCGTGCAGACGCGATGGCACAGCGCGTTGCAGATGGCCGCCCAGCGGCTCGACACCTCAAAGTCGCCGATATGGTGGGCCATGAAGCTGGCGCGCGGCGAGAACAGCGTGATGTCGCTGCCGCGCTCTTGCATCAGGCGCAGTTGGTTGCCCGCGATCGACGCGCGCAGTTCGTCGTCGCTGATCTTCAGATCGGCCACGGCGGGCATGGCAGCGGGGTTGCGGATGCCCGCGATCTGCGCGTTGCGCCAGTCCTCCAGCGCCTTGGGGGCCGTGGTGTAGTGACCATGGCAGTCGATGATCAGACTCATAGCGTTTGGCTCCTTGGTGCGCGCCGGCTGCGGGTGCTGCGCCGTCAGGCCGGCTCCATGCCCTGGCGGCGCTTGGCGTCTTGCGCCAGCGGCGATGCCAGGTAGGCCAGCAGCGCGCGGGCCGCATCGACCTGCAGCGACTGCGCGCCCACGGCGGCGGAAAAAGTGGTGTTGATCTGTAGCGCGGGCGGCAGCGGGCCGACGATCTGGATGCCCGGCACATGCAGCAACTCGCTGTGCTGCTGAAAGCCCAGTTCCGCCGCGCCAGCGGCAATCAGCGCGCCCACCGGCACACCGGGCGGCGCCTGCACCATGCGCTCGTGCAGCGCATCGGCAATGCCCCAGCGCCGAAACAGCCGGACCAGGGCCACACCGCTAGGCCCGGTGGAATGGCCAATGCGGCCTGCCGCGAGCACGGTCTGGCGCAGCGCCTCTTCAGAGTGGATGTCCGGCAGCGGCGCCCCGGCGCGCACCGCCACGGCCATGCCGGAGCACACCCAGTCCACCTTGCTGCCGGGCAGCAGCCGGCCGGCGGCCATCAGCTTGTCGATGGCATCCGATGCCAGCAGCACCAGGTCGAAGACCTCGCCGTCCTGCACGCGCCTGGCCGCATCGACGCCAGCCACCGACTCGACGCTCGCGCCATGCCCCGAGCGCTGCGTAAACCCGGGCAGCAGTTCGGCCAGCAACTGGCGCGTGGCCATCGACGCGATGCAGCGCAGCCCGAGCCGGGTCATCGGCGGCCCCCGCAGACGATCTGCCGGCGCCGGGGGGCGAGCAGATTCCCTGTGGCGGGGGGCTGACGATGCCGACGGTACTGGCAATCGGCGACAGTGCTGTGCATGTCGCCGATTATGGCCGGCACCGACGCGAACATGCAGGCCGCCGCAGCACTGCATCTGTCGCTGCTTGCCCGGACGGTGGCCACAGCGCGCACCGGTTGCAGCCCGTGGCACCAGGGTGTCGGCATGGGACGGCCCACTGCGTGCCGGGCGCGCCGGTCTCGGATCGGCTGAGCGCATGGCGTGGCACACAGCGCCGGGATGGATGCGCAGCGTGACCGGCAAGACGGGTGCTGGTGTGCAGCGGAATGTGCGTGCCTCGGGTTGTGATGGCTGATGCGCTCCATTGAATCGCTCCATGGGCAAGACTTGCCGCAGGTGGGCTGGCGGATTCCCCGGTGGCACCCGCGCAGCACCGATGTGCCGGTGCTGGCGCGGCGCTGGGGCTGCGCTGCGGGCACCGCCGGGGGCCCTCCGGGCGGCGTGCCTCCGGGATGCCGGCGCGCCACCGCGCCCGACGCCGACGCGCCAAGACCATGGTGCAGGCGTCGATCTGCCGCGCAGGCCGGTGGTTCGATCATGGCCGTCGCAGCATCCTTGGCCCGGGCGCCAAGCACCGCTCGGGCGCTGTCGAGCGCTGGCACGAGGAACCGATGGCCGGCGGCGGCTGAGCCGGCACGACGCAGCCCACGGATTCCGAAAATCGCATTCCAGCCAGGGTAATCCCTGAGCGAACGCTGGCCATTGGATGCGCAATTGCGCATCCAATCGACATGGGGGCCATGCCACCCTATCGATGGGGGCATCGTCATCCCTGAATCCGTCGAAAACGATCCGCTTCGGGCCATGATGCTGCGCAATGTGCCGTCCTCGCGTTCGGGCCTGCGGATTCAGGCAAATGTCGACAGGCCCTGGCGTGCCGCCCCGCCAATGGCTGCGCATGACAATGGCGCCCTGGCACGAAGCGCAGCGGTTTCATTGCGTGCAGCGATTTGCCGGACGGCACACCCGCCGATCTGATGGTGCGATCGTCCGGTCGACGCTGTTGCCGCTGTTGCCGCCATTGCGCACGACGCCGGTCAACCACATAGGCATGTTTCATGGACCTCAGACAGATCGAATACTTTGTGCGCGTGGCCGAGTTGGGCAGTTTTACCCGGGCCTCGGTGGTGCTGGGCATTGCCCAACCCGCGCTGAGCCGCCAGGTGCGCCTGCTGGAGGTGGAACTGCGCCAGAGCCTGCTGCTGCGCAACGGCCGGGGCGCCACCCCCACCGAGGCCGGCCAGTTGCTGCTCAAGCATGGCCGCAGCATCTTGCACCAGGTGGCGCGCGCCCGCGAGGAGCTCGGTCGCGTGCGCGGCGCGCTGGCCGGGCGCGTGGCCATTGGCCTGCCGCCGAGCATCGCCAAGGTGCTGACGGTGCCGCTGACCCGCGCCTTTCGCGCGCAACTGCCCGATGCGGCGCTGGCCATCAGCGAGGGCTTGTCGGTGGCCATGCAGGAATTGCTGACCACGGGCCTGCTCGACATCGCGCTGCTGTACAACACCGCGTCCGGGCCCGGCATGGAAACCACGGCGCTGATGGAAGAAGACCTGTTCCTGGTGCAGCGCCGCAGCCCCGGGCAGCCCGATGCCGAGGCCCTGGCCCAGGCGCCGTTGCCGCTCGATGAACTGTCCCGCTTCCCGCTGGTCATCCCCACGCGCCCGAACGCCCTCCGCATGCTGGTCGAGTCGGAACTGGCCGCCCGGGGCCAGCGCCCGCAGATCAGCCTGGAAATCGACGGCGTGGCCGCCATCCTCGACCTGGTGGCCGATGGCGCCGGCTGCGCCGTGCTGCCGATGAACGCGGTCAGCACCTGCGGCAAGCCCGATGCGTTCGACGCCCGGCCGATCGACGGCGCCAGCCAGACCCGCCTGCGCAGCAAGCTGTTCATGGCCGTCAGTTCGCAGCGCCCGGCCACACTCACGCAGCAGGCCATGGCGCAACTGATACGCAGCACGCTGCAAACGCTGTACCGGTGATGGATGTGGAAATGGGGCCTTGCCCGTCGGCGCATCGATGCCGCCCCTGGAATTTGCCTGCACCGGCATACGGGGCCAGTGCTGGCGCCTTGCAGATCAGCCGGGGAATCGACGGCATGGCCGCCATCTCCCGCCGCAGCGGCAGCGCTCATTGCCTGGCGATCCCGGCCTGGGCGATCACCTCGCTCCAGCGCCGCATATCGGCCGCCAGGTGTTCACCCAACTGCGCCGGGGTGCTGCCCTGGGCGTCGAGGTTCAGTTCCAGCAGGCGGTTTTTCACCTCCGGCCGGGCCAGCGCGGCCTGCACCGTGCGCGACAGGCGTTCCAGCAGCGCAGCGGGTGTGCCGGCGGGGGCCGCCAGACCATTCCAGGAACTGACGTTGAAGTGCTCCAGCCGCCCGCCGCTTTCGCGCACCGTGGGCACCTGCGGCAGTTGCGCGGCCCGCCGGGCGCCCAGCACGGCCAGGGCTTGCAGGGCACCGGCGCCGATGTGCGGCATCAGGGCGCCGAGGATGTCCACCAGCACCTGCACCTGGCCGCCGCGCACGGCGGCGATGAGCGCCGGCGTGCCGTTGAAGGGCACGATCTGCGCATCGATGCCCGCCGTCACCTTGAATAGTTCGGCCGCCAGGTGCTGTGTGCTGCCGATCTGCGGGGTGCCGATGTCGAGCTGTCCCGGGTTGGCGCGGGCGTAGGCCAGCAGTTCGGCCAGCGTCGTCATGCGCCCGCCCGCGCGCACGGCCACGGCCAGGTCGAAGCGGGCCAGCAGCGACACGGGCGCAAAGTCCCGCAGCGTGTCGAAAGGCAGTTGCTTGAACAGCGCCGCACTGACCGCCGTGCCACTGCTGATCAGCAGCAGGGTGTGGCCGTCAGGCGCGGCGCGCGCCACGAGTTCGCCCGCGACGATGCCCCCGGCGCCGGGCCGGTTGTCGATCACCACGCTGTGCCCCAGCCGTTCGGCCATCTTTTGCCCCACCGTGCGCACCGTGATGTCGGCCGCGCCGCCGGCGGCATGGGGCACCACGATGCGGATCGGGCGGGTGGGCCAGGCGGTCTGTGCCTGCGCCGCCGCACCCGCGCCGACACCGGCAGCGCCAGCGCCAGCGCAAGAGGTGGCGAGCAAGGTCACGAGGGTTCTGCGGTCGATGGCCATGGTGCTTACCGCGTGACGCCCAGCCAGCCGTCGAGCAGCCCGGGTTGCTGGCGCAGCGTTGCCGCGCTGCCGGTGTGCACGATGCGGCCCCGATCGAGCACGGCGGCGTGGTCTGAAATGGCCAGGATGGCCTGCGGATGCTGCTCCACGATGATCGCCGACAGGCCCTCCTCGCGCGTGATGCGCCGGATGGCGCGCAGCAGCTCTTGCACGATGATGGGCGCCAAGCCTTCGAGCGGCTCGTCGAGCAGCAGCAGGCGCGGGTTGAGCACCAGGGCGCGGCCGACGGCCAGCATTTGCTGCTCGCCGCCCGATAGCTGCGTGCCCAGGTGGGTCTTGCGCTCGGCCAGGCGCGGGAACAGGTCGTAGACGCGCTCGGGCGTCCAGGGGCGGGCCGGGGCGCTCGCGTCCGTGCCGGCGGCTTCGCCCGTGCCGGCGCTCGCTCGGGCCGGGCGGGCCACGGCCGTGAGGTTTTCGTGCACGGTCAGCGAGGCGAAGATGTTGCGCTCCTGCGGCACCCAGCCGATGCCGGCGGCGGCGCGCTGGTGCGCGGGCAGCGGGTGCAGTGCCACGCCGCCCAGGTGGATGGTGCCCGCATGTTGGCGCGTGGCCCCTGCCAGGGTGTCGATGAGCGTGGTCTTGCCGGCGCCGTTGCGGCCCAGCAGCGCCAGCGTCTGGCCCTCGGGCAGCGTCAGCGCGATGTCTTGCAGCACCACCGCCTGCCCATAGCCGGCGCTCAGTCCTTCGATGCGCAGCAACTCAGGCATGGGCCGACTCCTGTTCTGCTGCGCCCAGGTACACCGCCTGAACCCGCGGGTCGCGGGCGATGCTGTCGGGGTCGCCCTCGGTGAGCACCGCGCCATTGACCAGCACCGTCATGCGGCTGGCAAAGCGGAACACCAGGTCCATGTCATGCTCGATCAGCAGCACCGACACATCGGCGGGCAGGGCGGCCACGGTCTGCAGCAGTTCTTCGCGCTCGCCAGCGGGCACGCCGGCCACCGGCTCGTCGAGCAGCAGCACGCGCGGCGCGCAGGCCAGCGCCAGCGCGATTTCGAGCAGGCGGCGCTTGCCGTAGGCCAGCACGCGCGTTTCTTGGGCCATCACGCTGGTCAGTCGAAACTGTTCGAGCAGTTGCTCGCAGCGCTGCATCACCGCGCGGCGCGCGCCCAGAGGCCGCCACCATTGGCCGCCCAGTCCCTGCTGCTGCGCGACGGCGAGCGCCAGGGTTTCCTGCGGCGTGAGGCTGTCGAACAACTGGTTGATCTGGAAGGTGCGCACCATGCCGCGGCGCACGCGCTGGTGCGGCGCCAGCCGCGTGATGTCCTGGCCGTCGAGCACGATGGTCCCCTCGGAGGGCGCCAGCACCCCCGTCAGCAGGTTGATCAGCGTGGTCTTGCCCGCGCCGTTGGGGCCGATGAGCGCGTGGCGCGCGCCCTTTTTCAACTCCAGCGTGACATCGCAGGTGGCGCTGATGCCGCCAAAGCGCTTGCCCAGGCCCCTCGTGGCCAGCACGGTCGGCGGTTGCGGGGCGGTCTGCGTCATGCGTTGCGCCCCCCGAACCAGGTCCAGGGACGCAGCAGACGATCACGCCCGATCAGCACCAGCAGCACCAGCAGCAGGCCGATCCAGAACATCCAGTACTGCGGCGTGACCGATGCGATCCGGTCTTGCAGCAGCATCAAGCCCGCAGCCCCCAGGATGCCGCCATAGAGCCAGCCGACGCCGCCGATCACCAGGATCAGCAACACATCGGCCGAGCGGTGGAAATCGAACAGGTCGAGCGAGGCAAAGCCCGTGGTCTGCGTGTGCAGCGCGCCGGCGGCCCCGGCCAGCGCTGCGGCCAGCGTGTAGACCTGCGCCAGCCGGAGCGTCACCGGAATGCCTATGGCCATGGCGCGCAGCCGGTTGTCGCGGATCGCCTTGAGCGTGGCGCCAAACGGCGACTGCACGATGCGCCGCGCGAGCAGAAAGAACAGCAGCAGCAGGCTGAGCGAATACCAGGCTGCCGTGCGCCCGGACAGGTCGAACTCGAACCGGCCCAGCACCGGGCCGAGCACCACGCCCTGCAGGCCGTCGGCGCCGCCGGTCAGCGCGGCGAACTGGTTGGCCAACTCCAGCAGCACCAGGCCGACCCCCAGCGTGACCATCAGGCGCGTCAGGTCGGTGCCGCGCAAGATGGTCAGCGAAGCCACTGCGCCCAGCAATGTGGCCGCGCCCATGCCCACCACCAGCCCGACCAGCGGGTCGGGCATCACATGCTTGGCAAACAGCGCCGCCGCATACCCGCCCAGGCCGAAAAAAGCCGCATGGCCGAGCGAGACGATGCCGGCGTAGCCCAGGATCAGGTCCAGCGACAGCGCAAACAATGCCGTGATGGCCATCGTGTTGATGATCAGGGCCTGGCCGGGCAACACCAGCGGCGCGGCCAGGGCCAGCAGCCAGAACACCGGCTCCCACCAGCGCCAGCGGCGCTCTCGCGACAGCGGGGTGCGGGGTTCCATGTCAGTGGTCCCCGGCGGCATGAAACCGGCGCAGTCCCTGCCAGGGGCGAGCGCTTGCGCCAGTCCCCGATGGGTCGGTGACACGGGGGAGCTTCACTTGCGGCCTCCCTGGCGCACGAACAGCCCTTGGGGACGCCAGAGCAGGATCACGATCATCAGGCTGTACACGATGAAAGCCCCCAGTTTGGGGATGTAGTACTTGCCCGCCACATCGGCGATGCCCAGCAGCAGCGCGGCCAGCAGCGGCCCGGTGATCGACGATGTGCCGCCCACCGCGACCACGATCAGAAAATAAATCATGAACTTGAGCGGGAAGCTCGGGTCCAGCCCCAGCATCTCGGCCCCCAGCGCGCCGCCGAGGCCGGCCAGGCCCGACCCGATGGCGAAGGTGGACAGGAACACCAGGTTCACGTCGATGCCCAGGCCGGCGGCCACGCGCTGGTCGTCGACGGCGGCGCGCAGGCGACTGCCCCAGCGCGTCCTGGCCAACAGGTACTGCAGGCCCACGGTGAGCGTCGCGCACAAGGCAATGATGAACAGGCGGTAGTGGCCCATGCCCAGCATGAAGGCGCCGCTGCCCCATTCGGTGCGGCCCTTGAGCCATTCGGGCAACTGCATGATCTGCTGCGTCGAGCCTGCGAAATAGTCGGCGCCGGCCACCGCGATGAACACCAGACCGATGGAGAACAGCACCTGGTCGAGATGGGGCTTGCGGTACAGCGGCCGGTACAGCGTGCGCTCGAGCACCCCGCCCAGCAGGGCCGGGCCGGCGAAGGCCAGCGGCAGGCAGACCAGAAAAGGCACATCGAGCCGCTGCATCAGCAGCACCGTGATGTAGCCGCCGGCCATCGCAAAGGCCCCATGGGCCAGGTTGACGAAGTGCATCAAGCCCATGGTCACGGCCAGACCCAGCGCCAGGATGAACAGCAACATGCCGTAGGCAATGCCGTCGAAAAGCAGGGTCAGCATGGCGGCAGCGGGCAGCGGGCAGGGGCGGCAGGGGCAGCGATCAACGGCTCTTGCCGGGGTCCTTGACACCCTCGATCACGTCGAATTCCACGTTGTAGAGCTGGCCGTCGACGCGCTCGACCTTGCGCAGGTAGACGTTCTGCACGATGTCGCGCGTCTGCGCATCGATGGACACCGGCCCGCGCGGGCTTTCGAACACCTGGCCCTTCATCGCCGCCAGCAGCGCGTCGCCGCCGCCAACCCCCCGGGTGGTCTTGAGGGCTTCATAGATCACGCGCATGCCGTCATAGCCGCCCACGGCCATGAAGTTCGGGCGCAGCCCCTTGTTGGCCTGCTCGAAAGCCTGGACGAATTGCTTGTTCAGCGGCGACGGATGCGCCGCCGAATAGTGGTGCGAGGTGACCACGCCCAGCGCGCCATCGCCCATGGCGTTCAGTTGGTCGTCTTCGGTCACGTCCCCGGTGGCAATCAGCCGGATGCCGGCCTTGTCCAGCCCGCGCTCCAGGAACTGCTTCATCACCGCTGCGCTGGCCCCGGAGGGCACGAACACGAACAGCGCATCGGGCTTGGCATTGCGCACCTTTTGCAGGAACGGCGCGAAGTCCGGGCTGCGCAGCGGCACGCGCAGGGCCTCGGTCACCTGGCCGCCGTTGGCGCTCAGGCGTTGGCTGAAATACTTCTCGGCGTCGATACCGGGCCCATAGTCGCTCACCAGCGTGACCACTTTCTTGATGCCGTTGCCGGATGCCCAGTCGGCCAGCGGCACCGACACCTGGGGCAAGGTAAAGCTGGTGCGCACCACATAGGGCGAGGCTTCGGTGATGCTCGATGTGGCGGCGGACATCACCACCAGCGGGGTCTTGGACTGCGTGGCCAGCGGCACCGTGGCCAGCGCCGAAGGCGTGATGCCCATGCCGGCGAGCACGTTCACCTTGTCGTTGACCACCAACTCCTGCGCCAGGCGGCGGGTCATGTCGGGCAGGCTGGTGTCGTCCCTGACGAGCAACTGCACCTTCCGGCCCGCCACGGTATCGCCGTTTTGCGCCATATAGAGCTTGGCAGCGGCCTCGATCTGGCGCCCCGTCGTGGCTTGCTGGCCCGTCATCGGCAAGATCAGACCGATCTTGAACGGCTTGTCCTGCGCGAATACCGGCAGCGCTGCCAGCCCGGTCGCCAAGGCGATGGACAGGGCAATGCCCCTGGCACCAGGAAGGCGGCGTTTTTGCATCGTTGTCTCCGGTCGAAAAATCATTGCGCACAAAAAAATGCAGGGCGAAGTCTGGCCCGGGCCGGATGATTGCACAAGCAGAAATTCAAGCATTCAGGTATCGCCAAATGGAATAACTTGGCCCTTCCCTCCGAACGTCCTTCGAACGTCCGCTGAACGCGCCCGCCTGGTGGGCCGGACTGCGGCCCTCGTTTCAGGGCGGCAGCACGGCCTGCGTGCGCTCCTGGCGCACCAGGTACAGGCCGCTGCCGATGACGATCACGGCCCCGAGCAGGGTCGAATACCCGGGCACAGCCTGCCACAGCAACCAATCGAGCCCCACGCCCCAGGCGATGGCCGTGTATTCAAACGGCGCCACCACCGACACCTGCCCGTGGCGAAACGCCTCGGTGATCGCCAACTGGCCCAGAAACCCGGTGACCGCCAGGCCCGCCAGCAGCGGCCAATGCGTCCAGGTCACGCCGACCCACTGCGGCCAGGCCAGCAAGCCGGCGCCCAGCGCCAGCATCGTGGTGGTCCAAAAGACCAGGCTGGAACTGGGGTCGGTGCGCGTGAGCATCCGGCCCGCGATGGCCGACACCGCATAGCAGACCGCCGAGGCCAAAACCGCCAGCGCCCCGAGCGTGAAAAAAGCCTCCTGGCTGGGCCGCAGCGCCACCAGCACCCCCACCATGCCCAGAGCGATGGCCGCCCAGTGCGCGGC
>Ga0081606_1000590_pt1 | contig 13999 bp, 13 predicted proteins | sample EareggfetidaYelm_FD_71127 | JGI IMG/M metagenome (GOLD analysis project Ga0081606, IMG submission 71127) | Earthworm egg capsule microbial community from the University of Washington, USA - E. fetida Yelm (SPADES assembly) (version 2) | ecosystem: Host-associated > Annelida > Reproductive system... | reverse complement strand
GGGGGGGGGGGGGGGGGGGGGGGGCGGGGGGGGGGGGGGGGGGGGGGGGGGGGGGGGGGGGGGCGGGGGGGGGGGGGGGGGGCGGGGGGGGGGGGGGGGGGGGGGGGGGGGGGGGGGGGAACCTCTTGTATTCGCCGCCCAGCGCCTGATCACGCAACTTCACTGTGTTCGCTACATTAGTCATATTTGCCATATCAACAAGCAGTGTACTGCCAGTGGCACTCAAATTGAAAGCCCCGGAACCATCTTGACGGGAAACGGCAGCCACACAGTAGCTGTCCCAGGTGTGTGGCATCAGCTGTCCCAGGTGTGTGGCATCAGCTGTCCCAGGTGTGTGGCATCCTTTGCGGTTGGCCGCGTGGCACACTGCCCCAACGCCACCCCTATAAGGTTAGGGGCGCCACCTCCGCACACTCGCCCGATCGGGGTGACGGTGAGACCAGTCCTATGGGGTGGAGGCGCCACCGCAGATCTGATCAACAAGGAAGGGGCTGAGACCCAACTCTATGACGACAACGACAAACATGGTCGCGGCATCGCGGGCCGCGGCGACCGCAAATACGGGGTTACTAAATCCGTGTAGACCCCAGAGTCCGTGCCGACTTCTGAGATCCAACACGGGAGCGAGGTTGCCGGCGTTCACGCAACTCCCGACCGCAGAGACGGTGAGAACCGACGGCAACGCGGAGCTACCTGTGTCGGCAACGACAGGCACTCCCGGGGTGAGCGAGATCCGATGGCAATGCGGGGGCGCACTCGACGCGCCGAAACAGCAACCGCATACGCGCGACCCTACCCGCCGACACCAACAGTGCGCCCAGCCCCACCACGCGCAGCGCGCATCTCTACAGTGAGTTCACATCCAGCGGGATACCCGGGCCAAACGTCGTCGACACCGCACCCTTCTGAATGTATCGTCCCTTCGAACTCGACGGCTTCAACCGTGCGACCTCGTCAAGCGCAGCCTTGAGGTTTTCTCCCAACTGGTCGGGCGAAAACGAAACCTTACCAACCACGAAGTGCACATTGGCGTGCTTGTCAACACGAAACTCAATCTTTCCGCCTTTGATGTCGGCCACAGCTTTCGCGACATCCGGGGTAACAGTTCCTGTCTTCGGGTTCGGCATGAGCCCACGCGGTCCCAACACCTTACCCAGACGACCAACCTGACCCATGAGCTCCGGCGTCGACACAGCCGAGTCGAATGCGGTGTATCCACCAGCAACCTTTTCAATGAGCTCAGCTCCGCCAACTTCATCGGCACCCGCTGCAATCGCCGCCTCGGCAGCCGGACCGGTCGCGAACACGATAACGCGCGCGGTTTTACCCGTGCCGTGCGGCAAGATGACCGTGCCGCGAACCATCTGATCGGCTTTCCGCGGGTCAACCCCGAGCTTCAGCGCGACCTCGACGGTCGAGTCACACTTTGCCGAACCGGTCTGTTTTGCGAGCGCGACCGCGTCGGTCGGAGTGTAAAACTTGCCTGCCTCGATCTTCTCGGCGGCGGCGCGATATGCCTTCGATTTTGTAGCCATTGTGTTCTCTCCCTCCGCCTTATTCGACCGTGATGCCCATGGAACGCGCGGTACCGGCGATGATTTTTGTCGCGGCATCCACATCGTTCGCGTTGAGGTCGGACATCTTCTGTTCGGCGATCGAACGAACCTGGTCCTGAGTCAACTTGCCGACCTTCGTGGTGTGCGGAACGCCCGACCCCTTCGCAACACCGGCTGCCTTCTTGATGAGTTCAGCCGCGGGTGGGGTTTTCAGGATGAAGGTAAATGAGCGGTCCTCGTAGACCGTAATCTCTACCGGAATGACGCTACCGCGCTGCGTTTCAGTCGCCGCGTTGTAGGCCTTGCAGAACTCCATGATGTTGACGCCGTGTTGACCGAGCGCTGGACCAATCGGCGGGGCAGGGTTGGCGGCGCCAGCATTGATCTGAAGTTTGATCAGACCAGTGACCTTCTTTTTCGGTGCCATTGTGTCTCTCTTTCGTGTCGAACGCCCCGGCACGGGGCCCTCTCCCGCTCAGCCGACGGTTCTCGACAGGCGGTGGTACGCAGCACCGCGGGGCAAATCCGCACGGCACAATCTTCCCAGTCTAGCGGAGACCGCGACTGTTTGCTACAGCTTGGTGACCTGGTCGAAGCTGAGCTCAACCGGCGTCTCCCGCTCAAACAGCGAAACGAGCACGATGAGCTTGCCGCTCTCCGGTTTGATCTCGTTGATTGTTCCGGGAAGGCCGGCGAACGAGCCATCCTTGATCGTGATGGTCTCACCGACCTCGAAGTCGATTTCAGCGGGGATGGCCCGGGCTGACCCCGCACCCGATGCACCCCTGCCGCGCGCAGCCGGGGCAGCCTCCCTGATCTCCACAAGAGCCTTCAGCATGCCGAACGCTTCCTCGAATCGCAGCGGCGTCGGGTTGTGGGCGTTGCCGACAAACCCGGTCACGCCGGGGGTGTGGCGGATAACCGACCAGCTGTCCTCGTTGAGGTCCATCCGCACCAGCACGTAGCCGGGAATACGCACCCGGGTTACCATCTTGCGCTGCCCGTTCTTGATCTCAACAACATCTTCCATCGGCACTTCAACCTGGTAGATGAAGTCCGACATCGCCATCGACTCGCGACGCTGCTCAATATTTGCCTTCACGCGTCGCTCAAACCCGGCGTACGAGTGAATGACGTACCACTTGCCCGGCAGAAACCGCAGCTCGGCGCGGAAGGCGGCATACGGATCCACCTCGTCGTCTGACTCGGTGATCTCGCCAGTCTCACCCACTGTGGCTTCTGCCGCCGCCTCAGCTTCTTCCGATGAATCGATGTCGAGAGCGTCATCCACGACGGCGTCAGCCTCTGGATCATTCGCGACCGCCATCGCGTCCAGCACCGCCTTTAGGTCAACCTCGGTGTCATCCACAAGGTGAACCGCGCGCTGTTCGGCGGGCACCACAGAATCCTCATCGTGGCTGAGCATGTTGCCGGTTTGGCTCTCGTCATCCTCTGATGACTGTTCAGCCGCGGTTGCCCAATCGACATCGTCGCGTTCAGTACCTGACATTCGTTCCTCATCCTTCATCCTGTGCACGACCCCGCATCAAGCAGGGCGTGAGCGGAGGCTTCCTGCTCTATTCGGGAGTTCCGAAAACGTAGATGATCGCCCAGCCAAATCCCTTATCGAGCACCCAGACAATCCCCATCATGATCAAAACAAACACAAGAACAACACCCGTGTACCTGAGCAGCTCTTGCCGGGTGGGGGTGACAACCTTCCGCAGTTCCCCGACAACCTGACGCAGGAAGAGCACGATCCGGGCAAACGGGTTCCGGCGCTCTGATTTTTCGCGTCGCGCGGTCTCGACGAGGTCCTCGCTTGGTTCGTCGTGTTCGTTGCGTGCCACCTGGTATACCTTCCGTCACATGCGTGAGCGCTGTTCGCAGGGCGGACAGGACTCGAACCTGCAACCTGCGGTTTTGGAGACCGCTGCTCTACCAATTGAGCCACCGCCCTATAGCTCTCGGGCTTCGCGCAAGGCGGGTCCGAAAGGCCGGGTACTTCCGCGCCCTGCGGAACCCACGAAAATGGGCACAACAAAGCTTGGTCAGAAATCAACCCCCCTGAGTGTATTCGAGGATGGGACCGGAACCAAACACACCGCCGGAATGAGCCTCTGGTGGATGCCCCGGGACGGGCAACCTCCGCATCCTCCATCGCAGACTGCCAGGGAGCCTCCCGGTGAATGCCCCGGGACGGGGCTGAGCGTCTCCCGCCCAACCGCGGGAATGGGCCCCTTTGGGTGGCGTGCATAAAGTGCCCAGCACACCCAACCACCCCAACCGCGGGAATAGGCCTGCGGATAGGCTGACACGGTGAGCCCAACCACACGACTGTCCACCCGAATCTCTGCGATCGCCGAATCCGCAACCCTCCGGGTTGACGCAAAGGCCAAAGCCATGCAGAGCGAAGGCCGCCCGGTCATTTCCTACGCTGCTGGCGAACCCGATTTCGCCACTCCGCCTCACATTGTTGACGCGGCCCGCGCGGCGGTGAACGAGCCACGGAACTACCGGTACACACCCGCTGCCGGACTGCCAGAACTGCGTGAGGCAATCGCCCACAAAACACGGCAAGATTCGGGATGGCCCGTGCCCCCGAGCCAGGTCGTCGTCACTAATGGCGGCAAGCAGGCTGTGTACCAGGCGTTTCAGGTGTTGCTCGATCCGGGCGATGAGGTGCTTGTGCCCACCCCGTACTGGACAACGTATCCCGAGGCGATCAAGCTCGCCGGAGGCATCCAGGTTGATGTTTTTGCGGGCGGTGACCAGGGATATCGCGTAACCGTCGAGCAACTCGAACGTGCCCGCACTCCCCGCACCAAAGTGCTGTTGTTTGTCTCCCCCTCCAACCCAACCGGGGCGGTGTATTCGACCGAGCAGGTGCACGCCATTGGCGAGTGGGCGCTGGAGCACGGCATCTGGGTTATCTCCGATGAGATCTACCAAAACCTCACGTATGCCCACGACCCGGACGGCGTTCCGCCGCGGGCACTGTCGATCGTGGAGGCTGTTCCTGGCCTGACCGAACAGACCGTTCTCGTCAACGGTGTTGCAAAGACATATGCGATGACCGGGTGGCGGGTGGGGTGGATGGTCGGCCCCGCCGACATCATGACCGGTGCCGCGAACCTTCAGTCACACCTCAGCTCGAATGTCTCGAACATTATGCAGCGGGCTGCGCTCGCGGCGCTGACAGGACCGCAGGATTCGGTCGAGCACATGCGGCGCGCCTTTGACCGGCGACGACGGACTATCGTGGCCGAACTCTCCAAGATCGAGGGCGTGCACGTTCCGGTGCCACAGGGTGCGTTTTATGTGTACCCGGATGTCACAGGACTGCTCCATCGCGAGTGGGGCGGGACCACCCCGACCACCTCGCTTGCGCTCGCAGACCTGATTCTCGATCAGACTGAGGTTGCGACGGTGCCGGGCGAGGCATTCGGCCCCAGCGGATACCTACGGTTCAGCTACGCACTGGGGGATGCTCCGCTGTTGGAGGGGATGCAGCGGTTGCATGCGCTCTTTGGCTGAACCCGGGCATGACCCCGCGCAAAACTTCCTTCGCGCAGATACTAGGATTTCTATCGATGACCCCGGAGGTGCCGATGCCCACGACTTTGACCAACCCTGACGCCGATACGGCGGTGCGAGTTCGAGGACTCGTCAAGACATACGGCAACACCACCGTTGTGAACGGGATCGATATCGATATTGCTCGAGGAGAAACGTTTGCGTTGCTCGGCCCCAACGGAGCGGGCAAGTCGACAACCGTGGAAATTCTTGAAGGATTCCGCCACCGCACGGCCGGTGAGGTGAGTGTGCTCGGCACCGATCCGGTGCACGGCGGACTCGATTGGAAAGCCCGCCTTGGCATTGTTCTGCAGTCAAGCAATGAAATAGCAAGCCACACCGTGCGCGAACAACTGCGGTATACGGCGCAGTTATACCCCAACCCCCGCAGGGTCGAAGATGTCATCGCTGCGGTCGGATTGCAGTCGAAGGCGACATCCCGGGTCGCAAAACTCTCCGGCGGGCAGCGGCGGCGGGTGGATGTCGCACTGAGCATCATTGGTCGGCCAGAGCTCCTCTTTCTCGATGAACCAACAACCGGCTTCGATCCCGAGGCACGGCAAGAATTCTGGCAACTCATCCGGGATCTCAAGGATGAAGGAACAACGATCCTGCTCACAACTCACTACCTTGACGAGGCCGCCCAGCTTGGCGACCGCGCCGCGATTATCCTCGATGGGCGCATTATCGATGCGGGAAAAATAACTGAACTCGGCGGACCGGAGGCACGAACCCCGGTTGTTCGATGGATAGACCCCGATGGCGTTGAGCGCGAGCAGCGCACACTCCAACCTGCAGCGCTCGTAGCGTCGCTTGTTGCTGAGGGTGGGGGCGCTGAGCCCAACCGGCTCGAGGTTATTCAGCCGAGCCTGGAAGACATTTACCTCGCACTCGTGCGACAGACAAAGGGAGATCTCAATGACAACGCCTGAAGTGATACGGGGGTCGAGAGCGGCGGCACGGAGAGTCCCCCCTGCCCGCCGCCGCAGCATCATTGCGGTGGGTTTCTCGCGGATCATCTACGAGATACTCGGGTACTTTCGTTCGCCCGACACGGTGTTTTTCACCTTCCTTTTCCCCATCATCATGCTGGGGGTATTGACGGCCGCGTTTAGTTCCGCGGGCAATGTCAACCCGGTCCCGGGTGGGCCGTCCGTGTCAGTGGGAGCAACATACCTGCCCGGCATGGTCGCGGCGGGCATGTTGCTTTCGGGCATGCAGGGTCTGGCTATCGAGATTGCCATGGAAAAGAGCGGCGGCACACTGAAGCGGCTCGGCGGATCGCCGCTGTCACCGGTCTCGTACTTTATTGGCAAGTTCGGTTGTGTGTTTGTCACGGGGCTTATTCAGCTCACCGCACTGCTTCTTTTTGCCTGGGCGGTACTCCGCATTGACCTGCCCACCTCGCCGGAAGCCTGGCTCACAATAGCCTGGATGTTCCCGCTGGGCATCGCGTGTGCAGCGTTTCTGGGGATCGCGCTCTCCTCGGTCCCGCGGTCGGGAAAGAGTGCGACCGCGGTGGTTATCCCGGTCATGCTGCTGCTGCAGTTCTTTTCCGGCGTGTACCTACAGTTTCACGTCTTGCCAACATGGATGCAGAATGTTTCCAGCATTTTCCCGCTGAAATGGATGGCCCAGGGCATGCGTGCCGCGTTCCTGCCCGATGGTTTCAAGGTTATGGAACAGGGCGAAGTGTGGAACCTGGGTTGGGTTGCCGTGTGGCTGGCGGTGTGGTTAGTCGGGGGGATCATCCTCAGCCGACTGACCTTCCGGTGGCTCCGTCGGGACACGTAACGAGCCTGAGCAGGACGCTAAAGCTCTACTCCCAGCAGTGTCGGTTCTGGAATGAGCTCAAACCCAAACTCCGCGTGCACACGGGTCCGCACATACCGGGCGAGTTGTGCGATTTCTTCCGCGGTCGCGCCGCCCCGGTTGGTGAGCGCGAGCGTGTGCTTCGAGGAGATCGCGGCCCGCGAACCGGGCAGCCGAAACCCCCGGTGGATGCCCGAGTGTTCGATGAGCCATGCAGCAGAGAGCTTAGTGCGGGATGTCGCGGACGGAGCATCCCGCATCGCAGCCTCGGTGACCACGCTCGCCCGATGGGCGTGGAACGCATCGAGCGGTGACTCGGGAGGGGTCAGCGGAACGACCTCAGATACGGGCTCCGGATCAAGACACCAGCGCGGGGCATCCGGCGGCAGAGAGCGCGCAACGTGCTCGTTCACGATGGGGTTGGTGAAAAACGATCCCGCGCTCGCGGTGTCGGGGTCGGACGGATCAAGCAGCATTCCCTTCGCGGCGCGGAGCGCGCGCACCGTGTTACGCACCCGGGCAAGCGAAACTCGCTCCCCCAGCGGGACATCCAGTGCCCGCGCAAGCTGCTCAAAGGCAACTGACTCGCTCAGGGTCGCGGTCGGGGAGTCGGTGGGCGGCACAAGGTCCAGTTCGATGGCGCTTATGATCCCGCGCAGCCACCCCTGCTTAAAAAGCGAGTCACGGTATCCGAGGCCAAGCTCGCTCGCGAGGATGCGTCGGGGCTGGACCGATCCCTCGTCGAGAAAATCTACCGACGACAGGACCGTGGAAAGCTCCTGCCCGTAGGCACCAATATTTTGTACGGGGGCCGCGCCAACCAACCCCGGGATGCCCGACAGCGCCTCAATGCCGACGTACCCGTGCGCGACCGTCCACGCAACGAGGTCATCCCACCTCTCACCGGCTCGCACGTGAATCCGCTGGTAACCGGGCGCGGCACCGGGCACCAGCTCAATGCCGCGCGTGGCAAGACGCAAGACCGTGCCGTCGAACCCCTCGTCACTGGCGAGAACATTTGAGCCACCGCCAAGCACAAACCACGGCTCATCCGACTGCCAGATCTGAGCGAGGTGCTGCGTCAGCTCGCGCTCATCACGCACGGTGAGAAGCCGAGCCATGGGACCACCGACCCGCAGCGTCGTCGACTCGGAGAAACACTGAGACATTAGTCGAGTATCACCCGCAGTTGCGCTTTCCCGAGCACCCTCTCACCGGCAACGGTGACGGTGAGATCGATTCGGGCGGTGTGTGCGTCAGCATCAAGCTCAGCAACCTGTGCGCTGATGGCAACCGTGACACCGGCATCCGGCGGCACGACAATCGGCCGCGTGAAACGCACCTGATAGTCACTCACCCGCCCCGGATCACCGAGCCAGTCGATGACCGGCTGCGCGGCAAGACCCATCGTGAGCATGCCGTGCGCGAGCACCCCCGGCAGTCCCACTTCGCGCGCAATATCATCGCGATAGTGAATGGGGTTGAAGTCCCCGGATGCCCCGGCGTACCGCACGAGCGAATCGCGCGTTACCGTCACCGACCGCTCGGCAATGAGGCTCCCCACCGCCAGGGCCGCTACCCGTGGAATGACACTCACAATCCCTCCCCCCGCACCACGAGCGTAGAAATCGCGGACACGACGTGGGCACCAGACTCATCAACGATCGCAGATGTCGCCGTCACCATTGAGTGCGCGCCGAGGTTCTTCACGCTCGACACCGTAAGCTGCGCGGTGAGCAGATCACCCGCGACAATCGGCCGGGAATACGTGAACCGCTGATCGCCGTGCACAACGCGCGAAAAGTCGATCCCCGCATCGGGGTCTGCGAGTAATTGGGCGAGTGTGTGCTCCTGTACGACGACCGGGAAAGTTGTCGGTGCGACGACGTCCTGGTAGCCCGCCGCGCGGGCGGCATCCACACTGAGATGAATGGGATGGCTCGCGAGCACCGCGCGGGCGAACTCACGCACCTTTTCGCGGGCAACAAGATACGGCTCGGCTGGCGGGTACACCCGGCCCTGCAGTTCGGAATTGACTGGCACCTGGCCAGTCTAAGACCCCCGCGAGAGCGGGTGGCTGGGGATGCCCGTCGACGATTGGAACGCCGTCATACTAAGACCCCCGCGAGAGCGGGTGGCTGGCAGCCGTTCTCCCCTTGCGCAATCGGTTCCCTGTCCAGACTCCGAAAGCAGGTGTGGGGAGGCAGTGCGCCGACGAGCCTAGCAACGACGGTCGTCGTGGTGCGGATGCCAACCGTGGGGGCCACGATCGTACTCGTAGCGCGGACCTTCTTTCAACAGACGCGCGAGAGCATCGACGAGTCGGTCGATGTCATCGAGGGTGGAACCGGCACCGAGGCTCGCCCGGAGGCCATTGCGACGAGTGGCAAGTCGCGCGACAAGCGGGTGCGCACAGAACCTGCCCGCACGCACGGATACGCCGTGTTCGGCGCTGAGCGCGGCGGCGAGCAAGCCCACAGAGCCCTCTGATACTTCCCACGCAGCGAGGCCGAGGCGGTCCGGGGCATCCGGAAACCCCTGCAGGATGCGAACCCCGTTTATCTGGCCGAGCTCTGCGTGCAAATAGTCACGGAGCGCACTCTCGTGCTCGCACAGCGCGTCCCACCCAATCTCGGTGAGATCGGCCAGCGCGGTGGCAATCGAAATATTGCCAAAAATATTGGGAGAGCCCGCCTCGTGCCGGTCAACACCAGATTTCCACTCCACCTCGGTGAGGGTGACATTGCCGACAGCGCCACCGCCGGCGAGGTAGGGGGGCGCTGCATCAAGCCAATCGGCACGACCGATGAGCACACCGGCACCAAAGGGTGCGTACAGCTTGTGTCCCGAGAATGCGAGATAGTCGACACCGGCTGCGAGCATGTCGATGCGACGGTGTGGCACCAGCTGCGCGCCATCCACCGCTAGGCGTGCCCCGTGCGCATGAGCGATATCTGCGAACTGCACGAGTGGCAGCAGTTCACCCGTGACGTTCGACGCGCCCGTGACGGAGAGGAGTGCGGCCGGTCGGCTGGCAAGTTCGGCGCGAACAACGGCGAGGGTTTCAGCCAGGGTCGCACGACTTTCCACGACGCGACGAGAACGCCACGGCAATAGATTTGCATGGTGTTCGATATCGAGCACCACGGTGTCGCCCGGGACGGCGGTCGCGAGCAGGTTCAGTGCATCGGTCGTGTTGCGAGTGAAAATGACGAGGTCATCGGGGCGAGCATTGGCGTGGGCGGCGATGTTCGCGCGGGCGTCCTCCACGAGTCCTGTACATTTCTCAGACAGGTAGCCGCTCCCGCGTTGCACACTCGAGTAGTAGGGCTGGAGATCCTGAATCCGCTGCGCCACCGACACCAATGACGGAGTTGACGCGGAAAGGTCCAGGTTCACGTGTCGAACCAGTCCGCCTCCGAGCACCGGCACCTGGATGTCCTGGTCGACGAGGTTGGCCGCAGGGAGGGTCGGATCAATGTGACGACCGGGTTGATCGGGCAGAGGGCCGTGCGTGGTCACCGTGAGGTTCGCGAGTGGGGTCCCCGCGGGCGGAGTGCCCACGGGGGTACTTCTTGCGGTCACGATCACCCTCCTCCGACAAATGTCACCACTCGAGGCTACGAGTGAACGGCCCAACTCACAAATACGAGCTGCTGCACTCGACACACCCCGTCACGCAGGCACGGACCAAAGACGGCCGCCGCGTATCAGCAGGGCGAGCCGACACACCCCGTCACGCAGGCACGGACACCTCGCGAAGCTCATCGGGTGCGATCGGGGGTTGTTCCACCCCGTCACGCAGGCACGGACACCTCGACCTGTTCGACCACGTCGTTGAGCGTACTCCCTAAATTTCTCTGTGGGCACGGATACCTCAGCTCTTCACCGCTAACAAGGCGACCGACTAGGGTCGAATCATGACCGAGAATCTGCCCGAACCAGAGGCACGAGGCGAACGGGATGTCGCGATGAGCCAGTTACTCGGCATCCGCACAAGCATCGACAATATTGATGCGGCGCTTATTTTCTTGCTGGCCGAGCGGTTCAAATTCACCCAGCAGGTGGGGCAGCTCAAGGCAAGTCATGGTCTTCCGCCCACCGATCCGGAGCGAGAAAAGACACAGATCGCCCGACTTCGCAGCCTCGCTGTGTCAGCGAACCTCGATCCCGCCTTTGCAGAAAAGTGGTTCAATTTCGTGGTCGCTGAGGTGATCCAACACCACACCCAAACAGCGAGCAAAATGTCTACCGAGCAAGGTTTGCAACCGAACTGAAAAGGGCTTTACCCGGTTGAGGCTGCGGTTCTACCGATTGAAATTGCGGCCCTGTTTGGTTGAGATTGTCGTCGTACCCAACCGCAACCGAATCTTTCTGTTATGTCTGAACAGGACAGATAAAAGGGGTGGCTCCGCAAAAGCGAAGCCACCCCAGGATTTGAGGAAACTCTACCGTGGGGCGGCACCACGACGATGCTGGTTAGCGCGGATTGTCTGGCTGTTCAGCGTGAAAATATCTACGATCACGCCGATGCCGAATAAACCTAGGGTGAAGAAATACACGATACCCCAGACGATACTGCCGAGGTAAAACTTGTGAACACCCAGTAGGCCTAAGAAAATCAGGAGGATGTAGGCGATGTGAACCTTGCGGTCATCGAGGAGTGGAGCGGGTACCAATCGGCCGCCTGCCAACGCCTCAAGTTCAGCGGGCGTATATCCGGTCACCAGTGGGACGGCGGGCGCAATGGGCAGCCCTCCGGATGTTGGGTAGGTGGGTTCCCGGGAGGGGATTGGAGGTTCGGTGTTAGTCATGGACGGTACTGTACTGCACTGTTCCTGATAGAGGCAAGGGGTAGAGACATGACCGCCACGTCAGTGTTCTGAACAGTGCCCAACATCATGGGGGCGAATCTTGCAGGCTACGGTTCCGGGTGGGCGGAACGTGAACCTGTGGCTAATGGGAAAGTGGTCCGTTACCCCTGTGGCACATATTGGCGCTGATCCTGAATCCGCGGCTGATGGTACATCGAAATCACGTCGGACGGTCATGGAATGACGCTGGCCTTGAATCTGCGACCGGTGGACAACAAAACCCCTGGCCGAGGCGGCCCGGACTAACCGATAACCTCGCCGAACGCGGCAAGCGCGATGCGACTGGTGGTTCGCAGCTCCGAGATGGGAACGGTCACGATATCCTGAATGCTCAACTCCTGGGATGTCGCGTCGGTCACTCCAATCCGGCGCACCGGGTAATTGCGTCCCGCGCACAGACCGAGAAACCGCACCTCATCATCGCGCGGAACGCTTACGATAACCCGGCCTGCCGACTCGGAGAATAGTAGGGTCGCGGCATCGAGGCCGGTATCGGCGGCCAGTTCCGCCAGCACGATGCGAGCACCGACCCCGAATCGCAATACGGCCTCGGCCAGCGCAATCGCTAGTCCGCCGTCACTCAGGTCATGGGCGGAATCGATGAGGCTCTCTGTCGCTGCCGCCGCGAGAAGCTCCGCGAGCCGCTTCTCGGCGGTCAGGTCAACTCGGGGTGGCATGCCGCCGAGGTGTCCGTGCACGATACCCGCCCACGCCGAACCGTCCAGTTCGGCGTGCGTCTCGCCGAGCAGGTAGATATTACGGCCATCATCCTGCCAGCCCGATGGAATCCGGCGGGCAACATCATCAATGACCCCGAGCACGGCGACGACGGGGGTGGGGTGGATGGGGAGCTCCCCGGTCTGATTGTAGAAGGACACATTGCCGCCGGTGACGGGGATGCCGAGTTCGAGGCATCCCGCAGACAAACCGTCGATCGTTTCCGCGAATTGCCACATCACCTCGGGGTTTTCGGGTGAGCCGAAGTTGAGGCAGTCGGAGACACCGATCGGGACGGCACCGGTGACCGCAACATTGCGGTACGCCTCGGCAAGCGCAAGCTTCGCGCCCTCCCGCGGGTTGAGCTGGCAGTAGCGGCTGTTCGCGTCGGTGGCAACCGCAACTCCGAGTCCGGATATCTCATCAACCCGAATCATTCCGGCGTCATCGGGGCTGCTCAGAGCCGTGTTGCCGAGCACGTAGCGGTCGTACTGGTTCGTGATCCACGCGGCATCCGCCTGGTTTGCCGAGCCGACGAGCGCAAGAAACTGTGCCCGCAGGTCATCACTCGAACTCGGCCGGGCAAGCCGGGATGCTCCGTCTGCCTGCAGCTTGTCTAGCCACGCGGGCCGACGCACCGGACGCTCATACACGGGCCCGTCCACCGCAACCGTGCGCGGGTCAACGTTGACGATCTCTTCGCCACGCCACGTGATCGACAGCCGACCAGACTCGGTGACCTCACCCAGCACACTCGCTTCGACGTCCCATTTCTGTACGATCCCGAGAAAATCGGCGAGCTTGTCGGGGTGCACGATCGCCATCATTCGTTCCTGGCTCTCCGACATGAGGATTTCCTCGGGTGTGAGCGAAGAGTCGCGCAGCAGCACCTCATCAAGGGTGATAACCATGCCACCATCGCCATTCGATGCAAGCTCGCTGGTTGCACAGGAGATTCCGGCCGCGCCAAGGTCTTGAATGCCCTCAACAAGGTCACCGGCAAACAGTTCAAGGCAGCACTCGATAAGCACCTTCTCGGCAAACGGGTCACCCACCTGCACCGCGGGGCGTTTGGTCGGCCCCCCTTCGGCGAAGGTATCCGAGGCCAAAATGGATGCTCCGCCAATGCCGTCTCCGCCCGTGCGGGCACCGAACAGCACGACCCTATTGCCCACTCCCTTCGCACTGGCTAGGTGCACGTCTTCGTGGCGGAGCACCCCCACCGCGAGTGCGTTCACGAGCGGATTTGCCTGGTACACCGGGTCAAACCATGTTTCGCCGCCGATGTTCGGTAGCCCCAGGCAGTTGCTGTAGAAACTGATCCCCGCGACGACCCCGTGTACAACGCGGGCCGTATCGGGGTGATCAACGGCACCAAAGCGGAGTGCATCCATCACCGCCACAGGTCGTGCGCCCATTGATATGATGTCCCGCACGATCCCACCAATGCCGGTGGCCGCACCC
>Ga0081606_1000470_pt1 | contig 14019 bp, 13 predicted proteins | sample EareggfetidaYelm_FD_71127 | JGI IMG/M metagenome (GOLD analysis project Ga0081606, IMG submission 71127) | Earthworm egg capsule microbial community from the University of Washington, USA - E. fetida Yelm (SPADES assembly) (version 2) | ecosystem: Host-associated > Annelida > Reproductive system... | reverse complement strand
TCCACCCCGGCGCCTTCGCGCTCCAGAAACCGTTGCACGGCCTGCGCAAATGCCGGGTGCGCCAGCCAGTGCGCGCTGTGGGCCGGCACGGGCAGCAGCGCGCGGGCCATCTTGTGCTCGCCCTGGGCGCCGCCTTCAAACCGCGCCACGCCATGGGCTATGCACCACTGCAAGGGCTGGTAGTAGCAGGCCTCGAAATGCAGGCAATCGACCCGCTCGAGCGCGCCCCAGTAACGGCCATAAGCCACCAGATCAGGGGTCTTGCCAGGGGCCTTGCCAGGCGTCTCGTGCGCGCCGGCGCCGGTTTCATCGGCGCCCAGCGCTATCAAACTGCTGGCCATGGGCTGGCCGTTGCGTTGCGCTATGAACAGCAGCCAGGCTTCGGGCATATGCGCGGCCATGCGCGCGAAGAAGTCGCGCTTCAGGTAGGGCGGGTTGCCGTGCTCGAGGTAGGTGCGCTCGTAGCAGCGGTAGAAGAAGTCCCAGTCGGTCGCGCTGATCCGGGCGCCGCGCGACCAGCGGAACGTCACCCCCGCATCCGCCACGCGGCGGCGCTCTTGGCGAATCTTCTTGCGCTTGTCTTGGGTCAGCGCGGCGAGAAAGCCGTCAAAGTCCCGGTACGGCCCGTTCTTCCAGTGAAATTGCACGGTATGGCGCAGCACCAGGTCTTGCTGCGCACTGCTTTGCATGTCGTCAGCGCTGGCAAACAGCAGATGCACGGATGAGATGTTCTCTTTGTCGCACCACTGGCACACCGTCTGCAACAGCAGCGCGCGGGCGGCTGCGTCGCGTGCCAGCAGGCGGGTGCCGGGCACGGGGGTGAACGGCACGGCGATCACGGCCTTGGGGTAGTAGGGCAGGCCGTGCTGCGCATAGGCGCTGGCCCAGGCTTGGTCGAACACATATTCGCCGTATGAGTGGCTCTTGAGGTACAGCGGGCAGGCGGCAATCAGCCTGTCGCCCGGCCCTGCGTTTTGCCACAAGGTGACGAAGCGCGGTGCCCAGCCGCTGCGCGGCGTGGCGCTGCCGCTGGCCTGCAAGGCCGCCAGGTATTCGTGGCGCATGAAGGGGGTGGGCTGGCTTTGCTGCGCCAGCAGGGCGTTCCACGCGCTGGCGTCCACGTCGAGCACGCTGGCGAGGATGCGCACGATAATGGCCGCCTCAGCCATGCGGGCCTGCTGGCTGCGGGGTTCCACTGAGGGCATGGCCCCGGGCCGCAGGGGCCGGTTCCGCTTCTGAATTCAGTTCCATGACACTCTCCATTTGCACTGCGCAGCTCAACTTCGTCGTGGGCGACATGCCCGCCAACGCGCAAAAGATCATTGCGGCGGCGCGCCAGGCCCATGCCCGGGGGGCCAGGCTGCTGCTGACGCCGGAACTGGCCATCTGTGGCTATGCCGCCGAAGACCTGTTCCTGCGCCCGGCGTTCATTGCGGCCTGTGATGATGCCGTGAAAACCGTGGCCCGCGAGACGGCGGATCTCAAAGACCTGGCCATCGTGCTCGGGCATCCCCGGGGGTTTGCGCCCGATGCGGCGGCTTTCAGCGCCTGCATCAATGCCGCCAGCGTGCTGCGCGCCGGGCAGATCGAGCAGACCTACGCCAAGCGCGAGTTGCCCAACTACCAGGTGTTCGACGAGCGCCGCTATTTCGTGGCCGGCCACAAGCCCTGCGTGTTCGACATGGGCGGCCTGCGCGTGGGCTTGCTGATCTGCGAAGACGCCTGGTTTGCTGCGCCGGCGCGCGATTGCGCGCTGGCGGGCGCCCAGTTGCTGGCGGTCATCAATGCGTCGCCGTTCCATCTGGGCAAGGGCGCCGAGCGCGAGCAGATCATGCGCGAGCGGGTGCTCGAAACCGGGCTGCCGCTGGTCTATGCCCACTTGGTCGGCGGCCAGGACGAGGTGGTGTTCGAAGGCCGCTCGTTTGCGCTCGATGCCGATGGCTCGGTGGCCGGGCGGGCGCCGGGGTTTGAGGAAAAACTGGTGTATGCGCACATCCACCCGTCGCCGGGCGCTATCAGAATAGAGGCAGACATCGCCGCCGAGCGCAGCCTGGAGGCCGACCTGTGGGACGCTCTGGTGCTGGGCGTGCGCGACTATGTGGGCAAGAACGGCTTTGCCGGCGCGCTGCTCGGGCTGTCGGGCGGCATCGACTCTGCGCTGGTGCTGGCCATTGCCGTCGATGCGCTGGGCGCCGACAAATTGCGCACGGTGATGATGCCCTCGCCCTACACCGCCGATATCAGCCTGATCGACGCCCGCGAGCTGGCCCGCCGGCTGGGCGTGCGCCATGACGAGATCTCGATCACGCCGCAATGGGAGGCTTTCAAAGCCGCGCTGGCCCCGGCTTTTGCCGGCCTGCCCGAGGACACGACCGAAGAAAACCTGCAGGCGCGCATCCGGGGCACGCTGCTGATGGCGCTGTCCAACAAGTTCGGCGCCCTGGTGCTGACCACGGGCAACAAGAGCGAGATGTCCACCGGCTACTGCACCTTGTATGGCGACATGGCGGGCGGCTTTGCCGTGATCAAGGATGTGGCCAAGACCCGGGTCTTCGATCTGGCCCGCTGGCGCAACGCCAACGACCCCTATGGCAGCGGCGCCAACCCGATCCCGCAGCGCATCATCGCCCGGCCCCCGAGCGCCGAACTGCGCCCCGACCAGACAGACCAGGACAGCCTGCCGCCCTATGAGGTGCTCGACGCGATCATGTCGCGCTACATGGAAAACGACGAGCCCATCGAATCCATCATCGCCAGCGGCTTTGCCCGCGCCGATGTGGAGCGCGTGACCCGGCTCATCAAGTTCAACGAATACAAGCGCCGCCAGGCCCCGGTGGGAATTCGCGTCACGCGCCGCAGCTTCGGCAAGGACTGGCGTTACCCGATCACCAGCCGGTTCAGGGCCTGAGCGCTTCCTGCTCCGGCGGCTCGGCGTTCTTGCTTTTCTGCTTTGCGCCATGCGCACGACCACCGAACGGCAGGCCGAAAGAGTGGTGGCTGGCAGCCCCACGGCCGGGCGAGCACCGCAGAGGGGATCGACGGCGTGGCGCCGGCAGTGCAAGCGCGGCGCGGCGCGGCGCGGCGGTGGAATCGGCGCCTTGCCGTTTTGCTGCTTCCCGTCACCGCGCCGGCCAGGCTGAAAGTCGAACGAAATCAATCAGTTAGCGCCTGATGCCAGGCCGCCCTCATCTGTTAGTCTCAGCGCACATCGAAATCCGCCCCTCCAGGAGACCCCGCATGAAAATGATCACTGCCGTCATCAAACCGTTCAAGCTCGAAGAAGTCCGCCACGCGCTGGCCGAATGCGGCGCGACCGGCCTGACGGTGACCGAGGTCAAGGGTTTTGGCCGCCAAAAGGGCCACACCGAGCTGTACCGGGGGGCCGAGTACGTGGTGGACTTTCTGCCCAAGGTGAAGGTCGAAGTGGTCGTCAAGGCCGACGATGTCGAGCGCTGCGTCGATGCCATCGTCAACGTGGCGCGCACCGGCAAGATCGGCGACGGCAAGATTTTCGTGACGGCTGTCGAGCGCGTGGTGCGCATCCGCACCGGCGATCTCGACGACGCAGCGGTGTGAGGGGGCCGCTGGCAGGGCGCCGCTCGGCGCGTCAAATCACGCTGCGCAGTGGCATCGGGGCCTGGCCGGGGCCCGCCCGCTGCATCAGTTGGCACAGCAGTTCCTGCGCATCGGTGGCGACCTGCAGCAAATCCATCTGCCAGGCCCCCATGAAGCCGCTGGCCACGCTGGTTTGCAAAAAGCCCAGCAAGCCATCGTAGTAGCCGGCCACATTCAGCAGGCCCAGCGGCTTGCCGTGGTAGCCAAGCTGGCGCCAGGTCCAGGCCTCGAACAGTTCTTCCAAGGTGCCAATGCCGCCGGGCAGGGCGACAAAGGCAGCGCTGCGCTCGGCCATCATGGCCTTGCGCTCGTGCATGGTATGCACGATGTGCAGTTCATCGCACAGGCGGTTGGCCTGCTCTTTGTCCACCAGCGCCTGCGGGATCACGCCCACCACGCGCGCGCCGGCCAGCCGCGCGGCCTCGGCCACCACGCCCATCGAGCCGCCGCGCCCGCCGCCGTACACCAGTTGGCCGCCGTGGGCGCCAATCCAGCGCCCCACCGCCTGCGCGGCCAGCGCAAAGGCCGGGTTCTCGCCGGGACGCGAGCCGCAGTACACGCAGACAGAAAAAGCCGGTTCAGCCATGGAAAAACCTCTGCCAGGCCGCCGCCGCCCAAATGCCCATGCACAGCAGCAGCGCCAGCAACACCGCCGCACTGCCCAGGTCTTTGGCGCGCTTGGACAGCACATGCGCCTCTGGCCCGATGCGGTCGATGGCGCTCTCGATGCCGGTGTTGAGCAGTTCCACGATCAGCACCAGCACGACCGCGCCCGCCAGCAGGGCCACCTCGCCCCAGTTGCGGCCGAGCCAGAGCGACAACGGCAGCATGACGATGGCGGCGATGGCCTCCTGGCGAAAGGCCCGCTCGTTCCAGCCGGCCCGCAGGCCGTCGATCGAATAGCCCGCAGCATGCCAGATGCGGCGCAGGCCCGTGCGGGCCTTTTGCGGGTTGTTCGGCGCATCGTTCGGCGCATCGTCTTGCCGCTTGGCCGGGGCCGCCGGGGGGGGAGATGGGTTGGGCATGGCGCTATTTTGGGGGCCTGTCGACATGCACCAGCCGGGTGCCTGCCAGCGCGTCATGCCAGAACTGCCGCTGAGGATGAAAACGGCTCAGCAGCGCCCAGAGCGCCACCCATCCCGAGACGATGACGGCCGCCTCGCCCGCCGACAGCGAAAACGGCGCCATGGCGGCCAGCGGCGGCAGGAACCAGAGCCAGCAAAGCAGATAGCGCAGCAGCGCGCGCGCCTCGGTGACGGCCCGCCCGGTTTTATCCACCACGCGCAGATGCCAGGTCTTTTGCGCCAGGGTCTGGCCCCGGGCCCAGAACCAGGTGAAATAAATGCCGGCCACGAGGCAGACAAAGGCTTGCAATGCGTGGCGGTTGTCCAGCGCATTGCGGGTCTGGCTCAGGGTGCCAAACAGGTAGCCCGCGATGAAGACCACGGCGAACATCAGCAGACCCTCATACAGCCAGCAGGCCATGCGGCGCCACAGGGCGGGCGTGGCGCCGGGCGCGCCGGCCTGCGCGGGGTGGACGGTGCGGGCGGGTGGAGCGGCAGACATTCGGGCGACTGGGGAGCGACTGGGGAGCTACTGGGGAGCTACTGGGGATACCGCCCCGGGCGGTCGGGGCTTTCGGCCGAGGCCGAACCACCCAGCGGTGGCAGCGCAGTCGGCACGGCCACGGGAACGGCCACGGGCGTCGTCTCCACCCCGGTGGACGCGGCGCCGGGCAGCAGCGGGTACTGCGCGGCATGGCCGGCGGCGGGCAGCGCCATCGGCGTCACCGGCGCAGCGACACGGGGCGAATGGTCGATGACGGGCGGAATCTTGGGCGCATTCGGCCGACCGGGATGGGCTTGCAGCGCAGCCGGCACCTGGGCCAGTTTCTTGGGCGAGACCGGGCGCAGGGCCGTCGCGGCGCCCCGGGGCTTGGGAGCGGCCCGGGCGGCCAGTGCGCGCCGCTGTTCATCGGACAGGGCTTGGTAGGCCTCCCACTGCGCGCGCTTGTCCGCGCGCGCCAAGCCGGTGGTGACGGCATAGTTCAGCCGGGCCTGGCTGCGCTGCTGGGCGCTCAGGTTGGCCCAGGCGGTGATGCGTTCGAGGAACTTGCGCTGCTCCTCCTGCGACAAATGCGGGTAATTGGCCGCCAGCGTCAGCCAGCGGCGCTTTTGTGCCTGGCTGATCAGCGACCAGCGCTCGGCCAGCGGATACAGCGCCAATTTTTGCGCTGTGTCCAGCGTTTCCCAGCCCGGGCCCGGCTGGGCCTGGGCCGGCGGCACGGCGCCGCCGGCCGGCGGGGTGCGGGCCTTGTTCGGGCCGGCCACGGCGGCTTCGGCGCCGGCAGGCAACGGCGTTCCGGGCGCCATGTGCATCTGCTCGCCCACCTGGGCGCCCAGCACCGTCAGCAGGCCCAAGAGCGCCAAAGCCAGCACGAAGGCTGGCTGGAGCAACGACACTGGCAGGGCGGGGTTGGCGCCAGGAGGGCGTGGATGCATGCAGTCGGGAGTCCGGGGGTCGGGCGGGATCGGGCCGTTCAGTCTGCCGTTCAGTCTGCCAGTGCCGAGGTCTTGAGAAATTGTACGAAGCCCGGGTCGGCATAGGCCGCCGGCGGCAGGTCGTCGGTCAGCAATGCGGCATCGACCTCGGCCACATCGTGGGCGCTGCGCTCGTCCTGCGCAATGCTGATGAACACCAAGCCCACCACCAGGGCCAGCAGCGGCAGCGCGGACACCAGCGCATTCCACCAGCCGCCACCTTCGCCGCCACCCCCACCCCAGGCGGCGCCGCTGCCCGCATGAACCAGCCCGGGGGCGCGGTAGCGCACCGGGGCCGCCACCTTGCGCCGGGCCAGGGCCTGCATGCGCGCAGCGCGCAGGCGCTCGGTCACGTCATACGGCAGGTCATCAGGCAAGTCACCGGTGCCGCCGGACAAGCGCGCCGTGACACGCAGCGCAAAGCGCTCGGCGGCAGCTTGCGCGGGTGTCAGGGTCTGTGCAGTGTGCTTCATGGCTCGATTCCTTTGGCCTTCAGTGCCTGGCTCAGGGTTTGTATGGCGCGAAAGCAATGCGTTTTCACACTGCCTTCGGCGCACCCCATGGCGGCTGCCGTTTCGGCAACATCCATGCCTTCCCAGTAACGCATCAGGAACGCCTCGCGTTGACGCGGCGGCAGTCCGGCTATTTCGGCCTCGATGGCGTGGAATATCTGCGCCCGGCGGGCCAGGTCTTCCGCGCTTTCTGCCTTGACGCCATCCTCCGGCCCTGACCAGGCTTGCAGCAGATCGAAATCGGCGCCCTCATCGTCCGGGCCTTCAAAGTCGCTCATGCTCGAAAACAGCGCATTGCGGGTCTTTTGGCGCCGAAACCAGTCCAGCGTGCAGTTGGACAGGATACGCTGGTAGAGCAAGGGCAGTTCCGCCGCCGGCTTGTCCCCGTAATGCTCGGCCAGCTTGAGCATGCTGTCTTGCACGATGTCGAGCGCCGCTTCCTCATTGCGCACATGGTAGAACGAGCGCTTGAAGGCGCGCTTTTCTACACTTTTGAGGAAGTCGGAGAGTTCTCGTTCGGTTGCCAAGACAGGTCAGCCCGGGAGGGATGGCTGCCGGGACGCCCCCCAAAAACCCAAGGCGACACGGCACTGCGCGTGGCGCCGATTATCGCATCCGCCGGTGTTTTTTTCGATGCCCCCGGGCTTTGCGTGGAGTCGCAATGCAATAATCGCCGCTGCAATCCGAAGCTAAACGGGCCCCGGGTCCGGCGCGGCCATCCTCGCGCCCATGCTCTTGGCCTCAAGTTCCAAGCTGGCTCCACAAGAGCGCGAGCGAGGAGCACCCAAGGTTTTTCGTCAGAGAAATTCACAAAGGTTGATCATGGAAATCTCCAAGACCGAGCTCCATCGGGCGGCCGCTGCCGCACCCGACCACGCCGCCCCCCAAGACCTGATGGGCGCTGAAATCCTCATCAAGGCGCTACAGGCCGAAAGCGTTCGCTACATCTGGGGCTACCCCGGTGGCGCGGTGCTGTACGTCTACGACGCGCTCTACCAGCAAGACACCATCGAGCATGTGCTGGTGCGCCATGAACAGGCCGCCGTGCATGCCGCCGATGGCTACGCCCGCGCCACCGGCCAGGTCGGGGTGGCGCTGGTCACCTCGGGCCCCGGGCTGACCAATGCGGTCACCGGCATTGCCACGGCGTACATGGACAGCATCCCGATGGTGATCATCTCCGGCCAGGTGCCCACGCCCGCCATCGGGCTCGACGCCTTCCAGGAATGCGACACCGTCGGCATCACGCGCCCCATCGTCAAGCACAACTTCCTGGTCAAAGACCCGCGCGATCTGGCGCTGACGATGAAAAAAGCCTTCCACATCGCGCGCACCGGCCGCCCCGGCCCGGTGGTGGTGGACCTGCCCAAGGATGTCTCGTTCAAGAAAGCCAGCTACGGCGGCTACCCGCAAACGGTGGAAATGCGCTCGTACAACCCGGTGCGCAAAGGCCATGGCGGCCAGATCCGCAAAGCGCTGCAACTGCTGCTCACGGCCCGGCGCCCCTACATCTACACCGGCGGCGGCGTGCTGCTGAGCAATGCCGCCAGCGAACTGCGCACCCTGGTCGACCTGCTCGGCTACCCGGTCACGCACACGCTGATGGGCCTGGGCGCCTACCCCGCGTCAGACCGCAAATTCCTGGGCATGCTGGGCATGCACGGCACGATCGAGGCCAACAACGCGATGCAACACTGCGACGTGCTGCTGGCCGTCGGCGCCCGGTTTGACGACCGCGTGATCGGCAACCCCAAGCACTTTGCACAGAACGACCGCAAGATCATTCATATCGACATCGACCCGTCGAGCATCTCCAAGCGCGTGAAGGTCGACATCCCCATCGTCGGCGATGTCAAGGACGTGCTCACCGAGCTCATCACCATGGGCCGCGAAAGCAGCCTGCGCCCCGACCCCGGCGCGCTCGCGGCCTGGTGGAACACCATCGAAGACTGGCGCCGGCGCGACTGCCTCAAGTACGACATGGGCAGCCCCGACGTGATCAAACCCCAGTACGTGGTCGAAACGCTGTGGCAGATGACCCGGGATGCGGACGCCTACATCACCTCCGACGTCGGGCAGCACCAGATGTGGGCCGCGCAGTACTACCGCTTCGACGAGCCGCGCCGCTGGATCAACTCCGGCGGACTGGGCACCATGGGCGTGGGCATCCCCTACGCGATGGGCATCAAACTGGCCAAGCCCGAATCCGAAGTGTTCTGCATCACCGGCGAAGGCTCGGTGCAGATGAACATCCAGGAACTATCGACCTGCCTGCAATACCGCACGCCGATCAAGATCTGCGCGCTGAACAACCGCTACCTGGGCATGGTGCGCCAATGGCAGGAGATCGAATACTCCGGCCGCTACAGCCACAGCTACATGGACGCGCTGCCCGACTTCGTCAAACTGGCCCAGGCCTACGGCCATGTGGGCCTGCTGATCGAGCACCCCAAGGATGTCGAGCCGGCATTGCGCGAAGCGCGCAAACTCAAAGACCGCACGGTATTCATGGACTTCAGAACCGACCCCACCGAAAACGTATTCCCGATGGTGCAGGCCGGCAAAGGCATTACCGAAATGCTGCTGGGCTCCGAAGACCTCTGAGACCATCCAGAACCATCCAGATGCCACGGTAGCGCAGCGCAAGCCCTGCATGCAGCACAAGCTATCGAATAGATAGCATTCCGATAGTGACGAATCTATTGCCTGCCAAGCCCGCGCATTACCGTGCGCGGGGGAGGGCGGCGAAAAGAGGAATCTGACACCATGAAACACATCATTGCCGTCCTGCTCGAAAACGAACCGGGCGCGCTGTCGCGCGTCGTGGGCCTGTTCTCGGCCCGGGGCTACAACATCGAATCGCTCACCGTCGCGCCCACCGAAGACGCATCGCTGTCGCGCATGACCATACAGACCACCGGCTCCGACGACGTGATCGAGCAAATCACCAAGCACCTGAACCGGCTGATCGAAGTGGTCAAAGTGGTCGACCTGACCGAAGGCGCCTACACCGAACGCGAACTGATGATGGTCAAAGTACGTGCCGTGGGCAAGGAGCGCGAGGAGATGAAGCGCATGGCCGACATCTTTCGCGGCCGCATCATCGACGTGACCGAAAAAAGCTACACCATCGAACTCACCGGCGACCAGGCGAAAAACGACGCCTTCCTGCTGGCCATAGACCGCAGCGCCATACTGGAAACCGTGCGCACCGGCGCCAGCGGCATAGGTCGCGGCGAGCGCGTCCTGCGCGTGTAAGACAATCGCGTTCGATTCATCCACGACATCACCCGCAACACATTGACCCCATTTCAACCGGAGCGACCCATGAAAGTTTTCTACGACAAAGACTGTGACCTGAGCCTGATCAAGGGCAAGACCGTGGCCATCATCGGCTATGGCTCGCAGGGCCACGCCCATGCCCAAAACCTGAACGACAGCGGCGTCAAGGTCGTGGTCGGCCTGCGCAAAGGCGGCGCCTCCTGGGACAAGGTGGGCAAGGCCGGCCTGACCGTGCTGGAAGTCGACGCCGCTGTGAAGAGCGCCGACGTGGTCATGGTCTTGCTGCCCGACGAGCAAATCGCCGAGGTGTACCAGCGCAACGTAGCGCCCCATATCCGGCAAGGCGCCTCCCTGGCCTTTGCCCACGGCTTCAACGTGCACTACAACCAGGTCGTGCCGCGCAGCGACCTCGACGTGTGGATGGTCGCCCCCAAGGCCCCCGGCCACACCGTCCGCAGCACCTACACCCAGGGCGGCGGCGTACCCCACCTGGTCGCCGTGCACCAAGACCCATCCGGCAAGGCCCGCGACCTGGCCCTGTCATACGCGATGGCCAACGGCGGCGGCAAGGCCGGCATCATCGAGACCAACTTCAAGGAAGAGACCGAGACCGACCTGTTCGGCGAACAGGCCGTGCTGTGCGGCGGCGCGGTCGAACTGATCAAAATGGGTTACGAAACCCTGATCGAAGCCGGCTACGCCCCTGAAATGGCGTACTTTGAATGCCTGCACGAGCTCAAGCTGATCGTCGACCTGATCTACGAAGGCGGCATTGCCAACATGAACTACTCGATCTCGAACAACGCCGAATACGGCGAATATGTGACCGGCCCCGAAGTGCTCAACGAACAATCGCGCGCGGCGATGCGCAATGCCCTCAAACGCATCCAGAACGGCGACTACGCCAAGATGTTCATCCAGGAAGGCCGCCTGAACTACCCGAGCATGACCGCCCGCCGCCGCAACACCGCCGAGCACAGCATCGAAGTGGTAGGCGCCCGACTGCGCGCGATGATGCCCTGGATCGCCAAGAACAAGCTGGTCGACCAGACGCGCAACTGATCGCAAGCAAGAGGCGGGTCGTCCTGCGCGGGGGCGCCCGCCTCCAACAAGGCATGAATGCAGTAGAAATCGAAGCCGCCATCTCGGAGTTGGCGCCCCAGTCCTTTGACAGGCAGGAGTTTCCATTCGCCTTCCTGGCCGCCTTTGGCAACAAGGACACGACCCTCAAGCGCCTGCGCGCCGGCAACAGCAATGCGTCGGATGTGCCCGGTGGCGTGCTCCAGCGCAACCATATTCATCTGGCGGTATGCGCGCCCGGCACCGTGGGCGCGACCCTTGCGGCACTGCGTGACAGCCCGGCCACCACAAAAGCCAAAGCCAGGTTCATCCTCGCCACCGACGGCCAGACGCTCGAGGCTGAAGATCTGGCTGGCGGTGAAACCATCGCCTGCGCTTATTCGGATTTTCCCGGGCATTTCGGCTTCTTCCTGCCACTGGCCGGCATCTCCACCATCGAGGAGATCAAGGACAACCCCATCGACGTGAAGGCCACCGGGCGCCTGAACAAGCTGTACGTCGAACTGCTGAATAACAACCCGGACTGGGCCACGAGCGAGCGCCGCCACGGCATGAACCATTTCATGGCGCGCCTGATTTTCTGTTTTTTTGCCGAAGACACCGACATCTTCAACGGCAACGGCCTGTTCACCCAGACTGTGGAGCAGATGAGCGAGTGCGACGGCGCCAATACCCATGAAGTGTTGGAGGCAATCTTTCGCGCCATGAACATCGGGCCTGCCGAGCGCGCCAATGCCCGACCCCGCTTGCCCCACTGGGCAGATGGCTTCCCTTATGTGAATGGCGGCCTGTTCTCCGGTAGCACCGACGTGCCGCGCTTTACGCGCATGGCGCGCACTTACTTGCTGCACGCTGGCGGGTTGAATTGGCGGCAAATCAACCCGGACATTTTCGGCAGCATGATTCAGGCCGTGGCCGACGACGAGGAGCGCGGCGCATTGGGCATGCACTACACCAGCGTGCCCAATATCCTGAAGGTGTTGAATCCATTGTTTCTGGATGATTTGCGTGCCCAGTTGGCAGAGGCCGGAGAGAACGAGCGCAAGCTGCTGAACCTGCGCAAGCGCATGGCGCGCATCCGGGTGTTCGATCCGGCCTGCGGCTCTGGAAATTTTCTGGTCATCGCCTACAAGAAAATGCGCGAGATCGAGGCGGAAATCAACCGCCGTCGGGGCGAGCCGCATTGGGGCAGCGAGATTCCACTGACCAACTTCCGGGGCATCGAGTTGCGCGACTTTCCGGCAGAGATTGCGCGCCTGGCGCTCATCATTGCCGAGTTTCAGTGCGATGTGCTGTATCGTGGTCAGAAGGAGGCACTGGCGGAGTTTTTGCCCTTGGATGCGCAGAACTGGATTATCTGCGGCAATGCGTTGCGGCTGGATTGGTTGAGCGTTTGCCCGCCAACAGGGACAGGGGCCAAACTGGTGGCGGATGATCTGTTTGGTATGCCGCTCGATCAGTCAGAAATCGATTTCAAGAACGAAGGCGGGGAGACGTATCTTTGCGGAAATCCTCCTTATAAAGGAAGTCAGACCCAAACACAGGAACAAAAATCAGATCTTGCTAACATATTCGATGTCTACAACATATCATCCAAGCAAATCGACTATGTAGGTGGATGGTTCATGAAAGCTGCCGAGTATGCACAGCACACAACGGCAGATGCCGCATTCGTGAGCACCAACTCGATATGCCAGGGTCGCATCGTACCCATACTCTGGCCAAAGATTCTTGCAACAGGCTCCGTCATTCGCTTTGCGCATACCTCATTCAAATGGGCTAATCTTGCCAGCCATAACGCCGGTGTAACCGTTGTCATCATTGGACTTTCCCAATCAAAATCGAAGAAACGGTATCTTTTTGGCTTGGACGATAGTGGCGAGATGCTAATAATGGATGCGGATAATATTACGCCTTATCTTACCATTGGGGGAAACATCACTGTCGTCGGCCAACAAGAAAGCATTGTTGATTTGCATGATATGTCGTATGGGAACATGGCGGTCGATGGCGGCCATCTGTTGCTATCTGGCGATGAGGTAGCGGCATTGGGGCTTACACCAGAACAACATGCCCGTTTTATCCGCCGCATCTATGGTTCAGCAGAGTTCATCCGTGGCTTGGCACGATACTGTTTGTGGATTGAAGACCGCGACCTGGATGAGGCGAGAGGCATCGGGTCGATTCGGCAACGCATTGAAGGTGTGCGAGCAGTGCGACTGGCGAGTCGAGACAAAGGCGCCAATAAAATGGCAACCCGATCGCATCAATTCAGGGAAATGACTACAGGCTTGCAACACACTATCGTGGTTCCAAGTATTTCATCGGAGGAGCGTAAGTATTTGCCTTGTGGTTTATTTGGAGAGTCGGTAGTTATTACAAATCTAAGTTTTGGTATGTACGACGCCCCCCTCTGGAACATGGCGCTGATCGCCTCACGCCTTCACCTGATATGGATTGCGACCGTCTGCGGCAGGCTTGAGACCCGATATCGCTACTCCAACACCCTTGGCTGGAATACTTTCCCCGTCCCGCTGCTAACCGAGCAGAACAAGACCGACCTGACCCGCTGCGCCGAGGATATCCTGCTGGCACGCGAGGTGCATTTCCCCGCCACCATTGCCGATCTGTACGACCCCGACAAGATGCCAGAGAATCTGCGCCATGCCCACGAACATAACGACGAGGTGCTGGAGCGCATCTATATCGGGCGCCGCTTCAAAAACGACTCCGAGCGATTGGAGAAGTTATTTGATCTGTACACCAAAATGACCGCGGTAAAATCCAAACCCAGGATGTCAGCATAGGAAAATAAAGCATGAGCAGCTTGATCATGACGAATTCGACAAGACACGCATGAGTGATAACCCCATCAGCCTGACCCAGCCGCCCGAAGGCTATGCCGACTGGCTGGCCGATCTCAAAGGCCGTATCCACACCGCCCAGCAGCGCGCCACGCTGGCGGTCAACCGTGAACTGGTGTTGTTGTA
>Ga0081606_1000589_pt1 | contig 14022 bp, 7 predicted proteins | sample EareggfetidaYelm_FD_71127 | JGI IMG/M metagenome (GOLD analysis project Ga0081606, IMG submission 71127) | Earthworm egg capsule microbial community from the University of Washington, USA - E. fetida Yelm (SPADES assembly) (version 2) | ecosystem: Host-associated > Annelida > Reproductive system... | reverse complement strand
TAAAAAAAATAATTCTTGTTATAGAAATAAACGCCCAACGAAATACAATGTTGCTGTTATGCAACATGTAATTTCTTATTACAAAATTCATATGCACACACAAAACCTTAACATGAATTTATAATAGTCAAAGTCCATCCATCCATTGCTCCGTGGACTCAGCGCCCGGTGGTGTCCAATGCCGTCCGCATCACCGTTCTCCACGTGCCGTGATCCTGCGCCTTTCTGTTGAGTATGTGAATTTCCTCACCACCCCACTCCTTGATGTCATCCAGCCATTCTCAGCACGGTCTTCCTCTTCTCAATTCTCCTTCCATCGTTCCAAACATCACCTCCTTCACCAGCCTGTTATCCTTCATCCTGTCCAAGCAAATTCAGTTTTCTTTCCATGATTTGTTGTATGATGTTCTTCTTACATCGTACTCTTCTGCGCACTTCTTCATTCGTTATCTTTTGCTTCCATCTTATTCTCAATATTATTCTGTAACACTTCATTTCAAAAGCTAGTAATCTGCCTCTGTCTTTCTTCTTTAGCGTCCATGTTTCACTCGCATTACCACATAACACCGGACAAATTACATTACCACGCTCATCAATGTCGCTTTTAATATGTTTATTTTGGTTTCCATGCTGATATTCTTGCTTCTCCAGATCTTTCCAAACTGTTCCATAGCTCCTATTGCCCTTGCAATTCTTCTCTGAACCTCCCTGCTGAATCTCCCTGAACCTGGTAATATACGACAAAAAATAAAACAAACTTATGTAGCAACCAGTCATGGAGTGCAAGTGACAATTAGACAGAAGTGAAACCATATAAAAACTTGGAAATATTTACAACCCTGTAGAAAACTGTTATAAATGAAAATTGTCACACACTCTAAGCTTTTCGGCCGTAAAATGTACGATCAAACGACAGGCAGCTATGAACACGGCCAAAATGTAAAAATAGTGTAAATATTACGGGCAAGACCGTCGCCCTGTATTGATCGTTTTCTTGACGGTTATCTACCGTACTTTCCACCGTAAATTTTACAGTCGCCGACAGTAATCCAGGATTACCTACGGTATGAAACCGTAATATTTAACTGTGAAAGACCGTAGACTACACCGTATTAGCAGTTATTTGCCGTTATGGTCACGGTGAGCGACTGTATTTTACTAGTACTTTACGGTAGTATGCCGTCGATTTTTACTGTCAATAACGGTAATTGCTAACATTCGACGGTATGCAACCGTAATATTTAACTGTGAAAGACCGTAGACTACATCCTATTAGCAGTTATTAGCCGTTATGGTCACGGTGAGCGACTGTATTTTACTTGTACTTTACGGTAGTATGCCGTCGATTTTCACTGTCAATAACAGTAATTGCTAACATTAGACGGTATGCAACCGTAATATTTAACTGTGAAAGACTGTAGACTACATCCTATTAGCAGTAATTTGCCGTTATAGTCACGGGGAGCGACTGTATTGAAATTGCACTTTACTGTAGCCTGCCGTCGATTTTCACTGTCAATAACAGTAAGTGCCAACATTAGACGGTATGCAACCGTAGTATATCACTGTGAAAGACAGTAGACAATACCCTATTCGCAGTAGTTTGCAGTTATAGTTACGGGGAGCGACTGTATTTAAATTGTACTTTACGGCAGTCTGCCGTCGATTTCACTGTCAATAACAGTAAGCATAATTGTGTTTACGTTATATTGCCGTTAATGTTAACTGTAAACCATCGTCCTTCTGTTGTATATTCTGCTGTACAGTATTCTTTGACAATTTCGTTGATTTTTACAGCAAACGCCCTTATATTGTCCTGATTAATTCGGTGGTTGCTTAGTTTTTTCTTACAAATGCAGAGCAAACCCACATCATTTGTTAGCAGCACAAACACAATAGTCAATTAAGTTAGTCTTGCTCTTTAAATGTATTTTGTCCCGGTCCTTTCTTATCTGTTAAAACAGAATGTGGCTATTTCTCAGGCTTCACATATCAATGGACTGCCCTTCTTTATCCATACTATAGTTGAACCTCGAATAATAACAAAAAACATAGAATGGTAGCTGTTGCAATATTTATCTTATAACGACAAAAGCTAAACAATCACACAGAAACATTTTACAAGCACCAAATAGAGGGAAATGTGAAGTTTGCAAAACGTCAGCACAACAGATTAACCACAGTCTGACGCATAAATGCAGTATAAGTAAAACTATGAACACAATGGCAATATGCAAGAAACATACAACAATGACTAAATCAAAATTATACCACTAACATTGTTCAAGAAAGCCATGCAGACATGCAGCCATGCAGACATTCTCTCTATGGATGATGCCTATTAAAGCACAAATTGTTATTCATCTTATATATATATATACACTCACTTGGTTTTGTATATAGAAAATTAGTAAATGGAATTATATTTTACAATTTTAATCTGTAATAAAAAACAAAAATCAGTTTCATCAAGGTCCGACTCGTTTTCTTCCAGCTAAATATTCCGACTAGGTACATTGTCCATATGGGCGATATTAATATTTACATAGAAAGATATATACATGCTTCATTTTGAGCACACCGGATCAATCTAAACGAGGACCAGAAGAAAATACAAAGCTACATAAAGACAGGATGCATTTGAAACTAATGCCTCAGTCCATGCCGTAAGTCAGAGCTTTTGTGGCACTGGATGTCGAAAATGAAGTATGAAGTTCCAGTTTCTTATTGCCCGTACCACTCTTTATCACGGAGACTGTTCAGCAAACTTAACACCTTTGGATGAGTGGCCGGATACACTCTTTTCTTATTTTTCTTATCAACTTTCGAACCCCTATCCGGATTGATCCGAAAGATACATCTACAACAGACAGCAACAGAATTTGACAATACATGTAGAAAAAATTATAATGTATGCATATAGAAATTTTTCTGTACTCATTCTTTTCTTTAAAACAATATTCTAAAACCATCACGCAGCAAAACTAGAGATGACTTACAATATGGGATGTTACATCAGTATTTCTATTGCATGTCAACAGATAAAATACTGAAATATATTTAGCCTTCAATTAAAATTAACACTGACAAATGAATGAAATAGCAAAATTAATTTAATTTACAAGGTACCATAGAGGATTGGCCATCCTCTGTCATATGCTGAGGTTAAGAAAATCAAATCGATATCATTTTATACCGATGGCTGCTTCAGACACGCTTGACGGTCTTGCTGGTTAGCGTGCTGGACTGCCAATCGAAAGGTCTGGGTTCAAATCCAGACCAGGACAGAAATTTTTTTACAGATTTCTGTACTGTCTGGAGGTGAGACAGCAAAGGAGGGGACTGGACACCTACCCTCATGAGTCGAGTCTCAGAAAATGAAGTCGCTAACATTTTATACAACTGATTTAAGGCTAGCTTAAGGGACATACTCGGCAGTCTACCTTAGGGGTCATCCATTTATGATGTCCACAAGTAGGGGATGGCATGGGGGTCAGGCTCAGGTGGACGCCTGCGGACAGGTATAAAAGCCATGTCCAAACAGAAAATTAGAGTCCATTGGCGTCATCGAGTCCACTGGCGTCATCCTGGTGGGACTCCTGGTGGGACGTGGTGGCGCCTTGGTCGAGTCGACAACTTTCAACCAGAGGGTCGCGAGTTCGACTCCCGCTCTAGCCGCCACGTAGTGACCTTGGGCAAGTCCTTTACCTACAGTTGCGTCTGCGCTTCGGCGTGAAACTCCGATACAGTATCCATGCTGTAGTCGGGAGCGCCTGTGAGTAGTAGAGGACTTGAAGGGGTGCTATAGAAATGGCCAGAATGATTGCTGTCTGTCTTCTTCATGGAAATAAGTCTGTGCTTTTTGGACCAATATTTCGTATTTGGACAGTATAAAAAGTAGAAATTTTGTCAATATCAACTATAGTAATATAAGTTACTAATAGTATAGTTTCAAAAATAATTACAATGACATTATGGTAAAATTTTAGCTTTAGGTCCGGAAGGTCATTGTACTAGCTGTTTCAAGAGTTATGTGTATTTTATGTCGATGGCTTACACAAAGAGGGGCAAGTGGTCAAGCTCATGTGGACTGTTTTTCTTCTTCAATGCTTCTACGACATGGCAACAAATTAAGTACTGGAATTTCTTAGGTACACAACAGTTAATACATACATGTAAATGTAATACCAAAATCAATTTCATTGTTTAAATCACCACTTGGCAACAGTTCAGTTGTTCCAAATGCAATAGCAAGTTGGCAGTACCCTTGAAGTAGTCGAAAGTTTCAAATGTCAAATGCATTTTTCACAATATAAAACAGAAAAGTCTCATTTCATAATCAGGTATTAAAGCCACTTATTGAAATAGCATATAAAAACAGCACCTGCCAAACTCAGAATAGCAAATGTAGTGAATATTTACTATGCCAGTCAGTGCAATTTCTTTATTTTTACCTTTGCAGTAAATCAAGTGTAGCACAAGCGGGTTGGGGATATTGGATATCCAGTATGAAATAGCTGGCGAACAGCAAAGTCAATCCGGAAGTGAAACTTCTTACGTTATCGTTCACAATGCACTTATCCACAGACAGGAAAAATCTGTTGGCCGACAAACACGAACGTCCTAGATTGGAAACAAATCAAATATTATATGAAAAACAACTCTTGCTGTAAAAAAATACACGTAAAAATTTATAAATACACTTCACTACGAATAACTATAATTAAGAAGCTAGTCTGCAGAAATATCTTAATTCTTATGAGAATTTAAATCAATGCATAAATTCAACAACAGGAAGGCCAAGACTTCTTCTTGAACTTCACTTGCTGTAGATGGTAACCTGCAACCAGTGTCAGGACTATAGCATGAAACTTTGTTACACTCAATATTAATTATCATTGGGCCCTCGCTTTGCAGATGTTCATGATGAGGATAGGGTCTTGAAAACTTAAGAACTCAAAAATGTTGGCAGAAATGGCAATATTAATTTCAAGCAATACAAGAGCCAGTGTATTATATTTATAGATTTGTAAAGTGTTAAAACCGTACACCCAGCCTCTCTTCCACCAGTGCCAGACAGCCGGAAGAAAACAGTGCTCTTAAGACAACGAAAGAAAGCACCATGTCAAGCACGAGACCTAACCATGGCAGACCATAGCTCGTGGAACAAGAAAGTCAAAGCAAAGAGTGAAGCTGATGGTGAAAGAAGGCAGAGAAGACAAATGAGACCACAGGGCAATAAATGTCAGAGCAAGAGCAAATGAAACGTGACACATGAGCATTTCTGATTTTTGTCATTTACATATACTATTGATGTGATTCTATTTAAAATGTTAAACTTACCACAAAAAATCAAACAAGGTGTAGCAGGTATATGCGACAATGCTTGTGCTTCAACTGCTGTTGCCGTTTCCTATAACAAAATACACCATCATACATTAATGCACAGTATTAATCAACATATTTAACAGCACCCTCTGTATAATAGATAACCTGGCTGGCTAGCAAAGGAAAGAATATTATTAGTCGAATTAGAGCTTGACCGATGTTACATTTAGCCGATTGTTCCGATGGTGAGAACAGCCGATGTTGAGGCCGATGTCGAGTGTTACCGATTGCCTACCCAATAAGCCAAATGTGGCGATTTGATTATGAACACAACTATATCATTACACCCACCGGTTCAGAAAATGGTAATCGGTTGTATCAATTGGGCACAGGGTAATCGAATTATGTCTTCTTTTTATCATTTGCCTATTGAAAATTGCATACCTATGACAAGAGATGCCTTGTCTATCGAGGCGGTGGGAAGGAGGGCCAATAATGTTTGTATTACCACATTCAATCCAGGCCTGGGACAATGATTGTTGGTCCAACAAAGTAATAGAAGAACAACTTGATCAAATGACGGATACCCTCCTCAAAGCTTGAACAGTACTGCATGGATTGTTGGCCTTCAATCATCAGACAGATCCCTCCCTCAGCGCTTGAACAGTCATCAAAGACATATACCGCGCGGAACCTTGAATAGTTCGGCACGGGTGGCCTATAGAGCCCATGGCTAGGTGAATTCAGTGAGTAACATCATCGTGAAACATCGGCACGGACTGGCCACCGATTGTCATCATTTGCCGATGGTTCCGATTGCCCCACAATGGCGAGTGTTGCCGATGTATCGGTCAAGCTCTAAGTCGAATACACCAATTGCAGGATCAAGTTCCTATCCTAGGAACTATGAAGTGTTTTAGTATCACGCAAAGCCAACGTTACTGTTAATGCGAAATAGATGTGTACAGAACAAAAACAGCAAATCCAGAATAGCTTAAATCATGTAAAATGTAATGTATACAAAATATGTGTAAGACTATTTCACATGCACAACCCAAACCACTCTAATCCCATTCAACTACTTAAGCATTCGGTCATAGCTAAGAAAAAATGTGCTCAAAGCAGAAGTCCTTGAGAGAAAGGAGGTTGAAAACACATTATTTTCTCGTTACGTTATAGTGAACAGCCTTTTACATCTCAAGAAACGAAATTCTACAATGCCACCTTGAACCAGTGTCGACGTGCAACCTATTTCCACACTCCTTCATTACATAAAGTTTGCTTATATTAGTTATATTTGGGAAAAACATCGGTAGACAAACCGCTACTCGAATATAAGAGCAAAAAGTGTAATACAAGATAATATGCAATGAACACGAGTTGCTGGAAACCAGGAGCACTAAATGAAGAGACAGTGAGTTGAAATAATTGATGTGGAAAGAATATGAGGGTTAGAGAAGCATCGACTGGGGCTGGACAGGAGGACGTAATGCTCTATATAGGACACGGGAATACATTGTATTGTTTGTCAACTTTTAAGGGTAGGGTAAATGGATGGTTTTATCAAATATTTACAAACTACTTACATCAGCCTCAATAAAGAGACTTTCCGATTCTTCCTTGAAAAAAGCCATCACCAACAAAACAGATGCTGACAACCTCATGTCTCTGTTCAATTCCTCAGCAGTTGCCAGATCTTCCAATACATGAGTGGCAGCAGCGTTGAACTGGCCTACAAATCTGGATATATTCTGACCCTTCATAAAGGAGAGCAACTTAACGACAGCTGGTTCGGCGAAGGATAAGTCCACCGCCATTAAATTCTTAAAATGTATGGACATTCCAGAATCGTGGAAAAGGAATGGCCATGTAGGTAGAAGATCTAGGACAGTCTTGGACTTGTCGATGTCCCTCCGCTGCAAAATGAAGGTCTTGCCCATAAAGTCCTGCACTATGTCCATTTCCCACGATCTCTCGCCCTCTCCAAATTTTCTGATGAGTTCATCTCGCTTTTCAGTCAAGGATTCTAGTGTTTCACCATCTGGGAGATCAGTAGGATTCGGATTTACAGAACCATACAATATTTTCCTTCTCTTTTTGCTCTGATCTTCATCATTTTCTTGTGAGACCTCTGCCTCGTGTTTGCTGCCAACTGTTCTATTTACATTTTCGACACGGTACTTCAAATGTACCGCCAGCGACTCGTAACCCGTTCCTATAACAGATTCATTCTCGAGACTCTTGTCAATGAGGCATGGAAATCTTCCTACGAGTCCCCTCGCAACAGCATCTGTGTGCTTTTTCAAAGGCCTTTTACAAACCTTCACCATTTCCTCAACTGTTGTCTTTACGAGCTCCCTGCGATTTTTTGGGTCTGGCCTCTTACCACCTGCGAGAATTTTCTGTAATTTAGCAGACAACGACCCAAGAGGCAACTCAAATGTGTCTGCCCAATTTAAATCTTGTGAGCAAGAAGCTTGTGGAGTTGTCGCTGTGGCTTCCGTCCCAAGGCGATTGGCAGGTGTCATTGAGGAAGTTGAAGCTTCCTTTCCTAAATAAAACAATTCACATTGTGTTGAAACTGCCCAGGAGGTGATATGCTTGTAAATACTGACATATACTGGTGATTATAAATTATAGGCTATAAATTATTCATGTTAATATTTGACACTGTATAACGCTAAGTGTTTGCATGCAACTGCACTATTACTCTCTAATGCATGTAGCTTTAAAATATCTTTTTTTCTACCTATCAAAAAAGAAATCGCTCTCCTAGTGTCGCCTAAACTAGCATTGGTAGCTTAAACAGGAACAGTACATAGTCATTGAACACAATGCTTCAAGGTTTATAAATTTACTACCAGATGCAAGTTTTATGAAGAAATAAAATCTATCGGATTAACGTGCAAACTTTCATCCGAGAGGACGACTCTCATGCATGTGCACTAGGGTGCTGTGAATGCCTGTGCAAAAAACTAAGAATTGGAATCGTGGCATCTATCAACAAAATAAAGTTGCCTTTTGATATGGGTTTTAACAAAATCAAAGTTTTTCCAAAATTTTCATGTATTCGACTGCCCCCAGGGGGCGAAAGTTACTGAAAATAAGCATTTTTCATGGAAATGGTTTGTTTTCTGTCAGAATGTTTTTATGATCAACCAGTAGCGTGTCCTGTAATATACTATTGGAAAGAACTGTTCAAACTGATAAGATTGGTATTTAATTTATTGAAATCTATTTCACTACATGTCGCGAAGAGAAAATCGGTTGAAAATTAGTAACCTTTTTATCCTTCCAGCTGTTTGAGAATGTGATATATCATTTTATTCGGATTTATGCCACCTTTCAAATGGAGCATAATAGTAAACAGATTTTCTTAAGCATGAAATAAAAATAAAGAAGGGTGGTCGCTGATATAAGAAAATCATTACTGGAGACCATAATATTAACAGGGCCTAACTGTGATCACTGAACCTTTCAACAACTTTCTGACTCATATTACATCTTAGTTTTCAGCTGCTAAATTTCAATACAATCATTATCACCAAGCTCTTTACCCTGACTTTGGCCTGCTCTAGTCGCCGATCTCTCCGCTCGGCATCCAAGGGGGACTTTGTGGTGCCGCGTGCTCGCACTGCCACCAGACCGAGTAGGGCTTTCTCGATTGTGGGTCCCTCAGATCTTGGCTCATGAAGCCTAAGAACTAGTTGTTTCCTCATATTAATACAGTGAAATATTTCTTCTTACTTAGTAATTTTATAAATTCTAAATTTAACTTAGACATTTACATTACACTTTAACTGTGCTCATAATTTAAGTGTACGTCTGTAACTGGATAGGCTTAAGCACTACAGAAGAACACTTAAAATCTGCCATCATTGCTAAGGGTGAGCTGAATGACCTTCGATGGTACAGGGATTCAAAATTGGAGTAGAAGTAAAGCTGTTGCTGCGAAGGTAACAAGGAACATTGGTCTGCCAATTTTAAGAGATATACACCATCCCCAGATTCCACTCACTTTTTGGTTACCTAAAACATAGCCTATATCAAGTGTTGCGATTAGCACAATTTAAGGTAACACAAAACATGCACCCTTATGTGGCCCTGTTACATTTCATCGTGCATGTTCAAATCACAATATTCCATCAAGCACAAAATTTATTTGTCAAACCAATTTAATTACATTTTGGAAAGTCATATCAAGAACAGCACACTGACAAAGACCACCCAAAGAAGAATAGTTCAATAGCAGCAAAGCAACAAAGTATGTGTGATAAGCAAAAAAATTTTTGTTACACTATTTTTTCCTGCTGGCGTGTACTGTGTGTTCCGCCAACATGCATCGGAGAATGTATGTATTTTGTGTCATTGAAATACATTTTCGTGTGAAATTATGTAAATGTTACTGAAAATAGCACTTTTCTAAATAAATTTTGTACAGAGCCAATGTGGGGGTTATATCGCCCAAAACCTCTCCTTGCCTACGCCACTGGTCCAAATCGAGAAATCATAGAAAACGGACTTAAAACAATAATAATGAACACAATAGCAGTAAGGCACTAATATTAACAATTAAATATCAATCCGTTTTCCAAAAATCCACTCACCATAGACTTTCCAAGACCGTAAAAGTTTCCTGACTTTAATAGATGGAAGGACTGCCAACAAATCCTGCTCCGTAACCATAGGCAACTCCTCCATTGATTCCACTCCAAGATCTCCTAATCTGGCAACAACCTTTCCACATGTTTCATCATCTATGGTTGGCAAAGTTTCTCTCACACAGATTTCAAAGTTCATTTTTGCATCCTACAATATTGCATGATGCAAAACAATAACTTGTTTATTTAAGAAATTGTATACTGGCAAAGGGTAATAATCAATTAAGTTATTTATGTTGATCAACTCTATGCTCTTAGCTTTGTTTTCAATGACATAGAGGTGCAATTTATCATCACGCTCAGATTGAAAAGTTTCAACCAAAAAATCAATGCGATTATCACCAGACACCAAAAGAAATACAATTTTTCCAAACACAAACCCACTTTCACACTTACTCACAACAACAAACAAGCCACAATGGTACTCAATACCTTGAAAGGTTAATTTAGTAAAAGTTGCAACATCGTCAAGATTCAGATTGCTTTTCAACACTGCAGACTTAACATCCTCATTATACAGACTAATTGAAAATGGTTGCCCATTATCGCATTGCAACATTGGAGGAAATAGGTCGCCCATGCTATGGAAAGCCTGATACAATTGATGCTTTTCAGCCAAACTTTTAGGCAAGTTTCTAAAATTTTGTCCAGCCCGGGCACATTGCTTAAAATACGAGTGTTTAGCCTCAAAGCGCATTGTCCACACGCGCATCAATGGTCCAAATTTCATGATGAGGCCAGGGTAATGGATTAGGAAGTGGTGCTTAGGTTTTAAGGTAACTTCAGGAAACAAAAGTTTCCTATACGTGATGTATTCCTCAATGATACACTGCAAATAAGCCACCATTCCCAAGCTTATTTTTGGTGCACAAACAATTTCAACTATTTGCCTTAACAGCATACATAAATGCCAAACTTCATCTTCAAGATCTTCGATCCTGCTACCGATAAGCAGCGGAAGAATTCGTAAAAAACACCAATTTTGAACGGCATGGCCACCAAGTCTCTCACAATTGACTTTAACACTTGCTGGCTTGTTAGCAGAGTCAGAACCAACACACTTAAATGTTGCTAATAAACGATTCAGTTGTACAATAGAAAACCATTTCTTCATTACAAAATATTTCAGAAACAACGCAACATCTCCAGATACTACCCCTTCAAATAAATCATGGCCAAGGCATGGTGACAGTCCAGGAAGGCAAACATGAAAATGCTTCAATTTATTGAAACAAGAGGCAAACTTTACCCCACGAGACTGTTGACCAGTTTCAATAGCACATATTGCATCTGCATTATAGTTTTCAGGATTTCTTGGTATGCCTGTCAATTGGGAAAGATCTGCCACAAAATCTTGTCTTTCGATCAGACAAAATCGGCAGAAATGGATGGACGTACTAAAATTTTCAGTAAAGCCCCCTATAGTATGTGACCCCAGATTGTCACCTGTTATAGCCACCACACTTCCCTTCACATTTTTTCCCAAAAGTTCAATACCGTTGGTCTCTAAATCCACTAAATCTTCAACAAGTCGACCAAAAACTTTTTCCTGTCCAAACTCTTTGAAATCTTTCTCTGTACATAGCAAAATTAATTGAATGTGGTCAGTATTTGATCTGTGGTGAGGCAATAAATCAGCCAAGCTGTAATAAACAGCTAAAATTTTATGCTTGGATTTAGCTGATCCAAGGGGATTCACCACTTCAAATGAATCCTGGTATAAGATGAGTTTTAATGCCATGGGATTTTCACTGAAAAATGGATTAGATTTAAAAACATCTCCATCTGTGATATCTTCATATACATTTTCACATCTGAGCAACGTTTGTGCTAAATATTGACTTTCAACAGACTTGAAGCTAAACAAATTCTTCAAACTATCTTTTATTGGGACATATTGATAGTACTTTAAACGCTGGCATTCATTTCTACCAAGATATACTTCCTGAGGGCTAACATAGTGAAAGTTTTTCTTATAAAAGGTCTTCCTACGGTTGTGGCTTCTCAAAACACCTTCGTCAAAATGAGATTTAAACAAATCATTCATTTCAAGTTCTGTAGCAATCCCTTTCAGTTGTTCAGTGGATAACCCATGCTCACTCAGAGTTCCTAATAATTTAGCCTTCGTGAATGTTTGGCTAATCGTGTGAATATTTACAAATTCGTCAATGATCTGCTGAATCTTAGACGCAGAAAGCAGGAATTTAGCTTGCAATTTTAAACAAAACAAAGCAATGCAATTTAAAAATTCAGATTTCCTATCTTCAGAAATCACACCACTATTATCATCATCATCATCAAAATTATCTTCATTGACGTGTTCGCCAGTTCTTTCACAAAGATCCGATTCTGAATTTAACATCTCAGAAACAGAAACATTTGGACAGCTTGATTCATGGCTGGACGAAAAATGTAAATATTTGTGACATCGAGACACGTGAGATGAAAACGAAGATTTCTTTAAAAATGTTTTACGGCAGTTTTTAAATGGGCAAGCAATTGCAATTCCGGACAGTATATGGGATTTCAAGTGTGCAATGTGAACACTGAAATCGTTAGAAGTAAACGAGCACATATCAACGCTACATTCAAGACTTGCACCATTATGTTGTACAACTCTGCGACATTTAACCTCATGGTTTCGTAAGACATGCATTCGCAAGGCATGGTGCGTTAGTAAAACACTGTGGCAATGAGGGAAACAACATCTGAAACAAACATTACTAGAATTGGCATGCATACGACTATGGCTCAGCCATACTAACACAGAACCAAAAGAACGCGAACAAATTGAACAAGCAAACATTATATGAAAAATACAATAATTACAGCGGATGTTAAATTGCACCAAATGCTTTATAAAACTAAAATATCTTTACCAGATTTTCAATTTTGCCAAGAAAATTTGCCAGATTTTACGTTTTCGTCATATAAACATAACCTCACTCCTCGGGATTTCGAAACAAAGACAAGAAAGTCACGTGCCCAAGCGCCGGAGTCGCGCGCTTTCAATTCGTGCTAGCTGAATTTTTTTATAGAGCATTATTTTGATGACAAGTAAGTGTAACGTGCAACAAGATTTTATTTATTTATCTCCAAAATAAAAACACAGCTAATTTTTTAAAACGTCAACTCCTAACAATAACTTCAGAGAAAGCAAATGTGAAACTACGATTTCAGATAGCTATATCTGGGGGTGTCGCCGTAGTCGAGTGGTAACGTTCACGGTCATTAGACTGCGAGATCCGGGGTTCAAACCCCGGCCAGGGAGAAATTTCTGCTTCAGGCGCACCTTAGCGGTGGTGAAGGAGTGTCACCCGTGCAGGGTGAGGACAATTAATACGCCGCTATATAAAACCTGAATTCCTATCCTATAATACTCTATCTTTAAAAACTGGTTCTGAAAGTTTAAAACTTATAATAATAATAATAATAATAATAATAATAATTAACAGGCACTATAGTGAATTTGGAAAGCAAGCTTTACTCAATATCGGCTGTACAATTCGACGACCTAAATTTGTCTCATAACTTAGGCTGCAACTTGGGAACCCATAAAGGTCGCCGAATCTCAAATACTATGCAGGGCTGGTAAAAACCTAAGGTTTTTAAAAAAGTTTTTAGGTTTTTTTTAGGTTTTTAGGTTTTAATGTCTACGCACAGTCGCATGCGGAACATTGGCAACAAGAACACGATCAACTAAAAAGTTATACACGCAGACTAACTCATGCACTTCTATGTTGAATGTTATAAATCCAGTGAATTCATAGAAATTTATAGAGTTTGACATGAAACAGTTAAAAATATTACTTGAAAATCGAAAAACCTAAAAACCTAACTTTTCAGGTTTTTTAAAATGGGTCTCAAACCTAGGTTTGTTAGGTTTTTAAACAAGCCTAAAAAAACCTAAGAAGTTAGGTTTAAGGGTTTTTATGTTTTTTATGTTTTTTTATTTTAAAGTCAGAATTTTTACTTTTTCATGTGAAACTCTCTAAATTTATTTGAATTAATTGGAGTTGCTATTATTTAGCAA